>Ga0164292_10005848_pt1 | contig 10064 bp, 7 predicted proteins | sample GEODES117metaG_FD_111486 | JGI IMG/M metagenome (GOLD analysis project Ga0164292, IMG submission 111486) | Eutrophic lake water microbial communities from Lake Mendota, Wisconsin, USA - GEODES117 metaG | ecosystem: Environmental > Aquatic > Freshwater > Lake | place: USA: Lake Mendota, Wisconsin... | reverse complement strand
TGATCCGGTCCTACCGCCCCTTTCCCATAGCTCGCCCTCAACCAGCGCATCCCATCACGGTCCACCAAACCAAACCGCCCCTCCTTCACTCCATCTTCAAATTCACACCCCGGCCAATCCTTCTTCCACTGCGCAACGCCGTACGGACCCGGATTCCCCGACAATACAACGCTCACCGGCTCAACCGCCCCCAGCGTTCCCACCATCGACAAAAGCATCAAAACACGATTTAGTAAGTTAGAAATACCCAACATGAAAAGCAATCAAGCAGGCGGATCTTCCCGCCGCAAGTCCGATAACCGCCCCTCACGCGGCGAATCCACCCAGCGCCCCACACGGTCCACCCGCAGCGCGCCCTCCCATGAGGACATCATCCTCCAACGCCTCGCCCACAAGGACTACCGCCCCACCACCGCCGAGGTCCTCATCACCATGCTCTCGATCTCCGAACAAGATCGACCCAGCTTCCTCGCCACCCTCGATCACCTCGAAACCCAGGGCCGCATCCTCCTCACCAAAAACAATCGCTACATCGCCGCCGAAGAGGCCGACCTCGTCCCCGGCATCATCCAGCTCACCCGCCAGGGCCGCGGCTTCGTCCAACCCGACGCCCCAGGCCTCAAAGAAATCGCCATCCCCGATCACGCCACCAGCACCGCCATGCACGGTGACCGCGTCCTCGTTCGCCTCGACGTCCGCCCCACCGGCCTCCGCAATGCCACCTCCCCGGAAACCCGCTCCGGCGCTGTCGTCCGCATCCTCGAACGCAAACGCAGCCGCCTCGTCGGCACCCTCGCCCAGGGCAAATACGTCTTCCACGTCATCCCCGATGACCCGCGCATGCAGCACCAGGTCGTCGTCCCGGAACCCAAAGACGTCGGCCGCAAAGCCCAAATCGGCGACAAAGTCGTCGTCGAAATCCTCTCCTGGCAGGACCGCTTCTCCAGCCCCGAAGGCGAAATCGTCGAAGTCCTCGGACCACCCGACCAGGAAGGCGTCGACATGCTCTCCGTCCTCCGCCAATACGACCTCCCCCTCTCCTTCCCCCGCCCCGTCCTCGACGAAGCCCGCGCCATCGCCGACGCCCACGCTCAAATCGTCGCCAGTCCGGAAGAACTCGTTGATCGCACCGACTGCCGCTCCCACAACGTCGTCACCATCGACCCCGACGACGCCAAAGACTTCGACGACGCCATCTGTGTCCAATCCACCACCGACGGCCATTGGAAACTCTGGGTCCACATCGCCGACGTCTCCCACTACGTCCGCCCCGGCAGCGAGCTCGACAAAGAAGCCCGCCTGCGCGGCAACTCCACCTACCTAGTGGACCGCGTCATCCCCATGCTGCCGGAAGCCCTCAGCAACGAACTCTGCTCCCTCAAGCCTCAAGTCGACCGCCTCACCAAGTGCGTCGAATTCCTCCTCGACCCGCGCGGCGCCGTCCTCAAGACCAAGTTCTACCCCGCCATCATCCACTCCAAACGCCGCTTCACCTACCAGGAAGCCCTCACCGTCATCGAAGCCAACAAACCCGCGGATCACCTTGAGGAAATGCTCCTCCAGGCCCATCAGCTCGCCCAGCACATCCGCCGCGCCCGCTTCAAAAACGGCTCCCTCGACCTCGACTTCCCCGAGAACAAAATCCGCCTCGACGACCGCGGTCGCATCCTTCGTATCGACCGCAACGAAAACGACGTCTCCCATCAGCTCATCGAAGAGTGCATGCTCCTCGCCAACGAAGCCGTCGCCGGCCGCCTCATGAAGCTGAACCTCCCAGCCGTCTATCGCATCCACGAAGCCCCCAAAGACGAAAAACTCGCCGAATACCGCGAAACCGTCCTCTCCCATCACGTCCCCTGCGGCAACCTCTCCAAGCGCGAGGAAATCCAAAAACTCCTCCGCAAACTCAGCACCCTCCCCATCGGCGCTGCGCTAAAGATCGGCTTCCTCCGCTCCCTCATGCGCGCCCGCTACTCCGTCGAACCCCTCGGGCACTACGGCCTCGCCAAAGAAAAATACACCCACTTCACCTCCCCCATCCGCCGTTACGCCGACCTCATCGTCCACCGCGTGCTCTTTGACAAAGTGCCCGCCCCGGCCGCACAGATCGCCAAAATGGCCGACCACATCAGCATCACCGAGCGCAACTCCGCCGATGCCGAACGCGACAGCCGCGACGTCAAACTCTACGCCCACCTTGAGGCCCAACTCGACAGCGACACCCCCGAACTCTACGACGCCCTCGTCACCGAAGTCCGCAACTTCGGCTTCTTCATCGACGTCACCCGCCTCGGCATGAGCGGCATGGTCCACCTCTCCTCCATCCCCGACGACTTCTTCGTCTTCGACCCCCAACGCTCCACCCTCACCGGCAAACAAACCCGCCGCGTCATCAGCCTCGGCGACAACGTCAAAGTCCAAATCCACCGTGTCGATCGCACCAAAAAGCAAGTCGACTTCCGCCTCACCAACGGCGACAAACCCTCCCCCGCCCCCAAGCCCCGCGCCGGCAGCTCCGACCACCGCGGCCAGGACCGTCCCCAACGCCGCAGCGGACCCCCACGGCGCGAAATCTCCAAAGGCCAACCCCCCGCCAGCAAAGACCGCGAACCCCAACGCGACAAAAAAGGCCCCAGCCGCCAACGCCGCCGCCGTTAGTACCACGCCTGTCCCAGGCGTGAGACACCCAGTGGTGCAACCGGCTCGGTTGCACCCTGGTAGCACAGGGCGAGCCATCGGCTCACCCCACTATCGATCCCATCAAGCCGGAGCCACTTCCCACCCCGCCCGGTAAACCCGCGTCAACAACGCCTCCGCCTCAGGCAGGTTCGGAATCCGCATCGCCTCCGCGTCCCACTCAATCAGCCTCGGCGTCTCCATCCGCCCCGTCCGCTGGTCCACCTGACCCACCGCCAACCGCGTCGCCACATTCCCCAGTTGCACCGTCTCCGCCAGCGGCCCCGCATAATCAAACCCATCGCTCGTCTTCCCGCCGTTCAAACACGCGTCCACCCACACATGCCAGTGGTTCCGCCCCTCCTCCTTCGGATAACTGAACCCCTTGAACTTCTCCACCGGATACAGCCTCGGCCCCGCCACGTGCGCCAGCACCAGGTTGCCTTCCTCCCCGATAAAAAGCGACCCACTCTTCGGCAAATCCAACTCCGGCGGCATCTTCGCCAGCTTCCGGTCCGGCCTCAGCCCCCCATCCGTCCACGTCACCTTCAGCTGGTCTCCCGCCGTCATCTCATTCCCCGGAAACACATACTGAACCTGCTGACTCGTCGGCCAGATGTGCCGATTGATCCCACTGTTCTGCGCCACCACCGTCAACGGCGCCTTCAACCCCAGAGCCGTAAAAACAGGATCCAAAATGTGGCACCCAAAGTCCCCCAGCGCCCCGCCTCCAAAATCCTGCCAGTCCCGCCACACGAACGGATGATACGCCCCGGAGTACTCCCGCATCGGCGCCACCCCAATCCACAAATCCCAGTTCACATGCTCCGGCACCTTCTCCGCAGCCGGCGGCTCCAGCAGCTTGTTGCGCTCATTGCCCGTCACCCCCACCCAAGAGTGCACCTCCTTGATCTTCCCGATCGCCCCCTCCCGAATCAACCGCGTCCCCAGCCGATACTCAATGTTCGAGTGAATCTGGTTCCCCATCTGCGTCACCACCCCCTTCTTCGCCGCCAACAACCGCATCTGCCGCGCCTCCCACACCGTCTGCGCCAAAGGCTTCTGACAATACACATGCTTCCCCGCCCGCATCGCCGCCATCGCCACCGCCGCATGCATGTGATCCGGCGTCGCCACGCTCACCGCGTCAATCTGATCCCCCAACTTCGCAAACATCTCCCGGAAATCCGCAAAGTGCGCCACTCCGGGAAAAGCCCCGTCCACCTTGTCAAACCGCTTGCTGTCGATGTCGCAAAATCCCACAAACTGCACCCCCGCATGCTCCCCAATGTTCTTGATGTCACTGAACCCCATCCCGTTCACGCCCACCGACGCCACCTGCAGCTTGGAGTTCGGACTCGCACTGCGAGTGATCGCCGGAAACCCCAGCGAAGACACCGCCAAGGCACTCGTTTGGATGAAAGCACGACGGGACGAAACAGCAGAACTCGGTTGGGTCATGTTCAAACCTACGCCACTCCCATCTCCAGCTTTCCACCCGCAGTGAAACGGCAGGCCAGAGAAGCCAACACCCCAAATTCACCATTGCCACCCGGTCTCTCCCCCTTCTAAATGCGCCCCATGAGTCTAAAGCCCTTCGCCCTCGTCCTCTTCTGCCTCGCGCTCGTCTCCTGCGCCGCCACCGATGGCATCGACGCCCCTCCCGGCTACCCTTCCTGCCAGCTCATCTTCGCCCAAGGGGTCCTCCAACCCGCCATCGAAGGCACCCAGCCAGTCCAACCCCTGAAAATCAACGGGCGCACTCCCAGCGTCCTGCGCGCGGATCACAACGTCTTCAACGTCCCCGCCGGACCCGTCTCCGTCTCGATCCAGGGATTCGGTTCCGGCACCTCCGCTTCCGCCGCCGTCCAGTTCGACGCCAAACCCAACGAAACCTACCGCTTCGGCCATCAACCCGGCGCCAACCACCAAACCACCTTTGTCGTGATCGATTCCAAAGGCAAAGTCATCGGCACCTCCGCTCAAACCCTCGAATCCCGAGTCACTCAGGCCCCAATTTACACTCGCACCTTTTAGCGACGCGCCCGTCTCCACACGAAATTCGCAAAAATTAACGGTATCGGCACAAAATCAGCCTTGCCCACCCGCTTTCTTCCGTTTGGCAACCCCAAAAGGACGTGTATGCTTATCAACTGCCCGCACTCCGCGCGCGTATTCCATTCAAGACTATGTCAGAAGATAACCAAGGTAATCGCCAAGATGGACCCGGACGCAAGGGTCAGGACCCGCAATTCAATTGGCGCGGATTTTTGTTTTTCGGCGTGACCCTCGCTCTCGTGGTGTCAGCGCTCATGATCAACACCTCCGCTCAGCGTTCCACTCGCATCTCCTATCAGGAATTCCGCAAGTATGTCAAAGAGGGTCAGGTCGATCCCAACAAGCCCCTCGAACTCGTCCAGCAGGACACCTCCATGGAGCAGTTCATCCGTGGCTGGCGCCTCATCGAGCGCAACGCCACCCCGGTCACCGAAGCCGCCACCGGCGGCACCCCCGCCGCAGCCGCTGAACCCATCCCCTTCACCGTCTCCGTTAACGTCGACCTCCAAAAAGACGAACTCAACACCATGCTGTCCGAGGCCGAACTCGTCCTCAGCCCCAAATATGAGAACAACATGCTCAGCTCCATGTTGATCCCTCTCATCCCCCTCGCCCTCGTTCTCGGCCTCATCTACTTCCTCGTCCGCCAGCAAATCCGCACCGCCGGACGCGGCGCCCTCGGCTTCGGCAAAAGCAAAGCCAAAATGCTCGCCCAGGACCGCAACAAAGTGACCTTCAAAGACGTCGCCGGCTGCGACGAAGCCAAGGAAGAAGTTCAGGAGCTTGTCGAGTTCCTCAAAGACCCCAAACGATTCCAACGCCTCGGCGGCAAAATCCCCAAAGGCGTCCTCATGGTCGGCTCTCCAGGCACCGGCAAAACCCTCCTCGCCAAAGCCATCGCCGGCGAGGCTGACGTCCCCTTCTTCAGCATCAGCGGCTCGGACTTCGTCGAAATGTTCGTCGGCGTCGGCGCTAGCCGCGTCCGCGACATGTTCGAACAAGGCAAGAAAAACGCCCCCTGCCTCATCTTCATCGACGAAATCGACGCCGTCGGTCGCCACCGTGGTCACGGCATGGGCGGCGGTCATGACGAACGCGAGCAGACCCTCAACGCGCTCCTCGTCGAAATGGATGGTTTCGAAACCCAGGAAGGCATCATCATCATCGCCGCCACCAACCGCCCCGATGTCCTCGACCCCGCCCTCCTCCGCCCCGGCCGCTTCGACCGCCAGGTCACGGTCAGCCTTCCGGATGTCAAAGGCCGCGAAGAAATCCTCCGCGTCCACGCCAAGAAAGTGAAGCTCAGCGAGTTCGCTGACCTCTCCAAAATCGCCCGCGGCACCCCCGGCTTCTCCGGCGCCGAACTCGCCAACCTCATCAACGAGGCCGCCCTCCTCGCCGCTCGCAACAATTTGAAGTCCATCACCAGCGCCGAACTCGAAGAAGCCCGCGACAAAGTCCGCTGGGGCCGCGAACGCCGCAGCCTCGCCCTCAACGAGAAGGAAAAAGAAAACACCGCCTACCATGAGGCCGGTCACGCCATCCTCATCGAAGTCCTCGATCACACCGACCCCCTCCACAAGGTCACCATCATCCCCCGCGGCCCTTCCCTCGGCTCCACCATGTGGCTGCCCGAAGAGGACAAATTCACCCTCCGCCGCAACGAAATCCTCGATGACCTCGTCGTCGCCATGGGCGGCCGCGTCGCCGAAGAAATCCAGTTCGGTGACGTCACCAACGGGGCCATGGGCGATATCCGCCAAGCCACTCACCTCGCCCGCAAAATGGTCTGCTCCTGGGGCATGAGCGATCGCATGGGCATGGTCGAATACGGCGAAGAAGAAGGTGCCGTCTTCCTCGCCCGCGACATCTCCCGCAGCCGCAACTACTCCGAAGCCACCGCCCAGCAAATCGACGAGGAAGTCAAACGCCTCATCGACGAAGCCTATTCGAAGGCCACCGATCTCCTCACCAAATACCGCGACCAACTCAACGCCATTGCCGCCGCCTTGCTCGAGTTCGAAACCCTCGACGGCATCCACATCAAGGACATCATGGCCCACGGTCGCATGCTCAACCCACCCGACCATCCCAAAACGCCCCCAACTCCCCCACCACTTCCAGTCGCCGCCGAATCCAAACCACGGACCCAGCAGCGTGAAGACGAAGGTGGTCTTCCTGGGGATCTGGCCGGCGTGCCAGCCTAATCCCGGCTTCCCATGCCTCTAGTCACCCTCCTCACCGCCCTCGCCATCGGCGTGCTGAGCGGTGTGGTCGCCGCTCTCTGCGGCGTCGGCGGCGGTGTCGTGATGGTCCCGGCGTTCGTCAGCCTCCTCGGCCTGCCTCAAAAAGTCGCCGTCGCGACCTCCCTCGCCATCATCATCCCCACCGCCCTCACCGCCACCATCCAAAACGCTCGCAACGATCTCGTCGACTGGAAGTTCGCCGCGGTCACCTCCATCTCCGCCGCCACCTTCGCCTACTTCGGCGCAGGCTGGCTCAAAAACATGTCCAACGAACGCCTTACCCAGATCTTCGGCGTCATCCTCATCGTCTTCGGAGTCCGCATGCTCCTCCAAGGCCGCTCCTAGAAGCCTTCACGTCAGCGTGTCGATCACCCGCAACCCCGGGATCCTCGAAAAATCCGAATCCAAAGTCAGCACCATCGCATCAGTGGTCAGCGCCGAAGCCGCAATCACCAGGTCGGTCACCTGCATGGTGAACCCTTTCCCGGCTAACTCCCACGCCAAATCCGTCGCCAATTCACACACCATCGCCGTCGTCGGCACCCAACACATGACAGCAAAGTCTTTCCGAATGGCCTCATACAAGCGCCGATTCCTCACCCCCCGGCACACCTCGGTCATCACCACGCCGCACGAATAGAATTCATGGTCAAAATCCGAGGCCTCCAGCAGCCGAAAAGGGTCCTTCCCTTCCCGATACCGCTGGATAAACCAACTCGAATCCACCAGGACGTTATCCTCCATAGGTCTTGGCTTCCTCTGCAACCAATGCGGGCTCGTCCTCTGTCAAATGTCCCCTCAGCCCCAACGCGACATCAGGATCAAACGCGGCCACCAACTCTTCCGCGCTCATCCCTAAGTCCCTCTTCCACCTTTCCCTTTGCCTGTATTTGACCGCCACTTTCCTCAACGCTTCGTGCACGGCAGCCGTCTTACTCGCTGCTCCCGTCGCCGCCATCACCTCTTCCAATAAGGCTTCATCGATGTGCATGGTCATTTTCATCCCTTGAGTATGGCATCATTGCCATACTTCTTCAACTACTTTCCCCAATCTTCTATCCATCCACGAATCATCATACGTTGATATGAAACAAATTTGACCCTGGCCCCGCCTGCGCTATCCTCTTTCCAACATGCCTGCTCGTCCCAATTGCCGCCCCGAACTCGAAGCCGCCATGCGCCAGCGAATCCTAGTCATCGACGGCGCCATGGGCACCACTATTCGTGGCTACGGTCTCTCCGAAGCCGATGCCCGTGGCTCTCGCTTCCTCTCTAACGACAAGGATCTGCTCAACAACGGCGACATCCTCTCCATCACCCGCCCGGACATCATCGAGGACATCCACCGCCGCTTCCTCGAAGCCGGTGCCGACATCATCGAAACCAACACCTTCTCCGGCACCAGCATCGCTCAGGCCGAGTTCTTCAAAGAAGTCCCCGAAGGCCGCCGCAAAGACCCCGACTTCTTCCAGGAAGTCCTCGAAGACAAATTTCTCAATGACCTCGCTTGGGAAATCAATTTCGAGTCCGCCAAACAATGCCGCAAATGGGCCGACCAAATCGGTGACCAATCCGGCCGCAAACGCTACGTCGCCGGTGCCATCGGGCCTTTGACCGTCTCCCTTTCTCAGTTCCCCGACCTCACCGACCTCAGCTTCCGCTACGTCACTTTCGACCAAGTCAAAGCCGCTTACAAACACCAAGTCCGCGCACTCATCGCCGGCGGTGTCGATACCCTCATGGTCGAAACCATCTTCGACTCGCTCAACGCCAAAACCGCTCTCGTCGCCATCCGCGAGGTCTTCGAGGAGGACCAACTCGAACTCCCGGTGCAAATCAGCGCCGCCGTCGGTCCCGGCGGTGAAACCATGATCTCCGGTCAGATCACCGAGGCCTACCTCAATGCCATGCGGCACGTGAAGCCGCTCTCCATCGGCCTCAATTGCTCCCTCGGCCCTGACAAAATGCGGCCCTTCCTCGCCGAACTCGCCGCCAAGGCCGATTGCTTCGTCTCCGCCTACCCCAACGCGGGCATGCCCAATCCCCTCGCCCCCACCGGCTTCGACCTCCTCCCGCCGGACATGGCCGCCTACGCCACCGACTTCGGCTCCAGTGGCTTCGTCAACATCATGGGCGGCTGCTGCGGCAACACCCCCGAACACATCGCCGCCATCGCCAAAGCCGTCGAAGGCCTCCCTCCCCGCATCGTCCCCGCCGACAACCAAACCATGCGCCTCAGCGGCTCCCAGCCCTACGTGCTGACGCCCAGCTCCAACTACCTCATGATCGGCGAGCGCACCAACGTCGCTGGCTCCCCCAAGTTCGCCAAACTCATCAAGGAGAACAAACTCGAAGAAGCCGTCGCCATCGCCCGCCAGCAGGTCGAAAGCGGCGCCAATGTCATCGACGTCTGCATGGACGAAGGACTCATCGACGGCGTCGCCATGATGACCAAATTCCTCATCCTGCTCCAAACCGAGCCCGAGGTGAACAAGGTCCCCATCATGGTTGATTCCTCGAAATGGGAAATCATCGAGGCCGGCCTCAAATGCCTCCAAGGCAAAGGCATCGTCAACTCCATCTCCCTCAAGGAGGGCGAGGAAAAGTTCAAAGAATGCGCCCTCAAAATCAAGCAATACGGCGCCGCCACCGTCGTCATGGCCTTTGACGAACAAGGCCAGGCCGCCACCTACGAGGAGAAAATCCGCATCTGCGAACGTGCCTACCGCATCCTCGTCGACGAAGTCAATTTCCCACCCGAAGACATCATCTTCGACCCCAACATTCTCACCGTCGCCACCGGACTCGAAGAGCACAACAACTACGCTCTCGACTTCATCAACGCCACCCGTTGGATCAAGGAAAACCTCCCTCACGCCAAAGTCAGCGGCGGCGTCAGCAACATCAGTTTCAGCTTCCGCGGCAACAACAAGGTCCGCGAGGCCATGCACAGCGTCTTCCTCTACTACGCCATCAAAGCCGGCATGGACATGGGCATCGTCAACGCTGGCATGCTCGAGGTTTACGAAGAGATCCCCAAAGAAATGCTCGAGAAGGTCGAGGACGTCATCCTCAACCGCCGCC
>Ga0164292_10005845_pt1 | contig 10068 bp, 10 predicted proteins | sample GEODES117metaG_FD_111486 | JGI IMG/M metagenome (GOLD analysis project Ga0164292, IMG submission 111486) | Eutrophic lake water microbial communities from Lake Mendota, Wisconsin, USA - GEODES117 metaG | ecosystem: Environmental > Aquatic > Freshwater > Lake | place: USA: Lake Mendota... | reverse complement strand
TTGGTGTCCAGGATTACTTCAAGGGTTACAAGGCTGGTGGAAAGCAGAAGGAAATTCAGAAGTTCCTCACCTTCCTCTTCGAGCCAAATAACTACCAAGGCTTCTTGAAGGCTGCTGGTGGATTTATCCCTGCAACTAAGGCCGCTGGAAAGCTTGCTGAAGAAGACCCAATCATCGGGCCTTACGTCAAGCTCCTTCCAAAGGCAATCTTCTACCCAGGAACCGTTGGTTCATGGCAGGCATGTAAGGCATCAATCGTGACCTACATGGGTAACGCGATGTCCAACACCGGAAGAGCGCTGCAGCAGATCCAATCAAAGTGCGATGCAGCACATAAGAAAGTCAAGTAACCGCTAAGTTACTAACTTGCTAAGTAAGTGAAAGGCAGGGCCTCGTAAAGCGAGGTCTTGCCTTTCACCATAAGTCGAAAAATAATAAAAAGAATAATAAGGAGAAATCGTGGTAGCCGCAACGGTTAAAAAGGAACCAGCACGTAAAGCGCTTCCTTGGCTGAGCGGAACCATCTTCCTCATCGTTGGCTTTGTGCTCTGGCCAACTCTCGAACTCTTTCTCATGTCCTTTAGAAGTATCGACATCTCTGGTCTTATTCAGGGCTGGGCAGGGCTTGAGAACTATCGAATGTTAATCGCGAATTTTGATTTACCACCTGTTTTACGTCGTACCGTTATTTGGCTCGTTGCTGTTGTTGGAATGACTCTCGCCATCTCCTTGCCACTCGCCCAATTAATGAATGCAAAATTTCGCGGTCAGAAATTCCTCCGCTACTCCATCATCATTCCCTGGGCTGCATCGCTAGTAATCACGGCGACCTCATTTAAATGGATCCTCGATCCTTATTACGGCATGATGAACTTAATTCTTAAGGATTTGGGCATTATCAAGGAAGATGTTGACTTACTCGGAAATCCTTCAACCTCCTTCATAGTCCTTCTTGCTGTAGCGATCTTCGTCTCACTTCCATTCACAAGTTATGTGCTCCTTGCCGGCTTACAGTCGATCCCGGGCGAGGTTCTTGAAGCAGCCAAAGTAGATGGCGCTAATGGTTGGAAGAGTTACTGGACCATCATCTTCCCGCTCCTGCGACCAGCATTTCTAGTTGCCGCCGTTATTAATGCGGTCTACGTTTTCAACTCTTTCCCCGTTATCTGGGTGATGACTCAAGGTGGGCCCGGTTACGAAACTGACACCACTACTACCTTTGCTTACAAAATCGCCTTCCGAGATCAAGATATTGGCCAGTCTGCTGCGCTCGCTGTCGGAAACTTCCTTGTGATTTTCATTTTCATCATGCTCTTCCTGAAACTTTCTAAGTGGCGAGAGGCAGATCAAACATGAGCGTTCCAGCGATAATCGTCAAACGACGTATCAAGAGTTTTATTCTCTCGATTATCGGCTTGGCAACCGCCTTCATCTTCCTTTTTCCTTATGTAACAATGTTCAGCACAGCGCTGAAACCAAAGGGCGATATCACTGATATTCCGCCTTCATACCTGCCTCAAGAATATATTTGGAGTAACTTCGTTAAAGTATTTAGCGAAATTGCTTTCGGTACCTATATGAAGAACACCATCCTCATTGCGCTAGCAACGATGGTCATTGGATTGATTGCATCAATTCCTGCAGGTTATTTCGTTGCCCGGCATAACTTCCGCGGCCGAACCTTCTTCTTGCTCGTTGTTTTAATCACCCAGATGTTCTCTCCGACCACATTGCTCATTGGTATCTATCGTGAGATGTCAGTACTCAATCTCATCAATACCTACACCGGCCTAATCTTGGTTAATGCCGCTTTCAACCTAGCCTTCGCTGTATGGATCCTCTCTAGCTTCTTCCGTTCTATTCCAAAAGAGATTGAAGAGGCTGCTCAAATCGATGGCTGCTCAAGGTTCCAAGCATTCCGCAAGGTGGCGCTACCACTGGCGCTCCCTGGAATTGTCACCACGGCAATCTTCATCTTTATCGCGGCATGGAATGAGTTCGTTGTTGCCTATACGTTGGCCAGCCAACCCGCAAAGCAACCATTCTCCGTTGGCCTCTCACTCTTGACCGGATACTACGAAGTGAAGTGGAACTATCTCTTCGCCGGCTCGCTCATTGCGATTATCCCGGTCGTACTTCTCTTTATCTTCATCGAGAAATATCTCGTGAGTGGACTGACCGCCGGTAGCGTGAAGTAAGAATGGGGCGTCACAACGCCTTTACCTTTCCCTACACTTTCTTTCGCGAGCCTGCCTCGAAGGTTATTTCTGAACTACAAGAGGTTGGCTTTACCGGAATTAATCTTGCCCTTAACTATCACGCCAGCCGTGATTTCCTGCTGCGCCAAGGTCCAGAACTTGCATATCTAGCTGATGGTTTTCACTACTACAAGCCTGATCTCACCTGCTATCCCAGCGGCGCAATCACGCCTCACCACTTGGATTCGCTCACTGATAACAGCGCGCTCGATGAGGTCCTCGAAGTTTCTTCGGCGAATGGTTTTGAAGTGAATGCGTGGGCAGTTTTTATGCATAACTCCGCTATTGGATTTCGTCACCCCGAGGTAACAGTAACTAACTGCTTCGGAAATCACTTTCTCTCAGAGCTCTGCCCAAGTAGCCCTATGGTTGGCGGCTACATCTCCGGTCTAACCACAGATCTTGCTGCGCGTGGTGTGACGAGCATTGCCATTGAATCGCTCCATTTTCATGGCGCCCACCATGGCGAGCATCATGAGAGATTCTTCCTCGAAATGGGCGAGGTGGCAGCCTTCTTACTCGCTCTCTGTTTCTGCCAGTGGTGCATTGGAAATTTCTCTGGCGATGGCAAAGCTCTGCAAGCTCACGTTGCGCGACTTCTCCAACCTTTTCTGGCTGAAGGCGATCCCTGGCTCGAACTACCCCTCACTAAAGAGAACCTCGGTGATATTTGCGGGCTCGAACTTCTTGACTATTTAGATGCGCGAGAGGCCACTGTGGCAGAGCGTTATAAAGAGGTTGCGGCAATCGCAAAACGAATGCATATCACAACGAAGTTTGTCGACCAAGCGCCGCTCATTAACGGTTCCCTGGATAAGCCCATGGAAAAGAGTTGGCAGGTTGGCATCAACAATTCGCTAATCAATCAAAGCGTCGACATCTACGAACCGTTGATATACCGCGAGAGTGCGGCGGAGGTAGGTGCAGTTAGCGCGCATTATCGAAAGTCAGTAAGAAGTTCAATTACGGCCATTCTCCGTCCGACATACCCAGATAATCGAAGTGAAGAATCTCTCGTCGATAAAGTCGGCGCTCTACGAGAGACGGGTGTCTCAGATGTTGATTTCTATCTTCTCGATGCTATGCGGCCACGCGATTTGAAATGGATTAAAAGAGCTATTACTTCTTAATCCACGGGATGCGCTTAGGTGTGAAACCACCATCAATCGTCAAGATTTCACCGGTTATGTAACTCGCATCGTCAGAGAGTAAGAACTTCACGCCACGAGCGATCTCGTCTGGTTCGCCAAAGCGATTCATTGCATGCATTCCCTGGATAGATGGATCTAAAAATCCATTTTTCGTGGCATTTACAACTAGTGGCGTATTGACATAGCCCGGAGCAATTGCGTTAATTCGAATCCCATACTCTGCCCACTCAACGGCGAGCGTGCGTGTAATGGCATCGATTCCTGATTTAGCTACTGAATATGGCAAGCGCCTTGGCCAACCAAAGTTATGTGCCAATGAAGAGAAGTTCACAAATGCGCCCGGCTTGCCGTTACTCACTAAGTACCGAGCGACCGCCTGATTCATAAAGAAATGGCCATCGAGGTGTACATCAAGCACTTCATGCCATTGCTCTGGCGTCATATCAAGGCTCGCATGGTTAGTGCTATTGCCTGCACAACAAACTAGGCCAGAGATATCTCCTGCCCATGCGAGGGTTTTCTCAACAACCTCAGCAGCGCCTGGAGCGGTGGTAATAACCGACTCAATAAAGAGCGCACGCCCGGGGAATTTCTTCGCCAACTCCTCAAAGCCACCACTCTTTAGATCGGCAGAAACAACCTTTACATTCGGCCAATCAGTTAAGAGCCGCTCTGCGGTTGCTAATCCAATCCCGCTGCCGCCACCTGTAATGATTACCGTTGAATGCTCTGCCATAGCCTCTCCCCTACTCAAGCCAGAGCGTAGCTTCAACTTCTACGCATAACTCTGGCAACATCAAACGACCAATTTCGACGAAGGAACAGGCGGGGAGAATGCTCGCAAAGAATTCTCCGTGAGCTTTTGCAACAGCAGGCCAATCTTCAATGTTGGTGAGAAAAACTCTGGTGCGAATTGTGTTTTCGTAGGTAGCGCCAAGCTCCTTAATTGCTTTTTCAATCTCTGTGAGGATGTACTTCATTTGGCCATACGCATCATTCGGGTGCATAACCTGGCCGTCGCGAGTGGTCGCACTTGTCCCACTAACCTCAATCAAATTTCCCATTCGAACTGCACGGGAATAACCCACAATCGGAGCCCAAGGGCGATTACCGTCTACGCGACCAACATCCATGGCGACAGAACCTCTCGTTAAATTATTTGTTACGTGAATTACGCACTGCTCGTCCAGGAAGATTATCTGTTCGAGCTCCGTCCCACAACGTTGGCGTTCCGTCTATCCAAACGTGCACAAAACCAGTCGCCGGAGTTCGTGGCGATTCATATGTTGATCGGTCAATTACAGAATCTCGGTGCAAGAGGACGAGGTCTGCTCGATAACCCTTCTTGACTAATCCTCGATCGGCAAGCGCTAACCGCTTTGCTGGCCGCCCTGTCATTCTCGCAACAGCCCCTTCGAAGGTGAGTACGCCCTCATCTCTACCGTAAACGCCAAGGTATCGCGCAAATGTGCCGTACCCGCGAGGGTGTGGGCGGTTGCCAACCAAAATGCCATCGCTACCAACCATGTGCTGTGGATGTTGCATGATGGATCGAACATTTGGTTCGTGGCCGCCATGGAGCACTGCCGATACTTTGTAATTCTCGCTATCAAGGAAATCTAGATAAAACTCAACCGGATCTTTTCCAGCGCGCTTTGCAGCTTCATCAAAACGCATGCCTACTAAATCAAGTGATTTTTCAACGCCAGCGATGACAATTGTCTCGAAATTCAAAACATTTCCATGTGCGCCATCAGATCCAGTGACCATTAATTCATGGATAACCTTTTTTCGCACCTCAGGTTCACGAAGTCGCATTCGCATTGTCTCAATACCACCGGCTTGTACCCAAGATGGCAAGAGAGCATGGAGATAGGTCATTCCCGCTAAATATGGATAGCTATCTAGAGTAATTTCTGCGCCTTCTCGCTCACCTTTAGCAATTAGATCAAAGAGTAATTCGGTGCGGCCATGAAATTGTGGCGAGCTCATGTGGCAATGCGTCAGATGGAGCGCCGCCTTCGATGCCTTGGCAATTTCTATGCAATCACCTACAGCAGTGAGAAAATCCCGTCCATAGTTTCGATGATGAGGGGCGTAGAACCCCCCAAATTTTGCAACAACAGAGTTAAGCGCTACCAATTCATTGTCATCTGCATACATAGCTGGGGTGTAGGTCAATCCTGCGGAAAGTCCAACTGCACCCTCTTTCATTCCACTCTCTACTATCGCCTGCATTGCAGAAAGCTCGGCGGTCGTTGCAATGCCAGGCTCGCTGCCTTTGACGAGCATTCGAACATTTCCATGTGGAATGAGGTAAGCAACATTTACTGCAGCGCCTTTATCGACATAGGCTAAATATTCTGCGATAGATTTAAAATTCCATTGAATATTGCTCGGATTCCCGTTCCACCCGAAGAGCTGCTCGCGAATCTCTTGCTGCGTCTGCTCATTTGTGGGGGCATAACTCAACCCGTCTTGACCAACAACCTCTAATGTCACTCCCTGGGTGACCTTGGCCAAATGCTCATGATCAGAGATAACTGCTAAATCAGAGTGTGCATGCATATCGATGAAACCGGGAGTAATCGTTAACTCAGAACCATCGATTACCTTCCCGCGTTCGTCACCTTTGAGGACTTCACCAACGGTCGCTATGACGCCATCGATAACCTGCAAATCAGCTTTTACTGCCGGTCGCTCGCTTCCATCGATAACGCTGCCGCCACGAATAACAAAGGTGCTCAAGGTTTACGTCCTTCAATGGTGTTAAACATCGGGGTATATCCGGCAAGCAAGCCACCATCGACAACTAGCTCGGCTCCAGAGATCCACTCTGACCGATCAGAGATTAAAAAGAGGACCATCTCAGTGATGTCTTTGGGCGTTCCTACTCGACCCATTGGATACCACGGCTTGAGATCTTCGAAGACTTGTGGGTTTGCCTTAGCGCGCTCAATCCACGCTTCGGTTGCAATTGTTCCTGGTACAACGGTGTTACATCGCACGCCATACTCACCATATCGAACTGCAACTGAACGAGTCATCTGATGCACGCCTGCTTTTGCCACGGAATATGCATCGCTACCGAACATTCCCTTTGCATTGACTGTGCCGATATTGATGATATTGCCGCGCTTACGTTTCATAAACATCGGTAGCACCTCTCTAATACAGAGAAAGGCGCCAGTGAGAGTGATTTTTAGGGAGTTATTCCATGATTGAAGCGAAGTCTCATGGAGCGCTTCTGCCTCGTGGACCATGGCGTTATTCACCAAGACATCTATCTCACCGATATCTTGGGAAATTTTATTAAAGGTGCTTTTTACTGCTTGCTCATCGCCCAGATCTAGCTGATATCCATAAGCTTTTCCGCCTTGTTCATGGATATCGCTAAGCGTCTTGGCAAGAGTATTTGGATCAACTTCGATGAGCGCGACAATTGCTCCATCACCAGATGCTCTAATCGCCATCTCGCGACCAATGCCACGACCAGCACCAGTGATGACAACTTTCTTTCCCGAAATATCACTCATCTTTAACTCCTTCTATAAGGGGAATTACAATGCAACAACAAAATCAATTTCCACAAGTATGTTTGCTAAATCTGACCCCACAGTTGTTCGTACCGGAAATGGCGCTGTAAAGAACTCTTGATAGACCTTGTTATACGCAGCAAAATCGCGATTGACATGTTGCAAATGTGCAGTGACCTTGACTACCTGATCGAGCGTGGCGCCTTTTTCAGAGAGAATTGCTTGCAGATTCCGGAGCACTTGCCGGGTCTGCTCTTCAATACCTTCGACCTCCACCTTATTGGTTACAGGGTCAGCTGGCCCCATACCGCAGGTGTAAAGAAATCCATTAGCAACCACTCCATGGGAGTAAGCGCCCCCTGGATTTGGTGCGCCATTGGAGAAGAAATGTTCAATCGATGGTTTTGCCATAGTGACTCGCTCCTAATTGATTCGATCTAGTGGATGTTCAGTATCAATAACGCGAATAGTCCGCGACTTACTCCGCATTACTATCGATTGGCTGCGCATACCGGATTCGCTAAAGCGTATTCCACGTAGTAGCTCGCCATCGGTGATGCCCGTAGCTGCGAAGAAGTGATCGTCGCCTGAGACTAAATCGTTAGTTCGGTAGACGCGATTGAGATCCAAGCCGGCTTGATCGGCCGCAGCACGCTCTTGATCTGAGCGAGGATGGAGGATGCCTTGAATCTCTCCTCCCATACATTTCATCGCGCATGCAGCAATGATTCCTTCAGGAGTGCCACCGATGCCCATCAAAACATCGATGCCCGTCCCAGGGCGGGCGGCCATGACTGCACCTGCCACATCGCCATCAGTGATGAATTTAATTCGCGCACCAGCCGACCGAATATCTGCGACGAGTTGATCATGTCGCGGGCGATCCAGCAGGACCACGGTTAATGAACTCACTGGCACTTTCTTTGCGCTAGCGATTGCGCGGAGATTCTCACCGGTGCTCTTTTTTATATCGATTACACCTGCCGCCTCTGGGCCCACTACCAATTTATTCATGTAGAAGACGGCCGATGGATCAAACATTGCACCCCGCGGCGCAACAGCAATCACGCTAATCGCATTGTTCATACCTTTAGCGGTAAGCGTTGTCCCATCGATTGGATCTACTGCGACATCGCAGGTAGGTCCGGTGCCATCACCGACTTGCTCGCCATTAAAGAGCATGGGCGCTTCATCCTTCTCGCCCTCGCCAATCACGACAATTCCATCCATGGAAACAGAGGAGATCATCCTGCGCATTGCATCGACAGCAGCCTTGTCAGCTAAATTCTTCTCGCCCATGCCAATCCACCGCGAAGCCGCAATGGCAGCGGTCTCCGTGACGCGAACCAACTCCAACGCAAGATTTCGCGAGGAGATTGGCTGGCTACTCATATCGTTAAATTAATGTGAGTGTCGACCGACCCAGTTGCCAGAGCTTCCGACGAGGAAGTCTAGATCTGCGCCTTGGTGAGATTGGTTGACATGATCGAAGTAGAGCTTGACCCAGCCACGTGGCTCCGGTGAGGTAGGTGGAACCCACTTCTTCTTTCGCTCTTCGAGAACCTCAGGCGAAACCAAGAGATCAAGACGTCGATTGGCGACATCCATTTCAATCTCATCGCCAGTCTCTACAAGAGCAAGTGGTCCACCGACTGCAGCCTCTGGAGATACGTGTAGAACCACCGTGCCGAAAGCGGTGCCGCTCATCCGCGCATCGGAGATGCGAAGCATGTCGGTTACACCCTTAGCGAGTAAGGACTTCGGCATCGAAGCATTTGCTACCTCAGGGAAGCCTGGGTATCCCTTAGGGCCAGCATTCTGAATGACGAGAATGTCATTTTCATCAACGATGAAATCATCACGATCTGCATCTTCAACATAATCTTCAATCGCGGAATAGACCAAGGCCTTACCGCGGTGCTTAAGAAGATGTGGTGAGGCTGCAGAGACTTTGATAACTGCGCCATTAGGTGCAAGTGATCCAAAGAGAACTGCTGTTGCCCCGCCTGGCTTCTGGAATGGCTCAGCAACTGAGGTGATCACTTCGCGATTCCAATTCTTCACACCAGCAATATTTTCAGCAACAGTCTTGCCAGTTACCGTGATGTGATCTCGGTGAATCAAATCACCAAGCTCAGTCATGACCGCTGGAATTCCACCTGCATAATAGAAATCTTCCATGAGGTACTTACCTGATGGCATGAGATTTGCCAATACTGGTAAATCTTTTGTAAGGGTGTCGAACTCTTTGAGTTCTAGATCAACGCCGATTCGACGTGAGATAGCGAGTAAATGGACAACTGCATTTGTTGAACCACCAATCGCACCAACGATTTTGATTGCATTCTCAAATGCTTTCTTGTTGAGAATCTTGGAGAGGGTAAGTTGCTCTTCGACCATCTTCACAATTCGACGACCAGCTAATTGAGCCATCGCATAACGGCGTGAATCGACGGCAGGAATTGCCGCGCTACCTGGAAGTTGCAAACCTAGAGCTTCGGTAACAGAGGCCATGGTGGAGGCAGTTCCCATTGTCATACAGTGGCCAGCGCTCCGAGCCATACACGTTTCAGCCTCGGTAAATTCTTCCTCTGACATTGTGCCGGCGCGAACCTCTTCAGCGAACTTCCATACATCGGTGCCTGATCCAATATCTTTACCGCGGAATTTTCCATTAAGCATTGGGCCGCCGGTCATCATCAACGTTGGAATATCAACGCTCGCTGCGCCCATCAACATGCCAGGGGTTGTCTTGTCGCAACCTGAGAGAAGTACGACGCCATCCATGGGGTTAGCGCGAATTAACTCTTCTGTTTCAAGCGCAAGAAGATTTCGATACAACATTGTTGTCGGACGCATCGTCGCTTCACCAAGTGACATTGCTGCGAACTCCAATGGGAAGCCACCCATCTCCCATACGCCACGCTTAACAGATTCTGCAACGCGACGAAGATGTGCGTTACATGGAGTGAACTCAGACCAAGTGGTACCAATGCCAATTACTGGACGACCATCCATTACATCGGGAGCAAATCCCTGGTTACGCATCCATGAACGATGAAGAAATCCGTTCTTGCCTTCTGCGCCGAACCATTCGCGGCTACGCGCTCAGGTGGGTTGGGT
>Ga0164292_10005844_pt1 | contig 10070 bp, 10 predicted proteins | sample GEODES117metaG_FD_111486 | JGI IMG/M metagenome (GOLD analysis project Ga0164292, IMG submission 111486) | Eutrophic lake water microbial communities from Lake Mendota, Wisconsin, USA - GEODES117 metaG | ecosystem: Environmental > Aquatic > Freshwater > Lake | place: USA: Lake Mendota... | reverse complement strand
TTTACCATAATCAGAAGCCAACTCCGTTTTAGTGGATGCTGCTGCTACTGAATCGGTTACAATTACTACTAATCTGTCTTTGTCTGTCTGTCTAACTTTCTCAATAATAGTTTCAGTAAAATCGAAAATTTGTTCAACTGAGTCTGCTGATACATAAAGTAATTTCTTTACATCCACACCGATTGCTTCAAGAAATTCTCTACTCACTGCAGTTTCAGTATCTATTAACACTGCGACACCACCTTGCTTTTGTGTTTCAGCAAGGATGTGTGCAGATACTAATGATTTTCCACTTTGTTCTAATCCTGTTATCTCAACAATTCTACCAACAGGCAATCCACCATAAGGACGATTTGAAATCGCAACATCTAATGTAGCACATCCGGTTGATACCCAACCCTCTACGTTTGTAGGAGTTGCATCATCATCTAAGAAGAATGCTACTTTTTGGTCTTTAGATTGTTTATTTAGCTCACTCGCTAGAATATCGGCTAAATCCAATTCCTGTTTTGCCATAAAATTTGGTTATTAATTGTTAAATAAATCATCGAATGCTGCAGCTACATCATCAGTCTTTTTAGAAACTGGTGGTTGTGTTGGAGTTTCGATTGAACCGCCTAAATCATGTGATACACTTGGTGTAGTTTTAGATGTAGTATTGGTTGAAAGTGCTTCTTCTACTACTGAAGTTGTACCATCATCATCTGATGTTGCAGATGGGTTTAACCATCCTTCTAATACATTCTTTAATTCAGCGTAAGAAAGTTCGGAATACAATTCAGTAATCTCAGTTTGGTTATCTAAGAATTTCTGAAGGTCTCCACCTTCTGCCAATGGTGTTTGATTTGGTTTAACACGCAGTGTAGTCGTAGGATACGATGTACCTGCATCTTCCGCAGAAATGTAATCAACTGTTAAATCTCTACCGGCATTTGGGTCAGTAATATCTCCGTAATCGGGGTCAGCGATGTAACCCAAAATTTCTTGATAAACTGTCTTACCAAATCCCCAAAATTTAACTCCTTCATTTTCTTGTCCACGAACAATAACAGGAACGAAGGTTCTCAACTTAGGCTCCATAGCCTTTGCTGCTTTCCAATCTTCCTTATCACCCATTCTTTTAAGTTTGTCTGCAAACTCAACAATAGGGTCAGGTCTACCAAACGAAATTGGAGATAGATAAGTTTTGTTATTTACGTTGTAGTGAAAATAAAGTTCGATAAATGGATTATCTTTGTTGAACTTGTAAGGGACGATACGGACTTGGGATTTACCAGGTGTTGGTTTCCACAATGCATCCGTTTTCTTTTGTGTGTTTTGTAGTTTGTTTAGTCTACCTCTAATTGCGTTAATGTCTAATGCCATTTTTTCTCCGTTTAAGTGTTTAAAATTAAGTTGTTTTATGGTTTTATTTACGAGTCTTTCCTACTCGCGGTGTGTGTATATAAATATACGAATTTCCGATTTTCGTATAAATGTTTTTTATAATTTATTTAAAGATTCAATAGCAAATTCAAGATTATTAACATAGCTATGTCTAAATTCTTGAATAGCTAATTCCCACATTTCGTTATCAGCAGGAATATCTACAAAGAAAGAATTAGCTTCAATTGCATTTCTCTTTTCATCGTCTGATAATGTTGTATAGTATTCGGAGAAATCATAATTATATTGTTCTTTTAATAATTTTTGATTAACTACGTTCATTCTTACTAATCTACCAATTAATTGTCTTGCAAATTCAGTAAGTGCCAATCCTTCACCATCATCTTTATCCGTTCTTTTTAATACCATTACTCCACTCATAGTAGGGATATTCATTCCCATAGTTCCTTTATGAACAACAAGAATTACGGTCAGAGGGTCTTCGTTGTTATTGAGTTTTCTTTTTAATGAAGTTTCATTTTCTTGTTCAATACTACCATCTGGCGAGTATGATTCATTTCTTCCGCTTGTCATTACGCATACTTTAAAATCACCCTCCATACCTAAATCCGAATAAATTTTATTTATTCTTTCTAATACAGAATCTACTTCGTATGGGTTACCATACCCACTAATAGCACATGATAATAAAAGAGTTTTTTTAACGCCAGTAATTATTTTAGAATTTTCTATCTCAATGATTCTTTCTTTTATTTTACCAAACGTTTCTTCTATATTTCCTAAATTTAAATATTTGTGTTCTTTAATCCAAGCTTGTTTTGGTAATAAAAGTTGTACAGGACAACTTTTGTTTATAATTTGAAAAGTGGTGTGTGAATTATTAATAGGTACTTTTCCTGTTTGTTGACCGTTTGGAGTTGCTGTTAATCCAAATACATATGGATTATATGAACTAACTTCGGATAATAAATTATAAAGAACCGCAGCATAATCATTAGTGTTCCATCCTACTGTTTTTTTATAAAGTTCCAAATCAGTACATAACCAGGTATGTGCTTCATCAATGATTATTGAATGTTTAATTTTAGTTTTTTTACAATATTTTATAAGATTTTTTCCATTTTTACTTACTAAACCTTTATGAGTTGAGATATGAATTACTTTATGACCATCTTCTAAAAGTTCAAGTGTACTTTGGGGATTTTCTGAAAACATCCAACCATTTGTTTGAGCACACACTCTAAAATCAATTTCATCTAAAATGCCACATTGTGGTGCCGATACTATAACTAATTGAAGATTATGTTTTGATTTTGACCATTCAGGTATCATATACTTTGTAATCGAAAATGTTTTACCTTGACCGGTTTTACCAACAATAATACCAATATTATTTTTTATTTTAGGAAAAAGAGGTGAATTACAATATGCAACCCAATCTTTCCAAATGAAATCAATAGGGTCTATCCAACTTCTACCTTCAACTTTTTTTAGGTTTCTACCAGGTGTCAACCAATCTTGATGTAAACTTGTTTTATATTGTGCACAATTACCACATAATGTTAATAGGTTATCTGCTAAATTATTATTAGGATTACCATCCCAGTGTTCTAGAGTAAGAATACCTTTAGAATGTATATCCATTGGTATTTTATATGTGCATTCATAACCTAATATAGCGTTACAATTTTCACAATATTCTTTTTTACTATACTTCATCTTTTAAGTTTTATGTTTTATTATTAAGCTAAGATACGATTATTATCTGATATATCCAAATATTCTATCGTTTATTTTGCCCATTTACCATTAGAAACTATTTGTGCAATAATTCCATATACTGATAGGTCTTGAAAGGTATCTTCTATTGATTCCCCAACTGAATCCTCTTTACTTAGAACTACTAATTGTTTTAATCTTTGGATTTTATCGTTCATTCTAAACCATAATCCCGTAAGTGATAATTTCTTATCCTCAGCAGTTTCTAATTTAGTACCAACCGAAATATTATTTGGGCCGTAGTTTGATTGTTTTAGACAAAACAATTCGTATTGAGTAAACATAAGTCGTTTAAACTCATCCGTCATTTCTGGATATTCTTTTTCGACCTGTTCTATGATTTGAGGATTATCATATTTGATAAATGCAACCTCATCATCCTTAGTCTCCAATTTAGGAGCGATGTTCATTTGAAGTTGATTCTTTGTTTGTTGACTCAGAATCTTTGGGCCACTTGATTGTGGGGGTGTGTTTTTTGCCATTATAACCTTTATTTGTTTTTATTAATGTAAAGATACGAATAATATTTCGTATTACCAAATTTATTCTGAAATAGTTTCTGATGTTTCTATCACTTCAAAAATTCTCGTACTAAGTTTCTTAGTTCCTTCGGTATTTGTCACTATAATAGTGTTTCTAAATTTTTCCCAATCTATCTCAAAACTCTTATCTAATTTACCACCATTTTCCTCTTTAACTAATTCATTTAGGGCGTTGATTGTATATAAGGTATTAGATTGTTTTTTTCTATGTACTAAAATAGTATCTTTTAGTGGAGTAGTTGGTTTATATTGAGTATCTATATTGTATGTAATATATAATTCATCTAAGTTAGATTTATTCTGAAGCACGTATATGTAATTATAAACAATTGTATATGTTTGTCTAATTTTTTCTAGTATGGGTTGTAACTCATCTCTTTTTGTAAAGGTACACAATAATTGTGTTTGCATCTAATCTCTCCTATTTTTTATACTCTCTACAATAAATATAAAAAACGAAATTGAAAGACTATATTATGATTCCAATGGTAATATTTCACCTTTAGGTCTATTACCATCACCTGAGAATGACATTTGAATACCACCACCATTTCTTCCAGCGGTTCTTTCGTTGCGTATAGTTAATGAATAATCATTAGGTTCTGCAGTACCTTTATCGGTTTTTGAAACCGGTTTACCATTCTCATCATAATATTGTTTATTATGTGAAAGTCCATATCCACCACTTGTTCTAATATTTTCTGCTAGTAAAACACCAGATAAAAACACATCGGGTGTTAATCTTGTTTTAAAATTAGGTATATTATTTTCACCAACAATTTTTCCTAATTTATCAGATGGGACTAGTTCTTGTATTTTCTTTTGGTAATCTTTTTTGAATTTAGATAATCGTTTTTGATACTCGCCCCAAAATGTATCTGCACCAACATTTCCCATTTCCGCTTCTAATTTTTCTCTAAGAGATTTTAACTCATAAAAATATTCAGAACACACTTCGGAAATTTTATCTAATTCTTCATCACTAAACGTATCACTTAACATTTGATTTTGTAAAGATAGTTTTATTAAATCTCTTGTTTTCTTTTGAGTTTCTTCTTTTGTCTCACCTTGAATTAATTCATCTTTAATCATCATAGTATGCCCTTTTTCACCAACATACTGACCAAACATATCTCTTTTGGTTTCATCTGGATGTAATTGGGTAACTGCTTTCATGTTTGCAGGACATCCATATATTCTACCTTCTTTACCAAACTTGCAACTTACTAATGATACCGTTTCCACCCCATCGTTTCCACCACCTACTCTAATCATATCACCACCAGGGAATGTTCCATTTGATGGTAAATAAACTTCTTCACCTCTTGCAAGCGATTCTTCATATAAACGATTTTCAGCAAGTTGTTTCATTACTGCAGATGCTGCTTCGGGGTCTGAATTATGTAAATCTACCATTAAATCATTATATGAATCTGCAATTGCATTTGCAGCATCTTCAGATGGTACTTCATAAACACTCAGTATACTTGCTAATCTACTTTGATGGGTTACCAATGCATCTAAATATTCTTGTGATAAATGACCATCTTTCACATATTCTTTAACCAAATCGATTGTTTTAGTTAGAGCAGGGTTTTTAAATGATTGGTCTAAATAAGCACGAGGATGTTTATTTGATGGATATAGTATATTACCATCTTCATCTTTTGGTACAAACACACCTCTCACATTTTCTCTAATACGAGATAGGACAGGGGATGAATCAAATAATTGCTTTACTTCCGGTGTATCTTTGGGTGTTGCTACTGAATCTTTACCTAAATCTGGTTTTGCTGCTGCTGTTAGGTTTTTCTTAATACCAGAAAAATCTACTTGGTCTAATTGAGTGTATTGTTTTAGTTGATTTACTAAATTTTCAGTTGATTTTGTACCATCACCAAAAATTTTTCTTTTACCACCTAATGCATTTATATAGAATTTACTACCACTTGCATTAGTAGTGATATTATATTTACTTTTAATTTCTTCTGCTATTGTACGTTTTTCCTCATCAGACAAATTATCATCAAATAGTTTTTCAACATCGGTATAGCAATCTTCAGTTATTTTCTTTTGTTCAGGAGTTAAAGATACTCCGTTTTTATCAATTTGTTCTTTTACTCTTTTAAGAGTTACTCCATTTTCTTTTGAAATATTTTTTTCAGATTTTTTAGAATTATCAGTTCTAGAATCTGCTGCTGCTTCTGCCTCTTTCTTAAATCTTTCTTGAGATTGAGGGTCTTGCAATGAAGTTCCCTTTGCCGGTTCTGCAGGTGGTTGTTCACCCCCTACCGCTTGACCTTCTTCCCCATTACCTTTTTCTTGTGGTTCAGCGTTTGGATTGTTAGTTGGTCCACCTTCTTCACCGGCTTTATTTTTTTGTTTTTCATATTCATCATCACTTACAGGTGAATATTTTCCATTATCATCTTTTGTAAATTTTTGTGCACCTTCTTTACCGGCATCTGCTGCTTTTACAAAGAATCCCTGTCCAACGTGTTTGTATTGAGCATCTTCTTCTCCACCTTCGGTTAAATTTTGGATTAGTTCTGATTCCATTGAACCCAATCCCCACTCTGATAGAATATCTGATATTAGGTCTTGATGTTCCTTTTTAGACAATATAGGATACCCTTCGGTACTCCTATAAGAAAGTTCACGTAATAATTTATTGAAAAATTGATTTGAAGTCATTTTTATTTTTTTTTACCCATTACAAATATACAAAAAATATTTCGGTTTTCCTAATTTATCTTTGCTTATTTATATAAGTATTGTTATAATCCGTATTTGGATTTATCTACGTTGTAGTTATTCAAAACTTCGGTTGATGTCAATGCCCTATTATATAAACGGGTTATTCCAATTTTACCATCAAACCATTGTGCATATTCACCACCATTGTATGAACCAATGTATAAGTTTGTTGATGTATTTAATATACTTGCCAAACTATGGTTTACACTACCGATACTACTACCATTAACAAATGTTTGGAATGTATTAGCGGCAACATTGGTAAAGACATAAACTAATTGATGCCAGGTATTAATAGTTTTAGGATAATTTGTACTATTAACAAATAGAGTTGCACCAGAACCTGCACCAGAACCATATTGTCCGTAAAATGTTGAACTTGTTGTTCTAATACTATAACCCACATTTGTTGTTAATCCACCTGCGTTAAATTTACCAAGAACTACATCGTTACCTGCTACTGCCTGATTTACCCAAACTTCTATTGTCCAATCACCACTTCCAGGTTCTAATAATGCATTATCTGCAACTGAAATTTGTGATGAAGAACCATTGTATGTAAAGTATGGTGATGTGTATGAGATATTACTCATTGTTCCATGTCTACCATTACCACTCAAATCCGTAATGGTTGTTCCACTACCATTATAAGATGATGGATTGGATGGGTCAAAGTGTAGTACCAAATCCGTTGTAGTTAAAGTTGCAGTAGTTACTGAACCTGATATAAATGCTTTACCAACTAAATCGCCAAATGCTAAATTCTTACCACTTGTAGATGTTTTTAATTCAGTTATTATTCCGTTTTTAATTACTATTGCCATTTTATTTTTCTTCTATTTTTGTTTGAATTTAAAACCTGTTAGTTTTTCAATATCCGAAACCTCTACTTTGTTATTATTTATACCATCCGGTTTAGATAAGTCGTTCTCAAATAAAAACGCAAACCATTCTTTATTTCTAACTACATAAAAAACTTTCCAACATTGTGTCGGTACGGAAATCTTTCCTATCTTTTTTAACTCACCCACATTTCCTGCCCACACATGAACGGAATCTGATATTAGAGCAACATCTCTTGTTAGGGTTTCTAAGGATTTCCAATCTCCCGCATTCAATCTATGGTATTGTGCTACCATGTTTGAATAATAAAAACTTTCATCTTGTACCGCAGGGGTTTGACATTGATTCGATTTTGCCGGCATTAGATGACCTCTATCAAATCCACTTCCTACATAATCCGTTCCGATATTGGTTTCGTTTGGTAAAAGGGGGTCGGGTTTAAAATTATCTTTACGTGGAATCGGGTTTGGACAACCAATTTTTGCTTTGGTTTCCCACCATTCTACTAAGACCGGATACCTTTTTGATTTACTAAAGTGTGTTGTGTAATTTGTGTGTTTTAAAACCACTACATCTTGTGCGAATGTTACAATTGTAACGAATGATAGCATCAACGTCATTAACGTAATCCCCACTATTGTTCCTAAATTTGTTCTCATATACTAACTTTTCTCGTTTAGTATATAAATATTAAATTTTAGAGTAATCCATGCCCCAACTCGCCTTAATTGGGAAGCCAAAACTTTCGAGCACGATTTGAATCCCCTTTGCAGACTCCATCCCCCAATTCAGAGGGTACTCAAATAGAAACGAATCATAGAGATATAGAACCGGTAGTGGAAGGTCGGATGTCTTTAATTTGTGGATGATTTCCATATTAAATTCCGTTTCGGTTGCTTGAAGGAGATAATTGAATGCCTTTTGTGGGGTTAGACCTTCAATCCATTCGATAGGGATTTTACGACCCTTTCCGGTTTGTATCCATCCTCTCTCCAACGAACCGATATGGAGTTTTTGAATGAACTCATCGACCTGTTGAAAAAATGGGATACTCCTATCCTCCTCACTCACCCCACCATAAAGAATCCGAAAGGTTCTCCCCTTTGATTCCTCATATGAACAACCATATTGGTCTGCCAACCATTGGTGAACGGAAGTCTTCGGAAGGTCATACCCAATCAACTTCCCAATGATTCGAACGTGATACGCATCGTAATCCATGCCTAAAAACATCGTTCCATCACGGGGAATAAATACTTCTCTCGAACCATCCTTCTTATTAAGTGCACCGAAATTGATGCCACCATGTCGATTGGATGGACGGGAGGTTAGGGTATAGGGATTATATTCTGTCCAAATAATATCATTAACTAAGTGTTTAGTATTAGATGGCCATCTATCAATAAATTTTTTGTAGTCGACGTGGAGTCCCATTCGTTCAATATCTGAAAGGATAGGAATCATCGTATCATCAATCCACAAATCGTTTATTGTATAAGGGATATCTTTACTAATAAGGTTTAATACCTCTACCCACTTCATTATAGGGAAACTTTTACCCAAATCATCTCTTATACCCAAACGAGTATAAAAGTTCAGGGCAGGTTCTAAAAGGGTGTTATATGGGATTGTTTTATTATGGAGAAAAAAGGATTCAGTTTCCAAATCATATAGAGATTGAATACCCAAATTCGTTTGTAGTAATCCCTTCTTATTCCACACTTTTTTAGGTTGTGTAGATTGACTAAGGTCGATTGTAATCGGTTCGCAATCGGTATGGTCAAATGGAATTACCCATTCTCCCTTTGTTTCGAATCGGACATAGAGAAACGATAGATGGGTATTCATTGGATGCTTTTCCAAATCAGCCCATATAGGAAAAACTATTGAGGTATATGAACCCCAATAGTTTAGAAAATCTTGAACTTCCTGTTCGGTTTCTACTATAATCATTTTACAAAGATACGAAAAATTAGTTAGATTTCCAAAATTGATACCATTTTTTATTTTTTACATCCGGTTTTGCAAATGGTTGGGTGTTATCCCAAACATTTACTATACCTCCATACCTTACTTGCATCATTTGACAAAATAGTTGATGATATTCAGGTGGTATTCCTTCAAAATCTGCTTTGATTGATACATCTAATGATATACGGTCATCATCGCCAACTATTAATCTCAAATGGTCTCTCATTTCAATAATGGTGCTAGTTTTCATTGTCAGATAACTTGTATCACCAATATAAAATTCATTTTTCTTTTCGTTACTACTCACTTTTTTCCGTTTTTTCTTCTATTACCAAATATTTCATATCATTATGTTCTTTAATTATACCAGTTTGGATTAAATTATCTACCATTTTTGGATTTTGTTGAGCCATTAACATAATGGTTTGTTGCATATAAATAATTTTCATATCTATATTTTATTGAATATTTTTGAACATTTGTGGAACTTGTCCATATACCGGTAATTTACCATCCCATTTGTTAATATATTCCAATTGTAACAACAATGGTGTTAGAGTTACTTGCTTCATTCGATTTGATTCCGCTTCTGCCTTTGCAGATGTTAACATTGCCTGTGCATTACCTTCCGCAGTTGCTACTTTAATCTTTGCTTGTGCTTCTGCTGTCTTAACTTCATTCTCTGCTCTTAATGCTGCTTGAACTGCATTGTTCTTAGCTTCAATTGATTTCTTAAATGTTTCAGGGTAAATCAAATTCGATGTGAACTGATTAATTGTAAATCCCTCTTTT
>Ga0164292_10005843_pt1 | contig 10070 bp, 6 predicted proteins | sample GEODES117metaG_FD_111486 | JGI IMG/M metagenome (GOLD analysis project Ga0164292, IMG submission 111486) | Eutrophic lake water microbial communities from Lake Mendota, Wisconsin, USA - GEODES117 metaG | ecosystem: Environmental > Aquatic > Freshwater > Lake | place: USA: Lake Mendota, Wisconsin... | reverse complement strand
CGCTCGAAGGCCGCAGTTGATGCTTTTACCACTTACCAGGAAATTCTTGCACGGAACAGCAGATATGATTTTGACGATATGATCAACTGGGTCATAAAACTTTTTGAAGACCAGCCCGATGTTCTCCTCGGCTACCAGGAACAACTGCATTACATCCTGGTGGACGAATACCAGGATACCAGCGGATCCCAGAACAGAGTCGTGGAACTGCTGACCTCCTACTGGGAAGATAACCCCAACCTGTTCGTTGTGGGCGACGACGACCAGAGTATCTATCGCTTCCAGGGCGCCAATATCGAAAATATGATGGATATCCGGGCGAGACTCGCTGCTCACCTCAAAACCATCGTGCTGACCAACAACTACCGCAGCGTTCAACCCATCCTGAACGCCGCAACCGCACTTATCGCACAGAACAAAAAAAGACTGATCCAAAAAGTGGAAGGCCTTACTAAAGACCTCGTCACATCAAGGGAAGAACTGATCTCTCTGAACCTTCAGCCTATTGTCAGGGTCTATGAAAACGAATTTTCAGAGAATGCCCATATCGCCCATTCCGTAAAACAACTGATCGATCAGGGAGCCGATCCAGGAAGGATCGCCATACTGTACCGGGAACATAAATACGGCGATGAATTACAGAAATTCCTGCACATCAGCGGCGTTCCTTTCTACGTGAAACGATCACTTGACCTGCTCGAAGATCTTTTTATCAAAAAAATACTGAATATCTGCCGGTATATCGACATGGAAAATGACCAACCTAACGGCGGCGAATACCTGCTTTTTGAATTGCTTCACTACGATTTCTTTGATCTGAATTCCGTGGATATCGCCCGCATCACCCGTGAGAAAAAAGGCAGCCTCCGCGAACATATCAACGCGATCAGCACCGCCCAGTCGGGCATGCTTTTCCCCTCCAGCGAGAACAGCGACATACTGAGCCGGATCAGCAGCATGCTGAATTCCCTGCAAAAGGATTCCTTCAATATCCCACTCCAGCAATGGTTTGAGAAGATGATCAATGAATCCGGTATCCTTGCCATGGTCACCAAAAGCGAAGAGAAAGTATGGCTCATGGAAAAACTTTCCTGCCTGTTCGATTATATAAAGGAAGAAACCCATCGCCACCCATTGATCTCCCTGAAAGAATTCATACAGCTGATAGATCTGATGGTCAGCAATCAGCTTCCCCTGTCGCTCATACAAACTACAGGGAATGAAACCGGTGTCAACCTGCTGAGCTGCCACGGCAGCAAAGGCCTCGAATTTGAACACGTTTTCTTCCTCGGGGCAAGAACAGATGTATGGGAATCAAAAAGAAAAGTGAACAGGGGCTTCCCGCTGCCACCATCGGTTTTCAGAGGGGGGGAAGATGAGGCCGCGTCTAAAGAAGAAGACCAGGAAGAACTCCGGCGACTGTTCTTTGTGGCCGTCACCCGCGCAGAAAAACACCTCTATATCTCTTACCCCCGCATGAAAAACGACGGCAAAGAACTCATGCCCTCCATGTTCGTTGAAGATATCAAATCTGCACTGGAACTGGCGGATGAACCTATCTTGCTTTCCGACGACGAAAAATTCATGTTCCAGAAGCTCCGCTTTGGCGTGATCGAAAAACCCATACTGCAACAGGCAGAAAGAAGTTATATCGATGGACTCCTGTCAAGGTTCGTGATGAACGTTTCATCACTCAACAACTACCTCGATTGCCCTATCGGATTCTACTATACCAACCTCGTGAAGGTGCCTGGAGCTAAATCAGAAAGCGCTTCCTTCGGAACGGCCGTTCATGCCGCCATGAAGTCGATATACGACGATGGCAAGGGCAAAGAAAAATTTCCTCCTGTAGCACTGATACAGGACCAGTTCCGCCTAGCGCTGGCCAAGGAAAGAGAACATTTTAACAACGAAAGCTTCAAACGTTTCACAGACCATGGCATGAATATCCTCGCCGCATATTATGAACATACCTTTAAAGAAGCCCGGCCCCCAAAAGTGCTGCTAACGGAATACAAGCTGGATAATGTTGCGCTCGACGAGATCCCCCTGCGCGGATTTACCGATCTGATCACCTTTGAAGGAAACGATATCGTGATCTCCGATTTTAAAACAGGCGATTACCTCAAAGCCCTGAAAAACTTTAAAAAACCCGGGCAAGATGATAAACAGCCACATGGAGGAAACTACTGGCGACAGGCCGTGTTCTACAAGATCATGGTAGACCTCCTCCCCAAGAATTGGAAAGTACAATACGTGGTGTTCGATTTCATTGAGCCCGACAAAAGCGGGAAATGGCAGAAAGTACGCCTCGACATTACGGATGAAGATGTGACCCTCGTACAGGAACAGATCCGCGACGCCTGGGCGAAGATCAAACAACATGAGTTCTACACAGGTTGCGGAAAAGATACCTGCTCCTGGTGCAACTTCGCAAAAGAAAACAAGATCTACCTGAAACTGGAGGAAGAAGAACCAGACCAGCGGGTGATGATTTAACAAAGGCAGGTAGGGCAATGACCATAAACACCTTAAGTTTGCAGCCATTCTATGCTTAGCAGATCCTCCATCTTTCTTATCCTCCTATTCACAGCTTCGTTTTTCCACCGTTGCGGGCAACCCCTACCACCCATGGGTGGGAAAAAAGACAGCATCCCGCCCGTTTTGATCAAGGCAGTTCCAGGTGACTCCGGCACCAATGTAAACACCACCCGCATCGTTATCGAATTCGACGAATACATCAAACTCCAAAATATACAGCAGCAACTGATCGTATCTCCAGTACCCCTGATACAACCGCAGATCGAAGGCCGCCTAAAAACGATTACCATCAAATTGAAAGACAGCCTGCGGCCCAATACCACCTACTCCTTCGGATTCGGTGATGCCCTGCAGGATATTAATGAAAGTAATCCCCTGACAAACTTTACTTATGTGTTTTCTACCGGACCTACCATCGATACCGGCAAACTCTCAGGCCAGGTACTATTGGCAGAAACCGGAAAAGCGGATAGCACCATACTGGTGATTCTCCAGCCGGAACTTTCAGACACGGCAGTAAGAACAAAAAGACCACTCTACTTCACACGCATGAATAAGGAAGGTTTTTTTACTTTCCGATTCCTGAGCCCGGGCATTTATAATGTGTTTGCCTTGAAAGATGCTGATGGCGGCTTGAAATACGACCAACCATCCGAAATATTCGGATTCCTTGACCAACCCGTGACCATCAACGGCAACCCAGAGCCCGTCAAGATCTATGCGTTCAGCCGCGAAGCAGAAAAACCCCGTCGCGCCTCCGTACTTCCTCCCAAAATACCCGCAAACAAAGATGATCGGCGCCTCCGCTATACGATCAATACGGAAGGTGGCGCGCACGACTTTCAGGATACCCTTACACTCCGATTTGATCGCCTGCCGGTGAAATTTGACTCGTCGAAAATATACCTGGCCAGTGACACCGGTATCAGACTGCCCGCTGCCTTTACCCTGGACTCCAACATCCTCCGGGTTGAACATAAATGGATTCCGGGTACCAAGTATAAACTGTTCATTCAAAAAGATATGGCCCAGGACTCACTTGGGTTCACCGTGATCAAAAACGATACGCTAAAGTTGGTGACCCGCAAGGAAGAAGATTACGGAAGTTTGGCTGTGCGCATGCTGGAACTGGACACCACACTGCATCCCGTACTGCTCTTCTATTCCAACGATGTGCTCAAGAAAACAGTTCCCATCCGCTTCAACAGGCTCAACTTCAAATACATGATGCCCGGGGATTATGACTTGAAGATCCTGTTCGACAAAAACCACAACGGGAAATGGGATACGGGCGACTATGACCGTAAACTTCAGCCCGAACTGATCAAACCCCGCCAGCAAAAGTTGAACATCCGGGCCAACTGGGATAATGAAGTGGATATCAATTTGAGAGAGGTCAAAAATCAGGGTTAAATTTGCAGTATGGTTTTTTCTTCACACCTGATGGAGTCCGCAGTAAACGAATTTGCCAAACTTCCCGGCATCGGTAGAAAGACAGCATTAAGGCTGGTACTCCATCTTCTGAAACAGGATAAAGAAGACGTAGAACAGTTTGGCGAGGTGATCAGCAGGATGCGCAAAGAGATCAGATTTTGCCAGCGTTGTCATAATGTTGCCGATGCCGAAACTTGCTCCATCTGTAGCAATACAGCCCGCAAGCAGGAACTGATCTGCGTGGTCGAAACCCTCAGAGAAGTGATCGCTATTGAAGCCACCCAGCAATACAATGGACTATATCACGTCTTAGGCGGCGTAATTTCGCCGTTAGACGGTGTTGGACCCGATCAACTGCACATTGAATCCCTCCTGAACAGAACGGCTGCTGAAAAAACAGAGGAGATCATTTTTGCCCTTAGTCCTACTATCCAGGGCGATACCACCATCTACTACATCCAAAAAAAGCTCCAATCCACAGGCATCCGGATCACCACCATCGCCCGCGGCATCGCATTCGGCGGGGAACTGGAATATACAGACGAAATGACGCTGGCCAGAAGCTTGCAGAATCGGCTGCCCATAGAGAGCTATGTCTCTAAGTAATTGGCGGATTGACGGATTGGCGAATTTTCGGATTGTTCCATTGTATAAAATGCTCCCCTAATTCGCCAATTCGCAAATCCGATAATCAGCCAATTGGACTATCTTTGCCCCGCAGGCAGATTTGTTTATTGTTCGGCCTGCAGCAGTTAGGAAGAACTGAACTAATAAACGATTCCCCGGCTTTGTCCGAACTTCGTTTCAGTACTCCCTGCGCCAATTTTAAAAGAAAAAACATGAAGACAATTTCCCAATTGTTGAAGGAGCGCATTATGGTGATCGACGGGGCTATGGGTACCATGATCCAGCAACATAAACTGAGAGAAGAAGATTACCGGGGCGAAAGATTCAAAGACTGGCACATTGATCTCAGGGGCAATAATGACCTGCTCTGCCTCACTCAACCCAGGATCATCATCGATATTCATAAAGAATACCTCGAAGCGGGCTCCGACATCATCGAGACCAATACATTCAACTCCCAGGCCATATCCCTCGCGGATTACGAAATGAGCAGCCTCGCCTACGAACTGAACCTGGCCGCAGCTCATTGCGCACGCGAAGCCGTGAAGGAATTCAAAGCATCTTCCTACTATGATCCCTCCCGCGGCGGGCCTTTCATCGCAGGCGCCATAGGACCCATGAGCAAAACATTATCCCTTTCACCTGATGTCAATAATCCAGGTTTCCGCGCCGTTAGCTTCGACGAAGTTGCCGCTGCCTATTACGAACAGGTGAAAGCCCTGGATGAAGGTGGCGTGGATATCCTGCTCATCGAAACCATCTTCGACACCCTTAACGCAAAAGCGGCCGTTTATGCCATCCGCCGATATTTTGCAGACGCCGGTAAAGAAATACTGCCCGTCATGATCAGCGGCACCATCACCGACGCATCCGGAAGAACATTAAGCGGACAAACCCTCGAGGCTTTTTATACCTCGGTAATGCATGCCCGCCCGGTCAGCATTGGACTCAATTGCGCACTGGGTGCCAAAGAAATGCGCGCCCATATCGAAGAACTTTCTCAGATCGCGGCATGTTATACCTCTGCATACCCCAACGCAGGCCTGCCCAATGCGATGGGCGAATACGATGAATTGCCGGAACATACCGCCCACCACATCGAAGACTGGGCCAAAGAAGGATTTGTAAACATCGTGGGCGGTTGCTGCGGAACTACACCGGCGCATATCGCACATATTTCAAAAGCTGTACAACATATCAAGCCCAGGCCGTTGCCCGTGCTTGATCCAGCATAAACATAGAACTATGACCTCTACCTTACATATCAAACCTTACCTAAGGCTTGCAGGATTAGAACCACTCGTGGTCAGGCCCGAAACAAACTTCGTCAACGTCGGCGAACGTACCAATGTAACCGGCTCCAAGAAATTCGCGCGGCTGGTAAGGGAAGGACTCTACGAAGAGGCCCTCAGCGTTGCCCGTCAACAAGTGGAAAGCGGCGCCCAGGTACTGGACGTAAATATGGACGATGCCCTGCTGGACGGGGAAAAGGCCATGGTTACTTTCCTGAACCTGCTTCAGAGCGAACCGGACATCGCACGAATTCCCATCATGATCGATTCATCTAAGTTCAGCATCATCGAAGCTGGACTGAAATGCGTGCAGGGTAAATGCATCGTCAACTCCATATCCCTGAAAGAAGGGGAAGAAAAATTCAAGGAACAGGCCACCACGTGCTTTAACTACGGAGCTGCAGTGATCGTGATGGCATTCGATGAGAAAGGCCAGGCCGATGACGTAGATCGCCGCCTCGCCATTGTAGAGCGAGCCTATCGAATACTTACCCAGGAAGTGGGCTTTCCACCTCAGGATATCATATTTGACCTCAACGTTTTTGCGATCGCTACCGGAATGGAAGAGCATAGCAACTATGGCGTTGACTTTATTAACGCTACCAGGTTGATCAAGCAGCGATTCCCACTGGTTAAAATCAGCGGCGGCGTCAGCAACCTTTCATTCTCCTTCCGGGGCAACGATGTAGTCCGCGAAGCCATACATTCCGTTTTTCTTTTCCACGCCATTCGCGCGGGTATGGACATGGGTATTGTGAATGCCGGCCAATTACAAGTATACGATCAAATACCGGCCGACCTGAAAGAACTTTGCGAAGATGCAGTGCTTAACCGAAATCCGGAATCAACAGAACGACTGATCCAATTCGCAGAAACAGTAAAAAGTAAAGGCAAAGAGATCGTAAAAGACGCCGCCTGGAGAGGCTTTTCGGTGGAAGAAAGACTTAAACATGCCCTTGTGAATGGTATCACCGAATTTATTGAGGCAGATACCGAAGAGGCCCGGTTGAAATATCCCAAACCACTGGAAGTGATCGAAGGTCCCCTGATGGATGGCATGAACGTGGTGGGTGACCTGTTTGGAAGCGGTAAGATGTTTCTGCCCCAAGTGGTGAAAAGCGCGCGGGTGATGAAAAAAAGTGTGGCCGTGCTCACGCCCTTTATCGAACTGGAAAAATCAAGCCGCTCATCCGCAGGCAAGATCCTGATGGCTACCGTGAAGGGCGACGTTCATGATATTGGCAAGAATATCGTTGGCGTAGTACTCGGATGTAACGGGTACGAAGTCATAGATCTCGGCGTGATGGTTCCGGCCGACAGAATATTAGACGAAGCCGAAAAACAGCAGGTAGATATAATTGGTCTCAGTGGACTGATCACGCCTTCCCTAGACGAGATGGTGCATGTAGCCCATGAGATGAAAAGAAGGGGTATGAAGCAGCCCCTGTTGATCGGTGGCGCCACCACATCCAAAACACATACTGCTGTTAAGATCGGTCCGCAGTACGACCACGGTGTGATCTATGTGCTCGATGCATCGCGTAGCGTGAATATCGCCGGAAACCTCATGAACAACTCCCGCGAGGAAACCATCAGGCAAATAAAACTGGAATACGAAAAGATCAGGGAAGATTTCGCTAATAAGAAAACAACTAAACAGCATATCACCTACGAAGAAGCCGTGAACAATAGAACCAAATGCAATTGGAGCAGTTACTCACCTGTTGCACCAACGTTCACGGGTACCCGAAGCTTTAAGGAGCATGCCCTGGAAGATATTATTCCATATATCGACTGGGCTCCGTTCTTCATCGCATGGGAATTGGGCGGTCGTTTCCCTGATATTCTTTCAGATGCGGTCGTTGGCGCGGAAGCAACCAAACTATACAATGATGCAAATGACCTGCTCCGCAGGATCGTGAAAGAAAAATGGCTGACCCCACACGGAGCCATCGGATTCTGGCCCGCCAACAGCAATGGCCGGGACACGGTTTCACTGCTGTCTGACAAGGGCCCTGTTCACCTCGAATTCCTCCGCCAACAGATGAAGAAAGCCGAGGGCCAGCCTAACTTCTCACTGGCCGATTATATCGCGCCGGACACCGCAGGCTACCAGGATCATATTGGTGCATTCGCTGTTACCATTAAAGGCATCGAGCCCTATATAAAAAAATTCGAAGCGTCACATGACGATTACAACAAAATCCTTCTCCAGGCACTGGCCGACAGGCTCGCGGAGGCTTATACCGAATATCTCCACGAAAAAGTACGTAAGGAATTCTGGGGTTATGCAAAAGATGAGCAGCTCACCAACGAACAACTGATCCGCGAAAAATACCAGGGCATCCGACCCGCACCTGGCTATCCCGCCTGTCCGGAACATACGGAGAAGTATAAACTGTTCGATTTGCTGGATGCCACAAACGCTACCGGAATTACCTTAACGGAATCCCTGGCCATGTACCCCGCATCATCCGTTTGCGGCTGGTATATCGCCCAGCCCGAATCAAAATACTTTGGATTGGGCAAGATCAACGATGACCAACTGGCGGATTATGCTGAAAGAAAAGGCATGCAAAAAGAAGATGCGGAAAAATGGCTTCGTCAGAATTTGGATTAACGGATTAACGAATTAACGGATTAACGAATTAACGGATTGACGGATTCGTAATTCCCAATTCCGAATAATACATAACTTCAAGCATTTCGGTATTATTATGCGCATCATCTCATATAACGTCAATGGAATAAGGGCAGCCATCAAAAAAGGTTTTATTGAATGGTTGCAGACAGACCCAGCAGATGTCATTTGCATCCAGGAGACAAAGGCCTCTCGTGATGACGTGAACTACAAACTTATTAATGACCTGGGGTATCATGATTACTGGTTCAGCGCGCAGAAAAAAGGATACAGCGGAGTAGCAGTATTCACGAGGATAAAACCGGATAACGTGATCGTGGGCAACGGACATAGCGCAAGCGATGATGAAGGCCGGGTGATCCAGCTTGACTTCGGACCAACCAGGCTGATCAATGCCTATTTCCCATCAGGTACGTCAGGCGATATCCGGCAGGCATTTAAATATGAATGGCTGAACGAATTCTCCACCTACCTGAACGCACTCAGAAATACAAATCCCCAGATCATCCTTTGTGGCGACTATAATATCGCACATAAAGAGATCGATATCCATGATCCGAAAGGCAACAAGAATACTACCGGTTTTCTGCCTGAGGAAAGAGCTTGGATGGATGAATTCCTCGGAAGTGGCTGGATAGACGTATTCAGGAACTTTCACCCAGAACCACACCGTTACAGCTGGTGGAGCCAGCGATTCCCCTCGGTGAGGCTAAACAATAAAGGCTGGAGAATTGATTATATTACCTCTACAGAAGAAATGCGGAGCAGATTGAAAGATGCAGAGATATTTCCTGATGTGAAACATAGTGACCATTGTCCGGTTTACGCAGAGATCATATGATCATCTATAATGTAACTACCCAGGTCAATAACAACATCCATGACACATGGCTGGAATGGATGAAGAATGAACATATCCCCGAAGTTTTAGCCACTGGCCTGTTTACACATCACCGAATGCTTCGCCTGATTGAAGTAGATGAATCAGAAGGACCTACTTATGCGATCCAGTATTTTACCACCCTAAAAGAGAAATACGACCTTTACTTAGAGCTGCACGCAAATGAGCTGAGAGCAAAAACACTACAAAAATGGGGCGACCAAATCTTCTCTTTCAGGAGCCTGATGGAAGTTGTGGAATGAGTGTGGATAAGATGGTCAGTCGTACCCGAATTCTCCTGTATCGTTGAAAGCCTTATCTGTCAAGGGTTTCAGCCCCTCCTCTGAGAATCAGTCCAGTAGCGGGTTGTAGCAGGAGGTCTTTTCACAACCTTTTTTGATTCAATTTACCCGAATTGCTGTAATCCGCTACCAGTCTGGATTGCACAGTGCAAAAAAATATTTTTTCAGTATTAAAAACGGGATATATTTGGCTCGTTAAATTTAAAATTTCATCTATGAACAAAGCAGAATTAATTTCAAAGATTGCTGATGATGCAGGCATCACCAAGACACAGGCAAATGCAACTGTGGATTCTTTTGTTGAAGCAGTTACCAAAACCCTGAAAGGTGGCGGTAAAGTTACTCTTGTAGGT
>Ga0164292_10005842_pt1 | contig 10073 bp, 7 predicted proteins | sample GEODES117metaG_FD_111486 | JGI IMG/M metagenome (GOLD analysis project Ga0164292, IMG submission 111486) | Eutrophic lake water microbial communities from Lake Mendota, Wisconsin, USA - GEODES117 metaG | ecosystem: Environmental > Aquatic > Freshwater > Lake | place: USA: Lake Mendota, Wisconsin... | reverse complement strand
TAAGAGAACTTTATAATTTAACATACGTGGGAATTTCTTACAATATCAACCCTTGCAAGCATTTTTGCAAGAATCAACTACTCTAATTTTGCAAAATTCCGAAAATGGAACAGAAAAGTGGATGGCTCTGCATCAGGTGCACTGGTATAGGACAGCTGGATGGCAAAAATCACGTCCCGAAGCGTAAAAGTTTATCTCATTCTCTTTACAACAGGCGGCATCCACGTTTTATCTATTGCCGCTTGCTTAGGCCAATACATCCGCAGGGTTAAATTAAAAATGCCTTCTTTGGGTGCCGGTAGCCAATTTGATTCTTTGGTTTTCTCAGGGGCAGTTCTTTGCACATAAATATCCAGCGATCCGTCTTTATTATACTTCAATTTGTCCCGGTCGCCGATGGCATATCGGCTGATGGGATTCTCAGCAAGGAAGTCGAGGCTATTATACATCGTTAATGACCAGAATGCGTTCACGGGGGGCAATTGGACTTTTTCGAAATGGACAACGTATTGATGGTCTGAGTGCAATGGCTGTCCCTCACTATCCTGGGTGGCCATTGGATAGATCGCATCTTCGGGCAGATTAGCGCCAAGGCCTACCAGCGCTGTCATGGCGCGAATGCCATAGTTGGTGCCGAAATCACCCAGAGGCTTTGTATTGTAAGCCCAGCCATTCTTATATCTGGAAGGATCCTTTGATGCTGCCATACCCTTTATTTTGCCTAATACGGCAGCAGGAACTTTTGACAGCTTTTCCTTCAGTTCCGGTCTCATCCCATCCATGGTGAATGCTTTACCAGCCACCAGCCCGATCGATGCCATTCGTTTAACGATGGCAGAGTCTGCCAAAGCAGGAGGATTATCCACCATCAACTCAGACAAATAGTTGAAGAATGCCTCTGTCGATAATGCGGCAGCATCATCAACAGGAACAATTTTGCTGTATTCAGGAACAACCGTCCCTTTTGGAGCAACGTATGATTTTCCGTAGGAAGATAAAGGCACCAGTTTCATGTTACTCTGGAAGGGCACCACCACTTTTCTGCCATCTTCCTTACTATTGACCTGGGTACGGCCAATTAACCAGACTGTATTCGTTGGCGCAGAGATAAGTTCCATTCCCGTCGGGATTTCTTCGGCTTTCCAGCCTGGTCCTGCGACCAGGAATATATGGGCCCCTTTACCGGTCGTTCTGTGACCGGGAGAGGCAAAGACATTCGTATAAGCATCCAGCATCGGCAGGAGGTAGTAGCGCTCCGAGGCGGGAACGGTGAGTACAAGAGGCTCCGATTTCAAGTCAAACCATCCCAAAGAATAGTATGTATCATTATTGGGTTTAACAACCGCTGTGAAGGTGTGGTCAGGGAAGGCACTCATATGGGCCATGACATTGACAGGGGCTTCCTTTCCATTGAATGTTTCTACATTGGTTAATACTTTTTTGCTCAGATCCATCAGCACTAACGGGTAACCAAAAACATAAGCCTCTCCTGCGATCTTTACAATTGCTGAGTCCGGCAATGATGTCATTTCGAATTGCGATCCAGCGGCTAATGTTGTTTTCTCCTGCCTTGGATTTGAGCAAGCGATAACCATGCACATACAGATAGAGACCAGGATATAGTAGAGTGACTTCATGTAAATAAATTTAGGTATTATAACAAAAACGAACCACAAAAATTAATAAAACAAGCCTGGAGCCCAAGATATATGTGTTGCCTTTCAACAAATCATGTCAAGCCCGACTGCCCTGCACCCTTTTTTTCCCGAAATACTCCGAAGGGGTTTTACCGGTCCTCTTTTTTACCGCCGCAATAAAGGCCGTCCGGGATTGGAAACCCACTTGCTGACCAAGGCCTTCGAGGGTAAACTGTAAGAAATCAGGATTCCTTTCAGTGAGTTCAATGACTTCATCCACCCGGGCATCGTTAATGAATTCATTGAAGTTTTTACTATACTCCTGGTTGATGAATACAGAAAGTTGGTAGATAGGTATATTCAGTTCTTCTGAGAGGTTGCGGATGGTGTACCCGGGTTTCAGGAAAGGCTTGTTAAGTTCAAAATGGTGGTTGATCACTTTACGGTAAACGCCTCCTTGCTCTGCTGTAAGCAGTAGCTTCCTTTTCCCTTTCTCTTTGGATTGAGCAGCCAAATCAGTTAATTCTTTAAGATCATCTTCCAGTTGCCACCAACCTCTGAGCCCGTATAGGATATTGGGCTTAACCAGCAGAAAGAAACATATAAAGGCGATCGAACCAGCTACCGTAGCTGACATCACCCTGGTCAATTCAACATACTGCGACAAATGAAAAATCACTTCCAGGATCATCAGCAGATATCCGGCTGAAAGTATAGCCACCAGGTAGAACAACCATTGAATGATCTCTTTGTTTTGTTCCACTACAGCGCCATAAGAACGCATTCTCTTTTGCCATTTCAATAACATCCTGAAAGATGCCATGAATATTGCAAGGCAATACATGAACCGGAGAACTATGCCAAGGCCTTCAGGAAGCATCCCATCCGGTTCACGGGGGGCTACCTTAGTATCGGCAAATGCCTGTTTTAAAATCTGAATTTTTTCTTCCGCCGACAACAGATACATGGGAATGAATTGCATCGTATACAGCAAGGCGGGAATAAAAAGCAAGAAGTCCCACTTCTTAAAACTGAATTGCTGGGTAAGAACAGATCTCACATAGATATAAGTGAGGGGTGCGATCGCGATAGAAAGAAACACAGGTGTGCGCCAGAGGTGGGGAAAATTGATAAATTCCTGAGAGATGAACAAGGCATGTGCAAACAGCACGTAAGAAAGTGAAAAAATGATGGCCGCAAGGATCCGGGGAGAAAAAGAACGATTTCGGTTAACAAGATACAGGATGACAGCCACCGTGATACCCAGCAAACTGACAAACATTACAAAAGTAAAAAACCAGTTGGAGCCCATCCTTATCTCATGTTTATTCAGTGACACCTCAAATATACAACGCGGTTGTCAGGGCAAAAAAAAGACCGGTACTGTTCGTACCGGTCGGCAAGATATGAGACAAATTTCTTATTTACCGCTGGCCTTCTTCAGTTTTGCGGTCACATAGTCCTGCAATTGTTTACGTTTCTCAGGCCCCATGATGGCGTCCAACTGGGCAGTACGCGCCTGAACGGCCGTTTTTGCATACTTTTCTTTCGCTGCCGCATCTTTGCCATAACGATCGATCCTGTCGAGGGTGCTAACAAAACAAAGGTTGACGTTATCTACATCTGTTATCTGTTCTTCAGATAAACCCAACGTAGACTTTAGGTATTTCTGGTTGTCTTGACGAAAACCCTTAGCCTGCATCATTTTTTGCTCATCGGACAGATCGTTCCATTTCTGGGCGTTAACTGCTGTAGCAGAAGTGATGCACACCAGTAAAACAAGAATAATTTTTTTCATTCGATTTGCTTTTTATTAACGTCAAAGATGGTGGAATGGATTTAAAAGTAGACATTTCACTGCGTTTTACATGTTGCAAATTATATTCGTAGCAAGTTTGCCTTTGTACCCCTTGCAGGCTCCAAGACATTCCCCGCTTACAAACCTCAGCGGATCGAGAGGGGTCAGCATTTTAGGAATCACTGGTTAGCGCGTTTAACCTTTTTCATATTGACGTAGGTGAAATTGAATGCCACGCGGAACATATTGGAACGCGCGTCATTGGGGCCACCCAGCAAGATGGTTCCGTAATCTGCAAATGCGCCCAGGTAGGGTAGAAACTGGTACCCAACGCCAACTCCCCCGCCAAGCATGTTCTGGGCATTCTCATTCTCTACTCCGTCGGTGGTCGTTTTACCTCCGACTCTATACAATAGGTTTGCGGCCACCCAAACTTTAGGATTGAAATTGTGGGTCAGGTGATTTTCGATACTTAACAGGGGGGCCTGTTCGATCTTATCCGCGCGGGTGGCCCTGGTAGGACTGTTATTGTCTCCAAATAGCATGACCGACGGAAAGATCTCCAGCCATGTTGCTTTGCTCAAATTCTGATTCAACGGAATGGCCATCGGCAATCCCAGTTGATAGGTAGGGCGATTGGTCCCCAGGTTCAAAGCTTGGGATTCATCGTAGCTACCTGAATACCAATATCTTACATCGGCAAGCATAGAGAATTGCATGGGACTTTTCATGTAGGTGACTACATCAAGAGCCGGGGCTCCCACCAACCCCAACTTAAAATCAATAAATCCGTCTGATAATCCATTTGCGCTGACGGTGGTTGCCGGCAGAGGGATAACAGGAGGAACATTCTTGGCAGATGCGGAAACGGATCCGGGATTCACCATCAGGGATACCTGGGCAAAACGACCCGCAAGGGAAAAGGTGTGGTACATGGTAATGGGAAATACGTTGACCTTCACTTCCGCTTTTGGGATCAGGATGGTGCCGGTAGCATCAATATTCTGATCCATCCCTATCCATCTTGCGTTTACAGCAAAAATGCCTTTAGGTAAAACAAGAAAAGAACGTGGACCATCTCCTTGCGCGAAAGAGGCAAGGAAAGACAGCATAAATAGGGTCAATAGCATGCCATGTTTGAGCGAAAAACTGTTCATGAAAACGTGTTTAGTTTTTATATGTGTTAAGAATATCATTTACGGTTCAGAATCCCAACTGGACAAGGTTTTTGGATGATTTCCATGTTGCTTTCTTGATGAGTTTCCCGATAAGGGCGTACTCACCAATTGAAAGTTCTGCTTCCTGGCCAACGGCCGGTTTCATGTTGCTAAACAAAGGAACCTCCCGAATGCTTTGCTTAAAATCTGGCGAAGGGAGCATATGTCTGAGAATAAGAACAAGTTTCTCTTTATGCAGCCATGGCATGAAATTCACTCCCAGATCTTTTGCCTTCTCTTTTACTTCTTTAGCATCGTTGCCAACCGCCACATATATGAATCCATCATCGCTGATATGCAGTTTGCTATCGTGCAGGGTAAGAGAAGTGTGGGTGTATTCATCGCCCTCGCTGAGGGAAAAATACCGTACATCTTTTGAACGGTCTCCCAGGGATTCGGCATGTTGCGGAGCTTTAAATCTAACCAAGAGAACATCATCCTTTTTCTTCCTGACCACTGGCATCAGGATATAATGGTTATCCTTGTTTGGATAATTACCGCTTGAATTGAAATTATAGGAACTGATCTTCTGCGAATCTTTAAAATGCCTGAATACGGGTATGGTCATCACCTTACAAACAATGGGTTCTTTTTCACTGGAGGTGGAAGCTGGCGAGGCAAGTATTTTTCTTTCCTTACCAGTAATGATGGAAGGATTGGATATGATTTGTGTCTTCAGCCTTGCCATATCTTCTTGAGTCATCTGCGCGATGGGAATACTGGGGCCCGGAGTTTCCAGCTCACCATTTTTCACCTTGTATAATGCTGGCAGTGGGCGATTGGCATAGATATTCCCGTTAGCAAGATAATATCGGAGGAACACCGATGCATTCTTGATTGAATCGGGCAAAATGATGGTATTATTTGAGTTGGATGACTGCCCTTCCGGCACAATACGGATGGTATAGCTGGATGGGTCGCCCTCGTCCGGAATGATTTCGAGATCAGAAAGGGCGGTAATGCTGCCTTTGGTAAGATCGTTATACAAGTTGTAGCTGAAATAGCGGGCATCAGGAATTTTGCCTTTAATCACTAGGCCCTGACCTTTAGCATTTTCCCAGGCGTATCTGAAATAAACCGCATTCTGATCAGGGTAATAGAGGACGGACGGGTCATTACCCTGGTACGGTTTTTCCCAACCCTGTCCTTTTGTTATGGCGGAGTTGAAGGTGCAACAGGACATGATAAGAAAAAGGAACCTCCATTGGGAAAAGCTCCGAAACGAAGTATGGTCCATGATCTATAGATAAGATTATGATGACGAAAAACAGTGACTTTGGAACGAAGACGTTTCTTCAATGATGCATTAACTCAATAGACAGGCCCGGTGCACTTCCATTCGGATACATGTAAATTGGGTAAATTATCGCATTTATCCTGAGATCAGTCGGACATATGTGTTACGAGATGTTGAAAAACGACAAACTAGGCGTCCCGGTACCATTGGCCATAAGGGCATGTATAGCACAAGATTATTTATTTCACCCCTGCATTCTTGTGGCCTGTATTGGTAATGACAACTTTTACTTTTTGTGAAGGTGCATCCAGCGTTGTTTCGCTTGGAAAGGAAGTCATATCGGGAAGTGAATTGTACTTTACAAGAACACCAGCTTTGTCATTCTTGTCTTTAATATAAGTAGATACACCTATTTCCTTTAGTAAACCCTGACTATTATCCATTGTCATGGAAACCTTATCTCCCGCTTGCAAATAATCAGGTAAGTCGACTTTGAATACTTTACCTGGTACCAATGGACTAATGACCGCTTTACCGGAAGCAACAATGGCCTGAATTTTATCAGAATTTGGAGGTAGATAAGCATGAATTTTTTCAACACATTTTTTCATGTACTCATCAATATCCTGTTTTTTATTTGCAGCGGCTTTACCTCTCAATCCTCCGGGAGATTTCGCTGCCTTTGCAGGTTCACCTACAGCTACTTTGTTCAATTTGCCATCAACCCCATAGTAACATTGTTTGGTTGTTTTAGATTTTACTTCACCATCATAAAAAACTGTGGTGGTTTCGATCCATTCATAGTTTCTCATTTTGGCCGCGCTTTCAGAAAGATTCTTTTTAATAGCACCAATGGATTTCTGCATGTCGGGCGACTGGGTAAACCCTGAGTACGAAAGGGCTGTAAATAAAACAACTGAAAGAAATTTATTCATGATTTTTAATTTGTAGGTTCTTTGGCTACGTAGCTTATTTTTTTCTGAAAGTCTCCACGGTAACTTTAGCGATGTTACCATTGAACTTATCTTTTCCTTTATATCCATGGAAAACGGGTGTATTCTGGTCTTCACCCACATCTGCCGTTTCATCGATACCGAACGAACTTGCATTGGTCTTTTCTATCCGCCCTTCTCCGATCTTCTTGCCGTCCAGGAGAATCGTTCCTTGACCTCCGGCGCCTCTTCCCCCATCATAAGCCAGGTCAAAGCTCAGCTTGTGTTTTCCTGCAGGGATTTTCTCTGTAGCGGCGATGGTGAATAATTGAAGGCCGACAAAATTATACGTGAATACAGGCTTGCCCCCCACTGTATAAAAGCTCCAGCCGCCAAAATCGCCCCCCTGGCAAATAATCACGCCATTGGCGTTTGCTCCAACCTCTACATCCGCATTGATGGAGAATGAGGCATTCTTAATGTTGATAAATGCAATTTCAGGTATGCCACTCATACCGCCGAACAATTCCATTTTCGTCCGGCCATTCATGAGGTCAGGTCTTCCGGCGACACGTGCATCAAAACGTTCAATGGTCCTGTCGTCGATCGGTAAAACCTGATACTTCAAGGCTTCTTCTGTAAACAGTTTTTTGAGTTCCTCCAATTTGGCCGGCTCTTTTGCAGCCAAATTATTCGACTGACTGAAATCTTCATTTATATTATATAGTTCCCAATCGTCTTCTGCAAGTGGGCGTCTTGGCTGCATTTCCCATGGTGCTTTATGCACGGTACCGGCAAACCAGCCGTTGTGGTAGATGGCTCTATTGCCAGTGATTTCGAAATACTGGGTATTGTGTGTCTCAGGCGCTTTCGCATCATTGAAGGTTTTCTTCATACTCACACCTTCCAATGGCTTCTGGTCAATTCCGTTTACGGATTTTGGAGCGGGTACTCCGGCACATTCATAAATGGTAGGAGCAATATCGATCACGTGGTGGAACTGGGAGCGAACTTCATTTTTCGCTTTTATTCCTGCAGGCCAGGAGACCACCATACCATTTCGCGTGCCACCAAAATTGGAGGCTACCTGTTTTGTCCAGGTAAACGGCGTATTACCGGCAACGGCCCAACCGGCAGCAAAATGGTTGTATGTTTCCTCACTACCGAGCTTGTCGATCACTTTCATTTGAACCTCCATAGGTTCCGCAACGCCATTATAGTAAGTACCTCCATTGAATGTTCCGATCATGCCACCTTCGGCACTGGCGCCATTGTCGCCAACGATATAAAAGAACAGCGTATTCTCCAGTTCTCCCCTGGCTTCAAGAGCAGCCATGAGCCGGCCTACTTCAGCATCCGTATGCTCCGCAAATCCCGCAAAAACCTCCATTTGCCTCTCAAACAAACGTTTTTCATCTGCGCTCAGTATATCCCAGTCCTTGATGACTTTGGGTTTAGCTGCGAGAACGGTATTCTGAGGAACGATGCCTAATTTCTTCTGGCGCTTGAGTGTCTCTTCCCTGAGTTTGTCCCACCCTTGGGAAAACTTGCCCTTGTATTTCGCGATATAGTTTTTAGGCGCGTGATGAGGTGCGTGGGTAGCACCTGTAGCGAAGTACATGTAGAAAGGCTTTTCGGGAGTGAGGGATTGTTGCATATTCATCCATGAGATCGCCTGGTTGGTCATGTCCGAAGTGAAATGATAATTTGGATCATCCACTTTTGGATAAACCCTGGATACACCATCGTAGACCATGGGGTGCCACTGGTTGGTTTCACCGCCGATGAAGCCGTAGAATTTATCAAATCCGGATCCCGTTGGCCAGCGGTCGTATGGTCCAGACACGGAACCTTCCCATGGTGGTGTTTCATGGTATTTACCAAAAGCAGCGGTGCTGTATCCGTTCATTCGGAGTACCTGGGCAACGGGGGTAATACTTTGGGGTCTTACGCCTGTATTGCCGGGGAATGCGGTGGACACCTCCATAATGGTTCCGGCGTTATTGGAGTGATGGTTATAGCCGGTAAGCAGGGCTGTTCTTGTGGGAGAACAAAGAGATGTAGTATGAAAGCGATTATACTTAAGGCCATTGCCAGCCAGTTTTTCCAGATTTGGCATTTGGATGGGGCCACCAAAAGCGCTGGAGTGTCCAAAACCGATATCGTCCAAAAGAACCACCACCACATTGGGTGCCTTATCTGGGGCTGTTACCCGGAATCGGGCGGGTGCTTTAGCATTCCGTGCGTCCAATTCGGTTATGGAGACCACTTGGGGTTCCCGGATGGGAAGGATGGTACGGTCCGGGCCGGAAGTATCAGCCAGGCCGGAATACATAGTATGTGCGGCGGTAGGCTTCTCATTTGGCTGCTGCCAGCCTGTCAGAATAGCGAGAGGTAATAACACTGCCCATATTAACTTGATCATAAGTCAGACTTTGATAAAGAGTGATTGTGGATCAGAACAAACTCCTGTTCCCAAAATGAAGTTACACTGATCAGCTGCAAAAAGTAAATGAGGTGGCGTGGGGTCTGTCCTGTTACATTAAATCAAAACAAGAACCTGATCGCCTTCTGGCTCTGTTGTTAATGGACATAGGTCAAAGGTTGGCGGGGTGTGCTTGTTTTTTAGCGTATTAGCACTATTTCGTTATGGAGCAGTTATTATTTGACAAAAAAAAGCCCCAACGTATACACGTTGGGGCTTGAATAAATATGGCACCTACCTACTCTCCCGGGCACAAGGCCCAGTACCATTGGCCATGAGGGGCTTAACTTCTCTGTTCGGAATGGGAAGAGGTGAACACCCTCGGCAAAAGCACCATAAGAACTTTAGTCGGGATACGACCATGAATAAATTAACATATTGGAAGTTGTAAAACGGAATAAAAAAAATTAAAGCATACGGGCAATTAGTACTACTCGACTTTAGTGTTGCCACTTTTACATCTGTAGCCTATCAACGTAGTAGTCTACTACGACCCTTAAAAGGAAACTCATCTTGAGGAAGGTTTCACGCTTAGATGCTTTCAGCGTTTATCCTGTCCGTACATAGCTACTCTGCAATGCGCCTGGCGGCACAACAGATACACCAGCGGTACGTACGCTCCGGTCCTCTCGTACTAAGAGCATGTCCTCGCAATTTCCTTACGCCCACCACAGATAGGGACCGAACTGTCTTGCGACGTTCTGAACCCAGTTCACGTGCCACTTTAATCGGCGAACAGCCGAACCCTTGGGACCTTCTCCAGCCCC
>Ga0164292_10005841_pt1 | contig 10073 bp, 7 predicted proteins | sample GEODES117metaG_FD_111486 | JGI IMG/M metagenome (GOLD analysis project Ga0164292, IMG submission 111486) | Eutrophic lake water microbial communities from Lake Mendota, Wisconsin, USA - GEODES117 metaG | ecosystem: Environmental > Aquatic > Freshwater > Lake | place: USA: Lake Mendota, Wisconsin... | reverse complement strand
TGTAGGCAAGCTCTTTTAGTTCATTGCCTCGATTGTTATTCTCTAAGGTAGGCATAACGAGATGTGCACCGAGAAACTCTAGGGCATAGCGCTCCCATTCATCTTTTAATTGGCTATTTAGAGCATCATTACACGATTTGATAACTCGGTTATTGATCTCCCCAAGCTGTGATCCGGATACCTTCTGCAACACAAATGCTCGAAAGCGCTCGTGATACAGCGCGTACAAGCCACTCGCCGGACTATTGAACCATTTGCTGTAGCGGCTAATGGAGGCAAGTACTTCCTCCTCAGACCAGCCATTCAACAGCGAAACCACAAACTCGGCACTCACCTCCTTCTTCATTAAAGCCCATACACCAAAAAACTCCAAAAACTTCTTACGTTCGATAACGATGGTAACTGGGGGTATAGCTTTCTCATAGACACCCACTAATCCTTCTGGCAATGCAGATGGGTTGTCCTTCTGCAGTGCACCGGAACTCAAGCCATCAACGATGGTGCGGAGGAAGGTGGGGTCGGTGTTAAAAGTCATCGGATTAAATACAATCGCAATCCCCTGTCGTAGCTCGACCTTGAAATTTTGAATTCAATTTCAATAGTGCTTCATATGCATGGTCATACTGTTTAAAGGGACCTGCCCAGAATCCTTTTTCATTGCTACCCATTCCTTTTTGTCCATTTCCGTCTTTACAGTGACCGCAAGTATTCCTGTGGATGAAAATTGGTTTTTCCGTAAACCTCGGAAAATTCACGTAAAAGAAAAATGTATCACTCATTTTTTTATCCATTTAAATGCTTTCATAAAATATCTTTTTGTATATCTTACCTTATCCTCTGAACCGCAACCAAAATTGTGTGCTTGTCGTTGAGGTGATCCAGGAGAGGGTATAGCTAATGCATAAATAATTTGCTTCTTGAATCTGTAAACAAAACAAATCCCCTTATTCGATGATGATAATCTTCCATTCAAACCTCCTAAAAAATTATCTGAAAACTCCTTTGTCAAAGCCTTATCAAATTTGACCCCTTCAACGGAAGACATAACTTTCCTATCAAAATAAGTCAAAACTCCCTTGGACGTGCACAAGACCTTAGTCACTCCATTTTGAATCAATATCTGAATCATTTCAACGTTGAATTCCTTGTCATATAGGTCAGAATCAGATGAACTCTTGCCCTTTCTTCGACAGGAAACTATTGCATCAGTAAATGCAATCTTTTTAGTGCGAAGACTTTTTAAAGCCGATGACTTTCTAACCGGGACAATAATATCCGGGTCAATGTGCTCATGGTAAAGTCCCCAAAATTTATTCTTACTACTTCCATAGAAAAAACGGACTGTACCATCGGTATTACGGATTTGACGCTTCTCGCTACTATCAGGATCTGTGCAGGCAAATACAGGAAAGCTGCCAAGAACAAGCCTAGTAGCACCTTTGACGATGCCCTCCTTTAAATAGGGATGATATTCCTTTCTAAACATAATTTAATTCAATTTATTTCTTACATTCACAGCCCACCGGATATTAAGAGTTCCGTTGAGTCGTTCTAATCTATCTTCTGAAAATTCACTAAAGAAATTTTCATGCAATGCATATAGGTTCAAAACCTTTTCTACTTCTTGTATATGATTTGGAAAATCCCTAAACACCATTAAAATCTGCTCTTTCCCCATTTCAATTACAGATGCGACATCTGCAAGGCCTTTAAGATACAGTGATTTCACTTCAGCATTTTGAAAGTATTTTTGTAGCTGATATGAGTTGTGAAATCCTGATTCCTTACAAATACTCTCTGCAATATATTCCCAGCATTCTTGTCGATAACCAATTTGAGTAATTTCCAAACTTACACATTCGGCTAATGTTAGGTTTCCCAGCCTCGCAAGTTCCTTACAGATATTACTAAGAGCAGTATTCCTATAATACTCTTCACCTATCACCAGGGAACATTTTATTGCCTCATTGAATTTCCCCTGGGTTACTAATGCTTCAGATATATCTTCTAGTATTCTCGAATTATCCTCAATAAAATTTACGGATGAAAGAACTGCTTGCAAAGTAGATTCGGCTTCTTTTAACTTTTCCGACTTGAAAAGCTCATTGGAAATGCCTATCAATGCCGCATATTTTACATCACCGTCAACGATTCCCTGCGCGCATTCTAGAGCTCCTTCTACCTTCCCATCTTTTACTATTTGAATAGAGATATCCTTAAGAATTTTACTTTTATCTTTGAACTCGTCGTCGGTAATCTTATTTACGCATACAAGCGCATCGGTTACATTCCCTTGTTTACAAAGTTCGATGGATATGTGTGTTAGTGCTCTATCATTTAAGAATTCAGCACTGTGATACTCAGAGCATGCAAGCGGAATGAATGCAAGCGCTTCTTTAATAAATGAAGCGGCCTGATCTGCCTTCCCTTGTCTTGCTAGTTCCGAGGAAATATTGACCAATGCCCCAATTTTTTCTAAATCCTCACTGATACCCTGCGCGCATTTTTTAGCTTTTGCAATATTGCCGTCCTTGGCAAATTCAATAGACATTTTTCTAAGTGCTCGATCAAAATATTCCAAGCCAAACTCTTCACCGTAAAAATCTCGGATATAAAATTGAATTTGACTTAAAGTCAATTGTTTAATCATTTCATTCAATGCCATTTCATTTATCAAACTTTCCAGAAGCCTTATTTTACTTTTCCCATAAAGTATTCCTTGAGCATTTGCTAGTGCCAACTTTAAGATGATTTCAGCATCTTTGTATTGCCCAATTTTAGCAAATTCGTTTGAGATACGAGAATATGCCAGGCATTTTTCTGCCTTGTCGTCTATATTTTGAACACATTCCAAGGCATCTTTAAACCTCCCTTGTTTAGCCAAAATATCAGAGATACACCCTAATGTGTCATCTTTATCATCATTCAAATCCTGAACACATTTAAGGACTTTATTAATTTCCATTCCAGCTTCCTGTACCTTTCCCTCATTGTAAAGCTTTTGAAAAAAATCAATAAATGCGTCAACCTTACTTCTTCCTGGAATCATACTATCTATACATGCATATCCGAATTTGTTTTGCTTCAAATTAAAAAGTTCACGACTAATATTATACAATAAATTATTTTTTTCATAATTGTCTAATATGCCTTTGTTAAGTGAAATAAATTCTTGTATTATAATGGCGGCATCTTTAAAAAGATTCAGTTTGGCAAATAATGATAAGATTTCTTCAGGAGTGCTTACCCGCTTAAGCTCCCTAATTACAAAATTCTTACTTACATTTAAATTATCATTAATCTCTTGCTTATTCAGTTCGGCAAAGATATTATTTAGTGCCTTTATCTTTAGTTCGTCGTCGTAATATCCCCATTCGCTTTCAGTTGGTTTAATACGCTGAGCGCAATCAATTGCTTCTTTAAATCTACCATGTTTAGATAATTCTTTAGAAATGTCAAAAAGAGCAGAACTAAAAGAAGAATTCTTTGAACTAATTCTATCGACACATTTAAAAGCTTCGTTAAACTGACCCCTTCTCGCCAGTTCTGAGGAAATATAATGAAACGCAAATGCTTTCTCATCCTCATTCTTTATAATCTCGCAACATTGAATGCTTTCAAGTAACAAAGAGTGCGCTTCTTCAAACTTACTCTGTTTGTCCAATTCATTGGAGATAAATATCATAGCCCTAATTTTATCGCTCTCTTCATCCATGCCTCTAGCATATTCTTGGACCTCATCCATCAAGGATAAAGCCGCCTCAACCTTACCTTGATTATAAAGTTTAGTTGATATGTTTGCCAGTGATTGAACCTTATGAAATTTGTAAATTATACGCTTTGCACAATCAATAGCATCATTCATATTCTTATCCTCCTCATCACTGATGCCTCGGGCAATGGCCAGAGATCCCTCTAACCGGTCCAGTTTGCTTAGTTCTGTGTCGATATCCTTCAAGGCGCGCCTCTTTTCATCTTCATCACTGATACTGCGGGCACATCCTTTCAGAACCTGAATCTGAAGGTCTGTATAGGGTCCTTTTTCTGCAATCCAGTCAGTTTCCCAGCGGTCCGAGCGTTTGTACAACACTCCGTAATCTGCACCCAATGCAGCGCACTCGCTGGCCAATTGAAACATTAAATAGGATGGGAAGAAGTCATTCCATTTGAGAATACTTAAATCTGTGGGGAGAATTTCGTCGAGGTGCTTTAGTAGTCGACCGATGGCCGTTTTGCGGAAGGGTTTGTCCTTACTATCCAATAATGTCAACTCCATAAAACAAAGCATGTACAGAAGAAATTTCCGCTGCAAGCCCTCCTTATCATTTCCTCCGAATGACTCGATTCGCTGCAAAGCCGTTTCAATATCATTCTGCGCAACCAACTCCACAATTCGCGGAGCATCGTTTTGTTCCATGTGGTGCAGGTCGACTTTATTGAGAGCGCATTCGATGACTTGGTCGTCATCGTATTTCGAAGCCCAAAACATCATGTCATTCAGTAAGCGCTTGCTCCAATCGAAGCCCTTACTTACCTCTATTTGACGGTTCCAATAAGTTGTGTTGTAGGCAAGCTCTTTTAGTTCATTGCCACGATTGTTATTCTCCAAGGAAGGCATAACGAGATGTGCACTGAGAAACTCTAGGGCATAGCGCTCCCATTCATCATTTAATTGGCGAGTTAGAGCATCATTACACGATTTGATTACACGGCTATTGTTCTCGCCAAGCTGTGATCCGGATATCTTCTGCAACACAAATGCTCGAAAGCGCTCGTGATACAGCGCGTACAAGCCACTCACCGGACTATTGAACCACTTGCTGTAGCGGCCAATGTAGGCAAGTACCTCCTCCTCGGACCAACCATCCAACAGCGAAACCACAAACTCGGCACTCACTTCCTTCTTCATTAAAGCCCATACACCAAAAAACTCCAGAAACTTCTTGCGTTCGTTTACCTGGCTTGCCTGAGGCATAGCCTCCTCGTAAACACCCACCAAGCCTTGAGGCAAGGCGGATGGGTTGTCCTTCTGCAGCGCACCGGAACTCAAGCCATCAACAATGGTGCGCAAGTAGGTGGGATCAATCGCCTTCTTCATACGGCCCCTCGCTGTAGTACTGTATTTACAAATTCCTCCGAAACATCAAAGGGCTTCAAGGCTGCTCGAACGGCCTCTTCCGACAAACCGGCGAGCGGTTGGAGTGAATCAATTTTCTCCAAAGAAAAGCGTCCGCCCAATTGAAAGCCACTCTTACTCTTATCGGGAAGTGAGCGGTAGGTGAAAATCCAACGCACATGCTCGGGCGACATCCAATCTTCTTCCGGTTCGTCCTTCTCGTTGTAGGTGTAAAACCAGTCGGAAATCTTCAGTTGTGTATTGGTTACTGCAGCTTCATCCAGCCCGTCGATGAGGATTACCAATGGCTTACCTGCGAACTTTCCCGGTGCCTTATAGCAGTCGGTGAGCAGCGTTTGAAACAGTTTTATGGCATCGAAGTACCGCGAGGGCAAGCGAGTCATACGCTTTTGAATGGCCTCGTCCTCCACCTTCCATACGCCAGCCCCGTTCATCCCGGGCATGCTCTTTCCCTGCAAGATGAAGTGATACAATATGGCGTGCAGGCTGTTGGCCATGCCTGAACCACAGAAATGATACATCACCGGAATCCTATCTGCCAGAAGACGATCTACGATACCCGCAGACAAGGCCCCCTTACCCATACCGGCTTCCGAAAAGATTGGCAATACTTGGTTGCCACTTGTTCCATGGACCCATTGCACTACCGAATCAATCTCGCGATCACGACCCACGAAACAACCCAAATAATACTTTATACGCTCGGAATGATCAAACACATGACCTGCTCCACCCATCAAGGCCTTCCGAATGGGTTCAAAACGCTCGTTCAGCGGTTCATTAACCGACGGTTCCGTTTCATTTCCACGCAATGTGTTGATGAACTTAGCCTTGCTCTTGTTGTCGTAGAGTCCCTGAAACAAGTAAGGCAAATCATCTTGCTCTCCACGCTGAACAAAAGGATGCAGCTCAAGCATCTTTTCTCCTTGCTTCCAAAAGTATTTGTAACCTTCCAGTTCCACACTGCTTTGATCAAACAAAACCTTCAGTTCAGCCATTTCGCCAAGCACTTCCAAACCTTTGATCAATTCCGATGAATGCTCCTGCTTTAGACTAATATGCTGATGAACGAAACGATTACGGAATGTCACAAAACGATCAAGTACAGTAGATTTTGAGGCATCAAATGGAATCGACTTTTCCCAAGCGCTTCCCATGGTCATGGACGCATACCATAAATTTTTCCAGTTGGTATCGCTGGGCAAAGTTTCCTGAAGATTATCCATCATCTGCTTCATAAACAGCGCGTCGTTGCCGGAATCACCATCGTGCAGCTTTTCACACATCTGAATTACAGCCCCCATCCGCAAGAACAATGTACCCATACCCATTCCCGCCATGATGAGGTTGTTCAGTGAAGAGGCATCGTTTTCAATCCATACCCTGACATCATCGCCTAGCAATTTTTCTTTTAATGTGCTGAAGCGATCGTGGTATTTTTGGAAGGGACTCATAACTAATTTATTTTGATTGTCCCAAAGTCAATTGTAGTTACTTCTTGAAATCCAGTAATCTTATCAATAGAAAGCGAATTCAATGTTGAGTCCACATTGCTACGAAATAGCTCTATTCCATCGGTTGTAAATATTCTAATTTGGAGTTCGGGTTTAAACTCTCCTGTTTCAGATAAACTAAATATAAACTCAACCTCACCTGACTCAGTTATCTCTTTGTATTGAATTCTATCATCAACAAATAAGTCAACATCCCAGAGCTCTATTCTGCAGAATATTGGATTTGTCATTTCTATTCTTGTATTTACTTTAGCGGTCATAATTTTTTTATTTAGTTAGTACTCGGTGTTGATATTCTAGTTTTAAATCTCTTCGCCCTAGGGCCAGGTAGATGGGCGTTACCTCCGTCATAATTTCGGGGTACCCGTAATCCGGGTGTAGGGTGTCGGCCTCAAAAGCTTCTCGGGTGGTGGTCACCCAAGGATGCAAGAGCGCGAATATTTCGTGAACAAATTCGCCATCATACCCGTGTTCATCGGCAAAACGGCGAGCAAAAACGCGATCGCCCTTGCCTAAGGTATCGACCACATGGCGGAGTATTTTTTGGAGTAACTCCACATCCTTTTGCTCATCGGCCTTTTCGAATGAAGGTCCCTTGAAGCGCAGGTAATTATGCAGTAATCGAACCTGTGTAGGTTGATCGGGTAGAGTATTTGCGTGGGGAATTGTTACAGAACGATTAAAGTAGGTATTAAAATGTTCGTAATGATACCCCAAAGCCACAAGTATAATTGATTGATCACGCAGGTAATTCAAAAGCTGCGACACATGCTGCGGGCTGAATAACGCTATGTGTATTTGGTTAATAAGCACAACCACCTTATCGCTGCAACCTTTTCGCAATCCTTTCACCTGTTCTTCTGGTCTCTTGTTTTTGGGTAAGGCGACATTTTGGTCATTAAGCACATTCAAAAGCCTGGCCAGCAAAAAGGCCCCCGAATACGAAAGGCCTTGTTCCTTGATCTCGTAACCAATGCATCGAATCCCCTGTTGATTGCGCAACCAATGACCCACGGAAGCATACCTGGTGCTAGCGCTTGTATCAGCGGGATGTACCCAACATGCGAAAGAACCATTGGTGCTGTGGGAGATAAAGTCCTGTAGTTCGGTCGGCACCAAGTCTGCGTTGCCTTGAAGAAAAATTTGTTCTTCATTATCCCAATAATTGGCTTGCTGCTCGGCGAGAATCTGTGCACTTAATTGACCAAACAAAGAATTCCCCGCAAACTGCTGCCATTCCTCGGGTTGTTGAATATTCCAATGACCTGTAAATCCATAGGATCTACAAAAATGAAAATCATACTCTGTTTCAAACACATTTGCTTCATGAAGTGCCATTAGCAATGTTCCAATAGCTTCGGCCTCAATCCTGTTTCTCTCAGGTGGCAACACAAAAAATCCATGCATTACACTGTTGCGCAGATGAGCCAGGTGATGCACCCGTTCTGCAAGTACCTCTCCACTGCCCGCCGTGTCCCAGAAGAACTGAAACAAGCCAGAGGATCTCATGCGTGGGCATTCCTTCACCATATTGGCCGCCCAGCGGTAGAGAGGTCCGGCGTTATAGGAATGACCCGTTGAGTTAAATAATTCCACCAGGAAGTCGTTATAAACTTCCTTTTGAGGTGCATGCTTAATGTAATGTGCGAACCCCACTGCTGCAATTTGATGAAGAACCTCCTCGGCCAAGACAACCAGTTCATCGGCTGCGTATGCCTCCTCTTCATTTAAGGCGGCATCAATGGCAACAGCTATCCTTGAATTATTGGAGTATAATTGACGAGCAGCCAACAGGGTGGGTGCTTGTAGAAGTTGGTTTTCCATCTCTTAAAAAGAAATTTAGATAAAAGATTTAAGGAAGCATATAGTTTGAAGCTTTTAAAAATTAGGTTGCATGGCTATTAAAAAAATGATTGATTTACTTAATGTTTTTTCGAATAACAAAAACAAGATAACCCGCCAGAACAAGGGGCAATAAGGATCCCACCCATTTGTACAAATGAGCCCCTTGATGCAGAAATGACCACGGAGTCTTATCTTCCCAAAAGGGGAAAAAGTCTTTGAAGAATCCAAAAATCCCTAAACAGCCTATTCCTGCCAAGATGGAATTCATCCAAGAATCCCGAATCGCCTGTTCCCTACTTTCCCTATCGAGTCTGCTCTCTTCCAAAAAAGAATAAAGTTCCTTTACAGACTCCTTGTTGTCCTCTAAATGTAGGTTAATTTGAAAAGCCTTCTGAATTTTTTGATAAAAATCAGATACCTCATCATTAAAAGAAATGGTAAAAAAGACTTGCTTCAAATGTAAAATATCAATTTCTTTTTTCATTGCCTTGAATTTCTCAATCACCTTCTGGTCAATGTTACTGATATCCGATTCCTTAATAGCAGAAATTCTCTGATTCACATAAACCATAGTCTGACGCTGATTCAACGCAAACAAAAATGCAGGTAAATATTTGTTAATTAGCAGTGGGTTGGAAGCGTTCCCTTCTAGAAAATCCATCACAACCGCGCCCTCATTCAGTGCACCAACCATCGTTCCATGAAACATATCGGGTTTCATGCTCTTAATAGGTTCTGAATAGCATTCACTTTTGATTCTACGAATCCGTAATAAATCAAAAAAATACTCTTGGATTCCAGTATTTGTATCAATGTATTTTGAAATATCAAAAGCCTTAATTAAATGCAATAAAACAGGCTTGATTTTTCCTCGATCATTTTCGGGATTTTCCTGCTCCGTATCCTGACCAATAAAATACAAATTACGGAGAAGTTCAGGGAACAAAAACTCCAAAAGTTCAAAAACCGTCAAGGTTGCAACACTTCCATCACTGGTTCCCTTATTAGAGTAAACATGAAGAGAATGTTTGGAATGAGAATTATGAGCGTATCTAAAAAATTCACAGTCCCTGAAGGAAATCATGGACTGAATGTCCACATGATCAAAATCAAAACCCAGCACAAAATAACCTATTTCACAAAACTGATTCAAAACAAGATAACTCGACTTTAAGAACTCCAACTTCCAGGCATGGTTCGATTCTTTGTCCACCACCTTGAGGACATGCTTTTGAGGGTGATAAGCAAATGGCTTGTCCGACTTGTCCGCTTGGGATTTCAACCTCGCCTCAAAAAAAGCCTGCGTAATTGGATAAGATTGTAGAAAAGCAGCCTCCCGTTCTCCTCCGCCGGATAGATAGTTTTTGATGTAGCCGTGATATCGGGTGGTATCCACGATTGAGGCGTTTTTGGGATCCACCATTGGTTTTAACGCCTCTGTAACTTTTGTCACAAAGCCATTAAAAAGGCCGGTATCTGCCACGGCCGATGACCTAACCGTAAAAGGTAAAATCGCGAAAGAAGTATGGACAATTTTTTCTGCACTCATCTTGTATGTATTTTAATCCAATATCCTT
>Ga0164292_10005838_pt1 | contig 10080 bp, 10 predicted proteins | sample GEODES117metaG_FD_111486 | JGI IMG/M metagenome (GOLD analysis project Ga0164292, IMG submission 111486) | Eutrophic lake water microbial communities from Lake Mendota, Wisconsin, USA - GEODES117 metaG | ecosystem: Environmental > Aquatic > Freshwater > Lake | place: USA: Lake Mendota... | reverse complement strand
CTGCAACGGATGGTGGCCCAGCGCCGGCAGGCCGAAGCCCTGCTGGCCAGCACCCCGGCCGCCGCCGTGGCTCCCGCGGCACTGCGTCCAGGTCGCTTGCCGGTGCGACGCAGTGAGATTCAGGTGCCGGCCCCCCATCGTGGCGCCCCCCTTGAGGTGGTGGTGATCGAGCCCGAGCGCGACGGCAGGGGGCGGGTGGTGCTGATCTCCCATGGGCTCTGGGACAGCCCCGAGAGTTTTGAAGGCTGGGCGCGCCACCTGGCCAGCCACGGCTACAAGGTGGTGCTGCCGCGCCATCCGGGTAGTGACAGCAGCCAGCAGGAAGCCATGCTCACGGGCAAGGTGCCGCCTCCCAGTCCCGACGAGCTGCGCTATCGCCCCCTTGACGTGTCCGCCACGATCGACGCCCTTGGCGTGTCTGAGGTGGTGATGATCGGCCACTCCTGGGGGGCCACCACGGCCCTGCAGGTGGCCGGTGTTCAGCCCAGTTCGAACCTGCTGCAGAAGCGTTGCCGCGATCTCAACGATCCGGACCGCAATCTCAGTTGGGTGCTGCAGTGCAGTTTCCTCAGCGCCGCCGATCGTGCTGGCCTGGCCGATGGTCGGGTGCGGGCGGTGGTGGCCGTGAGTCCGCCGGCGAGTCTGCTGTTCGATTACGGCGCAGCCCGGACCATGCGCGCGCGCGCCCTGTTGGTGACCGGCAGCAGGGACTGGGTGGTGAGCCCGGATCCGGAGGCCCTCGTGCCCGGTGCGCGGGCCCAGGGTCTCGGTCATCAGATCGTGCTGGCCAATGGCGGCGATCACTTCAACCTGCGGGCCCCGGCGGAGGGTGATGGTGGTCCTCTGCGTGCGCTGCTGCTGGTGTGGACCGATGCCGCCTTTGCCGCGGGTCCCCAGGTGGCTCCGGGTCCCCAGGCCAAGCCCCTGTTGCCCGCGGCAGGCTGGGGCAACGATCAGATCCCCCTGGTGCTGGTGCCCTGAATGTTGGCATTCGTGAACAGAGCGGCGACGCACTGATCCCAGCAGTTCGCCGCAAAACCCCTTGACAACTGGCGCGCTGGCCCTTCGCAGCGCTTGCCAGTTCGGAGATCCCCAGCCTGTCTTCGCTGACGAGAACAGCGATTGCCGCTAAGCAGGAGCACAACCGCTTGCGCTGTTGACGTTTCAGGAGCAACCCGTGCCTGCCATGGCTGGTCTTTACGTTCTGCACCTGCACCTGCACGGGCTGTTGCGATCCCGTGACCTCGAACTGGGCCGCGACGCGGACACCGGCGGCCAGACCACCTATGTGCTGGAACTGGCCCGTGCCCTGGCGATGCGTCCTGAGGTGGATCGGGTTGAGGTGGTCACTCGCCTGATCCGCGACCGTCGGGTCGCCCTCGATTACGCCCGGGCCAGCGAGCCGATCTCGCCCGGGGCCTCGATCGAGCGCATTCCCTTCGGTCCGTACCGCTACCTGCGCAAGGAGCTGCTCTGGCCCCATCTCGACGAGCTGGCTGATGCGCTGAGCGAACGACTGCTGGCCCAACCGCGACTGCCCGACTGGATCCATGCCCACTATGCCGATGCCGGTTATGTGGGGGTCCTGCTGCGCCGCCGGCTGGGCATTCCCCTGGTGTTCACGGGCCATTCCCTGGGCAGGGAGAAGCGGCGCAGGCTGATGGCCGCTGGCCTGGAGGTGGGGCAGATCGAGCAGCAGTACGCCATGGCCCAGCGCATTGACGCCGAGGAGCTAGCCCTGGCCCACGCCCATCTGGTGGTGACAAGCACGGCCCAGGAGCGCGACCACCAGTACAGCCGCTACGGACGCTTCCGCCCCGAACTTGCCCGGGTGATTCCTCCCGGTGTGGACAGTCGTCAGTTCCACCCGCCCCAAGGTGGTGTGGAGGAAGGGGCGGTCGCCCAGCTGATGGAGCCTTTCCTGCGTGACCCCACGAAGCCGCCGGTGCTGGCCATCTGCCGTGCCGATCACCGCAAGAACATCCCCGCCCTGGTGGAGGTGTTCGGCCGTTCCGAAAACCTGCGCCAGAACCACAACCTCGTGCTGGTGCTGGGTTGCCGCGAGGATCCCCGCCAGCTTGACAAGGCCCAGCGGGAGGTGTTCCAGCAGGTGTTCGAGCTGGTGGATCGCTTTGACCTTTACGGTCAGATCGCCTACCCCAAGCAGCACCAGCGCCAGCAGATCCCGGAGATCTACCGCTGGGCCTCCAGGCTGGGCGGTGTGTTCGTCAATCCTGCCCTCACCGAACCCTTCGGGCTCACCCTGCTCGAAGCCGCCGCCTCTGGTCTGCCGGTGGTGGCCACCGACGATGGCGGGCCGCGGGACATCCTGGCCCGCTGTGAGAACGGCACCCTGGTGGATGTGTCCGACCTGGACGCCCTCCAGACGGCGATCGAGGATTCCTTTGGCCAGCCGGCCCAGTGGCGTCGCTGGCGGGACAACGGCATCGAGGCGGTGAGCCGCCACTTCAGCTGGGATGCCCATGTGTCCCACTACCTGGGGGCAGCCCAGCAGGGCTGTCTTGAGGCGGCCCGCCAGCGACCTGCCCTCTGGTTCCGCAACGGCATGGATCCGCTGGGCTTTCCCACGCCCACCGTGCAGACGCCGGTGCCGCAGCGTCTGCTCGTGCTTGATCTCGATGCCAGCCTGGCCGCGCCGGATCCCATCAGTCTCGCGGAGTTGCGCCGCCGCCTCAGTGCCGATGGGGAGCTGGCGATCGGAGTGGTCACCGGCCGGAGCTTCAAGGCGGCCCGCCTTCGCTATGGCGAGCTGCACCTTCCCGATCCCTGCCTCTGGATCACCCAGTCCGGCACCGAGATTCACACCAGCACCGCCGAGGGCAATCAGCCCGACCGCCACTGGCAGGCCCAGATCAGCAGCCACTGGGACCGGGCTGCGGTGGAGTCGGCGATGGCCGAGCTGGAGCCGCGGCTCCAGCCCCAGCCCGAGGCGGATCAGGGCCCCTTCAAGGTGAGCTACCTGCTCAGGGAACCCGATCAGGGCATCCTGCCCGTGGTGCGGCAGACCCTGCGCAGCCATCGCCTGATGGCCCGCCCCCATCTGTTCCAACACTTTTACCTCGACGTTCTGCCACTCACCGCTTCCAAGACCGAGGCTCTGCGCTATGTGGCCCTGCGCTGGCAGCTGCCGATCGAGGCGATTCTGGTGGAAGCCAGCCAGCAGGGAGATGGAGAGCTCCTGCGAGGGCTCTCCCTCGGGGTGGTTCCCCAGGACCACGACCCCGTGCTTGAAGGCTTACGCCATCATCGGCGGGTGTTCTTCTCGAGCCGGCCTCAGGCCTGGGGCTTGCTCGACGGTCTCGACCACCACCGGTTTCTGCGGCGACAGCCGGGGTCTCAGGCGAGCGGAGCTCAGAAGTAAGTGCGCGGGGCCTCGTTGGGGCCACCGTCCACCTGCCCCCGTTCGCCCTTGTCGCTCTCTTCGGCGGCTTCAGCAACAGGCTCGCTGCCGTAATGGGGATTGCTGTCCGGCATCCAGTAGCTGAGGTCTTCGTGCCAGAACAGCCGCCCCGGCAGCTGACTGGTGCTGAGATCGGTGCGGGTCATCGCCGCCAGCAGCTGGCCGAATTCCACGGGTGTGAGATCGGTGTCGATGTCCTCGCCGGCGATCTGCAGCAACTCCGGCAGGCGGGCGAGGGTGGTGGGCTGGACGAGCTTGCTGAACACCTTCCGGAACACCTCCCGCTGGCGTTCCATCCGGCCGATGTCCCCCATTTCGTCGTTGCGGAAGCGCAGGTAACCGATCAGGTCCTGGCCCTTCAGCAGTTGGCGGCCGGGATAGAGATCGATGTAGAGATCCTGGCGGGAATCCACGTAGTACATGCGCTTGGGCACATCCACCTCAATGCCGCCGATCGCGTCGGCCACCCGCTCCACCGCGCGCAGGTTCACCTTCAGGTGACGTTGGATCGGAGTCTGGAGCAGATCAGCCAGTTCCCGCTTGGCGGCCTCCATGCCGCCGAAGGCGTAGAGGGCATTGGCCTTGAGCACCCCGAAGCGCTCCGACTCGATGAAGGTGTCGCGGGGCACCTGCAGCAGGGTGGTGGCACCGTTCTTCACCGCCACGGTGAACAGCACATCGGTGTTGTCGCCCACCTCATCCACGCCGATCACCAGGATCGGCTTGTTGCCGAAGCCGACCAGAGAGGAGGTGAGCCGGCCGATCAAGTCGGGGCCATCGCGCAGGGCAGCCAGCGTCCCGCTCAGCGCATTGGGCAGCGGCCCGCTGAGGGCATAGCCCAGCGAGAGCCCCAGCACGAAGGTGAGCAGGGGAGCGGGTTTGCGGCGCGGCGCAGACGTTGCCTTGGTTGGTTTCCTGGGTTGTTTGCCGGCACCCGCCTGTTCGCCAGCCTCCTGCAGGGTTGCCGTAGCTCGGCGGCCCCCCACCCAAGGACGCCGGCGGGCCGAGCGGCCGCTGCGGCGAAGGGGGAAACGGGGCTGCGGTTGGGCCTGGCTCATGGCGGGTCCTGATGGCGGCACCATAAGGGTCCTGGCCAGGCCGCACCAGGGGTCAGTCAGCCACTACCTGCACCTGGCCCGCGGCCCGGTCGGCCCTGGCGCGGGCCTCTGCTTCGCTGGCCGCGCGGGCCAGGGCCACGCCCATGCGCCGCTGGGGTCGGGCCTCCGGCTTGCCGAACAGCAGCACCTGGGTGTCGGGCTCGATCAGCGCCTCGGCCAGGCCGCTGTAGCGCACCGGAGCTCCAGCCTTCTGCGCCAGGATCACCCGGCTGGCGGCATGCCCGAGGCTGCGGATCTCCGGGATCGGCAGCCCCAGCACCGCTCGCAGGTGCAGCTCGAATTCGCTCAGGTTCTGGCCCATCAGGGTCACCAGGCCGGTGTCGTGGGGCCGGGGCGACAGCTCCGAGAACACCACCTCCTCGTGGCCGGGCTGGCCACAGAGGAAGAATTCCACGCCGAACAGGCCGGCGCCGCCCAGGTTGTCGGTGACGGCCTGGGCCATGGCCTGGGCGGCGGCCAGCTGGGCGCTGCCGATCCGGGCCGGTTGCCAGCTGCACTGGTAGTCGCCCCGCTCCTGCAGGTGGCCGATCGGCGGACAGAACAGCGTGGGCCCCTGCCACTGCTTCACGGTGAGCAGGGTGATCTCCAGCTGGAACTCCAGGAACTCCTCCACGATCACCCGGGCTCCCTCCCCCCGGGCTCCGGCCATCGCCGCCTGCCAGGCGGCGGTAAGGCCATCGGGACCGTTCACCACACTCTGGCCCTTGCCGGAGGAGCTCATCACGGGCTTCACCACCACCGGCCAGCCCAGGGGCGCGGCTGCGGCGGCCAATTCCTCGGCGCTTTCCGCATAGGCGAAGCGGGCGGTGCGCAGCCCGAGCTCGCTGGCAGCCAGATCGCGGATGCGGTCGCGGTTCATCGTCACCGCCGTGGCCCGGGCGGTGGGAATCACCGTGATGCCCTCGGCCTCCAGTTCGGCCAGGGCATCCACCGCCAGGGCCTCGATCTCCGGGATCACCAGGTGGGGCCGGTGGCGGCGCACCAAGGCCTTCAGGGCCGAGGCGTCGCCCATGGCCACCACTTCAGCCAGATCTGCCACCTGCATGGCCGGAGCGCCCGGGTAGCGGTCCACCGCAATCACCCGGCAGCCCAGCCGCTGGGCGGCGATCGCCACCTCCTTGCCCAGCTCGCCGCTGCCCAGCAGCATCAGGGTTGGCGGGAACGGTGGGGTCATGGCTGCGGCGCCTGGCTTGGCTGATCCTGCCCCAGGCCGGTGGTGCTGCTAGAGAGGGCGGCAGCAGCGGCTGGCGAGGATGGCAGCTCTTGGACTGGCAGCTCTACGGATGGATGGGACCCTGGCCCTGAGCACGGCCGCCGATGCGGCTGCCGGTCTGCCATTCGGTCTGGACATCGCCACCCTGCAGAACGCTGTGCTGATCTACCTGGGCCTCTCCTCGCTGGCGTTTGTGCTGGTGTGGCTGGTGGGCTTTCTGCGCAGCCGCTGATCACCGCCTGGCCTCACCGTCCTGGAGCAGGGTGAGCTGGCGTTCGGGGGGTTCCTCGCTCACGAAGCCGTAGGCCTCGAAGACGGCGGGATCCGGGTGGGTGATCCGCTGGCCCTCGCTGCCACGCTCCAGCTGGAAGCCCTCATCCGCCATCCGCCGCATCAGGGCGGCCGCCTCCTCGAAGCGGGCGGCCATCGCCTCCAGGCTGGCGCAGTCGCCGGTAAGACCGGTTTCCCTCCAGGTGAAGTAGGCCATCGATCGGGCTCCGGATGCGGGATGGGGTGTGATCTGAGGTTGGCAGGGCTCAGGGCAGCAGCACCAGGCCAAGCGCCACCAGTGCCAGGCTTGCGCCCCAGAAGCGCAGCACCACCTGCTGTTCCGGCAGGCCGCCGAGCTCGAAGTGATGGTGCAGCGGTGCCATGCGGAACAGGCGGCGGCCCTGGCCGGTGGCGGGATTCTTGGTGGCCTTGAACACCCACACCTGCAGGATCACCGACACCGATTCGGCCAGGAACACCCCACCCATCAGCAGCAGCGGCCAGAGGCTGTTGGCGAGCAGGGCCACGGCGCTGAGGGCGGCCCCCATCGCCAGGGAGCCCGTGTCGCCCATGAACAGCCGGGCGGGGTGGCGGTTGTGGGCCAGGAAGCCCAGCCAGCAGCCGGCCATGGCCGCACAGAAAGCCGCCAGGGCGGGGTCACCGCCATTACCGCGCAGCATCAGCTGCAGGCCCATGCCGGTGAACACCACAGCGCCGCAGCCGGCCGCCAGGCCATCGAGGCCATCGGTGAGGTTGGTGGCGTTGCTCTCGGCCAGAAACACGAACAGCCCCAGCGGCCAGATCAGCAGGCCGAGGGGCAGCACCCAACCCAGGGGCAGCGCCACATCGCCTGGAGTGCCACCACCCAGCCACTGGCCCTGGGCGGCCCAGATCAGAAAGAGCAGGGCGGCGCCGGCCTGCAGCAGCAGCTTGACCCGGGGGGTGAGCCCGGTGTTGGTGCGGCGGGTGAGGCTGCGCCAGTCGTCCACGGCCCCCACGGCCATGTAGGCCAGGGTCACGGCGGCAACGGCCAGCAGGCGGGGATCCGCCGGGCTGATCAGGCCACCCACGATCACCCCCACCGGCACCACCAGCAAGCCGCCCATCGTGGGCGTACCGGCCTTGCTGTGGTGAGCCTGGGGGCCTTCCTCGCGGATCACCTGGCCCAGCTTCAGCTGGCGCAGGTGGGGCACTCCCCAGGCGGTCACGGCCCAGCTGATCAGCCCCGCCACCAGCAGCGGCAGGCTGAGCATCGAATTGGCCACGCTGAGGTCGCTGAACAGGCAGGCTGCGAGCAGCAGGGCGCTGAGCAGACTCGCCGCCAGGCGGTGAGAGAGGGAGGGAGTAGTCACCAGCTGGTTCCTGGGGAGCGGGGTCCGGAGCGCCCCCAGTCTCCCCGATGCTGGTGGAGCAGCACCCGCCGGGAGTTCAGTCCTCCCAGTCCTCCTCCTGGGGCTCATCGGCCTGGGTGTATTCCTCCTTCTCACCCATCAGGGCGGACAGTTCTTCCTCCTCCACGGTGCTCACGTCGGTGGCAGCGTTCTCCTCATCGGCCACCAGCCGGCCGCTGGTCTCCAGCCAGCTGAGCAGGTCGGGTTCGTCGCGCAGGGGCAGCACGGGCGCGGGCTCCTGGCGGTTGTAGCGGGTGAGGGAAGGATTCACCCCATCCAGGCGCGCGAGGCTGGTGGTGGAGAGATTGCTCATGCGTTGCGGCGTCCGTCAGGCTGCAGGGGTGTAGCGATCAGCGTGGCTGGGATCAACCTTGCCAATCAATCAATCTAGCTTCAACGGGTCGACGCCCTCCGCCTGGCGCCGCTTGAGGGATGGGCTGGCGGATGTGCTGCCGGCATGGGCCCTTGCCCTGGCCCTCAGCGCCACCCTGGTGGCCGCCGGCAGGCGCCTGCCCGAACCCCTCGCAGCAGAGGGCCTCTGGGTGGCTCTGCTGGTGCTTGGGCTGCCGCTGCTGATGGGCCTGGCGCTGGCCGCACGCTGGCTGTTCGCCGCTTCGCCGGAACACCACGACAGGGGAGAATCAGGCGACTGAGCACTGGGAGTGCCTTGATGGGTCGGGCCAAGAGGGCTGTTCTCGCCTATTCCGGTGGTGTGGACACCAGCGTCTGCATCCCTTACCTGAAGAACGAGTGGGGCGTGGAGGAGGTGATCACCTTCGCCGCCGATCTCGGCCAGGGCGATGAGCTCGAACCGATCCGCCAGAAGGCGCTCGATTCCGGCGCCAGCCAGTCGATTGTGGGCGACCTGATCGAGCCCTTCATCACTGAATTCGCCTTCCCGGCGATCCGCGCCAACGCCCTCTACGAGGGCCGCTATCCCCTCTCCACGGCCCTGGCCCGGCCGCTGATCGCCCGCCGCCTGGTGGAGATCGCCCGCGAGGTGGGTGCCGATGCGGTGGCCCATGGCTGCACCGGCAAGGGCAACGACCAGGTGCGCTTCGATGTGGCGATCGGCGCCCTCGCTCCCGATCTCAAGGTGCTCACTCCGGCGCGGGAGTGGGGCATGAGCCGCGAGGAAACGATCGCCTACGGCGAGCGCTGCGGCATCCCCTCGCCGGTGAGCAAGAAGTCGCCCTATTCGATCGACCTCAACCTGCTGGGCCGCTCGATCGAGGCCGGCCCCCTGGAGGATCCCAACGTGGAGCCCCCTGAGGAGATCTACGCCCTCACCGTGAGCGTGGATGCCGCTCCCGATCAGCCCCAGGTGGTGGAGATCGGCTTTGAGCAGGGCAATCCGGTGAGCATCGATGCCGTGCGCCTTGATCCGGTGAGCCTGATCCGCCGCGCCAATGCCCTGGCCGGCCGCCACGGCTTCGGCCGGCTCGACATGATCGAAAACCGGGTGGTGGGCATCAAGAGCCGGGAGATCTACGAAACCCCGGGTCTGCTGCTGCTGATCAAGGCCCACCAGGAGCTGGAGAGCCTCACCCTCGCCGCCGACGTGCAGCGCAGCAAGCGCCAGCTCGAGCAGCAGTGGGCTGACCTGGTGTATCAGGGCCTCTGGTATGGCCCGCTCAAGGATGCGATCGATGGTTTCATCGAGCGCACCCAGCGCACCGTGAACGGCACGGTGAAGCTGAAGCTGCACAAGGGCAACGCCACGGTGGTGGGCCGCAGCAGCAGCAGCGACAGCCTCTATGTGCCCACCATGGCCACCTACGACGCCGGTGATCAGTTCGATCACCGCGCCGCCGAGGGTTTCATCTACGTGTGGGGCCTTCCCACCCGGCTCTGGGCCAACCGCCAGCGCCGGGCTTAGGCAGAACGGCGCAGGCCGAAGGCGTGTTGCAGGGCCCTGCCCAGGCGGGGCTGGCGTCGCTGCACAGGGGGCAGGGCGGGAAGGCTGAGGGGTCCCGGGGGACCCTGCAGTTGCGCCAGTTCCTGGCGCAGTTGCTGGGTTTCGCTGAGCAGGCGCTCGCGGTGGGCGAGCAGAGGTTCCATCCGCTGGGCGAAGCGGCGCTCAAAGATCCCGGGAAGCTCGTCCAGCAGCTGTTTCATTGCGGCCAGCTCCTCGCGGGTGGCGGCGAGCTGCTGCTCCAGGGACTGCTGCTGCCAGCGCTCCTGGTGCGCAGAAAAAACCCCCTCGCTCTCCGTGCCGGCTGGCGGCCAGGGGGGAGGAGGGGGATTGGGGGTTTCAGCCATCTGAGCGCCCATCGGCGAGGTGCCTGGATGCGAGGCCGCAACCCTAGGCTCACCGCCGGCGCAGCGTCTGTTCAGCTGGGGATCACACCGTTGCGGGTTCGGCAGCGGCAGGTTCGGCCACGCTGGTGGGAATGGCCCGGGGGGCGGGAAGGGGGCCGTCCTGCTTGACGGTGAGATAGCGGATCACGTCCTCGGAGAGGCGCATCGCCCGCTCGAGCGGAGCCACCTGCTGGCCGTCGCCGTTGTGGCTCAGTTGCACGTAGATGCCTTCCCGGTGCTTGCCGATCGTGTAGGCCAGGCGACGCTTGCCCCGCATCTGGCAGTCGAGCACCTCACCACCGGCCTCGAGCACGATGTCGCGGTACTTGGCCACATGGGTTTCCACCTCTTCCTCCGGGATGTCCG
>Ga0164292_10005834_pt1 | contig 10086 bp, 15 predicted proteins | sample GEODES117metaG_FD_111486 | JGI IMG/M metagenome (GOLD analysis project Ga0164292, IMG submission 111486) | Eutrophic lake water microbial communities from Lake Mendota, Wisconsin, USA - GEODES117 metaG | ecosystem: Environmental > Aquatic > Freshwater > Lake | place: USA: Lake Mendota... | reverse complement strand
GTTGCACTTTACATCACTCACTTATACAGGTTACTTAGACATGACCACAGCCAGCACTGTCTCGACTGGGGACGACGTGAAATACAGCTCGCGAAAGAAAACCTACTTCATCGACTTGGACGGGACGTTGCTGATCAAGCCTAATGAAGGTTTTCAACGATGGGTCGATCATCCTGCGGCATGCTTTTTCGCTGTCGCAAAGGTCAACGCATTGGAGAAAGCTGGTCATAAGATCATTCTTATGACCGCACGAAAAGAAAGCCATAGGGAAGTAACTGAGAAGCAGTTGCTTAGCCTTGGCTTCTGTTGGGATCTTTTGATTATGGGCTGCACGAACGGTGAACGTGTAATCGTTAACGACGGCCCATGCTCTGCTATGAGGGTTGAGACAAATGTTGACTGGAGTAGTGTTAGCGGCTGGTGAGGCCACTCGTATGCCCAATAAGCTCATGCTGCACGCGCCAAATGGCAAGCCGCTGATTCTTAATGCGATCGAGTACACTATGCGATATAGCGCGTATGTTGTGGTCGTGACCAGGAAGGATACGATTGTCGAAACGTATTTGAAGCAGCTGCGTTATAAGCTCGATATACGCTTCCAAACGCACGCAAGTGGAGTGATCGATGCTATATCGATTGCCGAAGCTAGCGACATTCTAGTGACGTTTGGGGATTGCTACGGGTACGATTGGCTACCGCCAGTAATGTCAAACTCCGCGACCGTAAAGTCTGGTGCGATCGACGGGATGGACGGGTTTGGCACACGTAGGTGGCTGAGACGTAAGGACGAAGGCATTAAGAAGTCGTTCGTAGGCGCGTTCCGCTGCGACGCTTGGCATCCTAGCACGAATGACCTCGTGTTTGAGTTTAATGATCATAACATTAAACCGCAAGAAGTGAAGACGTTGATTCAAGATTGTGGAACGCCGAAAGGATATGAAGGCATATGGCAACGATAATTTGGCGTGATACGACAGCGGGCGGGCATACTGTTCATGGCGTTGGTGCGACCGACCCGAATTTTAAGCCGGGGTACACCAAGCCTAGCTGGAATGGCTGGATCATAGCGGGCCAGACGGAGTTCCAAGCTTTCTGGCAAGAAGATGGTAGCTACAATAGCGACGGGACGCAATCTGAGTTCGACCTTGTTCCTATGACGATGTTCGAGCTCATCGACGACTCGGGCGTAGACTACGCTTTCTTGAGCGGGTTCGGGTATTTGGAGTCTTGGAAAGGCAAGGTGCGCCCAGGGTGCCGTAATGATAATGGCACTATCACGTGGCAGCAACCTGGTGGCTGCGGCTTCTACACTGCTGACGCGTCTCACTTTAAAGAGGTTAAATAATGGCAACGATTGTGGTAAGTAAGTACGGCATGAAGTTCTACACGCGTGATTGCACGAAGAATGCCATCGGCGAGCAAGGCGAGACAGAAGGAGTACTCCGTCATCTTGTCGATGCCGGCCACCGCGTGCTCTACTTCGGTAAGCATGAAGGCGAGCTGGACGGCGTCACGTTTCTGGAGCCGCATCTAACTGATCTCGACGACATGAGTACTGCCGCGCATCAAGAGGCGCTGTGGAAGCTTGACACTGAGATGGTAGGTGATCACAAGCCGACTGTCGCATTGCAGATCAATGGCATGGCACCTACGTTCTCATGGATTGACAATCCACGTGGTGCAAGGCTGCAAAGCTTCGCTGTTCGTATGTGCGCTCCTTGGCTTAACGTTCTTCAATCGCTCAAGCTCAACCGTCTTTGCATCAACAATGATCCGCGGTCTTATCCTCGTGATCAAGAGATGTCGTATGGCTGGGACTACGTTCGGCCAAGCGTGCTGCTCGATCAATGCTCAGCACAGAAGAAGATGACAGTTGGCGGCAAGGAGTACTTGCGGGTCAGTCATTATGCGAAGGCTGAATCGTTCGGTTGGCTGCCTCATAGGCACAATCTGAAGAAACGTGATGTAGTGATCGTTGCTCATAGTCACTTCGATGACAGCTTAGGTTCAAAGGCGACATGGCCTGATCTCGAGCGATTGCTGCAAGATACGGACTGTGTAGTGTACGGCAAAGGATGGGAAGGAACTGAATGGCAGCAGCGTCACCCAGATAAGTTTCTTGGACCTGTGAAGCCGCTCGAGGTTCTTGACATCGTCAACGAAGCTAAGGCCTCGTACGTCTGCGATCACACGCCTGGCTTTAAGACCGGTAAGCCGTATGTCTTGACTTCGCAAGGCTGCGTGCCGTGTTGGTCTTATGCTCAAGTTGTGTACGCGCTTGGCAATTACGATGGTGCTATGGAGTTCGCGTATGAAGCGTTCTCGCCAGACTATTGCGTTCTGGATCAAGCGATCGAAGACCCTAACTTTGGAGGAGGTGGCTATGTCCCCAAGTGGTAAAGTATTGAAGCTTAAGAAAGGTCAACTTGCTTTCATCGGCGGCATGGCTGTTCATGCACGAGACGGCAAGATCGAACTCTACGTGTATGGCACGGGAGAGATCATCATACCGACCAATACTCGTGATCACGGTCCGTTCGACACAAGAGAATCAATCGACAAGGTGTGGAGACAAGTAAATGGAAATCCAGTGGACGAAGAAGATCTGCAAGGATCTGGAGATGTGCGGAGCCATGATATTCCCGATCGTAGCCAGCAAGATGCAACCGCCGGGCTGGCCTGATAGGATCGTAGTTCATAAGGGTTGGACTGGCTTCATTGAGTTCAAGGGTGAGAGCACTGCGGTGCGCCCTGTGCAGGTTGTGGTTATGCGCAACTTGAGAAAGCGGGGTAAGATCGTGTATCTCGCGCGTGAACCTGGGATCCTGTACGATCCGATCGACTGCAGAGTGGTAGGGTACTTTAATTGTGGATCGGAACTCCTCGAACTCATTCTGCAAGACCTGAGATAACTGATCGAGCAAGTGCATTAGTTCTAGAGATTTTACAAACCCGTTTTGGTAAATGCATTTCTGTTTGTATCATATTGATATAGATAGATAGAGATTACTTGGCTTTAGGTGAAAAAACCAATAAATATAAGACAATTAAGACTCACAAAAATTGACGGTGTTACCTGGCGGTCTGGACATGCAGTTGAGTGATCAGTTATCTCAGGTAGTGAAACTGATGTCTGGTAAGGCTGAAATGACTTATACTGTGTATATTTGGGTACTTTCATAATAGAAACGACCAACTGCTCTTGCAGTTGAGTGATCAGTTATCTCAGGAGATGACATGGAGCAACGTGAGAGAAGATTTAATCGTAGACTTGCAGTCCTGCCGCATGACAGGATATGTCCTTGCTGTAACAAGCCAATCCTTAAGAGCAGAAGTTGGGTGATCAAAGATGGATGGATCTCGTGTAGACGATGCTACTACAAAAGCTTTCGAATATGCCATTCAGAACGAGAAGAGGATACGAAGCATGCTCCTTAAGATGGCAAGAGGCGATCGCAACGTTGCAGAGGAAATGTTTAGCGACGTGGCATTAGAGAGGCTACCCAGGCTCTTTGAGCTTTATGACGAGAGCCGTCCCGTGGACAACTACATGCTCAACAACATACGCTGGTATGCCTTCAAGTATATGAATCGGCGTAAGCACCACGCTGAGCTTGAGCACACTGGCATTAGAGACAAGCACAGTCATCTCGATGCGCTTGACTTACTGAACGAACTTGACCGCTACTTGATAGAAGCTAACGTGCTGTATGGCATGACCTACACTGAGATAGCTGCTGATCTTAGCTGGCCTTCTTATCTTGTAAGCAGAGCTGTCAAGACAGCCAAGAAACGTCTTGCAGAGTGTTACGAAGAGAATCGTGATTGGGTATTCGTTAAACGTGTTATAAGGATCTTATGCAATGTATAATGACGATGATGGTGATTGGGATGGCTCTAACTTCGTGGACATCATGTTCGTACTGGGTGGAGCGGTCATGATCGTAGCTCTAACGATGGCGGCCTATTACGTATGGTAGAAGAGTATGTAATCGTTGCAGTAAAGGGCAAGTCCTCTGAGCTTCTTCGCAAGGGCGACGTGTTGACGATGGCCCAGGCCGCTGCCCATCGAGCATATAGGAAGCCAGGTCCTGAGTGGGCTGTGGTCGTAATGTCGTACTCTCGCTACTTGGAGCTCAAAGATGCCGATGGACCCATTGCCGGCGGGTAAAGGCGGTAAGCCACCTTATGATCACGAGCGTCGCTGTAAGGCGGACCGTCGTTGCGGTCTTCGTTGTGAACGCTGGGCTCTAAGGGGTAGTAACTATTGTCAGTTTCATGGTGGCCGTCGTAAAGGTCAAGGCAAGTACTGGACTCAAGCTGTGGCGCGGTTTTACAAGAGAGCATTAACTGAATCCCTCGCGGCGGTTGTCGCTGAGCATCTGGAGATGAAGCCAGACGATCAGCTTAGCCTCTTTGAGGAGTTGGCTCTCGTTCGCGAGGTCGCTAATAATCACGTAAAGATATATGCCGCCGCCGTCGAGACTGGCAAGCAAGAGACGATCATGGCTGCTGGTGAGCTCATGGCCCTCTCGATGCAGCAAGTCGCTGAGATGTGCAAGGCCGCGTCCTCAGTGAATAGCACCCAGAAAGACAAGTTCAGTGCTCACGACTTAAACTACATTATTGAGCAGATCATACGCATTAGCTTTGACTGCTTTAAAGATAACGATCTCGTTAACGTATTCGCATCCCGCATACGCAGCGAGCTTCAATTGAGCGAGAAAGACCGGGGTACGTCCATCACTCCGGATCAGGAAGTTTTAGAGATGGACAGACTTACTTTAGGAGAACCTCTACAATGAGGACGATCATCACTTCTTTGTTCCTAGCCTTGTGCTGCACCGTCGTTTACGGGGCTGACGTGACCTGTGCCAACGGCGTGTGCACCAAGGCGAAGAACACTGTGAGCGCCGCAGGCAGCGCCACGCGATCTGTCGCAAAGCGAGCGACCTATCCTGTTCGTCGACTCTTCCGAGGCCGCTAATGTTTGACTGGCTCTACTTATGCTGCAATCAATGGATGCTCGACCTCTTCCTAGAGACCTTGCCGCCTATTGATAACCTACGACACGTCGTCGTCGTCGCTAACGCCCCGGGCATTAGCACAGATGACCCTCGTTGCCGCGTGGTGCAGTATGATGGACCAGCTCATCCATACAGCCTTTACGTAAAGCTCGACCTTTGTCGTTTCACAGACATCGACTTCTTGTATAGCGACGACGATGTCATATGCCTACGTGACCCAGCCTACTTAGGTACGGCATGGTGCACGGGCAGCCACTTAGACCGGCTAGGCACGTCAGTCCGGGACTTCGGTCTGTGCAAGATGCTTAGCGATGTCTGTGAATACGACTTTACACCTGTGGATGTTGGTTGCGATGCTGGCATCTACTACATGCGTCACGAACTCAAGCCTGAGTTCGAACGCTGCGTTAAAGAGTTCTTCAGTCACGAGCTATTCGCGCTCGTCTTCGACAACCCGAGCACGAACTGGTACCGCACCATCGATCAGCGCATCATGAGCGGGTTCTTCAATCGTCACGGGTACAACTTCATCAAGTCGACGCAGGACATCAAGGTCATCTACTCAATGCAGAGTACGATCATCAAGCGTCGAGCTCCAACCTTCTACCACTACGGCTGCTCGTCCCGCAAGAAGGAGGCGTGGCAGCTACTACGAGACACCTATGTGGGCTCAGCTTAACCACCACGACATTCAGAATAAGCTGTGGCGAACTAAGAAAAGGTTCGCGCTCGTTGCAGCTGGCCGAGGAAGCGGCAAGACTGAGCTTGCACGTCGGCGTATCGTTCGCTTTCTTCCGATCAAGAAGCCTTGGTCGAACCCGATGTACTTCTATGCGTTGCCTACGTATGGGCAAGCCAAGCGCGTAGCATGGGAAGAGATCAAGAAGCTCGTACCTAAGCACTGGATCGACGGTGAACCTAAGGACGGCGAGATGGTGATCAAGACCATCTTCGGCAGTAGTCTCTATGTCGTAGGGCTTGACAAGCCACAGCGCATTGAAGGAAACCAATGGGATGGTGGCATCATAGATGAGTTCAGCGATCAAAGGCCGGGTGTCTTTGATAAGTCCGTTCGTCCAGCACTCGCTCACAAGACAGGCTGGTGCTGGATGATCGGTGTGCCTAAGCGCTTCGGCATTGGTGCTGTTGAGTTCAAAGATAAGTTCTACCGATACATCGATGAGACAGCTGACCCTGACTTTCAATCGTTCACATGGTCAAGCGAGGACATTCTTACAGCCAGCGAGCTCGAGAGCGCACGTCGTAACTTATCGCTCGAGGACTACGACGAGCAGTTCCGAGCATCGTGGGTCAGCGTACGTGGCGCTGTCTTTCACGCGTTCCAAGAGGTCTTTAATGTAGTGTCAGAAGCAACGTATAAAGCTGACATGCCTATCGTCGTAGGCCAGGACTTTAACGTCGACCCAATGTCATGGGTCCTCTGCCACGTTGCAGCTAACGGCCTCGTTGCGTTTGACGAGCTACGCATCAACAACACTAACACGCAGGCTTCGCTGGATGCACTTCATCAAAAGTACGGGCACCATAAAGCGGGATGGATCTTCATTGGTGACGCGAGCGGTCGCGCGCGCAAGACCAGCGCTACATCCACAGACTACGTCATCATCAAGAACGACTCAAGGTTCCCGAACAAGACGATGTCGTACACGAGAGCTAACCCAGCCGTAGAAGATCGCAACGCTTCAGTCAATGCTCTATTGAATAACGCGAATAACGAGCGACGCCTATTCGTTAACCCGCGCTGCAAGTGGCTCATACGCGACTTAACTTCGCTGTCATACAAACCTAACACCCGCGAGATTCAACTAGGCCCAGGACTAGGCCACATGAGCGATGCACTGGGGTATATCGTCTACAGGCTATTCCCATTGAAAACTGATCACAAAATAAAATCATCGTTGGTGACGCGTGGTTAAGCAGCTTACGTCTAACATCATCGTAAACGAGACAGACAATGTACTGTCCCAAGCGCCCGGGTCGATCAAGTACGACAAGATACGACTGATGCGCAAAGACCCGACGATCTTTCTTGCAAGGCTGATGCTGCGGTCACCTATCATCGCGTCATCATGGACGATCGAGCGAGATGATGCTGAATTGCAGGTTATCGCAGACGAGGTGTCCACCCAGCTGATGCCTTTGAGATTTCGCTTCCTTGAGTCCGCGTCCCAAGGCCTCATCGACTTTGGGTGGCAAGCTTTTGAAAAGGTGTGGTCCATAGAGAATGGTCGCTACACGCTCAAGAAGCTGAAACCTTTACTTCAAGACGTCACTGACATTCTTGTAGACATTGACACTGGCAACTACATCGGAGTGAAGAATGGCACTGACGACGACGACGTCGAGCTGAAGCCTTTCGACTCGCTCCTGTTGAACATCAACGTTGAGTGCGACTATCATTACGGTCACTCGTACATGACTAACGCTGAACGCGCGTATGACGCGTCCGTTAGAGTTTCACGCAGCGCTGACATCTACGACAAGAAGATCGCAGGCGCCCACTGGCTGATTCGTTTCCCGGATGGTGGCGAGAGTTTGCATAACGGTGTGATGACACCTAATGACGTTATCGCCAAGGGCCTGTTGGATGCGCTTGAGAGCAGCGGTTCTTTCGCCATACCGCACAGAATACTCGACACGCTCGAGCAACTGTCAGGGACACAACCGCAAGCATGGCAGGTCGAGCTCATCGAATCATCAGGGAGCGGTGCTAACTTTGAAGAGAGGCTACAGCGCTGTGATCGAGAAAAGGTTAGAGCCTTCGGTGTACCTGAACGATCCATCCTTGAGGGTCAATTCGGTACGAAAGCCGAAGCGGATTCACATGGCGACTTCGCGTTGCTTGGCATTGACCTACTGAACCAAAGCATCGTCGAGCAACTTAACACACAGCTTGTGGATCAGATTCTCGAGCTCAATTATGGACCGCAGTACAAGAGCAGAGTGTATCTTAAAGCTCAACCGCTAAGCGATTCGTCTGTGTCTTACCTACGTCAGCTGTACTCGACGATCTTATCGAACCCCGACGGGTTCATCTCAGAGTCCGCATCACTAGACATTGACGCCATTCGAGACCGATTGCAGATTCCATACGTTGAGGTGCAAGATGCCTTTGGACCGTAACACTTTAGAGTTAACTGTTGGTCGTGATAACGTTCGTAAGTGGGCTGACATGGACAATGACGGCGACGAAGCCGACATCGAGCGTCGCGTAGAGCACGCTCTCGAGTGGGCCGCGCTGCACTTCAGCTCGCTCGCGCCTGGCGCTCCTAGCAACACCGTCTCAAACGATGTCATACTGAAGTTCGCTGCAATATGGCTCTATGAATCGCGCGGCCGTGCAGAGGAAGATGCCACGCGTAGCCCTGTGGCACACTTACGAAAGTACTGTCACACGTGGGTTGACGCGTATAACAAGTCCACTATTCGTTTCACACCTCACACAGCACCGAGCATCATATGAGTTCTGACCGGCTTTACTGGTATCGTCTCAAGGTCACGCGTATCATCGACGGTGACACATTTGAGGTCGTAATCGATAAGGGTCATCGAGACTACGCTGAACGGCGTGTACGCCTATATGGCGTCGACGCCTACGAGAAGAACACGGAGCTTGGCTGGCGCGCCTATGAGATAGCTACCGACTTTCTTGTTCTCAACACGTGGTACTTTGCCAAGTCTCACCAAGACAAGATCGATTCGTTCGGCCGGTATCTTTACGAGATCTTTCTTGACGACGGGTGCACCGTGTCTCTTGGACAGATGCTTATCGATAATAACGTCGCGGTACCTAGGACGCGCTAATGCAAAACATCACCGCCCTGCAGACACGTGAACTCGCTCGCGTCGAGAACTCGATGGCGCTTGAGATACGAAAGGTGATGACGGCGTTTAAGCTCATTGCGATTCGTAGAGTTGCGCGCGGTGATTCGAGCATAATAACTCAAAAGGAAATCGATCGCCTAGTTCGAGTTATAGCTGCCGGGATGGCTGCTGCCTCGTCATTCGGGCAACGTAGAGCGCGTTTAAATGCACGCGTGGTAAAGGCTAGTATTATTGATCGGTTCGAAGACGATATGTCGTATATGCCACAATCGTTACAACTAGTGACCGACTTTACCACGTCGATAAACGCCGACATAAACCAGTTCACTAGAGACCTCATCTCAGAGAATCTTCCAGTGTCGACGATGAAGCGCAAACTATCAGAGCGCTTTGCAGCATTAGGCGTCAGCCCTACGAATGCGTATCAGCTCGAGAACATCGCCCGCACTCAGGCGCAGATTACTTATAACGCAGCTAAGTATCGAGAAGAGCAGCAGGATTACATACAGGAAATTCTCTGGGGCTATAAGTATGTAACGACCGGCGACGAACGTGTAAGGGCTGAACACGCTGTTCTTGAAGGTGTAACTTTGCCCAAAGACGATCCATTCTGGAAGCGGTATTATCCACCAAACGGGTGGTCGTGTAGGTGTCAAGTGATACCTATCTTTGAAACACGAAAGATCAAGAGACCACCTAAGAACGTTGCGCCACCTGACCCTAAGTTCGCTAACACACCTGATCGCATATGATAACAGATGCACTCTACTTGACGATGTCCGGCAGCTTAGACGTGGCTGGTTCGGGCCTCATATGGGAGAAAGAGGTCATCTATGTCGCTGAGTTTACGAAAGGGAAGCAAGAGTTCCGCGTCGATGAGAAACTCATCGACCACTGGATTAAAGAGTTCGGCATAATGTCTCAGCATGGCTTCAAAGTCAAGCTGCCAGTTGAACACACTTTTGATCCTGAGAAGAACAGGGGCCACGCCATTGCTTTTACTAAGAAGCTCGACTCTAAAGGTCGTATCGGCATGTTCGCTACTCTCGAGTTCTTAGATGCTGAAGCTGCGAAGCTTGCTCGCTCAACAGACGTAAGCATCTATTCTCCGCCTACATATCAGATGGGGAATGGGTATACTGCGAATAGACCGATAACGCATGTCGCGTTAACTGATTATCCTGTCGTACCCGGCCTCGATCCTTTTGAGACG
>Ga0164292_10005832_pt1 | contig 10087 bp, 7 predicted proteins | sample GEODES117metaG_FD_111486 | JGI IMG/M metagenome (GOLD analysis project Ga0164292, IMG submission 111486) | Eutrophic lake water microbial communities from Lake Mendota, Wisconsin, USA - GEODES117 metaG | ecosystem: Environmental > Aquatic > Freshwater > Lake | place: USA: Lake Mendota, Wisconsin... | reverse complement strand
ATTTTTAATTTGCATAAGCCCTAGGGCTGTCACGGTTCCACCGCCACCAGACGGCATTCCCTCGCTTGAAAACTCTGGGAGCCACGGCAAATGTGAACTCTCGATTATCTTCCTTGCCATGTTTGGCATACCTTGAACAACAGGAATTCCCATTTCCGAAGCAATACTCGTAAAAAAAAGACTGGGCACTGATGAGCCCACGCCAGGTTTGAGTTCCGGAAGGCCAAGCAGGATCGCAATTTCTTGCATGATCTGGCTTTTCTGGGGCACGATTCGAGTCATATTCCTCAAATTGTCACCCATGGGCGCTATCTTGTCCACATGCGAACAACCTTTATTGACCTCTTTGCTGGAGTTGGCGGCTTTCATGCTGCGGGAGAGGCCTTTGGGTGGGATTGCGTTTTTGCAAATGAGATAGATCCAGCCGCGGCAGGTGTGTATCAATTGAATTGGGGCCAAGACCCATTGGGAAACATTCACACATTCACTCGTGGCACTCGAAAGAAGCCGATCCCCGCCCACGATGTTCTATTTGGCGGATTTCCTTGTCAGCCGTTTTCAAAGAGTGGCAAGCAGCTCGGAATGGATGAAGATCGTGGATCCCTATTTCATGACATCGCATTTATTTTGGAAAAACATAAACCTTCAATGGTTGTTCTTGAAAATGTAAGAAATATTGCTGGACCCCGACATAAACATGAATGGGATTACATAATCAACAAATTGCGGGAACTTGGCTACAGAGTTTCAAGTAAACCTTTTGTAGTTTCACCCCATCGAATTCCCCCAGCCTATGGTGGAACTCCACAAGCGCGTGAGCGCGTGTTTATTGTGGGAACTAGGCTCCCTAATAAGCGCCATGCACTAGCAGGTAATGATGATCCACTTGAGTTCCCAACTGATTTCGATGGTTGGGATCCCCAAAAGTGGAATCTGTTTAAAGACCTGCCATTAGATGAGACAAATGCAAACTTTATGAAGTATCGAATTTCCCATGAAGAAATACAGATTCTTGATGCATGGGATTGGCTAGTCAAGAACATGTTGATCCGACGTGAAGGAGTAAGACTCCCAGGATTCCCATTGTGGGCGGACATTTGGGGAAAAAACCCAGTTTATGTTTACGATAAAAAGGCTCCTGATTGGAAAAAGGATTTCGAGGCAAAAAATAAACAGTTTTACCAAGAGCATAAATTGTTGATCGATCAATGGTTTGCAGAATTTCCGGTCCTTAAGGAAACTTCACCTTCCAAGAGAAAATTAGAGTGGCAAGCTCAGGACCTGGGATCTATTTGGGAAGGTTTGATTCACTTCAGACCGTCAGGGATTCGTGTAAAGCGCCCTACATATGTTCCAGCTCTGGTTGCGATTACTCAAACTACAATCATTGGCCCTTTCAAAAGGCGCATCACTCCAATCGAAGCAGCACGCTTGCAGGGCATGCCAGAGAGTTTTTCTTTTGGTGAGCAAAGCGACGTCTTAAGTTACAAGCAAATGGGTAACGGTGTTGCCGTTGGTGCGATCTATCAAGTCCTACGAGCGGCGGCGAAGCGAGACGAAGAGATTTTGAAGATAACCAATCCACAACTCTTAAAGTCAATCAACAAGTCAGATATAAAACCAACACAGAATAAAGAGAAAAAGAAGAACGTTAAGTCGAAAGCTTCCTAATTCACTTTGAATTTTTTCTAGCAGGAAGTTCAACAACAAACCCCGCCGTGTTATCCGGCATGATGAGAGCCAAGGCAACCACGTCAGGCTGCTTCTTTCCAGAAAGAAGTGGCGCGACGCGATGTACCTGAATCGTTAGGGCGTCACTGAACTTCATTTCTGCATCGCCAGGATAGTTACCCTCACTTTTTGGACTGCGACCTTGGAAAATATTTGCAATTGCCTGTTCCTCTGGAAGTAAGGCAGGATTTGGAAGATCCTTCAGCATGGAACGCTCTCTGACAGTTTGCTTGGCCTTCTTGGGATCCCAATCCATAAGAACAATACAAGCCCTGTTCAACTTGTTTTCATCTGCCAAGGCTCGCAAAGCCCAAATTGTGTCATCCAATTCGGCACGATTTTCGGGTGCCATTGGCCAATCAAACAAGAACTCCAGGGCAGTATCAATAGAAACTTCTGAAAAGTAGTTCTTTGAACCCTTTCGCTGATCATTTTCCATTTCTTTCAGATCAGATATGGAAGCATAAATTCTTCTCAGAAAGCTTTCTGAAACAGGATGCAGTGTCGGGTCAAACAACTTATGCTGCTTGAAGACAGATAGCCTTTTTTGCATAATCTGTAGGGCTATAACTTCTTTCCGGACTGGGGAGTAGGCAGGATCCAAAAGAAATCGCCGTCTCCATTCAGAAAGCTTCCCATTCTTTTTGTCAATTACTTCAAGTTGAGATCTGATGGACTTTTCGTGAACGACATAATCTCTATAGGCCTGGGCGTTATCTTGAAAAAACCAGCCCCGCAGCAGATCGATATAAGTTCGTTTGTATCCAAAAAAGCGTCCACGTTGCTGGATCACATCAGCGTTTCCACCACCCAATGAGCGGGGCATATAGGTAACCGCAAGATTTTCGATCGTGAATCCACGTTCTAAATTATTTCCACCGATTACGATCCAGCCCGCCTGCGACTTCCATTCGTCCGGTTTGATTTTCTGACCTTCAGAGTTGATGACACGAACTCCGATTTTGGAGATCCACCAACGAATTTCTTGTAGTGCTTCGTCTAGATTCCAATCCGACTTCAAATTGATAGTCTTTCTTAACTCTGCCTCTGCAACTTCAAAAATTCGCGTTTTTTCATTTTTGTATGTTTGTTCCATTGGATCTCGCAGTACTGATTCCCAGGCGTTGAGAACATTATTCACCCAACGCTCGTAAGCCCTATGCAATTCAATGCTAGAAGAAGGATGTACCAACATCGAAATTGGCTTAGGTCGTGCTCGATTTTGGGCGACGTAAAGTGCGAGAAGGTAATAGGCAAGTGACTGCTTCAAACTTGCCGGCACTGGGGCCGAAGTGCTTTTGTCAAACAGAGAGCCATGTTCCTGATTAGGAATATATTTCACAAAATATTCATTGTCTTCAAATAGATCCCGTCCGCCCAAGTAATCGTCCCCGGACTTAAGGAGTGTTACAAACTTTGGAGATAACGCGTCTTGGATGCCGATCAGTAATGGACCTTGCGGGGTCGCTGTGTACATGACATAACTGTGCTTTGGCAAAGCATTTCGAAGCCTATTTATGGCTGCATAAACTGGAGATTCATCGTCGTCGCGCCACTTCAGGTTTAACCCAGCCTGATCGCCCTCATCGTCAATTATCAAAACAGGGAAGTTGCTAATACTGAACCGCGATTTCAATCCTTCAACTAAGTGACCGATTTCGTCCAATGACTCACGATTTTTCAAACTTGAGATAACAACAGTTGGTTTAAAAGCTTTAGGAGCGTCGGACTCAACCCAGATGTTCAGGATCTTTTGGATTTTTTGGATATTTTCTGTCCTGGACTTTTTCTGCAGTTTGTCCATAACAACCCATGGGTTTGCACCGCCGTCACCGTCCGCACGTAAGTCACGATTTAAACGATCCTTGGTTTGCATGAGTAGTTGATTTTTTGTCCCAGCTAAGACAATTACGAGAGGGAAACCATTCTCATGTGCCAAGGCAATTAAGGCAGTGAAAGACATTGTTTTTCCACTTTGGACTTCACCAACTACTAGTTGGCAATTTGCCGATTTTTCTCCATTTAATAACTCGGTTCGCTCTAAAATTCGAACCGTATTTTCGACCAATCTTCTTTCAGAGATTTCTGGTAAATCTTGACGTTTTACAAAGGCACCAAATTCACCTCCTGTTTCAATCATGTTCGCCTTCTTCCAGGACTACGTCCACATCTGATCGATTTGATAGATAGTTTCGTAAAAGTTCATTTATTTGAATACGAAGAAAACCAGCAGATTCAAAACCAGAACTCATTCCCTGAATTTCAGCTATTCCAATTGCTAGTGCCAAGCGCAAAACGGGTTCAAGAGAGTCAGGATCTGCAACAGTAAAAGATTCCATAAATGGATGCTGACGATTTACGGTGATAATCCATTTGCTGTTCTCGGATGTGGCTACACGGAGCCATGCAGGGTCATTACCTTGGTCTTTTACTTCAAGCATGATGTCAGATTTGAATTGGGGAATCAGACGAATATTCTTCTGAACGACCTTTGTATTTTCATCTCTAGGTGGTTCAGGTGTCTCATCCTTAAAAGGAATTTCAAAGTCGTCTCCGAGCAAATCAACAGCGCTGCCATCGATAAAACTACGGGTCGTCGACTCTACAACATCTTCTAAGGTTGCTTTAACCTTGGCCTGGGTCGCCTTTGAATTCTCGGTAACGCGATAATTCCTTGCCATTTTGATTATTGGCATTTCACCAGCGTTTAAGGCAATTTTGATCTTACGCAACGCCTCTTCTTCTTGACCTTCATCCCAGTTCACCGCATCTTTGAATGAAGTTACCTTCAATTCAGAAACATCAAGTTCGCCGATGATTCTTTGTCGCTCAAAACTATTCGCACCACCAAAAATTAGACCTGGACGGTACAAATCATCTGGGCTATCGGCCAACCCGCCAGCGCCTTGGACAACTTTTCGACGCCAGAGCAAAGCTAAACCAGCGCGTTTGGTACTTCCTTCGTCCAGGATGCCAATCGTTCCACGAATTTTTGGAGCTGGGGTATCTGGGTTTGCAGGATTGTGCGATTCATTCAATTCGATTTCAAATTCCTTGACCCACTCAAGAATTTTTGAATCAACTGGCCCCTTGCCGTTCGGCCAGTTTGGTGCTTTCAACCAGTTATTTGTGAGCGGTTCTTGTACTTCGCCATTAATTGTGAGAACTAATTCACCTGTTCGAAGAAAGTCACGGTACATACTCCTGAGATAGCCGCGCAGTCTTGAGGCAGCCCCCGCGGTAGGAACAGGTTGATTCAATTTACTCATAATGATTCTTGTTCCATGAGCTTTAGGATTACTTGTCGGTTCCTTTTGAATGTCCAAATTGAATATCTCTTGATCAATTATCTTTGGGATATCAAAAATCACGTTCCTTACAATCGGTTCACCAAGTGCACGCGACCTAACTGTGAAGTATTTTGAGTACCAACAAGCAGAGCTTTTCATTCCAATGCCGTATTGAGATATACCCGTTCTGTCCGTTGGCGGCATTGCAGGTGTAAATGCCCGTCCAATATCTTTCGTATAAATCCCAGCGGCATTATCAACTAACTGGATTGTCGGGTTTTCCCCGCCAGAAAAGTTGATGTCTACTCTTAATTTATAGTCAGGACCATTCAGAGCAATTAGTTCTTCCTTATGCTGAATGTACGACTGGATTGAATTATCAACCATCTCACCCAAGGCCACCCAAGGGGTGTATCTGAGCGAAGGAAAAAGGGCATAAAGCCCGACCCCTGGGCGAATATCGACACTCTCAACGTCAGGGGCTTTATTTTCCATGGACGGATAGTATTCGCAAGGCGATTTGAAAACAGCTAGGCGGAGAGGCAATATTCGATGGCCCGAAACTACAAGCGTCCAGATGTTCCTCAATTATTGAGTATTGGGGAATTGTTTTCGCGAGATACAACTCTAACGATTCCAAAGTGGCAAAGAGAGTACTCATGGGATGCCGATGAGGAAGTTCGTCAGCTTCTCGAAGACCTTCAAGAGTTTATTGCTTCGACTAGTCATAATTATGTCTTGGGTTCAATTATCACCTTTTCACTCCCTGATGGATCCCATGCAGTCGTTGACGGACAGCAACGCACGGTAACCCTCTACACACTTTTGATCGCCGCTCGTGACCAGCTCGAGTTTCGGTTGAACACAGAGTTTGGCTCTGTTGCAAACGCTAGTGAGGGGTTCAAGGCTCTTCACTTAACGGTTGATTCAATAACTAGAAAAGTTTCAATGGATGTCGACGCCAAAATCTCATTTCCTATTTTCATGGAATATGGTGGGGGAAATCAACTTCTGGCAGCGCTCGCAATAAAAGCTCCTAAACCAATTGGTACCTTGACTGTATCTCAAGTCAATATTTGGAATGCTTATGAAAAGAGTCGTGAATTCTTAGATAAGAATTTTGTGACTGCCGCGCAGGTTGGTGAGTTCATCAGAGGCGTTATCCAAGGAACATTTATTGTTGAGACAAATGTAGGAGATCAACGCCAAGCTCTTGATATCTTCTTCAAAATGAACGTTCGTGGGCGAGCGCTTGAAGGAGCGGACTTCCTTAAAAACTTTATGTTCCAAAACCTTACTGATGACAAATATGATGATCTTTCTGAAAAGTGGACCGAGATGAGCAAGGCCCTTCGCAGTGCCGATTCAACAAGAAGTAAACTCAAAACTCCTGAATTCTTCCTTCGCAATCTTGCGATTGTCGACAAGGGTGAAAAGATCAGCGGCGAACAAGGAGTCTTCCAGTACTGGGAAGATAAATTTAGGGACGATGTTTCTCAACTTGAAGATTTCCTAGAAGAAATCCAAATCAAGTCTCGGGTTTTTAGCAAAATTGCAGGCAATAAAATGATTGATTCGAATGACTTAAACGAGAACATGATTGGAGCCGACTACTTCAAAGGCACCCAATATCTGCCAATTCTTTTAGCCGGAAGTCATCTGAAGAATTATGCACATCTTTCCGAGCTAGTTAACTTCAGATATTTGATATATATATTGGCTCAGGAGCGAACACAAGATTTTGAATCCATGGCACCTCGTTGGGCCAAGGTAATTTCTGATTTACCAAAGGATGCATCTGTCGAAAAGATAGATCAGGCAACATCTAATGTTCCAGGGGTTGCCTTAGACCCTATTGGTGTCGCCACACTTGAGAAGCGATTAGAGGATCTTTCTAGTCCTAAAGATGAGCGCAAGATGCGACTTATTTTGGCTCTTGTGTCTTTGAATTTTGAAGTTGGGCTTTGCGATTTGGCAGAGTTCTTGAAGAAGTATCAGCCGAGCAAGCATGCTGGGTTTGACACCGATCTCATACTAAATGTTGACGAGATTCGCGCCCTTGGAGTTGATCCGCAAACGCAGGAGTACCGCGAGTATATGGGGCTGGGAAATTTTGTTCTGATAAATGGCCAGGCTAAGCATTACGCAAATAAACCTCCATCATCCAAGGAGGATCTCTACGGCAATGATAAAGGTGTCTTTACGCGGGCACTCAGTTCTACGCCAAATAGTGCCGTAAAGGATTTGAATGCCATCGCAAAGGACATTCGTAAAGAAGTTAACTTTGATCTATATTCGTGGGACCTAGCGGCTATTCGTGAGCGAAGGTCTTTAATCATCTCAGAGTTCATCTCTGTAATCCCAGAAAGCCTGGTTAGCTAGGTGGTAGGTCATCAATTCTTGACTTGTAAAGCCTTTTAATTTGTCATTGGACTGACTTAGACTCAAAACATGAAGAAAGTTAGCCGGAGCATGGGTTAGAACTGTGCCCACCACCATATTCCTATGCCTAGCGAATTCACGAAAACATAGTGGTCGCTGTCTTGCCGGTAAAGCGTTCTATAACGGGAATTATTTAAAGTGGATCAGGCCAGTCACGGAACGACTGTCTGAAGAACTTCAAGGTAGCGAACATTGCCTTCAAACCGGCGCTGATGTAGCAATCCTCGATTTAATTGAAATCAAGCTTCTTGAACCTAAAGGCGCACTACACCAACAGGAGAACTGGTTAATGGACACATCAGTTCCCCTCAAGAAAGTTGGCTCAATGGCTTTAGAAGAGGTGTCGAAACTCGTTGACAGCCCTGAGACGTTATGGGGGATAGGCACATCGACTAAAAATGGAAAAAATAATTGTGTATCAATTTCTGAGATAACCAAACACCTTTCTTCTCTGTACCTAGTAAATGTATCGAATTTCAAAGTGGAGATCAGGATTTCATTCGGAAAACGAGATATGCGCGGAGTCTTTTCCTTAGGCGGTCATGAATATAAGTTGAGCATCACGGATCTATGTTTTGAGCAAAGATTTAAGGACAAGCCCCTGGGAGATTATGAAATTGAGAAGACGCTTCTTACCATTAGTCTTGGGGAAAATTACGAAGGCCGTTTCTATAAACTGATAGCAGCCATCATGCCTATTGAAGACGGAAAGAATTGGAGCAGCCAATGATCTACACGGTCGGTCATTCCACTCACTCCATCCAAGATTTCGTTGAACTTTTAAAATCACGTGGTATTACAGCAATCGCAGATGTTCGCTCAGCACCATATAGTCGTTTCCAACCCCAGTTCAATCGGGAAGCGCTAGCAAAAGCCTTGCATGATTCAGGAATTGAGTATGTTTTTGTAGGCGACTTAATTGGAGGAAGATCTGCCAATGAAGACGACTATGAAAATGGTCGCGTTGTATATGCCCGGCTAAAACAAAATGATTACTTTAAAAATGGCATACAGAGGGTCATCTTAGGTTCTGAAAAGTACAAGCTAGTTCTGATGTGTAGCGAGAAGGAACCGATTGAATGTCATCGGACATTGCTAGTCGGACAAACATTATTTGAGCAGGGGATTCCTGTTACTCATATTCATGGCGATGGGTCACTTGAACCGCACAAAGATGCGATACAGAGACTGCTAAAGTTATTTAAACTTGATGAACCAGACCTCTTCAGAACCAACGAAGAAATTGTCCAAGAGGCTCTTCAAAGGCAAGAGCAAAAAGTGGCATTCACCTTGGGGGACGGCGCCAAAGGAAGACTTGGTTCCGGACAACTTGGCGCTGCTGAAGATTGGACGGAATCTGTATGAACCTCTTCACTATTGGCTTCACCGGAAAAAGTGCTGAAAAGTTCTTTGATTTGCTTGAGAATTCTAAAGCCACCAAACTCATTGATATCCGGATAAATAGAACTTCGCAGTTGGCTGGATTTGCGAAAGAGCAAGATTTGAAATATTTCCTTCCAAAACTCGCAAGCATGGACTATCTAGTTCGGGAAGACTTAGCGCCTACAAAGGAACTACTAGCCTCTTATAGGAACAAGGAACTAAGTTGGGATTTGTTTTCGCAGAATTATCGGAAGCTTCTAGAAAATAGAGGGGCAGTACATTCACTTTCGATTCCAGAAATAGAGAATTCAGTACTTCTTTGCAGTGAGAGCGATCCAGAGAAATGCCACAGGACTATTCTCGCCAACTTACTTTTCCAACTTCATCCAACCATCAAAGTTACTAATTTAATGTAAATGTCTGGCTTCTAGGATGGGTGCCAAGTTAAGAAAGTACTACCTCTTGACGTTTCCAGAACTTCCCCCATACCGTGTCGAAGCACTCCTGCTTGATACAAATTCTGTGATTAAAATCCATGATTGGACGAAAAAACCAAACTTGGAGCACTTCAATGAACTGGAGCCCATATTTGAATTAATTCGAAAAGCTGAAGTTGTCGAACCTTTCTATGGGGCATTTGAAGCGTCATGGCATTGGGATAAGGATGGAACTGTCAACGAAAGCAACTTTTCACTCGTTGATATGTCGATATTTAAAAAGCGAATGAGAGCAGTTGAAACGCTCAGGTACGCGAGCAAATTGGAATACGAAACCTTCAAAGATCCCTTAAGGAGAAAACCAATCTCGTTGATTAGTGAAGAAAAATCGATCATATCCAACCTCAAGGCAAGCCAGGATGATTTTCGGGAAATCGCAACTTTATTTCTCCCCGAATGGATTGCTTTTCTATTACTCCTTGAGCAAGTTGCCGATCTAACGGGTGAAGAGAATATCGATGAGCTTGTGGAGAAATTTCTTGATTGGAAATCGACGATTGTTGGTTATGGAATTCCATGGAGAAGTACAGTCAAGTACTTGGGGATCATGGCATTCTTCGGTGGAACTATTACCGATAGTTTTTGGGATGTAGACCTCAAAAAGAAAGTTACAGGAAGGAAATTTACAAGTGACGATCTCCTAAAGAGGGATCTTTGGGTGAGTAATGGTTTGCCGAAAGTGGCGAGGAATCTAGCCTTAGATTCCTTTTTCTTTTTTGAGCGCAATAAATTGCAATCTGGAAT
>Ga0164292_10005829_pt1 | contig 10088 bp, 10 predicted proteins | sample GEODES117metaG_FD_111486 | JGI IMG/M metagenome (GOLD analysis project Ga0164292, IMG submission 111486) | Eutrophic lake water microbial communities from Lake Mendota, Wisconsin, USA - GEODES117 metaG | ecosystem: Environmental > Aquatic > Freshwater > Lake | place: USA: Lake Mendota... | reverse complement strand
GTGGACATCACGTCGGGCAAGTTTGTGTTCTCGGCCAGCCAAGCCTATTGGGTGGAAAACGGCAAGATCCAATACCCTGTCAAGGGCGGCACCTTGGTTGGCAATGGGCCCGATGCGCTGACCCGCGTGAGCATGATGGGCAATGACATGGCGCTGGATCCCGGTGTGGGCACCTGCGGCAAAGAAGGCCAAAGTGTGCCGGTCGGTGTGGGCCAACCCACGCTGCGCATCGACGGTCTGACCGTGGGTGGGACCGCTTAAAGACCATTGAAATTCGCCAAAACAGCCTGTGGTACAGTCATTCTCATGATTTCAGTTAAATTTCATTTTGCCTATTTCTGGTTCTCACGCCCCACTGGCGGTCGAGAGGTCTGAACGCAAACAGTGCGCTGAACTCCAAAACCAACCGCCGAAGCCCGGCGGTTTTTTTTTGCCACATTCACTTTGTGCCTCGCTAAACGCCTTCAAGGAACTGCCATGAAAACCCCCAAGCATGATGCTTATGCGCCGACCAACGATCAGACCAGCCAAACCGACAACCAACGCATCAAGGACATCACCGTGCTGCCGCCCCCAGAACACCTGATTCGTTTTTTTCCGATTGCGGGAACCGCGGTTGAAACCCTGATCGCCAAGACCCGTCAGCGCATCCACAAAATCATGGCCGGCAAGGACGATCGCTTGTTGGTGGTCATCGGCCCTTGCTCGATTCATGACCCGGCTGCCGCACTCGACTATGCCCGTCGCTTGAAAGCCGAGCGCGAAAAGTATGCCGACACCTTGGAAATCGTCATGCGTGTTTACTTTGAAAAGCCCCGCACCACGGTGGGCTGGAAGGGGCTGATCAACGACCCCTATTTGGACGAGAGTTTTCGCATCGACGAAGGCCTGCGCATTGCCCGCCAGTTGCTGATTGAGATCAACCGCCAAGGTGTGCCTGCGGGCAGTGAGTTTTTGGACGTGATTTCCCCCCAATACATCGGCGACCTGATCAGCTGGGGCGCCATTGGTGCGCGCACCACCGAGAGCCAAGTGCACCGCGAACTGGCGTCTGGCTTGTCGGCCCCCATCGGCTTTAAAAACGGCACCGATGGCAACATCAAAATCGCCACCGACGCCATCCAAGCCGCGGCCCGTGGCCACCACTTCTTGTCGGTCCACAAAAATGGCCAAGTTGCCATCGTGCAAACCAAGGGCAACCCCGATTGCCACGTCATCTTGCGCGGCGGCAAAGCGCCCAACTATGACGCTGACCATGTGGCAGCCGCATGTCAAGAACTGGAAGCCGCCAAGTTGCCCGCCACCCTGATGGTCGATTGCAGCCATGCCAACAGCAGCAAGCAACACGAGCGTCAGTTGGTGGTCGCCAAAGACATCGCCGACCAATTGGCCAGCGGTTCACACAGCGTGTTCGGCGTGATGGTGGAGAGCCACTTGAAACCGGGCGCTCAAAAATTCACCCCCGGCAAAGACAAAGTGGAGGCTTTGGCATACGGCCAAAGCATCACCGACGCCTGTTTGTCTTGGGATGATTCTTTAGCGGCTTTGGAAGCCTTGTCGCAAGGCGTCAAAGCGCGTCGCGCCAACAAGTAAAAACGTGGCCCGGCTCAGGCATTGAGCGCTTGCAGCAGCTTGGCGTGAACGCCGCCAAAGCCGCCATTGCTCATGCACAGGATGTGGTCGCTAGGTTGAACTGCGGCCTTGACCTGAGCTACCAGCGCATCGATGTTGTCAGCGGTGTGGGCCCGCGCACCCATGCTGGCCAAGGCCTCGGCGGCATCCCAATCCAGCCCAGCGGTGTGGCAAAACGCCACATCCGCTTGCTCCAAACTCCAAGGCAATTGCGCTTTCATGGCGCCCAGCTTCATGGTGTTGCTGCGCGGCTCGAACACCGCCAGGATGCGCGCTTGCCCCACTTGGCGGCGCAGGCCATCGACCGTGGTGCGAATGGCCGTGGGGTGATGGGCGAAATCGTCATACACCGTGATGGCTTGTGGGCCGGTGCCCACCTTGCCCCTGACTTCCATGCGGCGGCGCACATTCTCAAAACGGGCCAAGGCTTGGCAAGCATCGGCCACCGCCACACCCCCATGCTGGGCGGCGATGATGGCCGCCAAGGCGTTCATTTGGTTGTGCACGCCACCCAAAGCCCAGGTGACCCGACCTTTCACAGCGCCTTGGTGCAGCACTTCAAAGTCTGACGGCTCGCCGCGCACTTGCCAAGCGGCTTGATCGGATTCACCAAAGCCGGCCACGTCGCTCCACTGGCCCATGGCCAAGACGCGCTGCAAGCTGGCTTGGTCGGCGTTCACCACCAATCGTCCGCTGGAAGGCACGGTGCGCACCAAGTGGTGAAACTGTCGCTCAATGGCTGCCAAATCCGGAAAGATGTCGGCATGGTCAAACTCGAGGTTGTTCAAAATGGCTGTGCGGGGCCGGTAATGCACGAACTTGCTGCGCTTGTCGAAGAAAGCGGTGTCGTACTCGTCGGCTTCAATCACAAACAGCGGGCGGCTTTGACCCTTGGCCAAAGCTCCTAAGCGGGCGGACACACCAAAGTTCAAGGGCACGCCGCCAATCAAAAACCCGGGCGTCAAACCCGCTTGATCCAACACCCAAGCCAGCATGGCGGTGGTGGTGGTTTTGCCATGGGTGCCAGCCACGGCCAACACATGCCGTGTTTGGCCAGGGGCGTGCAGCACGTGGTCGCTCAGCCACTGTGGGCCGCTGGTGTAGGGCAGACCGGCTTCTAGGATGGCTTCCATCAAGGGATAGCGCGGCGTGCCATCGGCCAAACGGGCCCGCGACACCACATTGCCCACCACAAACATGTCCGGCTTCAAGCCCAGTTGGTCGGCGCTGTAACCCTCCATCAACTCAATGCCCAAGGCGCGCAATTGATCGCTCATCGGCGGGTAGACGCCGGTGTCGCAACCGGTGACCCGGTGACCGGCTTCGCGGGCGAGGGCGGCCAAACCGCCCATGAAGGTGCCGCAGACACCTAATATATGAATATGCATGGGCTGGGATTGTAGAAGTGACCAGCGCGGCACCATTTCTGGCCGAGGCGGCACACAGCCTGGCAGAGGCGGCACATAGCCTGGCAGAGGCGGCACAATGGCGGCCATGTCTCAGGAAGTCAAAGTAGCCATTGCCGCCACTGCCGCCCGCTTGGTGGTGGAAGAAGGCTTGGAATACGGACCCGCCAAACGCAGAGCCTTGCGTGAATTGGGTTTGCCCAGCCGCAGCCCACTGCCTGCCAACGACATGTTGGAAGACGAGGTGTTCGATTATTTGAAGCTGTTTTGCTCAGACACCCAGCCGCAAGAATTGCGGGCGCTTCGGGAGCTGGCGCTGACTTGGATGGAGCGGTTGCAAGTTTTTCGCCCGCACCTGAGCGGCGCTGTTTGGCGAGGCAGTGCCACGCGCCTGTCCGATATCTATATCCAATTGTTTTGCGACGACCCCAAGTCGGCAGAGCTGTCGCTGATTGACCAAGGGGTGCGCTACGATGTCCAAGCCATCAAGGGTTTCAAAGGTGAAGAGGTGGACGCTTTGAGCATCCACAGCCTTTGCCCGGCTTTGAATGAAGACATTGGTGTGCATTTGATGGTCTACGACTATGACGACTTGCGCGGGGCCTTGCAACCTGATGAGCGTGGGCTTGCGGTTCGTGGGGATTTGGCCAGCTTGCGCCAGTTGTTGGACAATGCCTGATGGATCTTGAAAAACCACCCCCCTCCACCCTTTCAAAACGACGCTTGTTTGCCGTGGCCGCGGCGGCTCTGGCGGCTGGCATCGGCGTCAACTGGTGGCGTCACACCCCAAAAACAATGGCGGACCCGAGTTTGCAAGCCCTCTGGTTGGCCAGTTTTGAGCAAGCGGACGGCACCCCATTGAAGCTGGCTGACTTCCAGGGAAAGCCATTGGTGTTGAATTTTTGGGCCACCTGGTGCACCCCTTGTGTCGAAGAAATGCCGTTATTGAACGCCTTCTTTCGCGAAAACAAGTCTAAAAGCTGGCAAATGATTGGTTTGGCAATAGACCAACCCAGTGCGGTGAAGCGGTTTTTAGGGCAATATCCGGTAGAATACGCCATCGGTATGGCTGGCTTGGAAGGTACCGAGTTGATGAAAAACTTGGGCAATGCCACGGGTGGTTTGCCCTTTACCTTGGTGTTGAATGCGCAAGGCGAGGTACAGATGCGAAAGTTGGGCAAGCTCACCGAAAGTGACATACGGTCTTGGGTTTGACCGAGGCGTGCCGATCCAGCAGTCAGGTCGGTTTTTTGAAATGGTGTAAATTACACCCTCTTTAACAGCAGAAGACTGCCAGATCCATGGATTTAAGAAAACTCAAAACCCTGATCGACTTGGTGTCGGAGTCCAATGTCTCCGAACTTGAGATCACAGAAGCTGAAGGCAAGGTTCGCATCGTCAAAGGCCCAGTTGGCGCGCCAGTGGTCATGGCGGCACCTGTGTCTGTCGCACCGCCCGTTGCCTCAGCCCCCGCCACGGCTGCCCCAGCAACCCCCGCACTGTCTGCATCAGCAGAAGCTGCGGTGGAAACCGGGCACACGGTCAAGTCCCCCATGGTTGGTACCTACTACAGTGCATCTGGCCCGGAGGCCAAACCCTTCGTCCAAGTGGGCAGCGTGGTCCAGGCGGGTGACACCATTTGCATCATCGAGGCCATGAAGATCCTCAATGAAATCGAAGCCGATCACAGCGGCACCGTCAGCAAAATCCTGGTCAGCAACGGCCAAGCCGTGGAATACGGCCAGCCCATGTTCATCATCGACTGAGCGGGTTGCATGTTTAAAAAGATTCTGATCGCCAACCGAGGCGAAATCGCGCTGCGCATCCAGCGGGCCTGCAAAGAGCTCGGGGTCGAAGCTGTGGTGGTTTATTCTGAGGCTGACCGTGAGGCCAAATATGTCAAATTGGCAGAAGAGGCGGTTTGCATTGGCCCCGCCGCTTCTTCACTGAGTTACTTGAACATGCCGGCCATTATTTCGGCGGCCGAAGTCACCGATGCCCAAGCGATTCATCCAGGCTATGGTTTCTTGAGCGAAAACGCCGACTTTGCCGAACGGGTTGAGAAAAGCGGCTTTGTGTTCATTGGCCCCACCCCCGAGTCCATCCGCATGATGGGCGATAAGGTGTCGGCCAAGCAAGCCATGATCAAAGCCGGTGTGCCTTGCGTGCCTGGCTCTGAAGGCGAACTACCAGATGATCCTGCGCAAATTCGCCGCATCGCCAAAGCGGTGGGCTACCCGGTCATCATCAAAGCGGCAGGCGGCGGTGGCGGTCGGGGCATGCGCGTGGTTCACAACGAAGCAGCGCTCATCCATGCGGTGCAAACCACCAAGACCGAAGCGGGTTCTGCGTTTGGCAACCCAGCGGTGTACATGGAAAAGTTTTTGCAAAACCCGCGCCATATTGAAATTCAAATCTTGGCAGACAACTACAAAAATGCCATTTACCTGGGTGAGCGTGATTGCTCGATGCAACGTCGGCACCAAAAAGTGATTGAAGAGGCACCGGCACCAGGCATTGCTCGCAAGCTGATCGAGCGCATTGGCGAGCGATGCGTGACGGCCTGTAAAAAGATGGGCTACCGGGGCGCTGGCACCTTTGAGTTCTTGTATGAAAACGGCGAGTTTTACTTCATTGAAATGAACACCCGGGTGCAAGTGGAGCATCCTGTCACCGAATTCATCACCGGTGTGGATATCGTCAAAACTCAAATCATGACCGCAGCTGGTCAAAAACTGCCCTACACCCAGCGCCAAATCGAAATCAAAGGGCATGCGATTGAATGCCGCATCAATGCCGAAGATCCTTTCAAGTTCACACCATCCCCGGGTCGCGTCACCATGTGGCATCCGCCTGGGGGTCCAGGTGTGCGGGTCGACTCTCACATTTATACCAACTACTTCGTGCCCTCTCACTACGACTCCATGATTGGCAAAATCATTGTGCATGGGGACAACCGTGAACATGCTTTGGCCCGAATGCGAACCGCTTTAGGTGAAACTGTGGTTGAAGGGATTCAAACCAACATTGCCTTGCACCGTGTGTTGATGAGCGATGCGGGCTTCATGGCAGGTGGCACCAACATCCACTATTTGGAAGAGTGGCTGGCAGTTCGACAAGCCCCCTGATGGTTGAACTTCGGCTGCATTGTCCGCAAGATCAGGTGGAATTGATCAGCGATGCCTTGATGGCATTGGATGCTTTGAGCGTGTCGGTGGAAGACGCCGATGCACACACTGATCAAGAGCAAGCTTTGTTTGGCGAACCCAATATGCCAGCGCCTGCGGCAGGTTGGCTGCGCTCGCACCTGATTGCCTTGTTTGCCGATGAAGCCCTCGCCAGGGACGCCGCTAAACTCTTGGCCTTGCAACCCTTCTTTGAAAACAGCACCCTGCTCAATATCAATTCTGTGCCTGAGCAAGATTGGGTGCGTTTGACCCAATCGCAGTTTGAACCCGTGCCCATCACACCAAGTTTTTGGGTGGTGCCAAGCTGGCATGAACCTCCTGCTGGTGCGCAATGGGTATTGCGTTTAGATCCTGGTTTGGCCTTTGGCACAGGCACCCATCCCACCACTCGCATGTGTTTGAAATGGATTGCCCAGCACCCGCCCAAGGGTCAGCGGGTGTTGGATTACGGTTGTGGTTCAGGCATTTTGGCCATTGGTGCAGCCATGTTGGGTGCGGCATCTGTAGATGCAGTGGACATTGACCCCGATGCAGTGACTGCTGCACAAGCCAATGCTTTGACCAATCAGGTTGACTTGAATTTAGGATTGCCCGAAGTCGCGGTGGGTGTTTATCCTTTGGTGGTGGCCAATATCTTGGCGGCTCCCTTGAAAGTACTGGCACCCTTGTTGTGCAGTCATGTCGAGACGGGCGGTAGTTTGTTGTTGGCGGGCATCTTGGAGCGTCAAATCATGGACATTCAAGCAGCTTATCAACCGTATTTGAATTTACAAGTCGCCGATACCCAAGAGGGTTGGGTGCTGATGCGTGGGCAGGCTGTTTGATAAGCTTTGGTTTTTCATAGATTCTCACTCGGCCATGGCCATCGTCACCCTTTGCCCTCAGTGTCAAACCGCTTTTGCTATTCAAGCTGAGCATTACAGCGCGGCCGATGCCTGGGTTCGATGCGGTCGTTGTGCGCATGTGTTTGAGGTGGACCAGCATCTGTACGAGCTGGACGAGAACAAACCCGCGAATCAACCGGTTGAATTGCCATTGGCTTTGCGTGTTGCACCCTCATTACCGGCTGCGCAAACCCTGATACAGCCTTGGCTTTGGTCCAGCTTGTCAATCCTGTTGGCATTGCTGTTTTGCTTTCAAGCCATGCTGTTTCATCGCCATCAGTGGCGAGCCCAGATGCCTGAATTGACACCTGTCTTGCTTGCTGTGTGTCAAAGCCTTGGCTGTGAGCTGCAGTGGCCGATGGAGCCCAATCAAGTGGCCATTGAAACGGGCGGCTTCAAATCTTTGGGCAACCATGAATATGTCTTTAGCGGCAGTATCAAAAACCAATCCGATTGGGCTTTGGCCACGCCCATGTTGGAGTTGAGTTTGATGGACGACGCTGATGCGGCCGTGGTGCGCAAAGTGTTTGCGCCACAAGCACTTGGGCTGAATGATGTTTTGCGATCCCGTCGGGCACAATCGTTCGAATTGCGGTTTAGCTTGGATTCAAGCTTCAGCCCTTTGGTTCAAGGCTACCGAGCTTTTCTTTTTTATCCCTGACTTTTTTTGAAATAGGACTCACCATGGCTGTGCTGATTTGCGGATCATTGGCGTTTGACACCATCATGCATTTCGAGGGGCGCTTCAAAGAGCAAATCCTCCCAGAACAACTGCACATTTTGAATGTGTCTTTTTTGGTGCCGCAATTGCAACGTGATTACGGTGGCTGTGCCGGAAACGTGGCCTACGGCTTGAAGCTGTTGGGAGGCGTGCCCCTGCCCATGGCCACTTTGGGCAATGATGGTGAAAGCTACATGAACCGCTTGAAACATTTAGGCATCGCCACAGACTTTGTCAAGATGGTCAGTGACAACTACACCGCGCAAGCCATGATCATGACCGACTTGGACAACAACCAAATCACGGCGTTCCATCCTGGTGCCATGATGCAAGCGCACACCACTCAAGTTCAGAAGCGATCCGACATCAGCTTAGGAATCGTCTCCCCTGACGGGCGTGACGCCATGATTCAACATGCCGAACAATTTGCGGCAGCTGGCATTCCATTCGTGTTCGATCCTGGTCAAGGTTTGCCCATGTTTGATGGCGACAGCTTGCGCCACTTCATCACCCAAGCCACATGGGTGACAGTGAACGACTACGAAGGCAAGATGTTGACCGAGCGCACGGGCTGGGATGCAGCGGAGATCTCCAGCAAAGTCAAAGGCTTGGTCATCACTTTGGGAGCCCATGGTTGTGAAGTCTGGCAAGACCGACAGAAAACCTTGGTCGCACCAGTCAAACCCACTGCAGTTGTCGATCCCACAGGCTGCGGTGACGCTTGGCGAAGCGCCTTGTTGTTTGGTTTGGACCAAGCTTGGGACTTGGTGCGATGCGCAGAGTTGGGTAACAAAATGGGCGCGTTGAAAATCGCCAGCCGCGGCCCACAAAACTATGTGTTGGCATAAAAAAACCCGGTGTGGTTAAACACCGGGTTGTAGGCAAATACCGTTTGAAGCTCAGGGCTTGCTGGCTGTTGGAAACGGCCAAGCAGCTTGAGGATTCAATGTGGTTTGCGCCACATGGTGAACTGCCGGAGCAGCCGCCTTGTGGGGTTTGGCTGCTGGTTTTTTAGCGGCTACTGGCTTTTTTTTTACAGCTGGTTTTTTGGCCGCTGCTTTTTTAGCGGCAGGCTTCTTAGCGGCAACCTTTTTCTTGGCTGCAGGCTTTTTAGCTGCTGCTTTTTTGGCGGCGGGCTTCTTGGCTGCAACCTTTTTCTTGGCTACGGGCTTTTTAGCTGCTGCTTTTTTAGCGGCGGGCTTCTTGGCTGCAACCTTTTTCTTGGCTACGGGCTTTTTAGCTGCTGCTTTTTTAGCGGCGGGCTTCTTAGCTGCAACCTTTTTCTTGGCTACGGGCTTTTTAGCTGCTGCTTTTTTAGCGACAGGTTTCTTGGCAGCAGCTTTTTTTGCTGCTGGTTTTTTTGCTGCTGGTTTTTTTGCAGCGGATTTTTTTGCAGTTGCCATTAGATACTCCTAGATCAAGATCTTAGATCGTTGGTTCAAAACACTTGGCCCCTTCTCCTGCAGCCAAGTGATTCATGGTGCTGAACCGAAGTTCAACACCATGAACGGGGGTTGTTGTTGACAGACTCAACGCTGAATGACTCAGCGTTTGTGTTTGCCAAAAACAGAATACTTCCATGCTCGTTCAGTCCCAAGACAGAGCGCCACCAGTTTGGTACTCGATGACGCGGGTTTCAAAGAAATTGCGTTCTTTTTTCAGGTCGATCATCTCGCTCATCCAAGGGAAGGGGTTCTCTTCGTTGGGGAACAAGGCGTCCAATCCAATTTGTGTGGCCCGACGGTTGGCGATGTAACGCAAATAGCCCTTGAACATAGAGGCATTCATGCCCAGAACGCCGCGCGGCATGGTGTCCTCGGCATAACGGTACTCGAGCTCAACCGCTTTGTGGAAAAGTTCGTTGATGTCGGCTTTGAATTCGGATGTCCACAAATGGGGGTTTTCCAACTTGATTTGGTTGATGAGGTCGATACCGAAATTACAGTGCATCGACTCATCTCGCAGGATGTATTGGTATTGCTCAGCAGCACCTGTCATTTTGTTTTGACGTCCCAAAGCCAAAATTTGGGTGAAGCCCACATAGAAGAACAAACCTTCCATGAGGCACGCAAACACGATCAAAGATTTCAAAAGTGTTTGGTCAGTTTCGGGTGTGCCTGTGTGGAAATGGGGGTTCATGATCGCGTCGATGAACGGGATCAAAAACTCGTCCTTGTCGCGGATGGACTGAACTTCTTGGTAGGCATTGAAAATTTCAGCTTCGTCCAAACCCAAAGATTCAACGATGTACTGGTAG
>Ga0164292_10005828_pt1 | contig 10088 bp, 6 predicted proteins | sample GEODES117metaG_FD_111486 | JGI IMG/M metagenome (GOLD analysis project Ga0164292, IMG submission 111486) | Eutrophic lake water microbial communities from Lake Mendota, Wisconsin, USA - GEODES117 metaG | ecosystem: Environmental > Aquatic > Freshwater > Lake | place: USA: Lake Mendota, Wisconsin... | reverse complement strand
GCAAGCCCAGCCACCAAGCCCAGCAGGCGTGGTTCATGCAAAGTGTAATTATCAGCCTGGATGAAGCGTCGGCAGGCCGCACGCTTATCATTTAGTGCGTCATCAGTGATCGCCCGGACGGCAGCAACAATGTCTTCCACTGTAGGATCAGAGGAGATAGTCCATCCGATGCCCCAAGTAGTAATAACGCGGGTCAGGTATTCAAGCCGAGAGGCCAAGATCGGTACGCCGGCATTTGGATACTCCCAGATCTTATTCGGGGAACAAAGCCAATGGTTCATTCCAATATTTTCATATGGAATGATCCCAACCGCCGCGCCAGACGTCCATTCGACCAATTCAGAATGAGGCGCCATAGGAACAAACCGCACCTTCTGCAGAACCCGCGAAGCGCGTAATTGATCCATCGATCGGCGGACATTCCGCTCAGCGCTAAGCTTGGCCTCGGCCTCACGAATTTCGGTTACTGTACGTTCGATAATATCCCCGCGCAGTAACCCGGACTCAGCCCCTGCGATGGCTTGGGCAAGGGCCAGTTCCTCTAATGCTACTTGCTTGACTACCTGCTGTCCGGTTTCGGGTGAAACGCCATGGACAGTTGCTGTTAATTTTTCGATACGTTCGTTCTCTGCCAACGACTCTAGCGACAGCCCCCTTAATATCCTGCCTCTTTGATCCTGCATGAACCCCTCGGCCAATTTCTCGAGGTGTTCTTTCAATGGCCCGCGCCCCATGAAAACTACATACCATTCTTCTGGCAGGTTAAACGCCGCCTCAACTAAAATAGGCAGGCCACGATGAGGTGAGAATCCACCCTGATAGAGCATTATCTTTGCTTGGGGCGGTAGTTTCGCTGCTTCGTGCAACCGGCCGTCATAGGTTACGTTCTTGGGATAGACAGAATTCGGCATTACTACCGGCGCGGGCAGAGCGGAATAGGTGTGGCTGTAGTAACTCGCGATGGCTTCATTTACAGTTATGAAGGCATCAACATGGGGCAGGCAATCCTGGTGTATGCGTTGATGGACCGTTGACATATGTCGCGAGGCATTTGCAAGGTCGTCATAAATCTCGTGTGCCTCGTACAGCACCTTACAGCCTAGTTCTTTCTTCAAAATAACACCCGCACGGAGGGATCCAATCTCGTGACAGTGCACGATATCTGGACAGAACTCTCGGCCGATAGCGACGAATCCGCTCGTGCGCGACTTTCGAATAAAATAATCAGAAATCCGATTGCGAAGGCCGGCTTGCGGTGTATCAGCCGGCGCCAGCAGGGCTTCCAATAGGTTAAATTGCTGAATATTCTCAGTCTCACCGTAGTTGCGGGCAAACCGGGCGCGCTGGCGGACTACTGCGACGGCGGGATTGTCGACAATTTTGCGCCCCAGACCGCTCAATGCACGGCCAAGGCGAAAGGAGGGGCGGCGTAGCACTAGGTAGAGTAGATAGAGTATGGCCACCACCACCATGTGATAGCCAAACAAGTGCCCCTCAGCGATATCGGAAATAGTGTAGCTGCCTGAAAAGAGTGGCGCCTCATCAGAAGCAATAAGCTTGTAGGCCGAATTGCTCCCTAGTCTTATCAAGTCAATGAACGAATCAATTATTAGAGCCGCCGTCGGCGCGACGAAATCGTTGTAAAATGACCAAGCAAGTATGCCCGCCGTAATAGCCACAATCGCCAAAAGTGGAAGCAGGATTGCGGCATAAAGAATTGCGATCTGCGAAAAGGCCCGATAACGCCAATCGATACGCTTTACCCTAACCCCCTTTGGAGTAAGGGCTTCTCCTCCTGGTAAAGCGGGTAGCCGGAGGCCGACCAGTAGAATCTCATGACCGGCGCTTTGCAGGCTCTCGGCCTCGCGTACCACCCGATTGTCTGTGGTCGCGCCGTTGGGAACGAGCACCAAGATCCGCTTCGATGACTTCACGCCCCACCTTTATTTTCTGTGAGAGAAATAGCGAAACTCATGCGCGGTAGAGATTTGGCGCTGAACAGCCACGGTACTTACCGCGGGTATCCAATAATAGTCTGGAATGACTTATAATCATTTCGTAATCAAAACGACTATGATCGGTCAACAGGACAACAGCATCGAATTCAGCGAGCGTCTCCGGTGTCAGATCAACAGAAGTGAGCTTGAAATGATGCTCACGCATTTCGGGAAACACTGGCACGCAGGGATCGCTATAGGCCACTTCAGCGCCCCATTTCGTTAAATGCTCCATCACGAATACCGATGGACTCTCACGCATGTCATCTACATCACGCTTGTAGGCGATACCCAATGCCAATACGCGCGCGCCCTTAAGCGCCTTGCCGTTTGCATTCAGCGCAGAGATAAGGCGACTTACTACGTATTCCGGCATACCCGCATTGATCTCACTGGCGAGTTCGATGAAGCGAGTGTGTACCCCGTATTCCCGTGCCTTCCAGGTAAGATAAGATGGGTCGATTGGAATACAGTGACCTCCAACGCCAGGCCCAGGATAATAAGGAGTGAAACCGAAAGGTTTCGTCGCAGCAGCATCAACAATCTCGAATATATCAATACCCATTCGATCCGTTAATACCTTCATCTCATTCATCAGACCGATGTTAACGGCGCGGTGAGTATTTTCCAAAATCTTCACAAGTTCGGCAGTGCGCGTCGATCTTACCGGCACAACCTTATCAACAAATTTTCCATAAAGTGCGACACCCGCGGTCAGACAAGACTCAGTCATTCCACCTACAACTCTGGGGATCGAGCGAGTCGAAAAATATTCATTTCCAGGATCTTCGCGTTCCGGAGAGTATATCAGAAAAGCATCTCTACCAATGCTTAGGCCTGCGTTATGAAAATATGGTCCAAGCACCTCTTCCGTGGTGCCTGGCCAGGTGGTACTTTCAAGAGCCACCAGTTGACCTTTGCTCAGCCAGGGCGCAATCGCGTTCATTGTTGCCACGACAAAACTCAGATCAGGCTCACGTTGTTTGGTTAATGGGGTTGGTACACAAATAATTACCACATCGCATTCCGACACGCGGGAAAAATCAAACGTTGCACTAAATCCGCCCAGACGCATGTCACCAATAACTTGCGATGAAATATGCCGGATTGGACTCTTGCCCGCATTAATTTCGTCTACTCGATTAGTGTCGATATCAAACCCTAAAACCTGCATACCAGTTGTACAAATCGTAGCAGCTAATGGAATGCCAACATAACCTAATCCAATAATTCCAACGTTCACAGAATTAGTTTCAAGCTTACCTAGAAACTTGCGCAGGTAATTATCTTCGAGGGTCTCATGATGCTTTATCTTCATGACACATGATCCTTTAAAGCAGAAAATGTTAGTTGTGCCACAGCGTATGTGAGTAGCGCCGCGACAAAAATACTCATCAATAATAGCCACCGGCGCGGATACATTGCCTCCTCCGGTGATTGCGGCTGCACCATGCGGACGACGTAAAGGTGCTGGCGCTGCGCCTCGACGCGCGCCTGTTCCAGCGAAGCCAGCGCCGAAGCCAGGCCGCGATCAGCGAATTCGCGCTGCAGCATCAGCCGCTCGAAGCCTCCAATCATCCCGGCAATCGCGCCGTTTTCACCCGCAAGCCGCGCGCGCTCCCGCGCGATCTCCTGCTCGATTGCTTCGGCCCGCGAACGCAACGCCGCCAGACCCAGGTTGTCCGGCCTCATGAATGTGCTTTTCTGCCCGATCTCGGCACGCAGCTGCACCAGCTGCCCCTCCAGCCCAGCGACGATACCGCGCACCGCGGCGCCGGCCTGGCCCGGATCCAGCTCTCGCGCTTCCTCACGGAAGCGGTCGAGCGCTTCCCGCGCTTCCCCTGCTCGCTGCTCCGCCATCGCCAGTTCGGTACGCGCCAGCCGCAGCGCATCGTCCATGCTGCGCTGACTGAGGCGGTTGACTAGGTCTTCCGACAGTTCCAGCAGCGCTTCCGCCGCACGCCGCGCATCATCGGCGCGGAAGGCATGCACGCGGAGCGTCGTGATGCCCGACCTCTCATCATGCCGAATCGTGACCATGCGCCGGTGGAACTCCACCAACCGTTCGAGCGGCGCGTCTTCCTCTAGGCGGCTCCACCAGTCAGCCTCAGGCCGCGTGTAGATCTCACGCAGACCGACGCTTCTCTCCAGGTCTCTTACCGCATCATGGCTACGTGCATAGGCCTGAACAGCCAGCGACTCCTCGGCGCTTGTGGAAACTCCAGCCGCGCCCAACAAGCCGCCCAGGACCGAGGGCTGCGCTTGACGGTTGCCGCGGACCCAGAACTGCGCCTCTGAGACATAGACGTCGGCCGCAATGACGAAGGCGTAGAGCCCGCCCAGCAGCGTCGGCAGCAGCACGGTGAGGGCAAAGGCCAAGCTTTGAACCCGGCTGCGCTGCAGTGCGCGCACCGCCGCGGGCGGAGCCTCCTGTGGCTCCGGTGAGGGCGGCGCGACTGACATGGCGGCCTGGACTGGGGGTGTGGCGGCTGAGCTGACGGTCATGGTCAGAGCTTGCTGTAGAGGCGGATGGCAGCCGCCACATCGTCGAAGAGCGTCAGCGTTCCGCCGTGCAGCACCGCCGCCATGTCACACTGCGCCTTGATTGAAGCCACCTGGTGGGACACCAGGATGAGGTCCGACCGGCTTCGGCGTGCCGCCATCTCCTCGGCATAGCGCTTGTTGAAGCGCGCATCGCCGACGCCCGGCAGCTCATCGACCAGATAGACGTCGAAATCCACGGCGAAAGACAGGCCGAGCGCTAGGCGTGCGCGCATGCCGGAGGAGTAGGTCGAAACCGGCATGTCGAAATATGGCCCGAGCTCCGCGAAGCGGGCGACATAATCCTCAACGAATACTGTCTCTTCACGATAGATGCGCGCGACGAAACGCGCATTGTCCCGCCCGGTCAGCGAACCCTGGAAGCCGCCGGTGAAACCCATGGGCCAGGACACGCGCACATCGCGCCGTATTATTCCCGCATCCGGCCGCTCCGCACCCGCGATGAGGCGCATAAGCGTACTCTTGCCTGTGCCATTGCGGCCGAGAATCCCAACGTTTCGCCCCGTCGGGAAGACGGCGGACACCTCCCGCAGCACATGGCGCCATTCGCCGCGCGCCCTGTAGCGCTTGCTGACCTGCTCGAGCGCAATCATGCGGGCGCCATCCAAGATCGGGCCAAGCGCTCGGAGAGCATCCCGAGGGGAAGCAGCAGCCAAGCTACGGCGATAGCATATGTCAGCGAGCCGAAGGTCTCGATCGGCACGGACAGCCATGCCGCGCGAGCGGCCTCGGTGATGTGGAGAAGGGGGTTCCAGAGCAGCAGGTCCCGCAGCTCCGGCGGCAGTGAAGCCGGCGTGAAGAAGACGCCAGAGATGAAAAAACCGACCCGCAGAAGCGGTGCGACGATACGCTCCACAACAGGCCAAACGGCAGCCGCGGCGCCCAGCAACAGGCCGAGCGAGAGCCCGAAACCGGCCGCGACGGCAAGCACGCCAAGGAGAGCCAGCGGCGCGGCCGGCAGGCCTTCCCCCCATAGGACGAAGATACCGGCCGCGATCAAGCAAGTGACCACGAGGCTGGTGGCGGCCTCCAGCAGGCTGCGCGCCAGCATGATATCGAGCGGCGTCACGATAGGATGCATCAGCAAGCCGCGGTTGCCCGATATGGCGGTCAAGGCGCGTTGGACGATATCGCGAAACAAGAAGAAGGAGACGACGCCCGCAGCTAAACTTGCGACTGCGTTGGCGTCCTGAAGCCCCGATCCCAAAGTCGCAACCTTGAACAGAAGCAAGGCGGCGATGAACATCACTGGTTCGACCAGTGCCCAGATATAGCCCCCGGCATGGCGCCCAAAGCGGGTCTTCATTTCACGAAGCATTAGGGCAGCGACTACGTGCCCCATCACAATGAGGCCGTCGGTTAAGCCTTTCCGGTATGGCTGCGTTACCCGAGCACTACTGGCCATTGACGTCTATCCGATTATGGCTCGCATTGCCTGCGCGACTGGGACTGCCCGCGTTCGAAAGTGATCGTGGCTGCGCGGTGTAGTTTGCCGAAGGAGAAGTGCGCGTTTGCTGGAGAGCAACGTCATACCGGCAAGGGAGCGGGGCAGGTGCGCTCGGTAATGAATGACTGTTTTTCGATAGCAATTTTGTGAATTTTGAGAACGGGACAACACGACAGTATTCATCAGGCGGTGATTTGAGGAGCCGCGACATTGCGCCTTCGACTCCAAGTCTTCTCCCGGCCTTGGTATGGAAGTTGCCGTTGATCTGTGTGTCGTGCATCACCACGCGACGAAAGGCGGAAATGAGCGCCGGGTTAGGTCCCTTCCTCTCCCGCCAAAAAACATCCAAATTCCCCTGAAAAGTTAAACCTGGAATATCATAAATCGCTGAACCGAGGACCTTGACCGGTCGCAAATGATGGAGCGCTGATAGGCCAACTGTAGAATTTACTGTTATAATTCCATCACTATTCATAAGTAGGGTCGGCAGATGCCCACCGTCGATGACTACTACGCGATCGCATACTCCAAACACCTCAGCGAAAGACATAGCCTCTCGCCGAAGATTAGGGGTGCCGTTATGCAAAGGATGTTTTTTTAAAAGAAGTTTACTTTCCGGCGGGGCATGGGTGGCGAAAGATGCAATTACCTCGCGCACTACCTCTCTCATGCTACCATATGGCGAATGTTCGCGAAGCTGGTAATCCGTATCCAACTGCAGCGGCAGCAGGAAGTAGGGCCCGAAGCGGCCATCCCGAATTTGTTCAACGAGATGGCGAGCGGATATACGCCGCATGGGCCACGCGCTTAAGCGGCGGAACCAACCGGACAACTCTAGGCGTATTGTTGTTGGACGATGCGACCGATATGTCGGGAAAGCAGGCCGCATTAAAATATCAGCCACCTCGTAGGCGATCTGATTTAGTGCTAAATTTCTGAAGGTGCCTTTACTGACGGGCATTGGCTTTGGCGTTTCGGATACGGCGCTCGCTCTCGCAAGAATGTCTTGCGGATTACGTATAAGGGCGGATCGCGCATTGTTACCGCCCGCTTCAAGCGTGATCCAATCAGGTCGTAGGTAACCTTCCTCGAAGGACCAAAAGGTGACGCCTAGTTCTTCTGCCACCAAAGCAGCGGCCCTGTGGGCAGGACGACAGTCGCCAAACACCACAATATCCGTTATCGCCCGCGCCTGAATCTGAGCTTTGAGGAAGGCGGGCCACTGCTCGCCACTTGCCCTGAAATTCAGAACATTTCTGCGGTCACGAGAGGGCCAAAAGATCCAATCACCCCCGCAAAAATTCACGCGAGTGGTGCTACAGCCGGCCCGCATCAGCATATCTCCAAGCTGCGCGAAAAACGGGCCCGCCGGGCCTTGGAGAAACATGAAGCGGCGGGGTCTTACGATGGTGTCCATCAACGCGCGCCCAGACTAAAAGTTACCGGTGTATCCTTACGGACCATGCGCAGAAGCCGGCCATACAGAACTCGGCCACGGGTCATCAGCCCGGGTTTCCACAGCCATGTTTCCTGAAGGCGCGCCAGCGCAACCTCTGGCGAACACGGTAGGCCAGTCTTTGGGTCCACGTAGATGGGGTAAGCCAGCAGCGCCGCGGCGGCGAGTTCTTCGACAGAGGCACGCCTCGTACGACGGTCTATGGGCTGACGATCCTCTGTCAGGCCCCACCCCGCGTAGAAGGGGGCGCCGTGAACAACCACCCGCCTGCCGCGCAGAAGCGCTTCAAAGCCCAGCGCTGAGGTCATCACATGGACTTCATCAACGACGTCGAGCAGGCGCGCTGTATTCATCGCCGAGGCGTCAAGATCGGCAACGCGCTGCACGAGCTGTGGTGAGACCGAGCCAGGTCGCAATCCAGCGATGACGTCAGGATGAGCTTTCCAGACCAAGAATGCGTCTGGATTTTCGGCGCGTACAGCAGCGAGCAAATCAGCATTTCGCCGTATCGTCGGCGAACCGAGCAAGAGCGATGCATCAGTCTCGACCTGGCCGGCGACAAGGATGCGCCTGGTCCCTGAAGGCCAGCGCTCGGGTTCGGGCAACGAACCACCAAGATTGTATTTGGTCAAACCCGACGCGATGAGCTGCTGGATAAGCATCCGCGCCCTGGCAAGCATAGGTTCAGGAAAATTACCGGCCTCGATCAACGCCTCCAGTTCGGAGGGTATCGCTGGATCGTAATGAACACCCTGACCGTCAAGTACATATGAGAGGCCAGGGGTAAGCGCCGCCCCAAGGCCAACTGAACGTAGGAACCCGTCTTCTAAACGCGCAACCGCGACACCGTGCCGCTGTGCAAGTGCCGCAAGGCCTTGCGGCTCGCGCGTTGCCCAGACGACCACCTGACCGGTCGTGCTACGGACCTTTGAAACAGCGGCTCCAGCACTGGAGTGGAAGGTGACATTGGCACCTCCCAGCGACAGCGCATTTGCAACGCTTCGCCGCTTCCAGCGCGACACACCCACGCAGGCACTGCGTCCCGACTCCGCGGCTCGGCGCCAATTATACAATGTATCTAACGTCTGCTCGAAAGTGGTGGCTTTGCCGGTGAATGGGTCGACGTAGCGTGCGTACAGGAGGCAAGAGGCGGCGAAGAGTTGGTGGAGATTTCGCCGGCGGGTTCGACGATCGCAATGCATCTCGTCATGCGTTGCACCCCAGCCCGCATAGAACGGCATACCGAAGCAACGTACATTTCGACCCGCGATCAGAGCCTCGAAGCCTAGTTGGCTTGTTACTGTGTAGACGCTTTCGCATGCCTCAAGGGCATCCCAAGGGTCAACATGCGGCTCCATTATGTTCAGCCCCGCCTCACGGGCCAAGGAAAGGAGATATCCTTGGCATCGGCCAGCCACTGCGTCGGGATGCGCACGCACCAGGATCTGCCGGTCAGGGTTTTCTTCTTGTGCTGCACGAAGCATCGCGCGGAAGCTGTGTGGCCCGGCAAGGCCACCTGTGACGGAAGTATCGCCTTGCGTCTGATCAACGATCATCACGAAGCGTCCCTGAGGCAGACCACTTTTGCCGCCTGAACGACGCCGCGGAAGGTTGTATTTTGACATACGCAACCGCCGCATTTCTTCGATTGCAAGTCGTGCGCGCCCTAGCAAGGCTTCCGTTTCCCAGCCGGAGGACTGCAGGAGAACCTCCAAGCGCGATACGCCGGAGGCATCCAAATGGATGCCCAGATCATCTATAACCAAGCTCAATGGCCGAGCGCCGTGGACGCCAAGCCCAGCCGATCGCAAAAACCCATCCTCCAGCGAGAGCACGCCGAGGCTATGCCTAGCTGCTATCCGGCGCGCCCTTACCCCACTGCGACGCAGTCCCCAGCCCACCAAAACATCGGGCCGCGCCCCCCAAAAGGGAGGACGAAGTAGCTTGATGCTATCAGGGAAAAACCCGGCAAAATCGGAAATATTGGCTATCTGGCGTTGAACTACACCCACTCTGCTGCCTGGGGCAGGCATCCAGTCATTATCCTTCGATCCCGCCCCGCCCCCTATGGTGGGTCGTATTCTTATACCCCACACATCTTGCGCTTGCGTCGGGGCGCGAACGTTTCCTGGAGGACGAGCAGCGCTGATCATGGATGCTTCACCGCAAAGACACACAGTTGGCTTTCAACCAGCACCACCGTCACCGAAGTAGCGCGCATTTTCCTGTGGCGGTGTGTGTCTGTGTGTTTGAAGTGTTTGAAAAAAAAGGGGGGGGGGGCCATACCAATAATGTGCATAACACGCACAATAATGATTTGGCAATAGGGTCCAGAATTATTCGAGAGAGCTTCAGCGACTACGGACGGCCTCAAAAAATCACCACCTGTCAAGTAAAAATTTTGTGATGATTAAAAACTCGTTACTCCAATATTGTTCTTGATACATGATTTTTGTCTGTTTATTCTCCAACCCATGTATAGATCCGATGCAAAATTCCCCTTAATGCTCCGGATGTCTTTTATTGACGCAAGTCATTATCCCCCCCCCCCCCCCCTCTTGGTGATTTCCTCATCAATAAATTTTGCATTTTTTTCCCCTATTACGAAATCTCCATGTTTTTGGAT
>Ga0164292_10005827_pt1 | contig 10089 bp, 10 predicted proteins | sample GEODES117metaG_FD_111486 | JGI IMG/M metagenome (GOLD analysis project Ga0164292, IMG submission 111486) | Eutrophic lake water microbial communities from Lake Mendota, Wisconsin, USA - GEODES117 metaG | ecosystem: Environmental > Aquatic > Freshwater > Lake | place: USA: Lake Mendota... | reverse complement strand
CGGACGGCTGGCGCTGGCGTGTTAAGAGCCGCGGGCCTCGATGCGGGCCAGCAGGGCGTCGATCAGAGCCTCGGCCCGCCGCTGTTCCTCGCCAAAGCGCTGAAGCATGGCGACTGCCTCCTCATGGGCCAGAAAGTAGTGCTCCAGCTCCGCCTGCACGCTCTGGAGTTGCTCCAACGTGAGCTTGGCTTCCATCCGGGCCTGGTCGAGCTGACTCTGGAGCTCGGCCTCGCGAGTGCCCTGGGTATCGGCCTGGCGATCAGTCGCCGTCGCGGGCGCCGGACTGATTGGTGCATCTGCCATAAAGTCTATTTTATGACATCCGGCATGGGGATCCTGCCCGGCGAACCGCCACCTTCAGCCGGCACACCTTCCCCCTGGCATGACGTCCACCCTCTCCCCCAGCTCGCCCGCCGCCACCCTCGAGCTGGCACACACCACCCATCTGGTGCTGGAACGGCTGGAGGATTTCCAGGCCCTCTGGCAACGGGAGCATCAGCAGTGGCCCCAGGTGAGCCGGCAATCCTTGGTGCGCCTCGCCCTGGCCGGTGTGCACGACCCCCTCAGCGACGCCCCCACGCCTCCCTGGCAGCTGGAGCTGAACGGGCCGAACCTGCGCGAGACCATCCAGGCTGGCGGGCTGGTGAGCCGTCAGCGGGCTCAGCTGCTGGTGCTTCGCTGGCTGATGGGCCGCGGCGAGCTGCCGCCCCTCGCCAAGCTGCGTCTCTATGCCAATGAGGCGGTCACCGGCTACGCCGACTACCTCCGCCAGCGCTGCCCAGGCCTGCGCTGGAGCGAATACTTGCCCGATCCCGACCATCCCCTGCGCGGCGTGGTGCCCCATCGGGATATGCGCAAGATCGATCTGCCGCCGGCCTCCATGCAGTGCCTGATCTGCAATGAGGTGCTGGAGCACGTGGAGGAACTCCCTCCTGCGTTGGAATCGATGGCCTCGGTGCTCACCCTCGGCGGGTACATGCTGGTCACCGTGCCGATGGCCTACGGCCAGCACGATGCGATCGTGAAGGCCCTCTGGCGGGGTGAAGGCCAGGAACCGGAACTGTTCATGGAACCGGAGTGGCATGGCAATCCGGTGGCACCCGAGACCGGCTCCCTGGTGTACCGCATCCCCGGCTGGGACCTGCTCGACCAGCTCAGGGCCGCGGGCTTCCGTGATGCTGGCGTGCATGCCCTGCATTCAGCCCGCTACGGGGTGCTGGGCGCGGAAATGCCCTACGTGCTGGTGGTGGTGGCCAAGCGCTGATCCTGCTCCGGCAGCACCAGTTGCTCGAGCGCGGCGCTACGACAGCTGATGGCCCAGGATCTACCCGCCATCAGCCCGCGGCAGAGCATCAGGGCGCTGCGCCAGCGCAGCTCCAGCAGCGGCAAGGGTGCCCCATCCACGATCTCCACGAGCAGGGGCTGCTCCTGCGGCAGCTGCACCAACACCCGGCACAGCTCCAGCGGCAGGCTGGCCGGATCAGCGGCCCTGTGCAGGTGCGGGGGGGCGGCGGCTCCGGCCAGGCGGCGGCGGGCGCCGGCCAGCAGCACTGTCCGGGGATCCCTGAGAAAGTCCCGCACATCGGCGCAGAAATCCGGCAGGCCATAGCGCCGCCACAGCTCCCGCCCAGCCGCGGCCAGGGCCTCCAGCCCCGCGGAATCCGCCGCCAGGGCCTCCAGCCGGGCGGGCAGAGCCGCGACAGCCGCCGCCGTCTCGGGAGCCACCACCAGCGCCTGCCGCCACAGGGCCGGATCGCCGGGCAGGGCCAGCGTGTCGGCCAGCAGCACCGGAATCGCACCATGGCCGAGCGCTTCCCACAGTCGTATCGAGTTCGGGCCGCTGCCCGAGGGACAGAGGGCGAACAGGCTGTGGCGCAGGGTCTGCACATAGCTGTCGGCCTCCCGCTCCAGCTCGGCATGGCGGGCCGGGTCCGGCGGCTCACCGTGCACCTGCTCGCGGTACACCTGCTGCTCGAAGTGCCACTCGCTGCGCCCCTCCACCAGGGCGTCGGCCCGCGGAGGCAAGGCCAGGATCCACTGCCGCACCGGCGTGAGGTACAGCTCTGGGCGGTAGACCCCCTGGAAGCTGTAGAGCCAGCGCCGGGCGTGCAGAGGCATCTCTCCCTCCGCCGGCGGATGGCTGGCGCAGCGCACCGGAAACAGGGGAAAGGGATGGATGCGCAGACCATGGTGGTGGTGCTGACCCGTGGTGGCGTGGCTCCAGAACAGGTCGCTCACGCCGCAGCGGCGCAACAGCGCCGCGTGCCGGAGCATCTCGATGTGCTGGCCCACGCTGGCCAGGGGCTCAGGAGCCGGGCGCGCCAGCAGAGGCGCCGCTGGGGCCGGATGGTCGCGGGCCACGTCGATCCAGCTGGCCCAGGGGAAGGCCAGATAACCCCCGCTGGCCCGCCCAGCCGGGACGCCGAGCTGTTCGGCGGCATAGGCCTCGGTGGCATTCGGCCGCTGCCAGGGGAGCTGCTGCCGGAGTTCGGTCACGGTCATGGGGGCCCGGCAGGGAGCGGCCATAGCCTGCAGCGATGCGCAGCGCCTCCTCCAGCTTGCCTGCCCGGCGTGGCCGCTGGATGGCCCTCGGCCACCAGGCGATGGCTGCCGGTGCCTGGGATGGGGCGATCCAGGCCTTCGGCCAGGGCCTGGTGGAGCAGCCCCCCCTGGCCGCTCATTACGCGGCCAGCCTGGAGCGGGCCCGAAGCCAGTGGTGGGCTGAACAGGGAGGCCCCCGGGCAAACGGCACGCCAGCGAAGGTGGTGGTGGCGGCGGCGGAACTGAGCCACAACGCCGCTGGCCGTGCTTACACCCTCGCCCAGCTGCATGGCCATCTGGGTTACCCCGTACAGCTGCTCGGCAGCCATTTCCCCCAATGGGGGAGCGAGATCTGGGAGCCCCTGCGCGGCGTGGCCCTGCCCATCCACACGCTGGTGGTGGATCACGAGCCGCAGTTTGTGCGCCAGGCCTGGGATCTGGTGCTGCAGCACCCGGCGCCCCTGGTGCACCTGAGCAAGCCACGCCTGCCGGCCCTGGTGTTCGGCCTCCTCTACAAGCTGGCGTGGGGGGCGGCGGTGCTGGTGGACATCGACGACGAGGAACTGCTGTTCGTGGGAGAGCGCGAGCCCCTCAGTCCCGAGCAGCTCCTGCGCCGGGGGGAGGGCTGGCCGGAGCCACGCCAGCTGATGGGGCCTCTGTGGACCCGCCTGGCGGTGCACCTGGCCCAGGGGTTCGATGGGGTGACGGTGGCCAACCGACCACTGCAGCAACGCTACGGAGGCACCTGCATCCCCCATGGCCGCGACCCGGCTGCTCTCCAGCCCGCCACGGCGGAGCGCAGGCTGGCCGCCCGCCAGAGCTTCGGCATCCCCGCCCAGGCCGGCGTGGTGCTGTTCTTCGGCACGCCCCGGCGCCACAAGGGAGTGCTGGAGGTGGCGGCCGCCGTGGCCGAGCAGCCAGAAGTCCTTCAGCCGCTGCTCGTGGTGGCGGGAGCCTTTGCCCCGGAGGACCGGGGCCTGGAAGCCGACTTGCGGCGCAGGCTGCCGGAGGGGCGCCTGCGCCTGCTCGGCAACCAGCCCCTGCACCGGGCCGGGGAGGTGCTGGCCATGGCCGACCTGGTGGTGCTGCTCAACAGCGGCGAAGTGGCGGCCTTTCAGAGCCCGGCCAAACTCAGCGATGCCCTGGCCATGGGTCTGCCGGTGCTCGTGCGGCCGGTGCCGCCACTGCAGCAGGCGCTGGCCGGGGGATGGGTGCTGCCGGCCCCCCAGGACCCCGGCCTGCTGCGCGATGAGATCGCCGCCCTGCTGGCCAACCCCCAGCGGCGGCAAGCGCAGGGGGCCAGGGCCCGGGCTGGCTTCGACGCGGCCTATGCCCTGCCCGCCGTCGTGCCCGGCCTGGCAGCCGCTGCAGCTGCGGCGCTGGGAGCGCCCAGGCCGGCCTCAGGGCAACTGCGCGATCTGCTGCAACATCTCAATCCGGCAATGGGTCAGCTGCGCTGAAGCAATCCAGGGGAAATCCCCTACCTCCGCTACACAGCTGCCAGCCGGGCTCACTGCCACTGGGCGATAGGATCTGGCCACCATACGCATCAGCCAATGACCATCCTCAGCAAGGATGGCCACACCATCCTGTTTCTGCACATCCCCAAGTGTGGTGGTTCCTCAGTGGTGGAAACCTTTCGGGCGGCAGGCTACGAAACAGAGCTGGAAATCAGGGGCAAACCGATTCGCTCCTTCATGCGCACCACCCCCCAGCACCTCACCTGCAGCGATCTGCGCAGCATGGTGCGCTTTGATCAGATTGATCGGGTATTTGCCGTTGTTCGTCACCCCGTGGATCGCCTGCTCTCGGAATACCGCTGGACCCACCGAGAAAGCGAACCCGGCACCATTCCGGATGCGAATGAATGGCTAAGCAACAATCTGGCCATCGCTGCTGATGACATCACTTATCAGGACAATCATTTCCGTCCGATGGTTGACTTCTTTGATCCCGGCATCCCGGTCGAGATTTTCCCCATCGAACACAGCCTCAACGCAATCTGCAGCTACTACCTCAGCGCCAGCGAGCAGGCCTCAACAGCCAAGGCAAAACATCTCAAAGACTCTCGCACCTTCCCCAATGCCCGCAAGCTGGCGGAAGCAAAGCTTTCAGCCGAGTCTCTGGCACTGATCCACAAGTTCTATGCTCAGGACTTCCTGGCCTTCGGCTATCCCATCAAGGCTCGCGGCAGAAAGCCGAAGCCCCGCGAAGTGTCGCTCTCATTACTGGAAGCAATCAAGGCGAGCACCCTTGAACTGATGGTGCACCTCAGTGCCAGGCTGGACATGCTGGAGAGCAGCGTGAATCTGAGCGAGGATCAGCAACTGCTGCTCACCCAGGCAGAAGCTCTGGCACTGCGATGCAAGCTTAAAACTTTACTTCCCAGCTGGAGCCCATCCGAACTGAATGAAGACATCAGTGGAATGGCTGGAGCCCTGCGTCAACTGTCCTGAACAGGAGGTGGCTTGCACTGATTACACCTGGCAAACGGCAAAAGCGTAATGAGTCATCCCTTGCTTCATCAGAACTTCGTCAACAAGCAACATCCAATCAATAACACTCCGGTCGTAATTATCCGACATATCCATGTTTCCATACAACCCTGCAAAGCCAATGTGATAAATTGCTCCACCTGTTGGTGAAATAGTCGCCCCAGGAAAATACTTGTTGAGCGCTGGAATGATTCGGGAGCTGTCCGCAGCTTCGCTTGGGTCCAGCGCAATAATTTTGTCCGGTGTTGGGCGTGAAATCAAGCGATTAAATGTTCCGGAATTATTGCCAGGCCTCTGAAAATAATGGTCGGGTAACATTGACCTGACCCGATTGCACATTTCAATATTGTAATCTTCCCACTGGAATCTGGAAGGCCCAACGAAATCATTCATCACCAGCCATCCACCAGGCCTTAAGCAGGCCTTGCTCCATGACAAGGCATCATCGACATCCATCATGTGATGGAGAGAATTGTCCCAATACACCAAGTCATATTTACCCTCCTCTCTCTGCAGAAAAGCATCGCGAACGCAGAAGGTCACCTGATCCTCTACGCCAGCCGCCTTAGCCTTGCTAAGACCAGCGGCCGCTCTTTTTTCGCTCAGCTCATAGAGATCAAAATGATTCACGATCCCCTCAGATATTAAGCGCAGCTCCTTTTCAGCGGTACCGCATCCTATTGAAACTGCTCGCCCAAACCCAGGCCTCCCCTCCAGGATGCTCTTCATCCGCTCCCTCACTCCTGCCCCTCCCCCCGGCAGGGGCCTTCCGCAGATCAGCCTGTTCACATGGCGCTGAACAAGGGAATTCCCCCACCAGTTCCCGCCGCCGGCGGGGCGCCTCGCCCCTGAAGCCCCTGTTTTTGAATCCCAGACATCACCGATCTTTTTCAGCTCGCTTTTCATAGCCAAACCTTTTTGGATGATCCTACCCCAGAGTTTTGGATTTCGGAAGCCTTATCTCAGGCGCCCCGCCCTGGTGGGGCCGTATAGATCAAAGAAACATAAACAGGCAGAAGCAATACAAGTGCATCTGCTTCGCCATCACAATTTTACAGGTCGCCAGGGCAAGGATGCAGTGGCTCAGATATGAACATCCAACCGCGTGCACCGCCTGGAGGTTCCGTTGGTCGGCGCCGCCCTCGGGCACGTAGCGATAGGAGCCGGAACCGCCGATCAACCGGTGGTGCTGCTGGGGGTGCAGATGCACGCCAAGGCCGAGTTCAAGCACCGGCTTTGGGCCCAGACGGCCCGCTTCGCCCAACTGCACCCGCAGGTGCAGCACCTGGAGGTGGTGGTTGTCGTGCCGGATCGTCGGCTGAGGTTGGGTTCAGATCGGGTGCCCGGTCAGTTGGAAGGGTGCCTTGGGGGTGTGCATTGGCTCAGCCTGGAAGAGCTCGGCCGGCAGGCTGGGCTTGATCTTTTGGTTGGCCTTCTCACCCTGTCGGTGTTGCCCAAGCCGGAGATTCCCGGCGCCACCGAGAAAATCCTGGGGCCCCGCCCCGACCTGCTCGAGACCGTTGTCTCTATCATTGGGAAGTGGTTTCCCCATTTCACTCGCGAGGAAATCATGGCCTTGATCAATCTCCCCACCAATCACCTGCGCCACACCCGTTTCGCCCAGAATTGGATCGAAGAAGGCCGGCTGGAAGGCGAAGCGCGCGGAGAAGCCCGTGGCCGCGCCGCCGAGGCTGCTGCTGGAGCAGCTGGAGGCGCTGACCGAGGCCCTACTTGATTTCAGTGGCCCCGTTGATCTGACGGCCTGGCTGGATGAGCACAACGGCTGAGCGCTGTGCTCACACCGCGCTGCAGTTCGTAAGGCTTTGATTGGTGTTCAGAGTCCCCGGCATCCCTGGCCCCAGCTCCCTCAGCAGGCTTCACCCCCTGGCGGCTGGGAGAGGAGGTTCCCCGACTATCCCATCGAACGGTCGGGCCAGATCCACCGCCAGCCAGGTCCAGAGCGACCCTACGGTGTTGGCTCCCGGCAGCCAGGACAGTCGGATTGACCATGCAGAACGGGCCCTCGCGCTTGCCTCCCCTTCCCTGGCAAGTCCCCAATGCCACCGAGGCCCATGCAGCGGAACAACTGGCGCGCCGGTACGGCGTTGTACTCCAGGAGGGCGGGGCGGCCTTCCTAACGCCTGCAGCCCTTACCCTGAATCAGGCGCTGCTCAGTCTCCATGACGCTTGCCTCGCCGCCGAGGCCCGTCGACCGACCCGGGCATGCGCTGGCGCCACTGCTGCTGCCGGATGCGTTGCTGCTCACGCCCGAGCAGTTTGAGGCCGTCTGCCAGGCCAACCCCAACGCCGTGCTGGAGCTCGATGCCAACGGCCACCTGATCCGCATGACCCCCACGGGCAGCGAAACAGGATCCAGAAACCAGGCACTCGGGGCTCTTCTCTGGATTGCGGTGCGTGCATCTGGGCTGCCGCTGAAGGTGTTCGACAGCTCAAGCGGCTTTCGCTTGCCTGATGGCTCGGTGCTCAGCCCTGATGCCTCCCTGGTGCGCCAAGAGCGCTGGGAGGCCCTCACACCAGAGGAACGCCGCGGCTTCGCGCCCCTTTGCCCCGATCTGGTGGTGGAGCTGGCCGGCCCCAGCGACCAGGGGCCGCGCGGCCTCACGGCCCTGCGCCGCAAGATGGCCGCCTACCAGGCCAATGGCGCCCAACTGGGCTGGCTGCTGATCCCCGAGCAACAGGCCGTGGAGGTGTGGCCCGCCAGCGGCGGAGGCGATCCCCAGCGCATCGATGCCGCCACCAGCCTCGATGCAGGCTCCCTCTTCCCCGGTGTGCAGATCGATCTCCTGGAGGTCTGGCAGGGATGAGCGGCATCTCCCTGATCCAGCCAACCCAACAGAGCCGAGCCAATTCTTGGGCCCGCCCTCCGGTAACTGCTCCTCCAGCAGCCAGCGATCCAGCTCCTGCCAGTCCAGTGGCAGGCCGAACACGTCGCCTGCAGCCAGGGCATCCCTTCCGGTGGCTGCTCCGTATCCAGAGTGTGCCGCCAGCGCACCTTGAACTGCTCCAGGTTGCGCACCTGGTGTTGCTTCAGGCCCTGATCGGTGCGGCGTGAGTGGCTCTGGCTCGCCTCGCGCACCCGCAGGCAGCGGTCGGTGCCCTCGCAGTAGGCGGGGCGGTAACGGGGATTAAAGCCCCCCCCAGCTCCCGCCAGAGCGCGGTGCGGATCGCCAGGCCACAACCGCTCACGCTGCGCTTCGCGCTGCCCCAGCTGGGCAAGATCATTGGTCGCAGCGCACTGGCCCTGAAGCACCGGATCGGCAGCCACAGCTTGAAGAAATCCCTTCAGGGCAGCGCTCTTCGCGGTCGACCCCCCTGCGACTGATCGCCCACGCAAGTCTTGATGCATGTCAGTTGAAAGACCGAATTGTTGAGTCCGATAGCTCATTCTCAGAGGATTCAAATCCTGGCCTGCTGTGCCGCTGGCCCGTGGGATTGACGCCGTCCTCAGCTGAGCGCGGCATGCTTGGGAACCCCTACCCCTCCACCAGCTGGAGAACGCGCTCAGGTTGCACCCGCAGATCGGGATAGTTGGGGCCATTCGGGCTGGGCAGGGCATCCGCCACATGGATGTGGTGATCGATGCCCAGCCGGCTGGAGATCAGGGCAAAGCTCAGGGTGCCATTGCCCTCCGCCATCAGCTCCACGGCCCGTTGTGGGGCGCCTGCGGCGAACAGCAGGTGGGTGAAGGCGGCGCCGTGAGGGGCGACCAGCAATCGGTGGGAGCACACCAGCTCGGCCTGTTCGCGCACCGTGCGTTGTTCCATCGCATCCACCACCTGCAGGCGGGGGCTGAGGCGTTGCAGGGCCCCGATCAACGCCTCCTCGTTCACCACCCGCCGGCGTTGCCGCCGCACATAGAGCATGCTGCCGGGTGGGGCTGGCATCGGGCGCACATCCACCAGCTCGCGCACCCAGCCCATGGCCAGGCCGCTGCAGCGCAGCAGCGGATGGGTGTGACCGGCCCGGCGCAGGTAGAAGAGCCGTTGCACCGCCAGCTCCAGCCCAGGCTCCAGCGGCACGATCGGATGGCCAAAGCGCTCGCTCACCCGGGCCAGCAGTTCCCGCTGAAAGGCCTGCGTCGGCGGCTCGATCACCAGCGGGATCCGCTGCCGGCACTCACATGCCAGAGCGATCTTCGGCAGCAGGTCGCAGAGGAAATGGCAGAAATTGGTGGTGTCAAGGTCGTCGCAGAGCAGGAAGGCCTCATCCAGCTCCTCCCGCCGCCGCGGCAGGGCCGGCGGCAGCACCCCGGCTCCACTGAGCACGCCGCCGGCCAGGGGCCAGTAGGCGCTGCTGCCATCGGCCACGATCGCCCCCCGATGCTCCAGCAGGTGGTAACCCTGCCATTCGCGCACCACCGCTTCCTTCAGCAGCGCCACCTCCAGGGTGAGCGGGGTGGTCTCCAGGGCCGGCAGGCCGCCGTGCAGTGGAAAATGCAGCCGTTCGGGCGCATCACAGCCCACGACATAAGCCAGGTCCAGAGGGGTATCCAGCCGCAGGGCCGTGGCTGTTGTCCCCCCGCTTGTGAGGGGCAGCATGCCTGACACAGCTGCCACCGCCTGCTCAGCCGCCGCCGCCGCCCCCTCGCCCCAGATGGTCGTGCTCGCCCCCAGGCGGCCGTTGTGCTCCAACAGGGCACCCAGCAGTGCTTGCCGGCCCACTGCGATCAGGCCCCCAGCCAGGCCGCCAGCGGCCGACCGCTGCTCAGGGCGGCCACGCCATAGCGCTGATGCACGGCACGCATCAACGGCAGGCGATAGGCGCCGCAATCGGCCAGCAGCACAGCGAAGGGCCGCTGGTTGTAAAGATCATCGACCGCCTTCAGCAGCTGCTGAAGACTCTCCTGGAAACCGCCGGCCGGGCGCGCCGGCCAGCGACTGGCCGGCGTCGGCAGCACCCGCAATCCAAAGGGATCCCCCCGGAAGCAGCGGCCCGCCCGGTGGGCGGCCTGCACGGCTTCGGCCTGGTCACCCACATACACCACTTCCAGTCCAGCCCATTCCCTGAGCAGCTGGTCTGGAGCAGGGGGCTG
>Ga0164292_10005825_pt1 | contig 10090 bp, 4 predicted proteins | sample GEODES117metaG_FD_111486 | JGI IMG/M metagenome (GOLD analysis project Ga0164292, IMG submission 111486) | Eutrophic lake water microbial communities from Lake Mendota, Wisconsin, USA - GEODES117 metaG | ecosystem: Environmental > Aquatic > Freshwater > Lake | place: USA: Lake Mendota, Wisconsin... | reverse complement strand
TGTGGAGCGTGTTGTACCTGCTCATGGCCGTGGCGGCATGGCGTGTGTGGCGGGCGGCCGGGTTCCGCGGCGCCAGAATCGCCCTGGCGCTGTACGTGGTGCAACTGGGCTTCAATGCCCTGTGGACCTGGTTGTTCTTCGTGTGGCGCGATGGCCCGTGGGCGACGGCGGAAGTGCTTGCCCTGTGGGCCTTGATCGTTGCCACGCTGTTGGCGTTCCGGCAGCACGACCGGCCCGCGGCGGTGCTACTGGCCCCGTATCTGGCGTGGGTGTCGTTCGCGAGCGCGCTCACCATCGCCGTGTGGCAACGCAATCCGGGATTGCTCTAGGCTGGCGATTCGACTGAGGAAACTTCCATGACGAAGACGAGCATCGCGCTGCTCGCCCTGCTGGCGCACGGGGCCATGCAGCAGGCTCACGCGCAGGCGATCGACTGGCCCGCGCCGAGTGGCGACGCCGGGGCCATGCGCTTTTCGCGGGCTGCCGCGATCACGCGCGAGAACGTGTCGTCGCTGCAGATCGCGTGGCGGTGGCAGACCAACGAAAAGAACGGTCCGCCCGTGGCCGGCGGGCAGGCGGCGCGCCCCGGACAGTTTCAGGGCTCGCCCATCGTGATCGGCGACACGATGTACACGAGTACGCCCTACGCGGCAGTGGCCGCGCTCGATGCGCGCACCGGGCGTGAGTACTGGCGCTTCGATCCCGAGATCTGGCGCGCGGGGCAGCCGTCGAACGGCACCGGCCTGGTGCATCGCGGCGTGGCCACGTGGGCGTCGAAGAACGAGCGCCGCATCTTCATCAACGCGCGCTGGAAGCTCGTGGCGCTCGATGCGGCGACCGGCAAACCGGTGCCGTCGTTCGGTACCAACGGCGAGATCGATCTCACGGCCACCCTACGCCGGCGCGTGAATCAGCTGCACTACACGAATACGTCGCCGCCGGTGGTGTACGGCAATGTGGTGATCGTGGGGAATGGCGTGGGTGATCGCCTCCGCTACCCGTACGACCCACCCGGCGACGTGCAGGCGTTCGACGTGCACACCGGCAAGCGGGTGTGGAGCTTCCATACCATCCCGGACGCTGGCGAGTTCGGTGTAGACACGTGGGAGAACGACTCGTGGAGGGTCATGGGGCACACCAACGTGTGGGCGCCCATGAGCCTCGACGAGAAGCGCGGTCTTGTGTTCCTGCCGGTGTCCACGCCCACCAACGACTGGTACGGCGGCGATCGCAAGGGCGACAATCTGTTCGCCGAGTCGGTGGTGGCGCTCGATGCGAAAACGGGGAAGCGCGTGTGGCACTATCAGGTCGTGCATCACGGCCTGTGGGACTACGATCTTCCGGCGCCGCCGGTGCTCGCCACCATCACGTGGAAGGGCAAACCGCGCGATGTCGTGGCAGTGCCGAGCAAGACGGCATGGATCTACGTGCTCGATCGCGACACCGGGAAGCCGGTGTGGCCCATTCCGGAACGACCGGTGCCGTCGAGCGACGTGCCGGGTGAGCGCACCTCGCCCACGCAGCCGATGCCAACCAATCCGGCGCCGTTCGCGCGGCAAAACGTGAGCGAGGGCGACCTCATCGACTTCACGCCGGAGTTGCGCCAACGCGCGCTCGACATTTTCCGGCAGTATCGTCACGGCCCCATCTTCACGCCGCCGTCGGAGCAGGGGACCATCGTGATGCCCGGCAACATCGGCGGGGCCGGATGGGGGAGCACGTCGTACGACCCCACCACGCATACGTTGTACGTGAAGGCCACCGAGAATCCGGCGCTCTATCGCATCCGCAAGGGCGTACCGAACGACACGATCGGCTTCGAATACACGGTCGATCTCACACGGGCGACCTTGGGAGTCACCGCCGATCCCGACTCGGGGAAGGCCGATCACACGCCCCCCGAAGTGCTGCCGCTCATCAAGCCGCCGTACGGCACACTCACGGCCATCGATCTCGACAGCGGCAAGCGCAAGTGGCAGGTGCCGCTCGGCGACACGCCAGGTATTCGCAATCATCCCCTGTTGAAGGGAGTGACGTTACCGCCGCTCGGCGTGGCCGGCGCGGTGGGGGGCACCGTTACCGCATCGGGGCTCATCTTCGCCACGGGTGGCGGCGACGTGCTGTACGCGCTCGACACGCGCGACGGGCGCGTCCTGTGGCAGCACGCGCTGCCGGCGGGGCGCGGCTACAGCAACCCCATCACGTACCGCGCGAGCAACGGCGTGCAGTACGTGGTGATTGCCACCGGCGCCGGTGAGAAGGCGGAGCTGGTGGCGTTCACCCTCAGCGCCCGAACCGCACCGGGAGCCAGTAGGTAAACTTCACCGAGAGGAAGTTGTCGCCCGCGACGCGGGTGGTGCGAAGCAGTTCGCTCGTGCGTGCGGGGTCGCCAAACAGCAGGTCCGAGCGACGGTTCTGCTGCCACACCACGAACACGGTGCTCCCCGGGGTCCATTCCCACCGCATCACCACGTTGGAGCGGAACGAGAGCACGTGGAAGTCGCGATTGCTGATGGTGAACTGCGACGCGCCATCGGTGATCGTGTGTGTCCCGGCCGAGTCGCGCGCGATGGTCGTGCCATCGGTACCGTATTCGCGAAGCTGGCGGCTCCGCGCGGCGGCGAGTTCACCGATGCGTGAGTAGGTGCCGCTCGCCACGAACGGTTCCGCGTATCCCTCGAGGGTGAGGTTGGGGGAGAAGCCGAGGTTCGCGCGGAGCCGGGTGGAAATGGTGGTGCGATCCACGAAGGCGAAGACGTACCGGCTGCCGTAGGTACGGGTGCCCCCCGCGACCCGCGTGACGTACTGGCGCGGCTCCATCCCCGTCTGATAGGTGGGCTCGGCGGAGACTGTGAGGCGCGGCGTGGGACGCAGCGTGAGCTGCCCACCGCCATTGTAGCGCGTGGCACCGAATTCATCGGCTTCCCAGCCGGCGTTGAAGCGCCACCCGGTCTTCGCGCCGAAGTTGTTGTTGATCCGGAACTCCTGCTTGAACTCGCGCGGCGTGCCCATGTAGGGGCCACCGCGCGTGAGGGCGTCGTCGATGGCGGCGAGCTGGATCGTCGAGCGCACGTTGATGTTCCAGAAGTTCTTCAGCGTGACCGACGAGTTCTGCGTCCACGTGTTGAGCTGATGCGCCCCCTCGAAGTTCCAGGCGCCGCGCGTTTCGAAACCGAGCCGCCAGTTCTGCAGGTAGCGGCCCGGCAGCGTCTGACGCACCTGCAGGTCGGCGTTGTACTCGATGTCGTCGGTGCTCTGCAGCCGTCCGAGATCATTGATCTCGTAGCCCGGCGACTCGGCCTTCACCTCGGCGCCCCACAGAATCCACCGCCCCGCGTCCTTGTCGGCGCGCAGCTGCGCCGAGTAGCCGGAGAGTGCGCGCTTGGTCGGGTCGAAGATCGTCCGTCGGCGGTCGGGGCGCTGAAAGAGGTGCGCGTTTGCCTGCTGCTGACGCCGGATGGCGGCGGTGTCGCCCTCCACGTACGACGTGGCCACGAAGCCGCTGATCGCGTACTTGCCCTCCTGAAAGCGCAAACGCCAGTCCAGCCCTCCGAAATACGAACCGTGCGGCAACAGGCCGGCGAGCGACGATTCCCCGGCGAAATCCCGCTGCACCATGGTGAAGGCGGCGCCGATCGTGGAGGCCTGCCGGCCGATGTCCTGCTGCAGACGGACCACGCCGAAGGCCGTGCGCGGCTCGATCGCCACGCGGCTCGTCACATTGGAGTCGACGTAGAAGACGCGCGCCTGTTCGGCGGCGGTCACCGCGGCCACGCCGCCCACGGCGAGTCGGCTCGGCAGACGGCCGGTGAGCTTGGTGGCCCCAAGAATGGTGCTCGCGCGGGGGCGATCGACGAAGTCGCCGCTGGCTGAGCCGCGCGGCGGGGCGCCGATGCGTCGCGGGTAGAAGTACTGCGCCCCGTTGCCGCGCACCATTTCGCTGCCTTCCACGAAGAACGGGCGACGCTCGTCGAAGAAGGTCTCGAACCCCGTGAGATTCACCTCGGCGGGATCGGCTTCCACCTGTCCGAAGTCCGGGTTCACGGTGGCGTCGAGGGTGAGAAATTTGCCCACCCCCACCTTCGTATCCATGCCGAACCGACTCGCATACGGGCGCGTGAGCGGATTGCTCACGGTGCTGCTGGCGGCCCGTGTGGCATCCCCTGCCACATATGGAAGGAACTCCACGGGACGCGTGCTGCGCACGTCGCTGATCCCCTCCAATGTCCCGAAGCGCGAGATGTACCCCGTTTCGCGCGGTCTCACGAGCGCCCACTGGACGGTTTCGTTCTTGTCGGGCATCCAGCGGTCGATCTGGAACCCCCAGCGCTGCTCTGCATCCGGGGGGAAGCGCAATTGCGAGAAGGGAATCCGCATCTCGGCGGACCAGCCGGTCGAATCCACTTCGGCCGAGGCGTTCCACACGGGATCGTACTGGCTCTCCCGCCCGCGCATTTCCTCGTCCTGCGTATGGCGGAAATCGCTGCGGACCCCGGCGGCGGAAATCCCGAAGCCCACCGCCGTGCGACGGTCGCGCTGGGTGTCGATGATGATATTGAGCCGCTCGGCGTTGCCGAAGCCGTCGCGACGGGTGAAGGTGCGCGAGATCTCCTGCGGGCGCACCCGGTGCAGCCGGGCCCCGATATAGAGCGCTTCATCATCGTATGCGATGTAGATCTCGCTGCGCTCGGTGGGGGCGGCGCCCTCGAGCGGTTGGCGTTGCACGAGATCGTCGAGCGGCTTGACGGCCGTCCACATGGCGTCGTCGAGGCGACCATCGATGCGCGGCGCCCGCGTCACCCGCGTGGCACGAGCGACCTTCGGCGACGGCTGCGCCAGGACGGGGCGCAGGGGGCACACGGCGGACAGGACGGCCACACCCAGCGCCGCGAGCACACGCGGCGATGGCCGTTGAAAAGCGACGGTAAGGAACACGAGGTGCGGAAAGAGGAATGCGCGACTCTCCTTCAGTACGTGCAGGGGCACCGCGATGTTCGACCGCCCGCCACGTTGCTTACCCTGCGGCGGAACGGGAGGCATCTTCGGCGCACGTTGGTTCCCCACCTCCACCAGAACCGCCCGACATGACCCGAACCGCCTTCCGAGCGCTGGCGCGCGTGGCCGGCACGGCCGCCACCATCGCCACCGCTGCCGCCCTCCCTGCGCAGTCCAAACCCGCCGCGCCCCCCAAGACGTCGGCGCCGCCCGAGATCATGACGCGGAAGTTCGGCGACCTCGGCGAAGGGCCGTACAAGTCGCTGGTGATCCGCAACGCGATGGTCATCCCCGGGCACGGCGGGCCACCGGCCGGTCCGTACGACATCCGGATCGAAGGCTCCATGATCACCGAGATGGTGCCGTTCGATCCCGTGACCGCCGAACGCGCGGGCGCACGCCCCCGCATGACGGGCGACCGCATCATTGATGCGGCGGGCAAGTTCGTGATGCCGGGCATGATCGATCTCCACACGCACATCCGCACCCTGCCGATGGAGATCGAGTACGTCTACTACCTCAAGCTCGCCATGGGGGTGACCACCATGGTGAACGCCGCTGATCGCGGCTATGTGGACGGCATGCGCGAGGCGAAGAAGAGCGAGGCCAACGAGATCATCGCGCCGCGCATGTATCCGCTCGTGAGCTACGGCGCAGGGACGAGCTTCAGCAAGCTGCAGCTGGACGATCCGGCGCTGGCGCCGCAGGTGGTGAAGGCCATGGCCGCCAACGGCAACCGCGTGATCTCCATGGATCCGCTGGGGTGGAGCCTCGAGCTGGTCACGGCCATCGCGAAAGCGGCCAAGGAGAACGGCATGATCACGTCGTTCCACCTGCAGCCGGCCAACACGGCCGTGACGCAGGCGGTGCGCGCGGCGTGCGCCGGTGTGACCATGATCGAACATCACTACGGCTACGCCGAGTCGTCGCTCGACGGCAACACGCAGGATTTCCCGCGCAACTACGAGTACGGCAACGAGAACGATCGCTTCCGCGAAGCGGGTCGCGTGTGGACGTACGCCAACAAGGAGCGGCTGCTCGGCTCCGTGGTGGACTCTCTGCTCAAGTGCGGCGTGACGATGCTCCCCACGCGAGTGGTGTACGAGGCGAACCGCGACGTGATCCGCGCGACCGCGTTGCCGTGGACGGAGAAGTACACGCACCAGGCGCTGTGGAACTGGAACATGCCCAACCCGGCATTCCACGGTGCGTATCACTACGACTGGACGAGCGACGACGAGTACAACTGGACCTCGGCGTATCGCCTGTGGGGCGATCTGATCTTCGAGTTCAACAAGCGCGGCGGCCGCGTGGCGTTCGGCACCGATGACAACTACATCTGGGCCACGCCGGGCTTCTCCACCGTGCGCGAGTTGCAGCTCGGGCGCGAGACGGGCATGAAGACCCTCGAGGTGCTCAAGTCGGCCACCTACACCAGCGCCAAGACGCTCGGCGAGCCGAAGCTCGGCCTGGTGCGTCCGGGCTACAAGGCGGACCTGCTCATCGTCGACGGCAATCCGGCGGCGAATCTGAAGTACCTGTACTCGTTCGGCGATCTCACGCTCGACAAGAGCGGCGCCATGGTGCGCACCAAGGGCATCGTGCACACGATCAAGGACGGCGTCGTGCTCGAGAACGCGAACCTCATGCGCGAGGTCGAGCGCATGGTGCAGGCCTCGCGCAAGCTCGCGCCGGCAGCCGATCCGGTGCGCGATCCGTTCAAGCCGTCGGGGCGGTAGTTCCGGCAGGGAAACGCGTGCTCACCGAGCTCACCGAGGATGGTGAGGGCACGGAGCTCCGGCTATCCCCACAGAATCGGTGCCGTCGAAGAGGATGGTCCATTTATGTGCATGGCTGTTCTCAGTGTCCTCACCCCGCTCGGTGAGCTCCGTGATCACGCGTGTCTTTCCCCGGGCATGACGCAATGATTGACTAAGTCGGCGGGGAAACGCGTGCACACAGAGATCACCGAGGATGGTGAGGGCACGGAGCTCCGGCTATCCCCACAGAGTCGGTGCCGTCGCGGTGGACGGACCAAGAAAGGCTTTGGCTGTTCTCGGTGCCCTCACCCCACTCGGTGAGCTCCGTGATTACGCGTTTCTTCCCTAAGAGCGACACAATGGTTGGCGAGGCCGGTGGGGAAACGCGTACACACAGAGATCACCGAGGATGGTGAGGGCACGGAGCTCCGGCTATCCCCACAGAGTCGGTGCCGTCGAAGAGGATGGACCAAGAAAGGCTTTCGCTGTTCTCCGTGCCCTCACCCTGCTCGGTGAGCTCCGTGATCACGCGTGTCATTGAAAGGCTTTGGCGGTTCTCGGTGCCCTCACCATGCTCCGTGAGCTCCGTGATCACGCGTTTCCAGCCCACCCCGAAAGCCTCACGGCGCGATCAGATCTCGCGTCGCTTCGGCTGGTGTCCGCACACCGGCTAGGGCAAACGCGAGATCGACCTCGTCGCGTAGCAGTTGCAGCACGTGACGCGCGCCCGCCTCGCCATTCGCGGCGAGCCCCCAGAGAATAGGGCGGCCCAGTAGCACGGCATTGGCGCCCAGCGAGAGGGCCTTGAGCACGTCGGTCCCTCGGCGCACGCCGCCGTCCACGAGCACCTCGGCGCGGCCTTGCACCGCGGCGGTCACCTCGCCGAGCGCGCGTGCGGTGGGGACGGCCGTATCGAGCTGCCGTCCTCCGTGATTGGACACGATTACGCCGGCGGCGCCGTGGTCGAGGGCCATCATGGCGTCGTCGCCGCGTACCACGCCCTTCACGTAGATGGGCAGGGACGTGATCGACTGCAGCCACGCGAGGTCCTTCCACGCGATCCCCGCATCCCAGTGGTGCAGAATGAACTGCGCGAGGGCCGACGACATGTCTTCCTGCGCGCCCAGCGTTGATCGCATGTCCACGCCAAGGTTGGGCGCCGCGAATTCTGTCGGCACGTGGAACCGGTTCAGCAGGTCGCGTTCGCGGCGGCCCAGGATGGGCGTATCCACCGTGAGCACAAGCGCGGTGCACCCCGCGCGTTCGGCGCGCTTCACCAGCTCGGCGGTCACGCCGCGGTCGCGATAGATGTACAGCTGGAACCACACGAGGGCGCTCGACGCGGCGCGCACATCCTCGATGGTCCGGTTGGAGAGCGTGGAGAGAATCATCCCGCTGCCGGCGGCGGCCGTGGCGCGCGCCGTGGCCACTTCGCCTTCGGGCGTCGCCATCTGCTGGAACGCCATCGGTGCCACGATCACGGGCCAGTCGAGTCGATGGCCGTTGATCGTGGTGGACAGATCGCGCTGCGACACGTCGCGCAGCACGCGATAGCGGATGCGCAGGTCATCCCACGCCGTGCGTGACTCCCGCAGCAGGATCTCGTCGTTCGCACCGCCCGCGTAGTAGTCGTACACCATGCGCGGCAGACGCTCGCGACCGAGCGCCTCGTACGCATGCAAATTGACCGGCAGCTGCTCGCTATTCGCCGTCATCGTCACTTCACACGCTTCCCGTGCTTGATCACCGTCTGCACGTTGCGGAAGGTTTCGATGGTGGTGAGCGGGTTCTCGCGCACCGTGATGATGTCGGCCGTCTTGCCTACCGAGACCGTGCCCACCTTGTCCTGCAGCCCGAGCGACATGGCAGGCCAGAAGGTCGCCGCGCGAATCGTTTCCATGGGATCCATACCATACTGCCGGACCCACGTCACCATCTCTTCGGCGGTGGCGTACCCGTGGAAGTTGCCCGGCACGCCGGCATCGGTGCCGATCAGCAGTCGGGCGCCGCTCTGGCGCAACTGCCGGAACTTGGTCTGCAGCGTGGGGCCACGGTCGGGAACCAGCCGATAGTACTGCAGCGTGTCGAGCCGGCGCAGCGACGAGCGGATATCCTGCACCAGCGCCGGGGGCAGGTACTGGTACCAGCGCGGGTCGTCGAGGTACTCGTCGTCGTCGCGCCGCTTCGTGTAATTGGTGAGCACGTCGATGGTGGGCGTCCACCACAGCGGCCCCTTGGCACCCTGCGCGGTGCGCTCGTGCAGAACACGAAGCACATCGTCCGGATACCCGGGCGACGCCTGCATGCCCGTGTGCTCGAAATCGTCCACGCCCATTTCGAGGCCGAGCCGCACTTCTTCCGGTCGATGCGCATGGGCGACCACCGGGAGTTTCCGTGCATGGGCCTCGTCGACGACCGCGCGGATTTCGTCCTTGGTCATCTGATCCTGATCGATCAGCTTGATCACGTTCACGCCGGCATCGGCGAGTTTCTTCACCTTGGCGCGCGCATCGGCGGGGCTGCTGATGCCCCAGCGGAAACGCTCCGTGCCGGGGTAGGGCGCGTGTTGCAGGAACGGCCCCGACGTGTAGATGGTGGCCCCCACGAGCTCGCCGCGCTCGATCTTGCCGCGCACGGAGAGAATCTCCTCCAGCGGGCCGCCGAGGTCGCGGATACTGGTGACGCCGTTCATCACGCTCTGTCGTGCCGCTGCGGGGATGATGCTGCGCTCCCATTCCGGTGGCGACACACTGTCCCAGTGGGCGTAGTTGCCGTGCCCCACGAGCATCACGTGCACGTGCATGTCCCACAATCCGGGGAGCACGTACTGGCCTTCCGTGGACACCACCGTGGCGCCGGCAGGGACCGCGAGCTGACCCACGCGTCCCACGGCGACGATGCGCGCGCCGTCCACCAGCACCACGCTGTTGGGCACGGGTGCGCCGCCGTGGCCGTCGATGAGGGTGCCGCCCACCAGGGCGAGGGTGGCACGCTGCGGGAGTGGACGGCGCGCCGTGGTGGCGGCCAGAGAGACGCTGACGAGACAGACGATGGCGGCCAGCGGGCGCCAGGCACGAAGAAGCGGATTCATCGGCATATTGTACCCCTCCCCCTCACCTTTCGCTCGGAGTCCGTCGATGGCGTCGCGTTCGAAGCCGTGTCTTCCCCTCGCGTTGCTCCTGTCGTGCGTGGCCGGGACCGCCGCGCCCATGACCACATTGCAGGCGCAGGCGCAGCCGGTGCCGGTGACGTCGGCCAAGCCGGGGTGGAAATGGTCGATCGACAGTGTGCGCACCGTGGTGAACGAGGTGCGCGCCGGACGCTCCCTGCTCCCT
>Ga0164292_10005823_pt1 | contig 10092 bp, 8 predicted proteins | sample GEODES117metaG_FD_111486 | JGI IMG/M metagenome (GOLD analysis project Ga0164292, IMG submission 111486) | Eutrophic lake water microbial communities from Lake Mendota, Wisconsin, USA - GEODES117 metaG | ecosystem: Environmental > Aquatic > Freshwater > Lake | place: USA: Lake Mendota, Wisconsin... | reverse complement strand
GCTGAATGCTCTTCATGGCCATACTCACTGCTGCGGGATACGGGCGCGCACGATGACATCGCCCCAGCGCCGCACTTCGCTGGCCAGCAATGCCGCGGCCTGCTCGGGCGAGCTCGATTGGGCCTCGACATTGAGGTCGGCCAGGCGGCGGCGCACATCGGGGTTGGCCAGGGCCGCCACCACCTCGCGCTGCAGGCGCTCGATCACCGGCCGCGGCGTGCGGGCTGGCGCGGCCAGGCCGTTCCAGCTGGCGGCCACAAAACTGCTCAGGCCGCTCTCGCGCGCGGTCGGCACATCGGGCAGGGAGGCCGAGCGCTTTTCGCCGGTGACGGCCAACACCCGCAGGGCCTTGGCCTGGACCTGCGACATGACCGGGCCGAGCACCTCGACCGCGGCGTCGATCTGGCCACCGCGCAAAGCCGTCACCACCGCCGGCGTGCCGTTGAAGGGCACGATCTGCGCGTCCATCGCGGCTGTGGACTTGAACAGCTCGGCCGCCAAGTTCTGGGTGCTGCCGATATTGATGCTGCCGACATTGAGCTTGCCCGGATTGCTGCGCGCGTGGGCGAGTAGGTCCCCCAAGGTCTTGAAGCGCGAATCGACGGGGACCACGATAGCGATGTCAAAGGTGCCTAAGGTAGAGATGGGCGCAAAGTCCTTGAGAGTGTCAAAGGGCAGGGACTTGAAAAGGCCCGCGCTCACCGCTGTGCCGTTGGACATCAGCAGCAGGGTGTGCCCGTCAGGCTCGGCCTTGAGCACCGTCTCGGCAGCCACCACGCCGCCGGCACCGGGCTTGTTCTCGATCACGACCGACTGGCCCAGCTGTTCGGCCAGCCGGCCGGCCACGGTGCGTGCCGTCAGGTCAGCCACACCGCCGGCACCAAAGGGCACGACGATGCGTATGGGCTTGCTGGGAAAGGTCTGCGCATGGGCCACAGGCCACAGGGCCAGGGCGGTTAACAGGGCGGGGACAAGGCAGGACAAATGACGGCGGTTCATGATGGAGGATCTGGAAGAAGGGTTAGGTCTGGCTACAGCCCGACGAAGCCCGGATTCTTGCAGACTGCGGCGGGTGCCGCTGGAGCCGGCGCTTGTGCCTACCCCGCCCGCTCGGTCAAAGGTCGTCCTGCACCTGCACCGGTACCCGAGGCGCCAGCGCACACATGAGCTCGTAGCCTATGGTGCCCGCAGCCGCAGCCACCTCGTCGATGGGCAGGCATGGGCCGGCTGCCGCCTGGCCCCACAGCGTGACCTCGCTGCCGATGCCGGCCTGCGGCGCAGCGCTGAGGTCGACCGTGATCAGGTCCATGCTGACGCGGCCTAGCAAGCGGCAACGCTGGCCCTCGACCAACACCGGCGTGCCAGTGGGCGCATGACGCGGGTAGCCGTCGGCATAGCCGCAAGCGACCAAGCCGATGCGCAGCGGCTGTTCGGCGGCAAAGGTGGATCCGTAGCCCACGGTATCGCCCGCGCGCAGCTCCTGTGTGGCGACCAGGCGCGAATGCAGGCTCATGGCCGGACGCAAATCCCAGGCGCCGGCGTCGCTGGCCAGATGATCGGGGGCGCCGCCATACAGAGCCACGCCAGGGCGGACCCAGTCGCTGCGGCCCTGCAGAGCCTGCCCATGGCGCAGCGCAGCGGCGCTGTTGCTCAGGCAGCGCTCACCGGGCAGGTCGGCGGTGATGCGGTCAAACACCGCCATCTGAGCGGCTATGCCGCGCGGGCCGTCGGCGTCGCTGAAATGGGTGCTGTGGCAGATGTCGTCGACCTGCGGCAAGGCTTGCAGCCTGGCCCAGGCCGCCCGATAGCGTTCGGGCGCAAAGCCCAGGCGGTTCATGCCTGAATTCAGTTTAAGGAATACCCGCTGCTGACGTGGGCTCTTGTGCGCGGCCAGCATCTCGATTTGCTCGGTGCAATGGACCACATGCCAGAGGTCCAGCCTTGAGCACAGCTCCAGATCGCGCGCCTCAAAGCAGCCCTCGAGCAGCAAGATGGGCCCACGCCAGCCCAGGGCCCGAACGCGCTCGGCTTCGGCCAGATCCAGCAGGGCGAAGCCTTCGGCGCTGCGCAGGGCCTCGAACACCCGCTCAATGCCGTGGCCATAGGCGTCGGCCTTGACCACCGCCCACAGCTTGGCATCGCCGGTGAAGTGGCGCAACCGCGCCAGGTTGTGGCGCAGGTGTCGGCGGTCTATGGTGGCCAGAATCGGGCGAGGCATGGCTTTGGGCAATTGGGGAAAACGGCCGCCCGGCAAGCTGACCCGGTGGCAGCGGCATTTACCGTGAAAAACCCAGGCGGGCAAAAGGAGCGAAACCCGGATTTTGGCACCTGCGCCCGTGCTATAAACCGGGAACTTTCATCCCGGGCCCATTTTTTTTGCAATCCCGAAATCCGGCTTAGGCCCCAAAAGCCGGCACTCGATACCAGGCCCTGCTCACTACCCCCCCATGAAACGCGGCTTCTACACCATCATGGCAGCGCAGTTTTTCAGCTCGCTGGCTGACAACGCGCTGTTCGTCGTCGCGGTCGAACTGCTGCGCACAGCCGGTGCGCCGAAGTGGCAGCCCGCTGCACTGGTGCCGATGTTCGCTTTGTTTTATGTGATCCTGGCGCCCTTCGTCGGCGCCTATGCCGATGCCCGTCCCAAGGGACGGGTGATGTTCAGCAGTAACGCGATCAAGGTCGTCGGCTGCCTGGCCATGTTGTTTTCTGCCCACCCGCTGCTGGCCTACGCGGTGGTGGGCTTGGGGGCGGCGGCCTATTCGCCGGCCAAATACGGCATCCTGACCGAACTGCTGCCGGCCTCGCAGCTGGTCAAAGCCAATGGCTGGATCGAGGGCCTGACAATCGCCTCCATTATTTTGGGCGTGCTGCTGGGCGGCCAGCTGGTGGGGCCCAACATCTCGGGCGTGCTGCTGAGCTTTGACCTGCCGGCTTTAGACACCGGCATTGACACGCCGCCCGAGGCGGCGCTGGTGACGCTGATTGCGGTCTACGCCCTGGCCGCGTGGTTTAACACGCGCATTCCCAAAACCGGTGTGGAAATGCGTCCCATGCCCAGAAATTACCTGCAACTGCTGCCCGATTTTTGGCAATGCAACACCGCGTTGTGGCGTGACAAGCTGGGCCAAATCTCACTGGCCACCACCACTTTGTTTTGGGGCGTCTCGGGCAATCTGCGCTATATCGTGCTGGCTTGGGCCGGGGCAGCCTTGGGCTACGGCACCACACAAGCATCGTCGCTGGTGGGTGTGGTGGCCATCGGTACGGCGGTGGGCGCGGTGATCGCCTCGGTGCGCACCCGTCTGGACCAGGCCACCAGCCTGATGCCGCTGGGCATAGGCATGGGCCTGCTGGTGATCCTGATGAACTTCATTGACAACGTCTGGGTGGCCGCACCCTTTCTGATTCTGCTCGGCGGCCTCGGCGGTTTTCTGGTGGTGCCCATGAATGCGCTACTGCAGCACCGCGGCCATAACCTGATGGGCGCCGGTCGGTCGATCGCGGTGCAAAACTTCAATGAGCAGGCCTGCATCCTGGTGCTGGGTGCGTTTTATGCGCTATCGACCGGCCTGGGCATGTCGGCCTTTGGCGCGATCACCGCCTTTGGTGTGGTGGTGGCCGGCTTCATGTGGGTCATCCAACGCTGGCACCGCAGCAATCTGATTCATCACGCCGACGAAGTGCAGGCGCTGCTGGCAATAGCCCGCAGCGACAAATCGCACTGAGCCGACGGTGAGCGCAGGCCACACTGGGGCGCTAGCCCCCTACCCCTTCTGGCCATGACGGCACCTCAAGACACCCCCTCCAGCGCGAGCGCTGCGCTACCCGGCGGCACGCCGCTGCTGGCGGTGGGCTGCCTGGTGATCAATGCCCTGGTCTGGGGCCTGTCCTGGTGGCCGTTTCGGCAGTTGCAGGAGCGGGGTCTGCATCCGCTGTGGTCGACCGCGCTGGTCTATGCGGCGGCGGTGGTGTGCGTTCTAGCCTGGCGGCCGCTGGCCTGGCGAGAACTGTTTCGCCATCCCGGGCTGTGGCTGCTGCTGGCTGCGGCCGGCATCACCAATGTGGGCTTTAACTGGGCCGTCAGCGTCGGCGATGTAGTGCGGGTAGTGCTGCTGTTTTACCTGATGCCGGCCTGGTCCATCCTGCTGGCCTGGCCGCTGCTGGGCGAGCGGCCCTCCCGGGCGGCGCTACTGCGCCTGCTGCTGGCTCTGGCAGGGGTGGTGGTGGTGCTCAAATCGCCCGACTCCCCCTGGCCCGTGCCCAGCAGCAGCTCGGACTGGCTGGCGGTGGTCGGCGGGCTGTCGTTTGCGCTGACCAATATCTTGCTGCGCCGGCTGGGAGGCACGCCCAGCGAGGGCCGCATGCTGGCCATGTTCGGCGGCGGCGCGGTACTGGCATTGGCGGCGGCGGCCCTGGGCATGGGGTTGGGCCTGGTCAGCCCGCCCGCCATGGGGCCCGGCGGCTGGCCCATCGCGGTCGGCCTGTGCCTGGCCTTTTTGGTGAGCAATCTGGCGCTGCAATACGGCGCGGCGCGGCTGGCTGCGGGCACCACAGCCCTGGTCATGCTGACTGAAATTCTGTTTGCCAGCCTCTCCTCGGCCTGGCTGGGCGCCGCCCAGATCGACGCCCGTACCCTGATCGGCGGAGCTCTCATCATCGTGGCGGCCCTGCTGGCAGCCTTGCAGCCCAGTAAGCCTGGCAGTGCCTGAGCCCTTGGGCAGGGCTTTTGGCTGGGCTGCGGCCAGGCATTGACCTGCAGCGGCACAATGCAAAATACCCCGACCCAGGAGCCCCCATGAGCACGATGTACGACTTTAGCGCCCGCCAAATCGACGGGCAGGAATTGGCGCTGAGCAGCCTCAAAGGTCAGGTGGTGTTGGTGGTCAATACGGCCAGCGCCTGTGGCTTCACGCCGCAGTTCGCCGGGCTGCAGCAACTGCACGAGCGCTACGGCCAAAAGGGTTTGAGCGTGATTGGTTTTCCCTGCAACCAGTTCGGCGGTCAGGACCCCAAGCCCGAGGGAGAGATCCTGAGCTTTTGCCAAAAGAACTATGGCGTGAGCTTTCCGATGATGGCCAAGGTCGAGGTCAATGGCGCGGGCGCGCATCCGCTGTTTCAGTGGCTGACCCGCAGCGCGCCCGGCATCCTGGGCACGCAGGCGATCAAATGGAATTTCACCAAATTCCTGATCGGCAAGGACGGGCAGGTGATCAAGCGCTATGGCTCGATGGACAAGCCCGAAGCGCTGGCCAGCGACATCGAGGCGGCACTGGCCGCCTGAGCGCTCTGATCAGCGCCGATGGCGGGCCGGATCGCTCAGGCCAATCAGCAGGCGGTTGACAATGGCCTGTGCATAGCGGCTGGCCACCTGGCTCACGAACTCGGCAAAGTCACGGTGGGCGCTGTCGTCAGCCCGGTCGGAGATGGTGCGCATGGCGGCGTAGGGCAGCCCATGGTCGGCGCAGACCTGGGCCACCGCCGCGCCCTCCATCTCGACCGCCAAGGCTGCATGGCCGGCCTGCTGCAGGCGCTGGCGCAGCGCCCCGACTTCGCCCGCGCCGCTGACAAAGCGATCCCCGCTGACGATCAGGCCCTGATGCACGCTGGCCTGCGCAAATTCGCCAGCCAGCGCCTGCTGCACCGCCTGCCGCAAGGCGGCGCTCAAGTCCTCGTGGCAAGCAAAACGGGCGCGGCCATAGGCGGGCACCTCGTAGCGGGGAAAGAGCGGCGAGACGTCGAGGTCGTGCTGCAAAAAATCCTGCGCCACCACCACGTCGCCGACCTGCACCTGATCGGCCAGCGCGCCTGCCACGCCGGTAAAGACAATGGCGCCTGCCTCAAAGCGCTCGATCAGCGTGGCCGCCGTCATGGCTGCTGAGACCTTGCCGATGCGCGAGACAGTGAGCACCACCGGCAGACCGTGCAGGCGGCCGAGCCAGAAGATGCGGCCAGCGTGTTCAATGCGCTCGGGCTGCTCCAGGTGGTCGATCAGCCCGCGTTGCTCATCGACCAGAGCACTGAGAATGGCCAGCCGCTGCCCGGCTTGCCACCAAGGCCCAGCGCTCATGCTGGCCGATGGGCGCGGGCAGTACCGCGGCCACCCTGAGCGCATTGCTGGCACAGCTGCATGGCCAGACGGTGCAGAGCCTGCCAGGCATCCAAGGGCCAGTCGGGCTGGCGCAGACCCTTGGCTATGCCATCGACCTTGTGCGCTGCCTCCAGCAGCTGGGCCAGGGCGCTGGCACTGAGGTGCGGCAGCACGCGTTCAAACAGGCGCTCCTTCATGCCCCAGACCCGGTTTTCGCGCAGCGCCATCGGCAGCGGCCGGCCATCGGCGATGGCGTCTTTCACCCGCTTGAGGCTGCGTATGTCTTCAGCCAGCGCCCAGTGCACCAACACCTCCGACTCGCCTTCAGCCCGCAGACCATCGATCATGCGCTGCACCCGCAGCGCCTGCCCGGCCAGCACCGCCTCGGACAATTTAAAAACGTCGTAGCGGGCCACATTGAGCACCGCCGCCTCGATCTGCGCCAGGCTCAGGGGGCCGGCCGGGTAGAGCAGGCCCAGCTTTTGAATCTCCTGGTGCGCGGCCAGCAAATTGCCCTCGACCCGGTCGGCAAAAAAGCTCAGCGCATGCTGACCCTCGTCGCCCGAAGCCACCCGCTGGCCCTGCTGGGCCAGGCGCTGGGCAATCCACTGCGGCAGCGCTGAGCGCTCAATCGCATCGATCTGCAGGCACACCCCGCCGCCTTCCAAGGCGGAAAACCAGGCGCCGGTTCGGGTGGCCTTGTCCAGCTTGGGCAGCAGCACCAGTGCCAGCGTGGCATCCTGGCCTTGCAACGCCTCGGTCAGCTCGACCAAGGCAGCGCCGCCGTCCTTGCCGGGCTTGCCGCTGGGGATGCGCACTTCGAGCATCTGGCGGTCGGCAAACAAGCTCATAGCGCTACAGGCGGCCAGCACCGCGCTCCAGTCGAAATGGGCGCCCAACACGGTGTGTACGCTGCGCTCGGTATAGCCCTGGGCACGGGCGGCCTTGCGTATGGCATCGGCCGCCTCCTGCTGCAACAGCGGCTCGTCGCCATGGAGGACATAGAAGCTGCGCAACCCGCGTTCGAGATGGGCGCTCAGTTGGGCAGGGGCCAGTTGCATGGGCGCGATTGTAGGGAAGGGGTAGGTAAAGAAGTAGGGAAAGGGCGCTCAGCGCTCGGGCGGCATGGCACCGGCACTCAGGCTGGTGACGGCGGCCAGGCGGCGCATCAATTGCTGCACCATGTCGCTGCGCATATCGCGGTAGAGCAGCACCTCTTCCTCTTCCTTGGCCAGGGCCGCGGTTTCGGCAAAGCCGATTTCGCGTTGCAGCAGCAATTCGGTCTCGGGAATCAGCTCGCGGCCGGCAGGGGTGATGAGCCGAAAGCGCAGACGCAGGCGCAGCACGAATTCACGCACCTGACCCGCGGCGTTCAGGCCGGCCACCACCTTCTCGCGCTGCTCGGAGCGCAGGTCCAAAATCACATCAGCGCCAGCGCGCTGCGCTGCAGCCGTCAGCACCTTTAGCTCGGGATTGAACTGCAGCGCGCGGATGAGCTGCGGGCCCAGGCTCGAGCTTTCGGGCATCTGCAAATAGATGCTTCGGAACGCGAAATTAGGCGCCTGCCGCAAGGCAAAGCCGCAGCCGAACAGCAGCGCCAGCGGGGCGGACAGGACGAGCATGCGGCGCTGCATGGCGCTCAGATCACCAGGTTGACCAGCCGGCCGGGCACGACCACGACCTTTTTCGGCGCAGCGCCTGCGGCCTGCTTGGTGAAAGCCTCGCTGGCCAGGGCAGCAGCCTCGATCTGCGCCTTGTCGGCACCGGCCGGCACCTTCAGGGAGCCGCGCAACTTGCCGTTGATCTGCAAGACCAGTTCAATCTCGTCTTGCACCAGCGCGCCTGCGTCGACCTGCGGCCAGGGCGCATCAAGCAAATCGCCTGAGCGCGCGGCGTAGCCCAGATCGCTCCACAGCTTGGCGCTGATGTGAGGGCAGGTGGGATAGAGCAAGCGCAGCAGCAAAGACACACCTTCGCACAGCACGGCGGCATCGCCTTCGCTGGCATCGGTCTTGAAGCCTTCAAGTGCGTTGAGCAATTTCATGCAGCCCGAGACCACGGTGTTGTATTGCATGCGCTCGTAGTCGTAGCTGACTTGCTTGAGCACCAAATGCAACTCACGGCGCAGTTCGACAGCCTCTTTGCGCAGCTTGGCTTGGCTTAAATCACCCGCGCAGGCTGCCTGGAGGCCGGCCTCGTTTTTGACGGCAAAGTTCCACACCCGGCGCAAGAAGCGGTAGCTGCCCTCGACCGCACCGTCGTTCCACTCCAGCGTGGCCTCGGGCGGTGCGGTGAACATGGTGTACAGGCGCGCGGTGTCGGCGCCGTATTTTTCAATCAGGTCTTGCGGGTCCACGCCATTGTTCTTGGACTTGGACATGGTGCCCACGCCTTCGTAGTCAATCGGCGTGCCCACGGGCAATCTGCCGTCACCACTGTCGGCCGCGTTCTTCAGGCGTACACCGACGGTCTTGCCGCTCTCATCGAACACATGTTCGACATCGTGAGGCCAGAAATAGTCTTTGCCCCCCTTGGCCGTGCGCCGCGAGTAGATGTGGTTGAGCACCATGCCTTGCGTGAGCAGCTTGGTAAAAGGCTCATCGACCTTGACCAGGCCCAGGTCACGCATCACCTTGGTCCAAAAGCGCGCATACAGCAGGTGCAAGATGGCGTGTTCGATGCCACCAATGTATTGGTCCATGCCGCTGCCGCCCGTGGCGTGCTGGGCGTCCCGCATCCAGTAATCCGTGCCGCCCGCCACCATCGCCTCGGTGTTGGTCGGATCGCAATAGCGCATGAAGTACCAGGACGAATCGACAAAGGTGTCCATGGTGTCGGTCTCGCGCCGCGCGGCCTTGCCGCAGACCGGGCAGACCACGCCGGCATGAAAGCCTTCATGCTTGTTCAGCGGGTTGCCCGAGCCGTCGGGGATGCAGTCCTGCGGCAGGATCACCGGCAGGTCTTTTTCAGGCACCGGCACCGCGCCATGCTCGTCGCAGTGGATGATGGGAATCGGCGTGCCCCAGTAGCGCTGGCGGCTCACACCCCAGTCGCGCAAACGCCAGGTGATTTTTTTCTCGCCCAGGCCCTGGGCTCCCAGCAGCTCGGCCACCTTGTTGACCGCCGCCTTGAAGTCCAGGCCGTCGAGCACGCCAGAGTTGACGCACACGCCGCCTTGCTTGTCGCCGTAGCCGTCCTGCCAGTGCTGGTCGTCAAAGTCCAGACCCGGTAGCTGCACCACCTGCTTGATCGGCAGCTGGTATTTGCGGGCAAAGGCGAAGTCGCGCTCATCATGCGCCGGCACGCCCATGACCGCGCCATCGCCGTAGCTCATGAGCACGTAGTTGCCCACCCACAAGGGCACCGCCTGGCCGGTCAGAGGGTGCTGAACATACAGGCCGGTGAAGCGCCCCACCTTGTCCTTGAGCGCAAGTTCAGCTTCGGTGGTGCCACCCTCTTTGCATTCCTCCAGGAAGGCCGCCAGCTCGCTCTGGCTGGCCGCCGCATGCAGGGCCAGCGGATGCTCGGGGGCGACCGCGCAGAAGGTCACGCCCATGATGGTGTCAGCCCGGGTGGTGAACACATGCATACGGCCATCGCCGATGAGCTCGCCATCGGCGCCCCGGATGTCATGGGTGAAAGCAAAGCGAACACCTTCACTGCGCCCAATCCAGTTCTCCTGCATCAGGCGCACCTTGTCGGGCCAACCGTTCAAGGTCGCCTTGGGGTTGCCCACCTGCACATGGTCGAGCAACTCCTGCGCATAGTCGGTGATCTTGAGGTAGTAGCCAGGGATCTCGCGTTTTTCCACCACCGCGCCGGTACGCCAGCCCCTGCCGTCGATCACCTGCTCGTTGGCCAGCACGGTCTGGTCGACCGGGTCCCAGTTGACCACCTGGGTCTTGCGGTAGGCCACGCCTTTTTCCAGCATCTTCAAAAACAGCCACTGGTTCCACTTGTAGTAGCTGGGGTCGCAGGTGGCGACCTCCCGCGACCAGTCG
>Ga0164292_10005821_pt1 | contig 10095 bp, 12 predicted proteins | sample GEODES117metaG_FD_111486 | JGI IMG/M metagenome (GOLD analysis project Ga0164292, IMG submission 111486) | Eutrophic lake water microbial communities from Lake Mendota, Wisconsin, USA - GEODES117 metaG | ecosystem: Environmental > Aquatic > Freshwater > Lake | place: USA: Lake Mendota... | reverse complement strand
TCGACGTCAGGAAAAAAGTGTCTGCCTTCGAGCAATAAGTCTTTGCTCGTGGCCAATTCCATGCCTGGCGTGATCCGTAATAATGCACAATCGTCGCCCCCACCTAGCATCCCGGCGGGAACGGGACGTTTGAAAAAGCGAGAGATCAGATCGAATTCAGAGGTCACGATGGTCACGCTCGCATGCGTGCTTAGCGCCGGGCTGCTGCCCGAAGCTCTGTGCCGCGAACCTCGGCGGCCAGTTTATCCAGCACGCCGTTGACGAACTTGAAACCATCCGTGCCACCAAAGGATTTGGCCAGCTCAACCGCTTCGTTAATCGAGACGCGATAAGGGACGTCGAGCTGATGGACCAGCTCAAAACTACCGATCAGCAAGATGCCATGCTCGATCGGCGAAAGCTCAGCGAGCGGACGATCCACGAAGGGTGCGAATTTTTCGCGCAAAGCAGGAGCCTCACGCATCGCGCCGTGCAGCAAGGTCTGAAACCACACGACATCGGCTTGATCGAACTCATCCTCATCCCGCAAATGCGCTTCGATTTCGCCGGCGTCCTGCAAGCTTTCCGTATCCCGCAAGAGCCAGGCGTAGAGACCTTGCAACGCCAACTCGCGCGCGCGACGTCGCGCGCTGCGTGGCGGCATGGCGGGCGAATTAGCGTCTTGCTGGGGTTTGTTCAAGATCGTCATCCTCTTGGTCTTCTTCGTCGTCGGCTTCGGGTTCGAGTGCCGCGACTAAATTCGCCATTTCGACCGCACACTGCGCGCAATCCCGGCCTTTATCAGCAGCACGGGCTTCGGCTTGCTCGTCCGTTTCGGTGGTCAAGACACCGTTCGCAACGGGGATGCCCGTTTCAAGCGCGACGCGCGCAATCGCCGAGGCACTTTCGTTACTGACGATTTCGAAATGATAGGTCTCACCACGAATCACTGCGCCTAAGGCAATCAACGCATCGAATTCGAAGGTTTCAGCCATACGCGCCAAGGTCACACCCAACTCCAGCGCGCCCGGAACCGTCACGACCATAATGTCGCGTTCGTCGACGCCCAAACTTTCAAGCTCTTGAAGGCAAGCATCGAGCTCGATCAGACCAATGTCTTCGTTAAAGCGGGCACGAACAATTCCGATATGCAGGCCCTCGCCATTCATGTCAGGGGTCAAGGTATATGGGCTCATGATGTGCTTCCTATGTGTTGCGGGTGGGAGGTGTGTGATCGTAACCGGTCACGTCGAGACCGAAGCCCGGCATGATGCTGGGCATTTTTCGGGGGCGCGCCAACAAACGCATCTGCCCGACTTTCAGATCGCGCAAAATCTGCGCGCCCATGCCGTAGGTGCGTAAGTCCATGCGGCCCGGTTCACGTTTGACGGGTACAGGCATATCGCCTTGCGAGGCTGCAATTTGATCGAAAAGTTGGCTGGAGGAGCCCTGACAATTGAGAAACACCATGACGCCGGCTTGGCTTTCTCGGATCGCCTGGAGCGCCTCTGCCACACCCCAGCTATGACCGGGACTCTGCACATCCATTAAGTCGAGAACCGAGGTCGGTTCATGCACACGCACCAAGGTCTCGCGGGCGGGGTCAACATGGCCATGCACCAAGGCCAAGTGTGGATTGCCCGCTACCGTATCGCGGTAAGCAATCATGTTGAACTCGCCCCAAGGCGTCTTGATGCGACGCTCGCTGATACGCTCGATCACAGACTCATGTTCGTTACGGTACTGGATGAGATCGGCAATCGTGCCGATTTTTAACTGATGGGTGCGACCATACTCGATCAAGTCGGGCAGACGCGCCATCGTACCGTCGGGCTTTAAAATTTCACAAATCACTGCCGCAGGCGTCAGCCCAGCCATCGCAGTCAGATCGCAGCCCGCCTCGGTGTGACCTGCACGCACTAGGACGCCACCTGGTACCGCACGTAGGGGAAAAATATGTCCTGGCTGGACGAGGTCAGTCGGTTTGGCATCCCGCGCCACTGCGACCCGAATGGTTCTAGCGCGATCCGCCACTGAAATACCCGTTTCCACACCCACGGCAGCCTCGATCGAGACCGTGAAATTGGTTCCATAGGGCGTACCAGTGCGATTGGACATCAGCGGTAACTCGAGCTGTCGGCAACGCTCTTCGGTGAGCGTCAGACAGACCAGTCCTCGACCGTGCGTCACCATGAAATTGATCGCTTCGGGAGTGACGAACTCAGCCGCCATGACGAGATCGCCTTCGTTTTCACGATCTTCTTCGTCGACCAAAATCACCATACGCCCCATTTTGAGCTCAGAAATGATCTCAGCAACTGGGGATATCGCAGCCGCAAGATCGGCATTCAGAGGCGAAATGGAGGATAGTTTGGCAGGCATAGTGACGTTTAGTAAGAGCGCGTGTAAATACCTATTATAGAATCCCCTTAACCATGCACACGCAGAATCCCTCTTTTATATGCTTCCGCTCAAAGACCTCTCTACTCAGCAAGCCGCCAATATTCGCTTTGTTTTGAGCGATATTGATGACACGATCACGACCGAAGGTCGCTTGACAAGTCACGCCTATGCGGCTCTTGAACAGCTGTCTGAAGCGGGCGTGATCGTGATTCCGATTACAGGAAGGCCCGCCGGCTGGTGTGACCATTTCGCCAGAATGTGGCCCGTTTATGCCGTAGTGGGTGAAAACGGTGCTTTTTATATGCGTTACGACCGTCTCGCCAAGAAAATGATCACCCATTACTTTGCGGAGGCGGCGCAACGACAGCTTAATCGCCAAAAATTGAATGAACTCTCGGCGCGTATTCTCAGCACTGTCCCTGGCTGCGGACTGGCCTCCGATCAACATTACCGCGAGGCTGATGTAGCGATTGATTTTTGTGAGGATGTCCCCCCTCTGAATGAATTCGAGGTACAAAGGATCGTGGATCTGTTTCAAGAGGCTGGCGCGCAAGCCAAAGTCAGTTCGATTCATGTGAACGGCTGGTTCGGGAGCTATGACAAACTTTCCATGACCCAGACCTTGTTTAGACGCGAATGTGGACTGAATCTCCAGGAGCAATTGGGAACCACACTTTTTATCGGCGATTCTCCAAACGATGAGCCCATGTTCGAGTTTTTCGATTTATCCGTCGGTGTCGCGAATATTCAAAGTCAACTTCACCGCTTAAAACACCCCCCGAAGTTTGTGACCCCTTCAAAAGGTGGCAAAGGTTTTGTTGATATGGCTCAATACATCCTGCGCGCAAAGGGTTTACAACAATAGCTCTCTTGCTGCAGTTCAGTATCAATCTTTAAAGGTATTTTTTCTGGAGCGATAGCAATGTCAGAACAAGAGCTCAAGCTTAACGTGCCCGTCGATGCGCAAGCGCGCGTCGAGCAAGCCGTTAAGCGCGCTAAATTTTCTGAAATTCAGCTCAGAGCCCTCTATTTTGATACACCTTCTCGTGCGCTTGTACGCGCGCGTATTGCGCTCAGGCTCAGACTTGAGGGCAACCAATGGGTACAAACACTCAAAATGCCAGGCGAGCACAGTCTGTCACGTCTTGAAATCAATCAAGATCGATCCGAAGCAACGTTGGACCTGGGTATCTACGCAGGCACACCTGTCGGGGATTTGCTATCGAGCCTGACCGAACCTTTGCAGGTTTGTTACGAAACAGATGTGCAAAGACTATTGCGTGATATCCGCACGCGCTCGGGCATGGTCGAGCTTGCCTTTGATCGCGGCTGGTTACGCGCAGGCGCCTTGCAACTTCCTATTTCAGAAGTCGAGTTTGAACTCAAACGCGGCAAACTGGAGGCAGTTTTTGAAACGGGTCGAACATGGCTACAAAAATTCGGTCTGATTCTTGACTTTCGAAGCAAGGCGGAGCGTGGTGATCGACTCGCGCAACTGGCCCAAACACTCGCCGCGCTTGAGGCGCAAGATACCCGCGACACCGCTGCAGCGGCGCAACAAGCCCAAGATAGGGCGCAACAGGTGGCTGACTTTTGGAAACCTCGAAGCGCCGCGTCAATCGACTTAGCGACTGTGATCAAAGGGCGTGATGCGGCTCAGGCGCTGGCAGCAGTCACGAGTGAATGCCTGGAGCATATTGTGCGCAACACCGCGGTGCTGTGTGAGGTCGACACAGCCGGGGTTTGTCGAGCAGCCACGCCTGAGCATGTGCATCAACTGCGTGTCGGCATCCGCAGACTGCGCTCGGCCTGGTCATTTTTTGATGGACTGACCGAGCTTCCTTCCCCCGAGCATCGTCAGAAAATCAATTCGTATTTTTCACAACTCGGGGGCACGCGAGACGAGGACGTCCTCAAAGAATCTATCCTCCCTTTGCTGGCCGTCGCTGGCCTGCCCCCATTAGTCTTACCAATATCGCCTCGTCAGGATTCAAACGTACAAAACGTGGCGAGCACGGACTTTCAATCTTGGCTGCTCGATACGCTCGCGCAATGCACCATCCCGTCGATCACCTCAGCCGCTTTGACCACCCCCCCCGCGGCGACTATCACCGCGTCTAGCACTGACTTTGAATTTCCTCGCGCACTTCATGCCGCGCGTAAGCCTGCGCTCAAACCTCTTTTGGTCAAAAAACTTAAAAAATGGCATCAACAGATTGTGCGAAACGGTTTGATTTTTCAAACGCTTGACATTGAGCAACAACATGCGCTTCGCAAAAAATCCAAACGATTGCGCTACGCCTTGCAATATTGCGAGACTCTTTTTCCCGAATCGAAATTGTCCCTCTATCGCAAGCAATTGGCCACTGTTCAAGATATTTTGGGCGAAATGAATGATCTTTATGTGGCGCAACCACTTTTCGAATCACTCAAAACAGATCAACCCCAAGCTTGGTTTGCGTGTGGTTGGATCCAGGCGCGCCTTGGGACGCTGACCAAAGAAGCCGCCGAGGCATTCAAAAAATTTGCAGAAACCTCGCCCCCCTGGCGTTGAACCTCGGCGCGCAGCGCCTTTAGCCCACGACCGCCGCTGCGAACTCGGCTGCGACAAAGGGTTGCAGATCTTCGATTTTTTCGCCGACACCAATCCAGTAAACAGGAACGGGACGTACACCCTGACTGCCCGCAGCGACAGCGGCCAACGTGCCGCCTTTGGCTGTGCCATCAAGCTTGGTCACGATCAGACCCGTCAATTCCACGGCCGCATCAAAGGCGCGGATTTGTGCCAAGACGTTTTGTCCCGAGTTTCCATCGACGACGAGTAAAACCTCATGAGGCGCTGTGGGATCAGCCTTGGCGATCACTCGACGGATTTTTTTGAGTTCATCCATCAGGTGAAGCTGTGTCGGCAAGCGTCCGGCAGTATCGACCATGACAACATCCATGCCGCGCGCGCGTCCCGCATGGACGGAATCAAAGGCTACTGCCGCGGGATCTGCCCCCTCTTGCGCGATCACATCGACGTTGTTGCGATCACCCCATTCGATGAGTTGTTGGCGGGCCGCTGCGCGAAACGTATCGCCGGCAGCCAGTAACACGCGCGCACCAGAGCGCTGCAGCGCATAGGCGAGTTTGCCGATCGATGTCGTTTTGCCCGCACCATTGACGCCTGTGATCATCACGACGAGGGGTTTGACGCGTCCAACATCGAAGGGCTTTTCCAAGACCTTCAGATGGTCGGTGAGCACTTCTCTCAGCGCCTGGCGCACACCCTCGGCATCCTCGATTCGCTCACGCTTGACGCGTTGACGCAGTGCCTGGAGGAGTTGTTCGGTGGCTTCGACACCCGCATCGGCCATGATGAGCGCGGTTTCGAGCTCTTCGAACAAGGCTTCATCGACCCGCACGCCAATAAATAAACTACCGATGCTTTGACCGGTTTTTGCCAACCCGCCTTTTAGGCGCGCAAGCCAAGAGGCTTTCTTTTCCTCGCTGTTTTCGACAGTGACTGAATCTAAAATCTCGACAGTTTCAAGTGTGGGAGCCTCGACGGGATCCGCAGGCGAAATCTGCCCAGCTCCCGCAGCGGCTACCCCAGCCACGCCGATCGAACCTGCGCCACCCAAGGCCGCCCCGAACGAACTGCGTCTAAACGGCGTTTGTACAAGAGGTGTCGTCACCTCAATTGCTGCCGCGGTCGAAGCATCCTGAACTAATGGCGTCACAGGACTCGGCGTGTCGGGTACGATCACTGCTGCCGTCGTTTGTTCTGGGCGATACTCTACCTCGCTCGAGGCGAGTTCGGTCGACTGATCTTCAATTGAAGACTCAGTGGGACTTGGTTTTTTCTTAAAGAAGCGAAACATAGTGAAGAAGTATATTCGCATCGTGGCCGGTCAGTTTCGTCGAACTCCCATCGAGGTGATCGATGCAGAGGGTTTGCGTCCCACGCCCGACAGAGTGCGCGAAACACTGTTTAATTGGCTAAGTTATTTTTGGGGTGGTGAGTTTTCAGATAAACGTGTGCTGGATTTATTTGCCGGCAGCGGCGCATTAGGCTTTGAAGCCGCCTCCAGAGGAGTCGAACATGTCCAGATGGTGGAACAACAGCCCCGAGCGGTGGCCGCTTTACGTGCCCTGAGAGACAAGATTGGCGCCAAAGCCGTGCGTATACACGCTGGTGACGCGATGCAGGTCCTTGACAGGCTCGAAGCCGCACGGTTCGATTTGATTTTCATTGACCCCCCTTTTGGCAAAAACTGGCTAGAATCCCTTTGGCCTTTATTGCCTGACTTGTTGGAACCCAATGGTCTTGTTTATATTGAAGCTGAAAAACCGGTTTTAGCCCCGGACGGGTACAGCTTATTGCGCCAAGATCGCGCGGGGGCCGTACACTATCATCTCATTCAAATTGTTGCACTGCAAAAATGATCACTGCTATTTATCCCGGAACATTCGACCCCATGACACGCGGCCACGAGGACTTGGTTCGCCGAGCCGCAGGCCTGTTTGACCAAGTTGTGATTGGTGTGGCGCATAGCCGCAAAAAAAGCCCTTTTTTCTCTGTCGAAGAGCGCGTAGAAATCGCCCGCGAGGTCTTAAGCCACTACCCCAATGTCAAAGTCGCGAGCTTTGCGGGATTGCTCAAAGACTTTGTGCGCGAACAAGAAGGACGCGTGATTGTGCGTGGTTTGCGCGCAGTGTCAGACTTTGAATATGAGTTTCAAATGGCGGGTATGAATCGTCATCTGCTCCCAGAGGTCGAGACGCTATTCATGACGCCCTCGGATCAGTATCAGTTTATTTCTGGCACGATCGTGCGCGAGATCGCCGAACTCGGTGGCGATGTCAGCAAGTTTGTGTTTCCCTCTGTCGAGCGTTGGCTGCAAGCCAAGGCCAAAGAGCGCCGCGAACAAAGCGCGGCCCCAAACAAGGCTTAAGAATGGCTCTTCGAATCACTGATGAATGCATCAATTGCGACGTGTGCGAACCACAATGTCCTAATGATGCCATTTCAATGGGTGAATCGATTTACATCATCAATCCAGATGCCTGCACAGAATGCGTGGGGCATCACGGGGAGCCTCAATGTAAAGTCGTCTGCCCGGTCGACTGCATTGAATTACATCCCCAGTGGCAAGAGGGCCAGGAAGCCCTCATGGCCAAATACCACAAGCTCACAGACGCCAAAGCCGTTAAAGTTTAGGCTTTAGCTTTGGCTTTGGCTTAGCCTTTCGGCCACTCCACAGGCAGCGCCTCTGGATGCAACTTGACCAAGCGACAAGGCTGACCTGCCACATGGCTCATCCACGTCGCTGTCACATCTCCCTCGTCCACCACCATCACGGACTGCTGACCAACCTGAACGTTACGCTTGACGCTGTCATCGTCTTCGATCACATCGAGTGGGATGTCCACTCTCAGCATCCCAGGCGCACGCAATACCAACGCGCCCATCTTGATTTCGGTCGCCACATTTAAAAGCGCAGCGCAACGCTCGGCACTCAACCACCGGTCATCAGCATCTACCACAAGCCAGCGCTGGTGATAGTCGGCCGCTTGGCGACGGTCAAGACCTGCACACCCGACAACGGGAAAATAAATGGTGTTCGATGCAGCAGCAGTCATGTTTCGAGAGTTCCGTTGTTTAAATTAAATCTGTTTACACTTTAGCCTATCTCAACAAGGAGTCACAACCATGCACATTGACCGACTAGATCATCTCGTCCTGACTGTTGCCAGCCTTGAAAAAACCTGTGATTTTTATTCCAAGGTACTTGGGTTCGAGGTCATCACCTTTTTGGGGGATCGCAAAGCACTTGGTTTTGGTCAGCAAAAAATTAATCTTCATCAAATCGACAATACATACGATCCAAAGGCTTTGCGTCCGACCGCAGGCTCGGGAGACTTGTGTTTTATTGCCACGACACCCGTTTCTGTCATCATGCAAGAACTCTCAGCAGCAGGCGTACGCTTGGAAATTGGACCTGTTGAGCGCACAGGGGCCAAGGGAAAAATACTTTCTGTCTATATCCGCGACCCAGATCAAAACCTCATTGAAATTTCAAATTACATCACCTAGGGTTTCTCCCACCCAACTCTTTCTTGACAGGCACTAAGTCTAATCGTCATAGTGCGTTATAAAGAAAAGAATTCGTGATTTTTCAATTATAAAAATGACATCAACATCTGGAGACAACATGAGCACAAAGTACACCCAAAGTTTGGCTGGCGCTTCGCGTCGTAAATTGCTGAAAGGCGCAGCAGCAACCGCTGGTATCGCCGCACTCGGTCTGCCCGCGATTTCACTGGCACAGAACAAGCCCATCCGCATCGGTATGCCGACCATTCTTTCTGGTCGCGTTGCGATGCTCGGGATCGCCTCGCGTAACGCCGTAGCAATGGAAGTTGAAAAATTTAACGCCGCTGGCGGCTTGAACGGTCGCATGATCGAGATGGTGGTCCGTGACTCCAAAGGTCAACCCCAAGAGGCTGCTCGTGTTGCACGCGAGTTGGTCACAGGTGATGGTTGTGAAATCATTTGGGATGCAGAAGCATCCTCAGGCGCATTTGCCATCCATGAGGTGGCCAGAGATTTGGGCGTATTGGTAGTGCACACCTGCGCTGAAACCTCTTCTTTGACCGCCGATCCAAAACTGCGCGTACCAACAGCGTTTCGCTGCGCGCGTCAAGGCATTCACGATGCCATCGTAGGGGGTGTGTATGGTGCCGAAGTCGCAAAGAAGCTCAAACTGAATCGGTGGATGAGTATTTCTCCAGACTACGCCTATGGCCGCGACACGACCGCGGAGTATTTTGAATATCTCAAAATTTTCAATAAAGATATCGAAATAGTCGGTCAGGTCTGGCCAAAACTTTTCCAGGCGGACTACAGCGAAAACATCACACGTATGGTGCAAGGTAAACCACAAGCGGTTTACTCCTGCCTGTGGGGTGGCGATATGACCTCGTTCATTGACCAGTCCAGCATCTATGCGCTGTTCAAAGACAAGCAATTTTTCTCGCCCAACTTGGCTGAGTATGCGGTGTTGACGGCAGTTAAAAACGTTCCGCCCAATATGCATTCTGGCAATCGTTATTTGCGCAGCTTCCCCAACACTGCCGCAAACGCTGCCTGGTCTGACGCCTATCGCGCCAAGTTCAAAGAGCTTGCACTGAACTGGTCTTGGCAAAACGCCGCTGGCATCGGTTTCTTGACCGCCGCCATGAAAAAAGCCAATACCGCAGATGGCAAGAAAATCGCTGAAGTGATGCGTGGCCTGAAAATCGATTCGCCCTTCGGCGCAGATGGCACACTCACGATGCGTGCAGACGATCATACGGTCGTCAACTATGCGATCGGCTATGGTTCGCTCACCAACAAAGAGCCCTTCATGACCAACCAAGTCAATGGCAGCTGGAAGCAAATCTACGAACTTGAGTCCGAGTGGAAGAAACGTAAAGGCTGGGCATAACCGTTTGCTCGATTGTTAGTGGCACAGGAGTCTCTGGCGCTTGAATAGGCCGAGACTCTTGCTGTTCATGACGCCTGACACCGATTTTATTTTTAGCTCTCGGAGACATCTTTGGATCCCACCGCCCTGTATGAGTGCCTGACATCTTTGTCTTGCATCGTGACCCAAACCAGCACTGGGCTGATTGTGGGCTCACTGCTGTTTCTCGTTGCCGCTGGCCTCACCCTGATTTTCGGGG
>Ga0164292_10005818_pt1 | contig 10101 bp, 7 predicted proteins | sample GEODES117metaG_FD_111486 | JGI IMG/M metagenome (GOLD analysis project Ga0164292, IMG submission 111486) | Eutrophic lake water microbial communities from Lake Mendota, Wisconsin, USA - GEODES117 metaG | ecosystem: Environmental > Aquatic > Freshwater > Lake | place: USA: Lake Mendota, Wisconsin... | reverse complement strand
TAATTCTCTTGATCCCAATTTTTCTTCTCTCGATTCTCACCTACTTTTTTATCGAACGTCCAATGCGAACCGTTAATCCTCCGGCAAAGTGGGAAGTTAGGAGCACCTCACCAAAAGATCAGACGTTGGAAAAATTCAATCAAATCGAGGCCAGCTTATTAATTCTAATCGTGGTCAGTCTGGCTGTTGGAGTTCTCTATTCAAATGGAACGCTAGGGGTTCCGAAAAGCAATCTTCAGATAGCTGATGCAAGTGAATTAAACACACAACCTACGGCTGCTCCGACAGCTGAAGCAATAAAGCCTGAAGTTGATGAATACCAGCAGGCATTGGCCCTGTGGCAGGAGCAGCTGAGAAGTGGATTAAGTATCACCACGATTCCTAAGGATCTGAATCCTCCTCTATCCAAACTAAGCGCTTACGCCCCGGGAGAATGGGCCGGATGTTTAAATTCGCGTATTCCCAGCTGTAGAACAGGATCAGCCGATGCAAAGAAAATTGCAGTTGTCGTTGGTGACTCTTATGCATCAGCAATTTTTCCAATGGTGTCCAACGCACTTAACGAAAGTGAATGGCAAGTCATAGGTATTTTTAGGGGACAATGCATGATCGCAGAGGTTGACCCAATTATTGATGGAAAAATTGACAATGAATGTTCGAATTTTCGTCAAGGTTGGTTTAATTATATAAAGAGTTCAAGGCCAGACCTAATACTTCTTGCTGATAATTTTGACACAAGATTTTCAGTTCCAACTAATGGCTCAACGGCGTTAGGTTATTGGCAAACGAAACTTGATGAATCGTTAAAGATTGTCACTTCATTGAGCAAGAATGTCATTTACTTCACCGCTGCACCTACTGTGAAGGCACTTAAGGATTGTGTTATGGCAAGTGGAGAGATAGGTCAAGGATGTGTTGGGACAGCAAGTACAAGAAACATTAAGCGTCAAATTGCTGCCGGGGTTGCAGATAAGTACGGCGCTAGATCTATTGATAGCAGAGAGTGGACATGCGTCTTTCAAGGATGTCCACCAATAGTAGGGAATGTCGCTGTCTATACCGATAAATCCCACTTTACGCGTCAGTTTGCTGTCACTTTATCGCCTCTGTTCAGGTCGTGGCTTGCAAAGCAAGGTATGGGAAACTAAGAATTAACGGGTCGAGGGTTCGAGCCCTCACAGCCCAATTAGTAAGGACAGGTAAATGATGGTGACGGCCCTCGGAACAAAAATCCCATCTTTGTTCATCGGACAATCCCCGAATTTGATCTACTAGAGAAGGATCTCGAGATGAAATCAATAAGAATTGCACTACAAGCTTTTAATTCTTAATCTGTACGTGATGTAATAAACAAGTGCAAATGAGAAAATCACTCTACCTGTTGCTTGCAACAAACTGCCTCTAATAACTATGAAAAGCACTCCGACAAGTACCGAGCCTAGTAACCAACTTCTAAGATTATAAAGAGAGCCATATTCGTACTTGGATAAATAAAAACCAAGAAAAATTGAAGTAACAATTAAGCCCACTAATTGAGCATTAGAGTAGGCCTCAAGAACCCATGGTGCGCTAATGTTTTGAAACCTTAGGTTTAATTGACTCGCTATTTCAATTCCAGTATCACGTGGCTTTGAATCCCAAATTGATCTAGGGACAAAAAACAGAAGTGGACCCAAAATTTGTTGCAGATAAGGGAACAAACCATTATCAATCAATTTTATACCGTTTGCAAATTGCGCAAAAGAATCAAAATCACCATTACGGGATAAAATAGTAAACCTTATTGGATTTAATTGACCGGTAGATCTGTCCACGAAGTTCGAGCTATAAACAAGTAAAAAGGGAATTCCCAGAAAGAAACCATTAGTGGCAATCCTCCTGTCTCTTAAAAAATAAAAAAATATTGGAAGCAATAAAAACACTGTTACTTGCCTAGAATTTGCAAAGGGATTAGACAGGAAAACAATCCAAACCCCTAAAAAGGTCAAAGTTTTACGGCGTTTTTCAAGCCTGTTGCCAAAATATAAAAGTGTTAGTAAACAGATTAATGGTGGCACATATAAAATTGACTCAAAAATGGCTCGCGATGTTACAGTCAAATTCGTAAGATCTAAAGTAAATCTAGTACGTCGAAGTAAAAAAGCAGTACCTCCAAGAAAATTGATAACTATTGGCAACAAAATAACATAAAATACTAAAATATTCCGTATCTTTCTTTTGACTCTTTGATAATCTGTTTTGTTTAACAAAAGTTCATGGGCTTCTTCATGCTTTCGTTTAAATGTAAAAACCACTTGTGCAACTGCCACTAAAATTTGCGCAAATAAAGTAAGCAGAGAAGCTTTTTGTAGATCAGAAAAAGTTGCAATTTGAGTTAAATAATACGGAGTAGGATCCAAAATATTTAGCAACCCTGTCAATCCGAAAAACATTAATTGAAACATCCAAAATAATGCAATAGTCTTTTTTTGGTTTCGAAAAGCTAGTGAAAATGACAAAAAGAAAACTGCCAAAACTATATTTGCAATCTGAATTGGAAAATTAAGCAAGTTGGATCGATTACCAAAAAAAGTTATCGACTCATGTAATATAAATACAGAGATAGATCCAAATAACAAGTTTAGAATAATCAAATGGGAGTATAGTATTTCAGAATTTCTCTTAAATCTTGTGACTGTCATGCACTAACTATACTGTGATTATTGCATTCAAATAAGAACTACATTTGACCATTTCATGATTTTAGTTTTAATCTAACCCCAATGTGGCTACTAAACTCATATCCAAATTCACTGTGTGATTTCAATTTTCACCTTTGTCAATTTTTATGGCATATGGCTAAAGAAAAGTTATTAATTGCTTATTAAAAATAAGGTTTGAGGTTTGGGCACCTGCAACCTACTTACTAGCTGAATTCACACACTAGATTGAAATTCCTAGGATATTTCTTCTTGGGGACGATTTAACTCTTTCTAATACTTCAACTTCATTTCGAATAAAAATTGTATTTGCCCCTTTAGTATTTTTGCCTTGAAGTTTTTTCAAAGATCTACTGAATGGATCATATGAGTATGGTGCAAAGCCAAAACCACTTAAAATTCCTAGAATTTCAGAATCTGAGAATCCATATCGCAGCCCACTTTCATTTAACTCCAGAATTAAACCTAAAAGCCCTGGTTTTTGCAATGTTTTAAAACCGCCAATTAGGACCTCAGTTTCCCAACCCTCAACATCAATTTTGATCAGTACGGGATCTAAGTTTTTTGCAATTTCGTCCAACGTTGTGATCTCAACTTGCACAGTACCACTATGTGTTTCTCCAATTACAATTTGATTAGTTGTGTCCAATGCTGAAGTCATTGACAAAAAGCCGAATTCAGAACCAAGGCCAACATTTAGGGCTGTAGAAGTTGTTTCTAGACAATTTAAATCTAGATTACGAACTAAACGATCATAAGTTTCTCGCACCGGCTCTATCGCGATAACCCTGGCACCTGTGACAGCACCTCCAAGTATGGAATAGGAGCCAGAGTTGGAACCGACATCAATGAAATAGTCATCTTCTTGCAATAGGTGGAGCAGAAAACTCATATCTGCAAATTCAGCCAGGCCAACATAAATATTCTGAGTCAGGCCAGTTTCACCATTTTTTACATAGAATTTTGATTCTTCTACCCAGTTATGAACAAAATTTCGTCGAAGGATTCTCGATTTGACTTGCCATATTATGAAGCGTGAAATAGCTTTTAACTTGTTGGCTTTTACTAATTCATGATTAAAATCAATATAGAACATTTTCATTTCAAAAAACTCAATTCTCTTCTTAATCGAAAGCTAAAAATTAGAGCGTGTATAGAAGTAATCAACAAAACAACTAAGACGGCTCCCAGACTTCCGTTGACAAATGTTCCGAACGTAGCCCCGAGCAGGATTAATAGTGAATAACTAAAATTTACTTTCGCAACCATTTCTTCTGCTCCCATTGAACTTAAGAGACTCGACGTCAGTAATAATACACCCATCGGTATCGACGCAATTACGCCAAAAAAAAGAATCGCACCGGAATCTTTGAATTCTTGTCCCAGAAATTCTTCCGAATATTCAAGAAGAAAAAATGCAATTCCAAATGTGAATAACATACTAAAAAACATTAATTTGGTATCAGAACGAAGAGAAGTTTTTATTGATGAAACATTTCTTCTGGCAGCTATAGGGCGCAAGCGAATTGCTATGGAAGAAAATACAATTGTTAAAGGATTCCTGAATCTCTGCGCAAGAAGATAGTTTGCGGACTCAGCGAAGCTCGAAAACGTTGCCACTAGCATGCCATCAAAGCTACTGATGACACCAGTGGTGCTGATCGCACCAAAATGTCTTGAAAAACCAAAAAGGGCAAACTGTTTGAAATAAACGACTTCACCCTCTACTAAATTCTCTCGAGCTAGGATTATTTTGAACAAAATACTTTGTAAAAAGAGCCCTGCGATTATAGGAAATGCAAATGCAAGAGTCTTATCAAGATTCAATATGCTGATTGGAACTATCAATAGCCAACAAGTTCGATCAACTACCACCAATAAGACCGATTTGCTTACCAAATTCCTAGCTTGTAAGAATTGTTGGATGTAATTAGACCGATTCCAGAGAACTGGATACAAAAGTAAAAGAAAAGCAAATCGCTGCTCTCGCATTGGTTCAAGGAAGAATGCTGGAATAAATATAATAAAAAGTAGATTCAGTTTAGTTTTTGACCACATTATGCTTTTAAAGGTTCCCAGAGAAATACTATTAGCCGCGTATTCTCGAGAGGCCCAAGAGCAGGCTCCAAAATCCATTAGGGTAATTACAATGTTTAAAACTAGGATGCAGATCGAGCAAAAACCAAAAGTTTTAGCTCCTACATAATTCGCAGTTATTGCGAGCGCCAGGAGACTCATTAGACCCGCTGTCACTTGGCCAAATAAAACTAGTTTCGAACCACCGCTCCGCATAAAGTCTCCAATGGGATTTGCTTTTATATCTGAATCTTAACTCTAAACTGGCGCAAAGATCGCCAATACCATTTGTACATAAAGAAGAAACAGAATGAGTTATGATTCCAATCAGGAGGAATTTACGAATTTATCCAGTGCGAAAATTTCCCATACAATTAGTTGTTTTTTTGCAGTATTCGGTTAGGTATGTAATGTGTTTTGTTTATGATAAAATTTTATTTCCATTTTGGTAAATTTCAATTATCGAAAAAATTTCTAAAGTTGTGGGAAGAACCATCAAGAATATGAATAGTTGCAGATTATCAATCTCAAATGCGGTTACTGATGTTAAGAGACACTAAATTAATCATCTCATCAGCAAACTTCTCAGGCGTGAATTTCAATATCTCAGGATTTTCAATGTATCCGATCCACTTCCGTGAACTAGCACTCATTGCAAACTCAAGTGACTTTTGATCTGTAGAGCAGATGAATACACCTTCCATATTTTTTACAAACTCTGCAGCGCCACATTTATCGGATACAATTGCGTGCAGCCCTGATGCGAGAGCTTCATTAATGACAAGCCCCCAAACCTCATTGGTGCTGGCAAGGATGAGGGTATTGCTTGTGGCATAAAGTTCGGCTAGCTCTACTTGGTTCCTATGCCCTGAAAATATTACTGAGTCCGAGATCTTGAGTGTTGTTGCAAGGTCTTTAAGTTTTTGGGCGAGAGGGCCATCACCTGCGATAGTCAGAGTATCGGTTTCATTTCTTATAACGGCAAAAGATTTAATTATGTTTGCCACATTTTTGAGCTCGATCAGCCGACCAACATAAATGTAGCGATGGCCCGGAGACTCTGAAGTGCGATGGTTATTTGCAAAAGAATGAAACCAATTGACGTCAACTGGGTTGAATAAAGTGATAATTTTTTCTGATTTAACACCCATAGCTTCTGTAGCCTTGGTGGAGGCAGCTCCGAAGGTGACAACGAAATCAACTTTAGAGAAAAGCATTGCGCGAATCTTAGGAATGAGACCATTCTTGAATCGCTGGGAGTCTGAGGTTGATGAATAAAATTGAATTACTGGAATATGTCGTTTTTTTGCCAGTAACAAAATACGAATATAGAAGGGGGTTTCCCATCCCCCGAGGACCAATAGATCTACGTTCTGAAGTAACTTCTTAGCGCCTCGGATGCTTGGGATCAAGTCATATTCTTTTATATTCATTGACTTTAATGAGAGGTACTCGTGTCTCCAAGTTTGCCCAGCGGGAACAGTCCAGTTACGCAAGTTTTTTTCTTTAAGCAAAAAAGCTACTTTAAGGTCAAAAATCTCTGCCATACGATTCCAAATCGGAAATCTATAAGGTGCGGGCAAATTTGTGAGCCAGAGAATTTGCAATTGGCGACTACTTACCATAGCTAATAGCCTCTTTATAGGTAATTAGTAACTTATCAGTGACAGCAGAAATTCCAAATAATTGATTACAGAAATCTATAATTTCTTGTTTAGACTTGTTGGAGTAATCGCTTTTATATTGCTTCTCAAAGGACTGAAATAATCCGGAGAGATCTTCAGAACTGGCCACATAGTTGGGTTCGAATTTTTTGAGAGAGTCTGCAAAACCACAACTAGGCATTACCAATACAGGAGTCCCGACTGCCAGAGCTTCCAAAATTACCATTGGGAAAGGGTCATCCCTACTTGGTAAAACAAGTAAATCTATTTCTCTCAACAATTTCTGTACATCGCCTGCTTGTAGGGCACCTTTATAACAAACATCCCCAGACAAATTTCTTATCTCTAGCTCTCTTCTAACCAGTTGGAGTTCGCCACCATCTGGACCATAAATTTCGAACTTATTCTCTGAGCTACTGTATGCATCTGCGAGTTCAATAAATTTATCAACGCCTTTTCGCTCATCAAGACGGGCGCAGAATACAACACGCTTATTCGCCGATTTTATCTTACCTAAGGGTGGCTCAACTGCGATGCCATTTGGTAACACCTTTATTGGCGGTTTTAAACCAAGCCGTTCTACAGCCTTTTGTTCAAATTCTGTAAGCACGAGGATTGCCCGAGATTGATTGATTAGAGGCTTTGTTAGAATTAAATCTATAATTCGCGTACTGAAACGTTGATCAGAAATCATTCCATGTGTTTGAGAAACGAATGGCTTATTTTGCACTGCTGATAGAAACGCAGCGAGAAAAGAAATTAAGTCGCGAGCAAAATGTATGTGAACTATGTCGGACTTTTTTATCAATTGATTTAGGAGCTTCACTAATTTCCAACTCCAGAGTGAGCTTAAAGCCAATTTGCGGGTAATTGGTTTCACTAGCGCGTAGCTCTCAACTAGTCCAGGCTTAGGCGTTGGCTCAGAGCCCTCAAGCCCACCAGAAAATATGTGTGTGCTGTGGCGGCGGCTATTTAGTTCCGTGCACAATTCACGGGCTACACGAACTGGTCCTCCGTATTCACCATTTCGGCCATTGAGTGTTAAAACATGCAGGACCATTAGTAGGGATTTGCTCTCAGAGCCTGGCATTGGACACCCCCCTCGACAGTTTGTAAAGCCCGATTCTTAAAACAATTAATCACCCAAGTGTAGAAGTAGACTTGTAATGTGCAAAGACGGTTAAGAGTGTTCTCTGTAGGTGCGGGTTTTACGCTTCGTACAAAGATCCTTATTGGGATTTGGTTTCCATTTCAGCATCTAGTCTTTAAGTCATCATTTCTTCCTTCAGCACTTAGGCCACTCTTACTAAAGATTTTCGGTGCTTCTATCGGTCGAAGGGTATTTATACGCCGTGGGGTAAAAGTCCAATTCCCTTGGAATCTAGAAATTGGGGATGACTGTTGGATCGGTGAAGAGGTCTGGTTCATTAATCACGAAAAGATCCGAATTGGTTCAAACGTCTGCATTTCACAAAATTCAATTGTTTGCAGTGGTAGCCATGATTATCGATCTGCGGATTTGGAGTATGCACACAAACCTATTGAAGTTAAAGATGGGGCGTGGATTTGTTTAGATGCCAAAGTTTTACCTGGCGTGACGATCGGTGAGTGCTCTGTGGTTTCAGCTGGCGAGGTTGTGCGTAAATCTATTCCAGATTACTCAATGTTAGTCGGCGGAGAAATTCGCCCAATTGATGCACCAAAGTAAACAGTAGATGTCTAAGGTACTTCTTGTAACAACAAATTTTTGGCCAGAGCCAACTGGTATCGCTGTGTATACAACAGATCTTGCTGAGAATCTAAAAGCTAACAATAAAAAGGTATCTGTTTTAACTAGTTTGCCTCACTACCCCTGGTGGAAAGTTCCTGTGGAGTTTTCTTATCTTGGTGAAGGCGTTACTTCACATAATGGCGTTGAAGTAATTCGCGCAAAGCATCTTGTGCCTCCAAAGATGAATGCTTTACTGCGCATGCGATTTGAAACTTCCCTATGGTGGAATTTAAGAAGAGTATCTAAGGGATTAATGGGAAAAGAGTTTGATTTGGTTATCGCATGCATGCCTACCGTGGCTGCTGGAATTGTGGGAAAGAGAATAGCTAAGCGGCTTGATGTGCCATTTGGGTTGATTGTGCAAGATTTATCTGGTGCTGGCGCTAATCAATCCGGGTTACGCGGTGGTGCTCTGATTTCAAAGATTGCTCATGCGGTGGAAGGTAGAGCTTTGCATGCAGCAGACAGTTTAGTTGTGGTCTCACCTGCCATGAAAGATGTGGTTATTGGTTTAGGTGTTGAATCAAAACGAATTAACCAGATACTTAACTACTCAGCTAGAACAATAGCAATTCAAGATAAAACTAGTGCGCGGCGTAAGCTTGGCTGGGCAACGGACGATTTTGTTGTCATCCACACAGGCAACATGGGTGCTAAGCAAGATCTTGAGAATGTGGTGCGAGCAGCAGATACTCTTATTGGTGAAGATAAAATCAAGATTTATCTTGTAGGTCATGGAAATCAGGAGAACAATCTGAAGGCGCTCTCTAACGGCAAGGGCAATATAGATGTATTGCCTGCTGTGTCAGATGAAGATTACTCAGCGCTGCTCTCAGCAGCGGATTTATTGTTAGTTAATGAGCGAAGTACGCAGATGGAGATGAGTCTGCCAAGTAAATTGACTTCATATCTTTACAGCGAGCGCCCAGTACTTGCCGCCGTGCCAAGGGGTGGTGCCACATGGAAATTCTTAGATGGCGTGGCTGAGTTGGTAGAGGCAGCAGATCCAAAAGCTTTAGCTAAAAAAATTGAAGAATTAAGCCATAATCAAATCAGGCTTGATCAATTGGCGAAGATTGGTAGTGAGTTTGCAAAAAAACATCTTGATCCCGAAGTTGGCCGGGCAAAATATCTGCGGTGGGTTGAGGGCCTGATTCAAAATAAGTAACAACCGATACTAAGCACATATTTTCTATTTACTAGCGCCTAAACTTAAGCCCTAGCCAATTGAAGAATCATGTCTGCTGGATTTGAGGCCCGAGTACTTGTAGCTGAAGATGAAGAGTTCACACTCAATCTACTTCGCGAGGTGCTAACCAGTGCTAATTTCTTAGTTTAGGCAGTAACAAATGTTTCAGATGCGATTGCGAAAATAGGCAGCTTTGATCCGCATGCAGTTATTACAGATTTGAATTTTGGTATTTCCGGACCAAGTGGAGTTGATTTATTGCAATATATAGAAAAGGAACATCCATGGGTTGGCAAGGTGGTCTTAACCTCACACGCCTCCCCCGCGCTGGCAGTTCCAAATAGAATGGTCCTGCCTGCTGGAGTGACTTACCTTGAACCCAATATGAGACAAGTAAAGGCATTAGATACAGTGCATGAAACTCCAATTACAGAACCCGTCGCCGAGCAGTCAAGAGATTAAGTTATGAATGTGATCGTCTACGAAGTTGTGATAACTCTGGTTATATCCACAAAGGCTGCGGCGTAAGTTGAATTTGCGTCAACCGAGGCTCTTATTACACATGTTCCACCACCTGGTTTTACAGTGAGGGTGGTTCCGTTGGTTCCACCGGTTTCGCAGATCGTTGATGCAGAGCTTGTAGTGAAGATGACAGCATTACCTGATGAGCTTGTTGCACTCAAAGCATAAGTTTTGTTGACG
>Ga0164292_10005817_pt1 | contig 10101 bp, 9 predicted proteins | sample GEODES117metaG_FD_111486 | JGI IMG/M metagenome (GOLD analysis project Ga0164292, IMG submission 111486) | Eutrophic lake water microbial communities from Lake Mendota, Wisconsin, USA - GEODES117 metaG | ecosystem: Environmental > Aquatic > Freshwater > Lake | place: USA: Lake Mendota, Wisconsin... | reverse complement strand
CGGCGATGATCGCGCGGTGATCATCGGCCACGACTGGGGCGCGCCGGCGACATACGCAGCGGCGGTACTCGCCCCCCATCGCTGGCGCAAGGTGGTTGGCATGTCGGTACCGCCATGGGGAGCAATGGGACGCGCCTTTGTGGGCAACCTCGATCAGCTGCATCGCAGTTGGTACATGTTCTTCTTCCAGCATCCACTGTCCGACCTCGTCGTTGGCGCCAACGATCTCGCCTTCGTCGACTGGCTATGGAAACACTGGTCACCAACACTGCAGTCGGACACTGACATGCGCAACGCCAAGCAATGTCTGAGCGATCCCGCACATCTGCAGGCCGCGCTTGGCTACTACCGCGCGGTGTTTGGCTCTGGACACCGCGACCCGGCTCTCGCCGACGATCAAGCACGCGTCGATGGCGAGCAGCCATCGCAGCCACTCCTCTATCTACACGGCGTCGACGACGGGTGCATCGGCATCGACGTTGCGCGCGATGCCGCAGCGCATGCGCCAAGCAATGCCGCGGTGCGCGAAGTACAACACGCGGCGCACTTCCTGCAGCTCGAGCAGCCCGAGATCGTGAACACACTCATCGTCGACTTCGTTCGCTAGGGCAACGTCAGCCGATCATCGCACTCGGCGAGCAGTCCCTCTCGCACCAAGTCGTCGATCAAACGTGTCGCCCGAGTGGCGTCGGCCTCCAGGCCCATGAGCCGGGCAGCGGACGCTCGATCCACCGTCTGGGCTACCACAGCCTTCATCAAACGCCCGCGCGCTTGACGATCCGAACCGTCGAAGCGACCCTGTGGTTTGCTCGTATGAAATGACTGTGGCGCAGGATCCGCACCGCCCGCATACAACCATGCACACGTCTCGGCCACAGGGCAGGCGTCGCAGCGCGGGGATCGCGCGGTACACACTGTGGCTCCGAGATCCATGAGCAATTGATTCCATTCCCACGATCGCGTCGCTGGCACAACCGCGTCGGCAATTTCCTGAGCCTCGCGGCGAGGCAACGGCCGGTTGAGCTGTCGCGAAAACACCCGCGACACATTGGTATCCACCACGCCAATCGGTTGTGCATCGGCAAATGCGAGCACAGCACGTGCTGTGTACTCGCCTATTCCGGGCAACGCGAGCAACGCCGCGCGATCGCCAGGCACTAGGCCGTCATGTCGCTCGACAATGGCGAGCGCCGCTGCGTGCAGGTTTCGGCAGCGTCGCGGAAACCCCAGCCCCTGCCACAACGTCAGTAAGTCGCCGAGCGATGCGGATGCACACGCGCGCGGATCGGGATACCGATCAATGAATTCCCGGTATTTGGGTATCACACGATCCACCTGCGTTTGTTGCAGCATCACCTCGCTCACCAGCACCTGCCAGCGGTCGGTGGTGGCGCGCCATGGCAGGTCGCGGACATGCTCGCCACCCCATCGCAGGACGGGGTCGACGAGGGCGACTAGTCCTTCCAGACGTCCTGACCGTCGTATGGCCGCATCCGTGCGGGAAGCGCTGCGCGCTTCCACACCATCACGCGACGCTTGAAGTAACACACTTCCTTGCCGTCCTGGTTGAATCCCTTGGTCTCGACCGTGACAATGCCACGGTCGGGCTTCGACTGCGACTCCTGCACAGCAAGCACGCGCGTCTCGGCATGGATCGTGTCGCCATGGAATGTGGGGAACTTGTGTTGCAAGGTCTCCACTTCGAGATTGGCAATGGCGGCGCCACTCACATCAGGAACACTCATGCCGAGCACCAACGAATACACGAGATTGCCGACGACGACATTGCGACCCTGCACGCTATTGGCGGCGAACCAGTCGTTGGTATGCAACGGATGATGGTTCATGGTGATCATGCAAAACAGATGATCGTCGGCTTCGGTGATGGTCTTACCCGGCCAATGGCGGTAAACATCGCCGACAACAAAATCCTCGAGGCATCGCCCGAACGGTCGCTCGTGAACGGTCATGGCCTAGGACGCTACTCGTTGTCGTCATCTCCGGCTGAATAGACGCCCTTGAAGTCGGGTAACGGAAACTGACCCGTGCGATCGCGCGGTGCATAGTGCTCAAGGAATTCAAACTTGCTCGACGGATGCTCGGTCGCATCGATTGCCACACGTCGCCACGTTTGCAGTTTCGCCCTGCGCTCGATGGCAAAGGGCCCGACGCGCAAAGACAGATATGAAATCGCACCAAGAAGAATGGGGAGCCAATACTGCGCAATTCGATACGACAACACGCCAAGCGTCGCACCGCTGCGCGTGGCGCCAAAACCCACCAAAGTCGGAATAAAAATACTCTCGACAATGCCGAGTCCGCCCGGCGTAATTGGCACCACCGCCATGATGTTGGCCAAACCAAATGCAATGATGAGCGCGTCCGGCGGCATTGTCTCGCCGAATGCGCTGAGAAATACCCACAGTGAGGCCGCATCCAACAACCAGTTGATGCTGGCCCACACGAGTACGCGGACAAGCAACTTGCGATCGGCGGCCAACCCCTGCAATCGGGAGCCAAGGTGCTTCAGCACGTCGGCTGCGCGATCTTCGTCGAAACGAAACCTGCCGGCCAACCAGCGCAGCGCCCGTTCGGCCCGGCCCTGGCCGTCGATAATGCCGACGATCAGTGCGGCCGCCACCACCATCACGATGATGCCCACAATCGCCGCCGTGCCATACGCCGCATTGACGCCTTGACCGGGAATAGAGGCAATGAGCCCCACCCACAGGATGAGGTTAAGTACCACGGCCGACCCAAGCCCCGCCGTAGCGAGCGCAAATCCGGCGTCTGGCCCTTCCACCCCCGACAAACGCAACAGGCGATACCCAAGCGCGCTGGAGGCGGCACTGCCCCCAGGGAGGATGTTGCCCACACTTTTCGTACTCAGCTGAATGCGGAACAGCCGCCAGATGGATACGCCGTGATCACCCGGGCCCATTGCCGCGCGGGTCAACAACGAATAACTGAACAGCGCAAGCAACTGCAGCGCCAGGCCAACAACCAACAACGCGGGCTCTACTTGGGACAGTTCGGTCACTGCCTTGCGGAAGCCCGGGATCAGCGGGATGACGAAGAAGTAGACAACAAGACCGAACACCACCCACTTCAGGGTTACGAAAAGCGACCGGAAGCCGCCGTTTGTCGCCACCACTCGATGCTAGACACCAAACCGTCCTTCGGTTGGGCCCCTCGAAGCGGCGATTACTAGCGTTGGGACAATGAGCACCACGCCCGACCTCGCCCGCGCCGCCGACGTCATCGAACTCGCACGCAATGTGGTGGGTAAGGGCGTACGCCACCTCGCCGCCTCGGGAGGGCCAGACGTGCATCAAGTACTCGCCTACGACCTCGCCCATGCATCGGCAGCGGTAGAGACTGCGCGTTCGCTCCTCGACTACGGCGCAAAGGGCGACACCGAGGCGCGGCTCACATGTGCCTTCGTTGCCGACATGCTCCACGAAGTCATCACTCGGCTCATCGGCCGCGAATCGCAATGGGGACTCTCCTCCAACCCACTTCTCGATGCTGCTGATTTCATGGCCACTTACCGCGACCCCGAGTTTCTCGCCTCACTCGCGGAGACCCCCGGCCCTCGCCATCTCGATGCGGAATTCGAAATGGTGCAAGACACGTTCCGCAGTTATGCAACGAAGGAAATCGCCCCGCGCGCCGAACATGTGCACCGACACAACGCCGACGTGCCCGAGGAGATCATTGCAGGGCTGGCTGAACTTGGCGCCTTTGGGTTATCGGTCCCATCCGAATACGGCGGCTTCAGTGAAGGCGGCGACGGCGAATACATGGCGAACTGCATCGCCACCGAAGAACTGTCCCGCGCCTCGCTTGGCATCGGCGGATCGCTCATCACCCGGCCGGAAATTCTCACGCGCGCATTGGTCCGCGGCGGCACCGAGGAGCAAAAGCAAACATGGTTGCCCAAGTTGGCCACCACCGAAGTGCTCGCCGCCGTTGCCGTCACCGAGCCCGACTACGGCAGCGATGTGGCGTCAATCAAGACCACCGCAGTGCGCGGCACAAATGAGGCCGGAGTCGATGGTTGGATCATTAATGGTGTCAAGACCTGGTGCACATTCGGCGCGCGTGCCAACGCGCTGATGTTGCTCGCACGCACCGATCCCGACCGCACCAAGGCACACCGTGGCCTGAGTGTGTTCATCGTGCCCAAGCCCATTGGCGACGCACACGGCTTCGAGTTCAGCCAACCGGGCGGCGGCAAGATGGAAGGGCGGCCAATTGACACGATCGGCTATCGCGGCATGCACTCGTACGAAATTGCCCTCGACGGCTGGTGGGTGCCCGCCGACCATCTCATTGGCGAAGAGTCTGGTCTCGGCAAGGGCTTCTACTTCCAAATGGAAGGGTTCGAAAACGGCCGACTGCAGACCGCGGCGCGGGCCGTGGGTGTGATGCAGGCCGCATACGAAGCTGCACTCGACTACGCCAACAACCGCAAGGTCTTTGGCAACAACATCGCCGAGTATCAACTCACCCGCGCCAAGCTCGGCCGCATGGCCACCATCGTGCAGGCCTCACGACAGTTCAGTTACGCCGTGGCCAAGATGATGGGCAAGGGCGAAGGCGCGATGGAGGCCAGCATGGTCAAGGCCTACGTGTGTAAGGCAGCCGAATGGGTGACGCGTGAAGCAATGCAGATCCACGGCGGCTACGGCTACGCCGAGGAGTACGCCGTCAGCCGACTGTTCGTGGACGCTCGCGTGCTGTCAATCTTCGAGGGCGCTGACGAAACGCTGTGCCTGAAGGTCATCGCCCGCCGGCTTGTCGAAGAAGCGAGTGCTGCCTAACTCACACCCACTGCATGAGTTCGTGCAGTGAGTGCACACGCTCGCAGTCGAGGTGTGCACGATCGTCATACGGGTCTAGTAGCACGCCGTGAATACCGGCATTGAGTGCCGCGCCAACATCATTGACGAACGAGTCGCCCACATAGGCCACCCGTGAACGATCGATACCCTTCGCATCGAGCACCGTAAATGCGTCCGCAAAGATGCCAGGATCGGGCTTCGACACACCGATGAGATGTGAGTCGGTGACGATGAGCACCGGCACACCAGCGCCCGCCCCCACCTGCAAGATGCACTGATTGGCAAGCGTTGCCTCGATCTGCCCACTCGCGTTCGACACCACGCCAATCGGCACGCCGTGCAGATGCAGTCTCCACAATGCGGCGGTGGACTCCATCAGCGGATAGCGCCACAACATTGGCGAATACACGTCGCGCAGGCGTACTACCGCCTCGTGCATCTGCGCGTCGTTAATGCCCGCAGCCCGGGCCACTCCCGTGCGATACGTGTCCCAACTAAACGTGTCGATGGAACCCGCCGCGGTGGCTAATGCGTGGTCGTCGAGCGCCGCCATGCCAGCGTAATGAGCCCGCACTATCGAGGCCACCGAACCGTCGCCGCCATGTCGATCCACCACCGCACCAACCGTCGTTGGGTCGGGCACGACGAAGATGCCGCCCGCATCGAACAGCACTGCGTCGAAGCGTGCCGACACGAACTACTGCTTAGGCGATCGAGTGCGTCCGGCGCGTTCGCCGCGCGAGATGAACTTCAGCGCCATCTTGCGACTCGCTTCGTCGATCATCTCATTGCCGAACATCACGGCGCCTTTACCCTCAACCTCTGTGGCTGCTTTGTAGGCGTCGATGATTTCCCAGGCCTTATCGAACTGCTCCTGCGTCGGTGAGAACACCTCATTGAGCACGGTCACCTGATCAGGGTGCAGTGCCCACTTTCCGTCGAAGCCCAGTGTGCGTGCGCGCATGGAATAGTTGCGCAGCCCTTCCGTGTCACGAATGTGCAGGAATGGACCGTCGATGACCTGCAGTCCGTTCGCGCGGCCGGCCATGAGAATCTTGTTGAACACGTAATGGAAATGGTCCCCTGGGTATTCATCGATCGGCACTCCACCAGTGAGCACCGGCATTTCCATGCTCGCGGCAAAGTCGGCCGGACCGAAGATGATGGTTTCGAGTCGTGGACTCGCCGCACAGATTTCTTCAACGTTGATCAAGCCGCGGGCAGTTTCGATTTGCGCCTCGATACCAATATGCCCAGCGGGCAAACCGTTGGCGATTTCCACTTGGCGCAGCAACATGTCGGTAGCCACGACTTGGGCGGCCGACTCCACCTTCGGCAACATGATCTCGTCGAGGCGCTCGCCGGCGCCGCCTACAACTTCGATGATGTCGTAGGCCGTCCACTTAGTGCTCCAGTCGTTGACGCGCACGCACAACACCTTGTCGCCCCAGTCGTTGCCCTTGATCGCCGCTGCCACTTTCGCGCGCGACGCTTCCTTCTCCTTCGGCGCGACGGCGTCTTCGAGATCGAGGAACACCATGTCGGCGGGCATCGACGGCCCCTTGCCCATCATCTTTTCGGACGAACCGGGAATCGACAGACAGGAACGACGGGGCAGGTTGCGAGAGCGTGCAGACATGATCGACAGACTACAAGCCGCTTGCCACCAACATTTCGGGGCACGGCTCACACTCGGGCACCAACTGCGCACTATTGGCCGCGACAACGCCGAACGGTCCGACCACGGTGTCGAATTTCGACAACGCAACGACCGCCACGCGTTCGCCCGCGCTTCGTCGCTTCATCTCTGCCCACAGATCACGCGGCAACACCGTGCCCCGCCGCACCACCACCACCGCGTGCTCGATCTCACGTACATCGTCCTCGGCAACCATTACCTCGGTGAGACCACCACTTGTGCCACATCCCAGCGCCTCCACAACGACGACGTGGTCATCAGCCCGTGCGAGAAAATCGATCACATACGACTCGGTGGGATCATCGGCGTAGTCGTCCATCACCGCACGCACGTGCACAGCTGGGTCGAGCGAGGTAAGCGTGTGCGCCCCCAGCCACCACAGGGGTGCACACGTAGGGTGCTTGTCCACTAGACGACGCACGATCAGTACGAGGGCCTGCGGATCGGTCGCCATGGCGCCAAGCGCCCATGCCGATTCGTGAACCAGGTCACGCGCGTCCGCGCCCCGCGCACCCGCCACATGCCGCAGGTACTCCATGGGGTGCATGATGAAAACGCTACTGCGGAGTTGCTACGGTCTTTGCCCGTGGCACTTGCTCCTTCCCCCGACCTGGTCTTCACTCCACTCGTCGGTGATGCCCGCCCGTTGCACGAGTGGACCACCACGTTTCATCTCGCGTCGATCGTGATTGACCCGTTTACCAACGAGAGCGCATGGATTCTCGACACCGCTGCGCGTATTCTTCGTCACTTCTCCGGTGCCGCGACGCGTGTCAACTTCATCGTCACGGCAACCGCCGCCGAGGCCAAGCAGTTTCTCGGACCGCTCGCCAACGAGTTCCTCACCTTTGTCGACCCCGAGCGTGCAATCGTCAAGCAATTGGGACTGCAGTCCCTTCCTGCATTCGTCTTTGTTCGCGGTGACGCTTCCGTGCCCGCCGCGGCAGAAGGCTGGAACCCTGCCGAATGGCGTGCGGTGGCCCAACACATTGCCGAAACCGTGCAGTGGTCTGCGCCGCACATTCCGATGGCCGGCGATCCGGGCGTCTTTGCGGGTTCACCCGCGCTCGCCTCCTGAAGCAACCGAAACGTAGCCTTGGGGCATGGCTACCCCCCAACCTGCACCGTTTTCCTACACCGAACTGCTTCCACTCGGTGACGACACCACCGAGTATCGACTGCTCTCCACCGAAGGCGTCTCCACGTTCACCACGCCGGAGGGAACCTTCCTCAAAGTGGATCCCGCTGCAATCACGTTGCTCACCGAACATGCGATGCGTGACATTGCCCACCTGCTGCGCTCAGGACATTTACAGCAGTTGGCCAACATCCTGAAGGATCCCGAGGCCAGCTCCAACGACCGCTTCGTCGCGCTCGACCTTCTGAAGAACGCGAGTATTGCCGCTGGTGGTGTGTTGCCCATGTGCCAAGACACAGGTACCGCAATCATCAAGGCCAAAAAAGGTCAGTTCGTGTTCACCGGTGGTGGCGACGAAGAGGCAATGTCGCGCGGGATCTACAACACGTACCAAACGAGCAACCTGCGCTACAGCCAACTGGCGCCGCTCACCATGTATGAAGAGGTGAACACCAATACCAACCTCCCCGCCGAAATCAAGGTGCAGGCCGTCGACGGCGACGAGTACAAGTTCCTGTTTATTGCCAAGGGTGGCGGCTCGGCCAACAAGAGCTATTTGTTTCAGGAGACCAAGGCACTCCTTAACGAAAAAGCGTTGCTGCCCTGGTTGTTCGACAAGATGAAGACGCTCGGCACTGCAGCCTGCCCGCCCTATCACCTCGCCGTCGTTATTGGCGGCACGTCTGCAGAACACGCCGTCGAAACTGCCAAGTTGGCCAGCACGCGCTACTTGGACTCGCTACCAACCGAAGGGTCGCGCCTCGGCCACGCTTTCCGCGACATTGACCTCGAGGCCAAGGTGCTAAAGCTCAGCCAGCAGACCGGTATCGGCGCGCAATTCGGTGGCAAATACTTCTGCCACGACGTGCGCGTGATTCGTCTTCCACGCCACGGCGCCAGTTGTCCTGTGGCCATGGCCGTTTCGTGCAGTGCCGATCGCCAGGCGCTCGGCAAGATCAATGCGAAGGGCATCTTCCTCGAGCAACTCGAGACCGATCCCGCGCGCTTTCTGCCCGAGATCACCGAAGACGATCTCGCCGCCGACGTTGTGGCAATCGACCTCAACCGACCCATGTCCGAAATTCGCGACACGCTCTCCAAGTATCCAGTCAAGACACGCGTCATGCTCTCGGGTCCAATGGTCGTGGCGCGCGACATTGCGCACGCCAAGATTCGCGAACGCCTTGAGGCCGGCGACGGCCTACCGCAGTACATGAAAGATCACTGTGTGTATTACGCAGGTCCGGCAAAGACGCCCGAAGGCTATGCGTCGGGTTCGTTTGGTCCTACCACCGCAGGGCGCATGGACGCCTACGTGGGCGAGTTTCAGGCAGCAGGCGGCAGCTTCGTGATGTTGGCCAAAGGCAATCGTTCACGCCAGGTGACCGAGGCCTGCAAAACCTATGGCGGTTTCTACCTCGGTTCTATTGGCGGGCCAGCTGCCCGACTCGCACTCGACTGCATCACCAAGGTCGAGGTGCTCGAGTATGCCGAACTCGGCATGGAAGCGGTATGGAAGATCGAGGTGCAGGACTTCCCCGCATTCATCGTGGTCGACGACAAGGGCAACGACTTCTTCGACATGGTCAATGCCACCCCGGGCGTGCCACTTCAGATCAAGTAGTTCCGACTACAGCAGCGATCGCACCGCGTCGCGCGTCGCAGCAATTTCATCCGGTGTCGCGCCAAACTCAACAGCGGCAAAATCGGTGACGCCAATGTCGGCCAACGCCGCAATGCGTGCCGATACTTCAGCGGCTGTCCCGACGATAGCGATGTCGGCCGGGCCGGCGGCACCTTCGTGGTCGAGCATGGCGCGGTAACTCGGCAGCTGTCCATACACCGCAAATATCTCTGCAGCGCGGGCACGTGCTCCCGTCACGTCGGCGGTCACGCACACGGGTAGCGCCGCAATCACGCGCGGGCTCGGGCGACCCAGGCGACTCGCCGCTTCAGTGATCGTGGGAATGGTCAGGGTGCGCAACGTCTCCGGTCCGGTACACCAGGTCAGCGTGCCGTCGGTCTTCGCAGCGGCAAGCGTAAGCATTTGCGGGCCGAGTGCAGCAACCACCACACCACTGCGCGACGCGTTCGGAATCGAGATTCCTGCGTGTGCGGTGAGCGTCTCTCCCGCAAATGACACCTTGCCCTCTTCGATGAGCGGCATCAGGATCGACAGGTATTCGCGCATGTGACGAAGTGGCTTGTCAAATGACATGCCCATCATGTCCTCAATCACCACTTTGTGACTGAGCCCAATACCCAAACACAGACGACCACCAACGATTGCGTTTGTTGTCGTGGCCTGCTGGGCCAACATCATCGGGTGTCGCGGATACGTGGGTACGACACTGGTGCCCAACTCGATGCGCGGCACCTCACGGCCAATCACTGCAAGCGTGGTAAGCGCATCGGGG
>Ga0164292_10005816_pt1 | contig 10102 bp, 8 predicted proteins | sample GEODES117metaG_FD_111486 | JGI IMG/M metagenome (GOLD analysis project Ga0164292, IMG submission 111486) | Eutrophic lake water microbial communities from Lake Mendota, Wisconsin, USA - GEODES117 metaG | ecosystem: Environmental > Aquatic > Freshwater > Lake | place: USA: Lake Mendota, Wisconsin... | reverse complement strand
GCGTTTAAACCAGTCTGCACACCTGCGCCAAGGAAGGTGTCGGGTGCAATACCAAGTCTCACACCATTCTTCTTCGCAGCTTCTAGTAACTGCGTGGCACCAGAACGGTCCAGTGCCATAGGTTTTTCAGACCAGACATGCTTACCCGCGTTGAGAGCGGCAAGACTTACTGGAACATGTGCAGCTGGAATAGTGAGGTTAATGACGAGCTGGATCTGATCATGGGCAAGTAGCTCATCGAGAGACCCACTTGTAAGAACGCCCCATTTCTTTGCTTGCGAAGCAGCGCGCTCTCTATCTAAATCTGCGACAAAGAGAACTTCGAAATCGGGGAAGGTTGTGAGGTTAGAAAGATATTGATCGCTGATATTTCCTGCGCCAACAATTCCTACTCCAATTTTCTCGTGTTGCATTAGCCCTTAATCGCGCCTTCCATTACGCCCTTAACCAATTGCTTTGACACAAGGAAGAAGAGAATGATGAGTGGCAGTGTGGCGAAGAAGGCGGCACCCATTTGGGCAGCGTGGTTAACTATGTAAGCCTGCTCCTTCATCTGGGCGATAGCCATCTGAACAGTCAGCATCTTGTCTCCGTCGAGAATGAGCATTGGCCAGAGGAAGTCATTCCACGCGCCGAGGAAGGAGAAGAGACCCATGACGAGAGCCGTTGGGCGCACCAGCGGAAAGACAATTTTTGTATAGATCTGCCATGGAGATGCACCATCAATACGCGCAGCTTGGATCACTTCATCAGTAATGACCGCCGAGATACTTTGTCTCATCCAGAAAACGCCAAAGGCTGAGACTAGCCCCGGGACAATAATCGCCTTGAGATCATTATTCCAACCAAGTCTGGTCACGAGTATGTACATCGGAATGATTCCGAGCTGGCCTGGAACCATCATCGTCAGAAGAATAAATGCAAAGAACTGTTTCTGCCCCTTGAACTTCAACTTTGCGAAGGCATATCCAGCAAAAGTGCAGAAGAAGATATGCGAAACGGCCATCGAGATTGAGATAATGAATGAGATAGCGATTGCACGGGAGATATTTGCATATTGGAAGATAACATCGAAGGTGACAGGGAGTTGGTCTCCGAGAGTAACTCTCGGCGGATTCTTAGCAATCTCATTCTTTTCATTCGATGCTACTACAAGCATCCACCAGAATGGGAAGACAACTAAAAATGTTGTCACACCGAGAGTGATGTATGCGATTGCCGCACTGATTCTGAATTGTGGCTTCTCAGTGGGCGAAGTGGACTTCTTTGAAGTAAGGGTGCTCATCATTAATCCTTCGCAATCTTGCTAGCAATGGTCGCATTAATTAAGGCAAATACAATTACACAGAAGAATATGAAGATTCCAATAGCTGCTCCATAGCCAAACTGGAACTTTCTAAAGGCTTCCTCGTAGAGGAACATCGCGAGTGTGTAGAACTGCTTATCGTTTCCACCCGTCACTCCGCCCAAAATGTAAGGCTCGTTGAAGGTCTGAAGACCACCAATAGTCGACATGGTGATGGTAAAAATCATTACATTTCTAATTCCCGGCAGAGTCACATATTTAAACTGCTGCCATCCATTGGCGCCATCGAGTGAGGCGGATTCATAGAGTTCTTTAGGAATCGCTTGCATAGCTGCCAGATAGATAAGGGCGTTATAACCGGTCCATCTCCAGATGATCATTGTTGCAATTTCAAAGTGGCTGGTGAAGGTTCCCTCCATCCAGTTAATCTTGTCTACGCCAAAGATGTTGAGTACGTAGTTAATGAGACCAAAGTCGCGTCCGTAGAGTGAGCTGAAAATTACTGCGATAGCTAGAACCGAAGTGACATTCGGAATCAAAATAGCTGCACGCCAAAAGTTCGAAAATCTCAAGCGATTTCGATTCAGGATCGTGGCTAGATAGAGAGCTAGCGCCAATTGAGGAACTGTGCCAAGGACCCAGATACTGAGAGTGTTACGTAGGGCTTTCCAGAGAACTTCATCTTGGAGCAAATTAGTGAAGTTTGTGAGACCAATGAAAACTTTCTCACCTAGCGGATCCCAGGCAAAAAATGCCATGTAGCTGGTGTAGAGAATGGGAAAGATGCCGAAGACGAGATAGAGAAAATAGAACGGTGAAATTGCAAAGAAAGCCGTACGACCTTCACCATCGCGAAGGGAGGATTTGCTTTTTGCCGAAGTTTTTTGTTTCAAGTTCATTCTTCTCCATCTTTCAATTTTAAGATTTTTGACTAGGTCGAGGGCAATTCGGCGATTGCCAAATTGCCCTCGACGTAGTTATTCAGAGGGATCGAGCCTAGGAAAGGGCCTTGATCTTCTTGATTTCCTTCATGAGCTGCGCCCATGATGCTGCTGGTGTCTGCTTACCAGAAGCCATACGGCCAACAGCCGCGTTGTAGGCATCCTTTACGGAAACCTGGAACTTACCTTCGTAGATTGGCTTCTTGATTGACATAACTACATCAGAGAAGATCTTTCCGATAGGTGCATTGTTGTAGGCAACATCTCTCGCAGCTAGGAATTTTGGATCCTTATAGACTGCTGGAGTTGTTGGAAGTACTCCCTTATCAAGGAATAGCTTGAGCTGTTGCTGAGGTGCGAGCACCCAGCTAATGAATGTCCAAGCTGCCTTTGGATTTTTTGCGAACTTAGGGATAGTCAATTGTGAACCACCCCAGTTTGCTCCGCCACCAGGCATTTGGGCAACGTCCCAAGCTCCTGGAATGTCCTTAGCGTTGTTTTGGATATTTGCAAGCAACCATGAAGGACAGAGCATTGCAGCGAAAGCTCCATTGCCCATTCCCTGGTTCCAGTCGCTTGACCAAGGTGCGATTTCCGCAGATAGCTTCTTCGCAACAAATGTTGCTGCTAAGTCATAAGCCTTCTTTACCTGTGGAACTTCAACGATCTTGTCAGTCTTCTTGTCGTAGAACTGAATTCCGTCAGCACCCTGGCGTGAAACGCCTTCGAATAGCTGGCTGACGTTATCTAGGAATGGCTTTCCAGTTGCTGCTACGTACTTTGTAGCAAATGCTGTGAGCTTCTCCGGTGTTGAAGTTGCTGCAGATACAGCACCTCTTTCGTTCGGCAAGCCAGCCTTCTTAAGAAGATCTTGGCGGTAGCACATTGCAAGTCCGCCGACATCAGTAGGAATACCGATGATAGTTCCATCACGTGCTACGCCTTGTTCCCAGCGCCAGTTGATGAATGTTTTTTCGAGGGTATTGGCCTTGAAAGTCTTTCCAAGGTCGGTGAACAACTGAGGATATGCCTTGAAGCGAGATGTGTATCCAACTTCCATACAAGCGATATCTGGACCAGTTCCACCGATGAGCTGAGTCAATAGACCATCGTGATGGGCATTGAAATCTGCTGTCTTTAGATTTACCTTAATATTTGGATTGACAGTCTCCCACTCTTTGAGGAGATTGCCCATGTTCAAATCATTGAAGCAACTTAATGTGATCTCAACCGGGGCGGCTGAAGCGGGTGTTGTTGGGAGCACGAGTGCACCAGCAACTGCAAAGATTGCAACAATCTTTGCCTTCCGAATACTTTTAAACATTAGACCTCCGAGGTGTCTTAGCTCTCCAGGAACCTTTCCCGAGCTTCACTTATCCTTGCCGTGAGAGCGCTCTTATAATTTCCCCTTTTTGCCACGAATGCAAGGGCTCACGGGATTAATTTTGCCTTGTTACAGGAAAGTTATAAAGGGATCTGAGCGTGAATCGAGCCGCTCAAGGCGAAATCATGAGAGCGCTCTTACGTTTTGGGTTATTTCCGCTAATCTAGGCCTGTTGGCGACTTTGAATCTTACGTGGCAGAAAAGGTGGGATAGGCGATGGAGAAGAGCAAATTACACATCAGCGGGGCCGATGGCTTCAGAGCGATAGCTTGTTTATTAGTTCTCTACCATCACCTGACGCAGAAGATGAACCCTGACTCAGCTCCAGAATGGTTTAAGCCGATTCACCACTTTGGCATGCGTGGTGAAGTGGGAGTCAGCCTCTTCTTCGTTTTATCGGGCGCTCTACTCTCATATCCATACTGGCGGTCTCTTTTCACTTCTGAAGCTAAACCACGAGTCGCGCATTATGCGTTGGCACGAGTAGCCAGAATTGTTCCAGCTACCTGGTTCAACCTCATCTTCTGTACCTTGATCGCACTCTATATCTACGACATTCCAGTTAATATCAAAATGTTATTTTCTGGTCTCTTCTTCGTTAATAGCTATCACTACACAACTTTCTTTCCGGCAGAGCTCAACGGCCCTCTATGGTCTATTGGACTTGAAGTCTCCTGCTACGTACTACTTCCAATCGTGCTCTTCTTTATACTCAAGATAGCTAAAAACTTCTTGACAGCTTTTGTCACATTGACTCTATGGATTGCAGTTAATCAGCTGATCATCAATCCGTGGGTTATTGAAAGATTTATGACGAGCCAAGACGGAAAAGGCTGGGATAAGGGCCTCGTTGGTGGCGCAAAAGAGTGGCTTCCATATTGGAATGTCGTCAGTTTCTTTTCACAGTTCCTCATCGGTGCACTGGCAGCTTTGATTATTGCCAAGTTGGCAAGCAGCTCACGAGGGAAGAAACTGTATTTCGATGGCGGAGCAGTCTTACTGATTCTTGCCGCGATTGCCTTGGTAGGAGCACGCCTGACCCCTGGAGCGCCAGATTCCTTTACTCGCCAGCCTTATCTCTCACCTTTCTACGCAATTTTAATGGCACTTGCTCTTGTAGCAGTCTCACAATCTGTCTATCTCTTCAAAGTCATTGATAACCGTTTCTTTGTCTGGGTTTCCCAGATCTCATTCGGCGTTTATCTCTGGCACCAGGTTGTTCAGAATATTCTCCAGAAAAGCTTTAAGGAGAACTATGTGTACTTCGGTGTCACCGATCTTCAAGAGTGGACGCTCATGAGTGCGATCGTCATCGTGATCTCAGGTGCTATCGCGACACTGAGCTGGAAGTTCTTTGAAAAACCAATACTTAATGCTGCACGCAGAAAGATGAAGAACAATGCGAAGTAAATTACTTTCTATAGCACTTGTCGGGACAGTACTTGCCTCTTTGGCATCACCAGTTGCACAGGCTGCATCAAATCCAAAATATCCATTATCCACAAAAGGAAATCAGATCATTGATGCTGCGGGTAATCGCGTAATTTGGCAGGGCGTCAACTGGTATGGGATGGAGAATGAACCCGCCACACTCATTGGCCTCAATGCTCGCGATTACAAATTAATGCTCAAGCAGATACGGCAAACAGGTTTCAACACAATACGAGTTCCTTTTTCGATGCAGACTATTGCAAAAGGGCCTGAAGTCTCGGGTGTAGCTGACTACATTGGATCAAATAAGGAACTTAAGGGCAAGAGTCCGATGGAAGTCCTTGATGCTGTCATTGTCGAAGCCGAGAAGTTAGGGCTCATGATTATTCTCGATAATCACTCACAAGCCGACCAGGGATATAGAAACGATCTCTGGTATGGACAAGCCGGTTTCACCGAAGATATGTGGGTTTCGATGTGGAGAGATTTAGCTATTCGCTATAAGAATTCTCCCAATGTAGTTGGATTTGATTTAAAGAATGAGCCACATGGAAAGGCAACGTGGGGCGATGGCGCAGAGACTGATTGGCGTAGAGCGGCAGAACGTGCGGGCAAAGAGATTCAATTAGTTAATCCGAACCCACTCATCATCGTTGAAGGAATTGAGAATCAAGTAGTGGGTGGACAACTCCTCACTGGACATTGGTGGGGAGGAAACCTCGAAGGAGTTCGCAAGAATCCTGTGGTCCTGCCGGTTGCAAATAAGATTGTTTACTCACTGCATGAATATGGTCCAGAAGTATCTCCACAGCCCTGGCTCGTAAGTAAGAATCTCGAGAAGAATCTTCTTGATCGCTGGAATAAGGGATTTGGCTATATCCACGATCAAAATATTGCGCCTATCTTGGTTGGCGAATTTGGCGCTATCGACTATTCAACGAAAACCATAAGTGGCCGATGGATGAAAGCCTTTACCGATTATCTTGGCAAAAAGGGGATGAGCTGGACGTACTGGGCGTGGAATCCAGGATCCGGCGACACTGGGGGATTGCTTACACCCGACCTTGTCACTCTAGAGAAATCAAAGATGCCGACGATTCTCAAGTTAATTAAGACGCAGGCAAAATTTATAAAGAAGTAATTGCTATCGAGACAAGAGAAAAGTAAGCACACGAATCAGAGAGAAAAGGAAGATAAATGAGTATTAAGACAAAGAAAGTACTTGCTGGTTTTGCTTCCACTCTAACTGTGCTTGCTTTATCAAGCGCTGCATCAGCTCCGTCAATGGCCGCAGGAGATCCACCGCAGGATGCAGTAATTAAGTTAATTAGCCCGATTCTTACCGCAGAAAACACAAGTGAAGCTGATGCAAATCAGAAGATGGCTGATCAGTGGGTAACTAATGGACAGTATGGATCTGGTTTAGTTTTCCAACGCGCATTTGTGCCAGTTGGTTCTACAATTACATTGGTTTATCACGTAACTGATAAGGATGGAAAGATTCTAGTTGGCCAAGATGTGAAACTTCGCATCAATAAGGGCTCCTCAAATTCTTCTGCAATTGTTCAAGTTGATGAGAAAATCACAACTGGCGTACACAAGCCTAAATCAGCTGATCAAGCGCAAGTAACACATAAGACAGATGCTTTCGGAAACGTAACATTTGTTATGAAGAATCTTGATAAGCCAGGTACTGGCGAACCAGAACCTGAATCAATGACTGCAAAGCCAAAAATCAGCGCTGATGGATTGAACGATCTTCACGCGCAGGTTTTGCCGGAAATTGCCGGCGAAAAGCAAGATCACTCAACTATTACTGAATTCCACTATTACAACCCAAAGACAAAAGCTGTACAGCCGGTAACTAAGCCAACAATTCGCATAGTTTCGCCAATTCTAAATGACGCTAACTCCATTAACCGTCCTGATGTAGAGAAGAATTTAAGCGTTGATCACAGTTGGTATGCAAAGGGAATTGGCTACCGTGAAGCTTATGTTCAAGCTGGATCAGCTATCAATCTGGTTTACAAAGTCACTGATGACAATGGTAAACCTCTTCCTAATACTGCAGTGAAACTTCGTGTGAACAAGGCCTACAGCAAATCGAATGCTGCCATGGCTGGTGGTAAGAAGGCGACAGATCCAAAGAAGGATAACTCGCAAGGTAATGATCAATTGGTACTAACAGGTACCACTGATGGTTTTGGCTACGTTCTATTTGCTTTGAAGAACACTAACAAAAAGGGCGAACCAGTTCCCGCCTCACTAACCACACCTATACCAACAACTAACGGTGTATACAGCCAGATTTTCCCAGAAATTGCTGGCGAAGCAATTGATATCGCTGACATGGTGGAATTCCACTTCACAGGTGACGCAGCTGCTGCACCAGCCTCGACCGCAGTTTCAGTAAAAGCAATTGCATCTAAGGCATCTGTAAAGGGCAAGCCTGTCTTCTCTATGACAGTTGTAATCGCGAACGCTTCTGGAAAGTCGGCAGCAATCAGCATCTCCGGCTTGAAGAAAGTGACTGAAAAGATTTCAGCTGCTAACCAAGCCTTCAAGTACACCGTATCTGCTGGAGTTAAGACTGTTTCGGTAGTAATTGCTGGAAAGACATATACATCTAAGGTAACCGTAAAGTAGAGCTGGCGAGCCACCGTAACGGCGTAGATCTAGCCTCTATCTAGATCGAGTAGCCCACGTCGCACCATTGCGGATTATTTGAGTAATGATTGGATGCGAAACTACCTCTAAGTTATGTCCTGGCGAGCAGATGAATATTCGCCCTTCTCCCCATTGGCGAGTCCAGATTGCTGGAGATGTAACAGGAGATTTCCAAGGATCACCGGCATGCGATTGTTGTGTTGTCGTTGCCAGAACTTTCATATAGGAATCGGCCAATAACCAGTATTGCTCAGTTGTTAGATCAAAATTAGAAAATCCTCGTGTGATGACATCTTCTTTACCTGCATCTGTAAAGTCAATAGTGTGGTGGATAAAGAAGTCATCTTCTCGACCAGTTCGCAATTCTTCGGACTTACCAGGGTGTGCAATAAACTTGGCTCCGATAAGTTGGTAGTAGCTCTCAGATTGTGTGAATCCAACCAAGACTCCGCCATGCCAACCGATGAAACCCGTTCCGTTTGCTACTGCTTGCGTTAAGCCACGCACTGAGGATTCATCGATTTCACTTTCGATACATTGAATAATGAGATCAACCGAGGCCATGAATTCTGTATCAGAGTAAATCTTTGGAGAGTCAGAGACTGTTATTTCAAATCCTTCTGATTCGAGAAAAGGGCGAAAGTGTTCCGTTGTTTCAACGGGTTGGTGGGCCGGTCTTCCGCCTCGAACAATGAGCGCCTTCTTCATTTCATCAGCCTTTCACTTTTCTTAACTTTTGAGAATATTCGAAAAGGCTATATTAAAAGCGCTTGCCAAGGTAGATATCAGGTTATAGACTCACCCAGATTTGAGAGCGCTCTCAAAAATGAGTCGTCACGGAGGGATTTCCATGGAATATCGCAAACTAGGCAGCACAGGTATGTATGTCTCAGAAATCACCTACGGAAACTGGATCACTCATGGATCGCAAGTAGATGCCGACTCTGCAAAGAGCTGCGTCCGTGCGGCTCTGGATTCAGGCATTACAACCTTTGATACTGCAGATAGCTACGCATTTGGTCGCGCTGAGACCGTTCTAGGAAAATCTCTGAAGGGCGTGAAGCGCGAATCCTATGAGCTGATTACAAAGATTTACTGGCCTACAGGCGAGGGAAAGAATGATCGCGGCCTCTCTCGTAAACACATTTTCGAGTCGGCACATGCATCTCTGGATCGCCTTCAGACCGATCACCTCGATGTTTTGATCTGTCATAGATACGACCACGAAACTCCACTAGAGGAGACCCTCGCTGCATTTGATGATTTGATTAGACAAGGCAAGGCGCACTACATCGGCGTCTCTGAGTGGAATGCCAAAGAGATCGCGGCGGCTCTAACCATTCAAGATGCCAAGGGTTACACACGCTTTGTCACCAACCAGGCTCAGTACTCTGCTCTCTACCGCGTTATTGAAAAAGAAGTTGTCCCACTTTCTGAAAGAGAAGGAATTGGCCAGATTGTATTTTCCCCACTCTGCCAAGGTGTGCTAACTGGTAAGTATCTACCGGGAAAGAAGCCACCACTAAACTCTCGCGCCAACGATAAGAACAGCTTGGTGGGCGGCGCTGGATTTATCTCAGGATGGCTGCGAGAGGATGTTCTCACCGCGGTTCAAAAATTAAAGCCAATCTCTACAGATCTTGGAATTACGATGGCTCAGTTAGCGCTGGCCTGGGTACTCAATAACTCAAATGTTTCAAGTGCGATCATGGGTGCAACAACTGCCAAGCAGGTCAAGGAGAATGCAAAGGGTGCAGGTATAAAGCTTTCTGCCGATGTTGTCTCTGAGATGAATAAGATTCTTGAAAAACTGGCAGAGACAGATCCGCAGAAGAACCAAAGCCCTAATCCTCGAGCTTAAGAAAAGAGTGAAATCATGAGTATTTTCAGCGGCAAGAGAATCGTCCTTACGGGCGCATCGCGTGGGGTTGGCTATGAAGCGAGCAAGCTATTTCTAGCTGCAGGGGCCGAGGTCATCGGTACCGGTAGAGATGCCGCCCGACTTGAAAAAGTTGCCGTGGAATTACAGGGTCTTGGAAAATTCACTCCATTCCTGGCAGATTTCGATACCGCGGAAGCGCCAAAGAAGTTATCTGACTTCGTCCGTGGCAAGTGGGATTCCGTTGATTTCCTACTTAATAACGCAGCGATACAGACTTATAAAAATGATTGGCATGATGAAGGGTTAGAGCTACTCAACGAGCAATGGCGTTGCAATGTTTTCGCTCAGCATGAACTTATCTTTAGGATGCAGGATCTTCTTGAAAAAGGAATTGAACCTCGAGTAGTAAATGTGAGTTCTGGCGCAGGAAGCTTGCAAGCACTTAAGGAATCACCGGATATGCCGACCTACCGACTTACCAAATATGCGCT
>Ga0164292_10005815_pt1 | contig 10102 bp, 7 predicted proteins | sample GEODES117metaG_FD_111486 | JGI IMG/M metagenome (GOLD analysis project Ga0164292, IMG submission 111486) | Eutrophic lake water microbial communities from Lake Mendota, Wisconsin, USA - GEODES117 metaG | ecosystem: Environmental > Aquatic > Freshwater > Lake | place: USA: Lake Mendota, Wisconsin... | reverse complement strand
TGCTGCAAGCCCGCTGTGACGATTGCCGCCGCAATCAGCACATAAATGAGGATGTTGTGGAACTGGGCAATAAAGCGCAGCAGTGGGCCGCGGGACCGTTTTTCGGGCAGTCGGTTGGGCCCGTATTGCTGGAGGCGCTGGGCGGCTTCAGCGCTCGACAGACCATCCGACTGGGTTTCCAGGGCGGACAGGCAGTCTGCTGGCGTTTGAGCGTGCGGGTCCGAAATCTTCATACGGATCTTTCCCCTAACTCTTGAGCAGCGAAGCGTGTTTGAGTTCCGGCTTGGCAGATCAGATCGACGGCTCGATCAGCCGCATCCTGAAAGGGCTCGAGGACCAAATTTGCCCCGGCGGCGATCAGCATCGCGCGCTCCTCTTCATCGTGAGCGGCGGCAGCAAATCGACCTGAATAGCCCGCAGTGCGAAAGAGTTGCATGGCCGTTACTCGGCTGTCGTCGTGGCTGAGGCCCGTGAGGTGGGTTGGCATGGCCAGCACAATCCACTCCGCCTGAGTCCACGGCAGTTCGGCAATGAATTCAGCGTCGCACGCGTCACCAAACTCGGCATCCAAGCCCAGCGCTCTCGAGCTGTGGATTGCGCCTGGATTGAAGTCAATCCCAAGCACGTTCACCCCGCGATGCGCAAGCCTGAGCGCAATGGCCGACCCGAGGCGACCCAGCCCAAAGAGGATGATGGGGTGAGCCCTCGTCTGCACCGACGCGGTTTCGCTGGGCTCGCGAGGTGTGCCGCGTCTCTCGAAGAGGCCCAGGATCGGCTCGCATATCGAATAAAGTTGATGCGAGTACGTGATCATGTAACTGGACGCGGCGATGGTGACCATACCGACCAGCGTGACGAGTCCCAGAGCCTCCTGCGTGACATGACCGAGCGAAACGCCCATCGCGACAAAGATCAGTGAGAACTCGCTGATCTGCGCGACCGTCAGTCCGGCGAGGAAAGCGGTCCGTTTTCGGTACCCCATCGCCCCCATGATGATGAGTACGATCAAGGGGTTGCCGATCAGGACGAACAGTGAGAAGACCATCGCGGCGCTGAACTGGGTGCCCAGAAGTGAGAGGTCGAGGGTGGCGCCCAAGGCAATGAAGAAGAACAACAGCAGGAAGTCCCGCAGTGACGCCAGCCGCGCCGCAATGGTTTCACGGTAGGGCGTCGAAGCGAGCGCGACGCCTGCGAGCAGCCCCCCGACTTCCTTGCCCAGACCCACTGAGTCGCCAGCGGCCGCCGCGAGCGCAGCCAGTGCAATGGCAAAGATGACCAGCAGTTCCGGCACGCGCGCGAGGCGGTTGGTAATCGGTTCGGCGAGATACCTGGCGAACAGCGCGACCGCAACCAACATGCCCAGTCCAGAGCTCAGGACCTTCAGCACTGCGCTACCCGCGGATACATCGCCCGCCGTCGATGCGCCGATGCCGATCGCTGAAAGAACGATCATGGCGAACACGACAAACAGGTCTTGCACGATCAGAAATCCCAGGGCAATCTGACCATGCAGTGAGTCAATCTCCCGCTTGTCCGACAGCAGTTTGACGATGATGATGGTCGACGAGAAGGTCAGAGCGATCGCGACATAGAGGCTCGTAATGGGCCCCAGCCCGAGCGTCAGGCCGATCAGCCAGCCGAACAAGGCCGTGAAAATGACCTGTCCCAGGCCGGTCATCACTGATACGCCGCCCAGCGAGCGGATCAGGTTGATGTCGAGTTTGATGCCGACCAGAAAAAGCAGTAACGCAATGCCGAGCTCGGAGAGCAGGCTGATGTGTTCGCTCGATTGAGCCACATCGAGCACCGATGGGCCGGCGATCAGCCCCACAGCAATGAAGCTGACGATCAGGGGCTGGCGCAGCAGGCTGCCGATCAGCCCCAGCCCGGCTGCCAGCACGAGCAGCAGAGCGATTTCCGAGAAAGACGAGAGTGACAAGGTGTGTTCTTTCAGTGAGAGCAGGGCACTCGAGGCACCGCTGCGCAAGGTGGCGCAGTAGGCGGCGCAGTAGGCGGCGCAGTAGCGTGGCGCCTGGCACGAGAATTTAGGCAGTCACTACCCGTGCGATCTGATCGGAATCAAGCTTTCCGTCGATAACATCCCCCGCGGCAGGCGATCTTTCCTGCGCCTGCACGCCAAGCGGTTGAGCGCGCAGCATTGATCAGTGTCGATACGACATCTGCGCTTGATTGGGTCCGTGTCGCGGAGAGTCTGCCATCGAATCGTACCGGGATGCGGCACGTGATGAGGCGCTGAGCCGGCTCAAGCGCTTCGGCGCTCAGTCCCTCCAACGCTGTGCGCTTGCGTCGCCGTGAGGCAACATGCCCGGGCACTTCTCGAGTACCGTGGCGAGGATGACAGCACGCCGCAGATCGTTCGCCTCATGCACCCCCAGCCTGCGCGCGGCGCGGCTGGGGAAGGTTTCGCGGGACAGTGTCGGACTCGTCGCGGGGGATTCGCGATGCGCGGGTGGCTCGGGCGAATGCGAGTCCGATTTCGCTGTTTGGCCAACGGGCGCGCGCCCCGAACGCCCCCAGGGCTGGTCCGCAGCCGGACCCTCGCCCGAGCCGTACTCGGGGTCGACGCCAAGACGTCGTGCGAGCGCCTCGAGCTTCTGGCTGAGCGTCGGGCTCTGGAGGCGACGCAGCGTGTAGAAGACGATCAGGCCAAATACGATCAGGCTCAGCAGCGAGAACAGGTCCACTTCAGCTCCTTCCGGACGCAGGCGGTTGGGGGGCCGCGTTGGGCATCGGCTCGTCCGTACCCGCGATCGCGTTGCGCATCGAGGTGTCGGCCTCGACGTTGCGCATCCGGTAGTAATCCATGATGCCGAGATGACCACTGCGGAAGGCCTCGGCCATCGCGAGCGGCACCTGGGCCTCGGCCTCGACCACGCGCGCGCGCATTTCCTGCTCGAGCGCGACCGCCATGGCCCGGCGCTCTTCGGCCTTGGCTTGTGCGATCTGCTTGTCGGCGTTGGCCTGGTCGATCTGCAACTTCGCACCGATGTTCTCGCCGACATCGACATCGGCGATGTCGATCGAGAGGATCTCGTAAGCCGTGCCCGAGTCCAGTCCCTTACTCAGGACATGCTTGGAGATATGGTCGGGGTTCTCAAGCACGCTTTTGTGTGTCGCGGCCGAACCGATCGTGCTGACCATGCCTTCGCCGACGCGGGCGATGATGGTTTCCTCACCGGCCCCGCCCACCAGCCGGTCGATATTGGCGCGGACCGTCACCCGCGAAACGGCAATCAGTTGGATGCCGTCCTTGGCCACGGCAGCGATCCGCGGGGTCGTGATGACCTTGGGCAGCACCGACATCTGCACCGCCTCCAGCACGTTGCGGCCGGCCAAGTCGATCGCTGAGGCGCGCTTGAAATTGAGCGGGATGTTGGCCTTGTCTGCGGAAATCATCGCATTGACAACCCGAACGACATCGCCTCCTGCGAGAAAGTGGGCCTCGAGATCGTTGAGTGCGATGTCGAGCCCCGCCTTGACGGCACTGATCCGGGCGGTGACGACGGTGTTGGGGGGCACCCGCCTCAGGCGCATCGCAATGAGATTGGTCAGCCCGACATACGCGCCCGACGCCCACGCCGCAATCCATAGGGGGATGGGTACGAGGTAAAGAAGCGCCGCAATCAGGGCCAGGACGGTCAGCAGGATGCCAAAGGTGCCGAACAGTGCGAGCAGTTCCATGAAGGCGTCCTCTATCAGGGGGTTGGGATTGGATCGGATCGTGGTTGCGTCGCTTTCACCACAACGCGGTTGCCGTCGACGCGGACAACGGTGACGGGAGTGTTGGGCTCGATAAAGCCGCCTTCCGAAATGACATCAATACGTTGGCCATCGATACTTGCAAGCCCTGCCGGGTGAAGAGGGCTTGCGGCAATACCTGTCCGGCCAAGCAAGTCGTGCTCATGCTCAGGTGCAGACGCGTATCCCTTTGCGGCGGACATCTCGTCGTCGAGCACCAGCTTGCGCGCAAAGCGGATCCGCGGGAGCCAGCGCAAAACGATGATCATGACAACGAGTGTGATCAGAAGTACCGCTGCCACCTGCCAAGCCGCGTCGATCCAGTCGGGCCAGGTTGCAGATTCGCCTACGAGACTCGCACCCAGTCCGGTCACGAGCGCCAGGATCCCAAGCACTCCGGCGATACCGAAGCCAGGCAATATGAAGACCTCGACAATAAGCAGTCCGATGCCCACCGCGACCAGAAGCAGTTCCTCCCAGCCGGCGAGTTGAACCAGCCAGTGCCCCCAGAAAAAGAGCGAGAGGCTGGTGAGGCCCAATGCTCCCGGCACCCCAAACCCCGGTGTTCGGATCTCGGTAATGATGCCGACCAGTCCCGCCGTCATCAGAAGCGAGCTGACGATCGGATGGGTCAGCAGGCGCACGAGGGCTTCGGCCCAGTTGACCAGCACCTCACGGATCTCGGCCCCTTCGAGCGACAGCGTCTTCAGTACCGCTTCGATCGTGTCGGCCTGGCTATCGGCGATACCGGCCTCGATCGCCTGTAGCGTGGTGAGCGTGAGCAATTTTCCCTTCTCGCTCAATCCTTCAACAACCACGTCGGCGTCGACCATGGCCTCGGCGATCAGAGGGGGGCGTTTGCGTGTCTCGGCCGTGGCGCGGAACTCCTTGCGCAGGAAGGACACGGTCTTCTCTGACACCGGCTGGGTGGCCGCGTCGGGCGCGCCGGCCATGACCGGCTGCGCCGCGCCGATGGTGCTTGCTCCGGCCATCACGATGCGGTCGCAGGCGAGCGCGATCAGTGCGCCGGCGGAGATGGCTCGGCGATGGATGAACGCAATCGTGGGAATGTCTGCATCGAGCAGCGCGTCCCGAATCTGAATGGCGGCGTCGACGCGTCCACCAAGGGTGTTGATTTCGAGGATGAGCGCGGCCGCTTTAGCCTCAGTGGCCTCGGCGATCGCCCTTCGCACAAAAGGCGCGAGCCCCAGATCGATCATGCCTTCGATCTGTACGCGATGGACGACGGGTGAACGATCGCCGGGCGAGGAGGCGGTCGACGAGCCGAGCCACAGACCCATGAGTCCGACGATCGCCATCAGCGAGAAGAGCAGGGCCCGAGCCGAGGCTCGCCCTGCCGATTTTCGGTCGCGGTGGTTCTGGGAGGGCCGGTCGCTCGACATGGACGCTACAACTCCGCCAGTCAATGGGTCAGACGACCTGCATACTCGCACGAACGCATCGCTTTCGGATGCATGGGATCAAGCAACCTTGCTTGGGTCAGGGGCCGCCCAACCCCGTGCTTCGCGCCTTCAGCCTGAGGCGCCTTTGAGGCGCCAGAGCGAGGTTACCTCGAGTCGCCGCGCCGCATGAAGCGGGTCGTCCGTATCAGTGGCACGCGGATGGCGCGGCCGGATGTCGTGACGCCCGGCGATTGCAAGGCCCGCTTCGGCGATCCACGCCAGCAGCGTTTCGCGACTGCGCAGTCCGAGATGCTCGGCGAGATCGGAAAGGATCAGCCAAGCCTCGCCATCCGGGCTCAGATGCGCGCGTAGTCCGCTCAGAAAGCCCCGCAGCATGGCACTGTCCGGGTCGTAGATCGCGCGCTCAAGTATCGAGCCGGGCCGCGCGGGCACCCAGGGCGGATTGCAGACGATCAGGTCGGCCTGACCCTCTGGAAAGAGGTCGGTTTGCTGAACCTCGACCCGTGCGGACAGGCCCAGCCGGTTGAGATTTTCCCGGGCGCACACAGAGGCCCGGGTGTCGGAATCGGTCGCCACGATCTGCGCGACGCCGCGCCGCGCCAGCACTGCGGCGAGCACCCCCGTGCCGGTGCCGATGTCGAACGCAGTCTTGATCGTGCTGGCCGGACCGGGCAGGGGCGTCCGCTCAACGAGATCGATGTACTCGCTCCGCGTCGGTGCGAATACGCCGTAGTGCGGATGAATCCGGCCCCCGGCAGCGGGCACCTCGATGCCGCGCAGTCGCCATTGATGCGCCCCGATCATACCCAGCAGTTCGCGCAGCGACAGGACGGAGGGTTCTGCTGCCGGTCCGCAGGCCTCGAGGCAGGCCTGCCGCACGTCCGGGGCGCGCCGCAAGGCAATACCGTAATCGGCATCGAGCTCGATCAACAGCATGCCCAGCGTGCGCGCCCGCTGCGAGCGGGCCTGCCGGATCCGGTTGAATGCCTCGACGGACAGCCCCGCGTTGCCCGGGGTTCGCCCGGGCGCGCTTGCAGCCTGTCTTTTGGGTTTGCGGTCGGCGCGGGCGGCGAGCGCCACCAGGAGCTGTCGCGCGTTCTGGAAGTCGCTGCGCCAGATCATGCCGATGCCCTGGCAGGCGAGCCCATAGGCTGCGTCGGCGCTGATCCGGTCATCGGTGGGGATCGCCAATTTGGGTGGCGGTGCGCCGCGCTCCGACCGCCAGAGCGCACTATGATCCTCGCCGGACTCGTTCCAGTGAATGCGGGGTGAAGTCGGCTCGGCGGGCGGTGAGGCGTCGGCCTGTGTGGCTTGAGTGACAGTGTTCAGAATCGTTCATCCCGGCGCAGATAGCGCCATTGACCAACCGGTAAGGGGCCCAGCGGCACGCTGCCGCTACGAACCCGTTTGAGTGCGATGACGACCAGCCCCACCATTTCGCACATGCGACGGATCTGGCGCTTGCGCCCCTCGCGCAGCACGAAGCGCAGCTGGTGCTCGTTTTGCCAGGATACGCGAGCGGGCTTGAGCTTGACGCCGTCGAGTTCGAGGCCGTGATGGAGCTTTTTCATGGCCTCATCCGAAAGCGAGCCCTCGACGCGTACCAGATACTCTTTTTCGACTTCGGAATCCTGTCCGATGAGTCGCCGTGCCACCCGGCCGTCCTGGGTGAACACCAGCAATCCCGTCGAATCGATGTCAAGCCGCCCGGCCGGAGCGAGCCCACGCAGATGGCTGGGCTTGAAGCGGATCGGCGCGGTATCGCCCGACCACCGATTCTCGGGACGGACCAGCACGATCGCCGGATGGTGGCCGTCTTCGGCCTGTCCTGATACGTAGCCAATGGGTTTGTTGAGCAGGATGGTGACCTGTTCGCTTTGCTGGCGCGAGGCGGCCGGATCGATCTCGATCCGGGCCTGGGGGGACACCCGCGCACCGAGCGTGTTCACCACCTGGCCGTCGACCCGGACCCATCCGTTTTCGATCCATTCGTCGGCCTCGCGTCGCGAACATAAACCGAGTTCGCTCATCCGTTTGGAGAGTCGCGGCTGCTCGGCGGAGGCGCTACCCGACCGCGCGAGCGGTGGGCGAGCGGGATGCGGGCGAGCGGGCGGTGGACGTCCAGGAGTCGCTGGCTGGCGATTCATCGATTCGGGTGGCTGCGCGGACGGGGGGCGGCGCGTCGAGGGCCGGCTCGACTTCATGGGTGGAGTTCTCATACGGACGAATCATACCGATGGGCGCGCTTGCGGTGGGACTCAAGGCCCAGGCGCCTCCGAGCAGTTGGGGCGCCCAGACGGGTTCGCGCCATCGAGCGGTCGAGCTCTTGAGCACGATCAAGTTCGACGCAGCGCGGCCCGGCTAAAAGAGCCATGCGGGTCCGGGAGAGCCATGCGGGTCCGGGCATCCGATCAACCATGGGAGCGTTGCAATGAATCGACTCAAGTCAAAGGTCGCGATCGTCACAGGTGGAGCACTGGGTATCGGGCGGGCCTGCGCGGCGCGCATGGTCGAGGAGGGGGCGCGAGTCGCGATTTTTGATCTCCTCGAGGCCGAGGGCGCGGCGCTTGCCGAGTCGCTCCGGCAAGCGGGTACAGAGGTCGCGTTCTGGCGGGTCGACGTTTCGGATGAACGCTTGTTCAAATCCGCGATCGATGAGGTGGCGCAGCGATATGGCCGGATCGATGTCCTGGTCAACAACGCCGGCATCGCAGGCGTTCCCAAGCCGACCGATGCCGTGACCGAGTCCGAGTGGGATCGCGTACAGTCGATCAATGTCAAGAGTGTTTTCTTTGGCACCAAGCACGTCTTGCCCCACATGAGACGCGCGGGCGGCGGTTCGATCATCAACCTTTCATCGATTGCCGGGCTGGTCGGCATCGGTTCGCTTGCGCCCTATCAGGCCTCCAAAGGCGCCGTGCGCTTGATGACCAAGAACGATGCGATCACGTACGCGGCCGAGCGCATTCGTGTGAATTCGATCCACCCCGGCTACATCTGGACGCCTATGGTCGAGAATCACTTCAAGGCGGTCGGCGGCGATCTCGAGAAGTCCAAGGCGGATGCGGGTGCGGCGCATCCCCTGGGCCACATGGGAGAGCCCGATGATATTGCCTGGGCGGTCGTATATCTCGCGAGCGATGAATCGAAATTCATCACCGGAGCCGAACTCGTCGTTGATGGCGGCTACACCGCGAGGTAGCCTTGTCCGGGGGCGGGCGAGTGTGATGCCCGCGCGCCCCAGCTCATCAGGCTTTACGCCTGAGGTCAAAGCGGTCGAGTTCCATCACTTTGGTCCAGGCCGCCACGAAGTCGCGCACGAATTTCTCGCGATTGTCGCCCTGGGCATAGACCTCGGCGAGTGCCCGCAGTTGCGAGTTCGATCCGAAGGCGAGGTCGACCCGCGTTGCAGTCCATTTCACGCGATCGGTCTTTCGATCCCGGCCTTCGTAGGCGTTGTCGCCCACGGGCTGCCAGCGCGTGCCCATGTCGAGCACATTCACGAAGAAATCGTTACTGAGTTGTCCCGGGCGATCGGTGAACACTCCTGCCTTCGAGCCACGATGGTTGGCACCGAGCACGCGCAGGCCGCCGATCAGCACCGTCATCTCCGGCGCGGACAGCGTGAGCAGGTGCGCCTTGTCGATGAGCATCGCCTCAGGCGACACGCTGTAGGCGGTCTTCCGGTAGTTGCGAAAGCCATCGGCCTCGGGCTCCAGCACGGCGAAGGATTCGACCTCGGTCTGCTCGGCGCTCGCGTCGGTGCGACCGGCTGCGAAGGGCACTTCGATCGTGTGGCCTGCCGCATGCGCGGCCGACTCGATCCCAACCTTACCGGCCAGAACGATCAGGTCCGCGAGTGAGATTTTCCGACCGCCTCGCTCGCCTGAATTGAACGCTGCCTGGATCGCTTCAAGCGCCGCAATGACGCGTGCGAGTTGCTCGGGCTGGTTCACCTCCCAGTCCTTCTGCGGGGACAGGCGGATGCGCGCACCATTGGCGCCGCCGCGCTTGTCCGATCCCCTGAAGCTCGAAGCGGACGCCCAGGCGGTCGACACCAATTCGGCGATGGTCAGCCCACTTGTGTTGATCTTCGCCTTGAGCCAGGCGATGTCCTCGACGTTCACCAGCGGGTGGTCGACTGCCGGGACGGGGTCTTGCCAGATCAGGTCTTCGGCAGGGACTTCAGGACCGACGTAACGCGATTTCGGCCCCATGTCGCGGTGGGTCAGCTTGAACCAGGCGCGGGCGTAGGCATTGGCGAATTCCTCGGGGTGGGCGAGGAAGTGACGCGAGATTTTCTCGTAGGCCGGGTCGAGACGCAGCGACAGGTCGGCTGTGGTCATCATCGGCGGATGCTGTTTCGTCGAGTCGTGTGCATCGGGAATCATGTCCTCGGGCTCGACGTTCTGTGCCTCCCATTGCCAGGCGCCCGACGGGCTCTTCACGAGCTTCCACTCGTACTTGAAGAGCACCTTGAAGTAGCCCATGTCCCAGGTCGTGGGGTGCGGCTTCCATGCACCCTCGATGCCGCTGGTGGTCGTGTGCTCGCTGTGCCCCTTGCCGTGCTGATTGATCCACCCGAATCCCATCTGCTCGATCGGGGCGGCCTCGGGTTCCGGGCCCACCAGTTTGGGGTCACCCGCGCCGTGTGCTTTGCCGAAGGTATGCCCGCCTGCGACCAGCGCGACGGTTTCGTAGTCGTTCATGGCCATTCGGGCAAAGGTCTCGCGCACGTCCCGCCCGCTTGCGACCGGGTCCGGGTTGCCGTCGGGCCCTTCGGGATTCACGTAGATCAGGCCCATCTGCACGGCCGCGAGCGGGTTTTCGAGCTCGCGTTCGCCGCGATAGCGGCTGTCCGGCTTGTCGCTGGTCGCCAGCCATTCTTTCTCGGCGCCCCAGTAGATGTCTTCCTCAGG
>Ga0164292_10005814_pt1 | contig 10103 bp, 7 predicted proteins | sample GEODES117metaG_FD_111486 | JGI IMG/M metagenome (GOLD analysis project Ga0164292, IMG submission 111486) | Eutrophic lake water microbial communities from Lake Mendota, Wisconsin, USA - GEODES117 metaG | ecosystem: Environmental > Aquatic > Freshwater > Lake | place: USA: Lake Mendota, Wisconsin... | reverse complement strand
GGCGACGCAGTCGTCGCTGCGGCCGGCATGGGTCAATCCCCGGCTTCGATCACGACCCGCGCCACAACCTCGCATTTCCAGCCGGAACACCCGTGTCCCCACGCCCAGAAACCGGTTAGCCAACCGGACCATGTAGGGTGACAGCCTCGATCCGCAAAGCCCGTGCACCAGCATCACGGTGGGATCGCCGGGACGCCACAGGGGCGGGCAGTCGTCATGCAACGCCAACTGGTCGCCGTCCTCAAGATCGACCCAACAGAGCGTTGGGTTAAGCGGGCCTGCTTCGGGCTTACGGAGCGAAAGGATTGTCTGTAGGTGGCCGCCGCGGACGAACGCGTGGGTTCGAAAAGGGGGCAAATGTCGCAATTCCGGCAGGGGACTCGGTTCACAAGCTTGCCCGCTGTGCTTTAAGCTTTCGTTCGGCCGCGCGTTTCGCATCATCGCCACCAATTCCGCTGTTTCCCAACTCCCCAATGCACACAATACGCTCGTTCATCGCCATTCCCCTGAGCGCAGCGGTTTCCAAAAACGCTCGCCATCTCGTCCGCGAATTGAGCCGCGAAAAGGATGGGATCAAATGGGTCCCTGTCGATAATTTACACCTGACGCTAAAGTTTTTGGGGGATGTCGTCGATCGTGAGGTCCCAGCCGTCTGTCGTGCGGTGCGGCAAGTTTGTTCGGCACTCTTCCCGTTCGAAATCGAATTCGTCGGGACGGGGGGATTTCCCAGCACCGACCGGCCTCGGGTGTTGTGGGCAGGGATCACCCGTGGCGGTGAAGAATTGATCGAGCTCGTCTCTGCATTGGAAATCGCCTTGGCGGAGCTCGGGTTCAAACCGGATGGGCGAGACTATCGGCCACACCTCACCTTGGGAAGGGTCCGCAGCGGGAGCCGCACCGCCTCCGCCGAAGTGATCGAGCGACTGACCAAGTGGGCCCATCGCCCACTGGGGGAAATGCGTGCCGAAGAGGTTCGTGTCTATGCCAGCTATCTCGATAAGGCGGGGGCAAGTTATCACGTGATGGATCGGGTTCGACTCGGCGAACAGTCCGCCTGGCCGAGCGGGGACGAAGAAGACGAGTTGGAGGATTGACCTTTTCGGTCGAGGATGGGGATATACTGCAATTCGTTCCGGGCGATGACGCCCCCTAGGGACGCCTCCTCGCCCTCGATATCTCCGCTCATCTGCAGCACCCAGATCATCCCCCCCACCAACCGAGCGATCGTTCGCACCCCCGATGCCATGAAGACTTACCCCACCCGACACCTCGACGCCATTCGCCACCTGCTCGGGATGATCGCGATCCTATGGAGTGGCTCGTTATTGCCCGTTTATGCGGGGTCGCCCGAGCTGATACCGCTGTGGCCTGACGGCGCTCCGCTGGCAGGAGGTTCGGCGGATGGTGACATCCCGCGTATCGAACTCTACCGGGTCAAATCGGACCAACCAACGGCGGCGATCTTGATCCTACCCGGAGGCGGTTATGGGGGATTGGCCACCGGACATGAGGGGGTTGAAATGGCAGAGTACTTCAACTCGCTCGGAATGACCGCGGCGGTCTGCATCTATCGGCACCGGGGGAAGGGGAACGACGGCAAGGGGTATGGCCACCCCGTGCCGTGGACCGACGCTTCGCGGGCGATGAGGCTTCTGCGTGCCAACCACCAATCCTGGAACATCGAACCGACCAAAATCGGCATCATCGGCTTCAGCGCCGGTGGACATCTCGCCAGTACGGTGTCGACGAAATTCGATCCGGGAAAACAGGACTCAAAAGACCCGGTTGAGAGGGCTTCATCGCGTCCCGACTTCGCGATCCTCGGTTACCCGGTCATTTCCTTCGGCGCCGAACACACCCATCAGGGGAGCCAGCGGAATCTTTTAGGTGACAACCCCGACCCGGAACTGATCAAGTCGCTGTCGAACGAAAACGCGGTGAGTCCGCAAACCCCACCGACTTTTCTGCTCCACACCGCCGAGGACCAACCGGTGCCGGCGCAAAACAGCCTCAGTTATGCCAGCGCCCTGTTGAAAGCAGGTGTCCCTGTGGAACTGCACGTCTTTGAAGCCGGGCCGCACGGGATCGGCCTAGGCCAAGGCCGCCCGGGCGCGGACGCTTGGCCAAAGCTCTGCGCACAGTGGTTGCGAAACCGCAAGTTTATTGGCGAGTGACCGCTCCGGAAACGGCAGCGGGTTCCGGACGGGTGACGACTTTAAGCTGCTGCTGACTTGCCCCCGAGCCCTCGGTGAGGGCAAAGGCCAGCCAGCCGTCCCGCAACTCGAATTGCGCGACCTGAAGGCCGCGCAGCGCAGGACGTTCGGCCACCGCCGGTGGGATCAGGTCGATCGGACGATCATCCGAGAAGACCTTATTAAAAATCGCCCTCACCGGAAGCCGTTCCCGCATCGACACACGGGGCCCGCTGACGCTGATCGGCCCGTCACGCAGCAACCTCAACGCAGCCCCTTCGACTTGTCCTCGGTATCCGACCCTGACAGCGAAATTGCGAAGGTCGATCGAATCAGGCCGATGCAAACGCTGGATCCGAAGCGTAACCGAGATCCGATCATCGACGATCTCGACCGCAACCGGTCGCGTTGAGGCGAAAAGGATCGTCACGTCGGACCCGAGTCCATCCGGTTCAATCCCGTCGACGGCAACAGGCGCGGCGACCCGAAAACGCTCACGAAGCTCGCTCATCAATGCTTCGACGGTTAACGACCGATCTCCCGGGATTACCCTGTCCAAGAGGTTATTGAGGGCGGACTGATGCAACTGAACGCTCAAGAGGCTGTCGGATGGAGCCCTCGGCCTCGGGGTGAATGACCCCATCTGCCAATCGCCCCCGAGACGACATCTGGCGATCAGTCGCTCCTCAGTCGTCTGCATCTGATAAACCTGGGGGTTAAGCCCCAGCGATCCGAGCGGCGCTACGAAATGATCCGAGACCTTTGAGGAGGCGACACCGACTTGATCGCGGACCTTTCGGTCGACTTCGCCACCAACACCGACACCGATCTTGTCGTCCTGAATCTGCTTGGCCGTTGGGGCCACCGACCGATAACGGCTTTTGGCGAGTTCTCGGACCAAATAGCCCAGGAGCGGCACAGAGTCATAGTCGGTGCGAACACCTTTGAATTCGGTCTGGGAATCGACCGTCAACCGCGTGGCAGCTACATCGAAGAAATCGGGCCCGAACTCGATCGGGGTCACCGACTCGAACCCGGCATCGGACGTGCTTCGGATCGAAACCGGCCCCTGGCGACTCGCCGTCTTCGAAGCGATCTCACCGCGCGACCTCAGTTCGAATCGCCAACTATTCTCAGACGGCAATAACCGCACGCCGAGTTTTGTCCGAATCCGGCTTTCACCTCGAACGTCAGAACCCAAAATGTGGTCGCGAACCGGTCGGACTTGAGGGTCAACTTCCGGGATCATTCGTTCGATCCAGTCGGAATTGATCGCTAACCGGACATTCGCGTTTCGATAATGCCGATCGATCGTGCGGGCCAACATCCTGGCGTTCGCCGAAGAGGCGAATCGTAACGATTGGACGGAGTTGGCGATGTCGTAGCCGCCGGTCAAGATCGGATCGGTCTCATGCCCCTCGATGTCGTGCATCAGCCTGACATAGTCGACCGGGCCGACGGCCCAGGGCTTCGCCACGGCGGCAAGACTTCGAACCGACTCCCGGTCGAGCCAAACGCACTGTTGAACCGTTAGCCCCCGCCATTCCAATCGTGACAGAAATCGCTGGGCAACCAATCGACGAGCGGATTCATCTCCCGAGTCGACGGCGTCTGCCCATTCCGCCAGCAGCAAGAAAGCGGCCCATTCCGAAATTTGTCGCATGCCGGCAAGATCTGCGCGGACCTCCTCGACGGCGAGTTTCACTTGATGACTGGCCGAGTAATCCGATGCGTCTTCACTAGAAGACTCGCCGCCAAGACAACGGTGAATGGCACACCAAACGTCGATCCGCCGGCTCAAAGCCAAAGCGGCCCGGATCGCCGCCAATTGGGTATCCCGATCCCGAATCGCCTCCGCTTCCGCAACCCCAGCCGAAGCCAGCGAGCTCAACTCGGCCAACAAACCATCCGATTCCGGAGACGCGATCGACGGGAGAGCCTGCAAATTCCCCAACCGATCCTCTACCGCCGTCTGCCAAACCGCGAACGCCATACGATGGCGATCGACCGTCATTGCGGCGGTCGTGACCACCGGCAACTCGCTAGACCTCGCCGACGCGAACTTCTCGTCAGCGCCGATTCGTGTCAGGATCGCAACCTGTTTCAAATCCCGAATCAAGGCGGGGGTCGCTGGCCAGGAGTTACTTAGGCCGGACCTGCTTTGGTGATGACTCAATCGCCCAGCCCCCGGGGCCAGGAGAAAAGACTCGCCATCGGATCGCGGAATGCGCTCGACCGTAAGGAGATCCCCCGAGATTCTCAGACCCGGATCGACCGATCGTGGTGACATCCCTTCAGGAGCAATCTCGGACATCGCGTGAAGCTTGGGTCGAACCGTCCGGAACGCCGCTTCCAAACCGACACCCCCCGCGCGTCCTCGGTCGATGGGATCCAACCCGGCCAACTCCTCCTCCGATCGGATCACCGGGGCCCTGAGTTCGGCCATCGGGAGCGGCTCCGATGTGAGCCGACGAACATCGAGCGAAGCTGCCGTGGGCGAGAACCGGACCCCATCGTGATCACCCGCGGGCTCGCGAAACGGCGGAGACTCTTCGGATCGAAACGGGTGCCCGAGCGCACCCCTGCCATCACCACGCGTCATGGGGAACTGCTGTTCGATACTCGGCAGCGGACGCTTCGACCCCGTATCCCGCTGCCCGACCGCCACTAAAGCTTCATCGGCATCAGGATGCCGCGACGAACGCAGCAACCAACCCATCCCGAGCGCCAGCAGCAAAATGAATATGCTGGCAAATGCGACGCGATCGACTATCCTCGGGAAACGTTTTTGTCGCATCCTGCAACAGCTGTTTTGTACGATGGAAAGGAGCCGGATCGTGATCTCCCGTTCTCGTACGATCGGATCACAGACGGCCCGAGGTTGAGCAGGGGATCACGACCTGTCCGGAACCGGCACAACTCGGCAGGTGCCACCATTGCCCCCAATCCACCCAAGCGTCAAACCGAGTCCAAGCCTCCGGCCCCAATGCCGTTGCGGGTACTGGTGATGATTTCGTCGTTGGAAGGGGGGGGAAGTGAACGCCAAGTCATACTCCTTTTAGAACATCTGGACCGACGATTTTTCGCCCCGGAATTGTTCGTGCTGCGCCGCGGCGGGAGTCTGGAAGCGCGGTTGCCGGCCGACGTCCCCATTCACGATTTCGAGTCCGCGGCACCGCTAGGCCGGACGGAAAAAATTCGCAGCTACCTTCCGGGGGGAATCCATCGTCAACAGGTCCATTTCCTGACCCGGCTGCTGCGGCAACGCGAGATCGATGTGATTTACGATCGGACATTTCATATGTCATTGATCGCGGGCCCCTCGAGCAGGCAAACGGGAATTCCGAGAGTTTCAACGATCGTCAGCCCCCCCAGTCATGCGGTTCCGCTCAACGCCGGCCGTTTCTTGTTCTGGAAACGCCGCAGGCTTCGGCGGGCCTATCGCGATGCAGCGGCGGTGCTCGCCGTCAGCGAGACGACGGCCCGCGACGCGGCAGACTATTACGCCTTGCCGAGGCAAAGGTTTGAGGTCATTCCCAACCCGGTCGATTCGCGAAGTCTCGATGACCTGGTCCGCAGCCTTCCCCGACCGGGACAAGGCGAGGGGTACACGATCGCCTGTGTCGGCCGAATGTCAGCGGAGAAAGGGCAATCGGATCTCATCCTGGCCCTCGACCGCTTACGATCGCTCGACCCGGCATTTCCGCTACCCAAGGTGTGGATGGTTGGGACCGGACCGATGCGAGAATCGCTCGAATTAGAGGTCGAGCGTTTGGGACTGGGCGACCGGTTCGAGTTCATCGGGCAAGTCCGGCAGCCGGAGCCTTGGATCGCAGCGGCAGATCTGGTGTGCGTCCCTTCGCATTTCGAGGGGTTTCCCAACGTGATGCTCGAAGCGATGGCGTTGGGGGTACCGGTCCTGGCCCGTGCGATCGACGTGACGCGAACCCTCGGTCGTTTGTCGAACGACCCCACGATCCGGGGCCGCGATTACCTGATGACCTTTACGGGGCAGGGGGAAGCGGGCGTGCTGGAACTTGCACGAAAACTCCGTCAGGTTAGGCTTAATTTGACCGCTACACGCTCCCGGATGCTCGCGGCGCGGCGCCTGGTCCGTGAAACCTTATCCGTTGATATAATCCTGCCGCGTATCCAAGATCGATTGTCCGCCGCCGCACGCCCGGCCGGACACAAAACTAATTGAATTCGTAAAAATCATGCCAATCGGGGCGCCCGAGACCTACCGAAAGATCTATGTTGCGGGCCACCGCGGGATGGCTGGATCGGCACTATGTCGCCGCCTCCGCCGAGAAGCAGGGGTCGAATTAGTGACCGCCGGTCGCGATCAGCTGAACCTTCTTGACCGCGCCGCTGTCGATACCTTTTTTCGTACCCAGAAGCCGGATGCGGTGATCTTCGCGGCGGCCAAGGTCGGCGGGATCGCTGCCAACCACACTTACCCGGTGGAGTTCCTGACCGAAAACATACTGATGGCGATCCACGCTATTAGCGCGGCCCACGAGCACGGGGTCAAGCGGCTCCTGTTCCTAGGGAGCAATTGCATTTACCCCCGGGATTGTCCCCAGCCGATTCGTGAAGAGTCGCTCTTGTCAGGGCCGTTGGAGTCGACGAACGAAGCCTACGCGCTGGCCAAGATCGCGGGATTGAAACTTTGCCAATATTATCGCCAAGAGTACGGTGCGAAGTTCAACAGCGTGATGCCGACGAACCTGTACGGGCCCGGAGATAATTACCACCCCGAACGGAGCCACGTCTTGCCGGCCCTCATGAGGCGGTTTCATGAAGCGAAGGTCAATCGCGATCCCGCGGTAACGATCTGGGGTACCGGCAAGGCGCGACGAGAATTTCTCCATGTCGATGACCTTGCCGACGCTTTGGTGCATTTGCTCCCATGGCCCAGCGGGGGCGAGGAACCGGCCGACTGGACGAATGTCGGTACCGGGATCGACCTGACGATTTTGGAACTGGCATCGCTCATCGCCGAAACGGTCGGATTTCAGGGAAAAATCCTGACGGACCCTACCCGTCCCGACGGCACGCCCGTCAAGCGTACCGACGTCGCCCGCTTGCACCGACTCGGCTGGCGACACCAGATCGATTTGCGAGAAGGCCTGAAGCAGACTTATCAGTCGTTCCTTCAGGAACAAGCCGACGGATCCCTCAGAGAAACCTGATCACTTCCGCCAAAAGCCTGTCCGAAAGAGAATCCCCTGACGATCCCCATCCCATTTCCGCGGAAGCCGATTATTCTGGACGGGTCGGTCCCCCCTTAATGCTTCTGCCCACTTATAAAATCACAAAACTTTACGCATGACCAAGTCCGCTCTTATCACGGGCATCACCGGCCAGGATGGCAGCTATCTGACCGAATTGCTCCTCGACAAAGGCTACACCGTTCATGGGTTGGTACGGCGATCGAGCTCCTTTTCGACCGGACGGATCGACCATCTTTACCAAGACCCACATCGCAAGCCGAATCTGCTGCTGCACTACGGTGATCTGACCGATGGCCAAGCGCTTACCAACCTGATCCTGGATTTGCAGCCGGATGAGATCTACAACCTCGGTGCACAGAGCCATGTCCGGGTTTCCTACGACCAACCGGTCTACACACTCCAAACGGTCGGTGTCGGGGCGCTGAACATCCTCGAAGGGGCAAGGCTCCTTAATCGACAAAAGCAGGTGAAGGTCTACCAAGCGAGCAGCAGCGAGATGTACGGCGACGTCCTGGAAACACCGCAGCGAGAGACGACCCCCTTTAACCCGCAATCGCCGTACGCCTGCGCAAAAGTCTACGCCTTTCACCAGACGGTGAATTACAGGCGGGGCTATGACCTGTTCGCCAGCAACGGGATCCTTTTCAACCACGAATCGGAACGGCGGGGCGAAACCTTCGTGACCCGCAAGATCACGCGGGCTGCGGGGCGAATCAAGATGGGTTTGCAGTCCAAACTCTACTTGGGCAACCTCGATGCCAAGCGCGACTGGGGCTACGCCAAAGATTATGTCGACGCGATGTGGCGAATCCTACAACATGACGAGCCCGACGATTTCGTCATCGCCACGGGCCAGACCCAAAGCGTCCGCGACTTTCTGGGGCTGGTTTTCGGCTACCTCGACCTGAACTGGGAAGATTACGTCGAAATTGACCCTCGTTATTTCCGCCCCGCCGAGGTCGACCTGCTCCTGGGAGATGCCAGCAAGGCCGCAGCCAAACTCGGCTGGAATTCGAGCACCGACCTGAAGCAATTGGCGAAGATCATGACCGAATTCGACCTGGATTTGGCGGAACGCGAGTCCCACGCGCGAACCTTCAACAGATAAGACACCCCTTCACTGAGCTTGCCGGTCGCCTGGATTATCCAGCCGAGCCGGCTTGGAAAGGGAGCACTTATCCGCCGAAATTGTTTGCCGTTCGCTTGGCGAATCGTTAAAATCTCGCCATCCTAGGGGTCGTATTGATCTCCCTTTGGGACTCCTCAGAATCGGACGTTTTTAAGGTTTCGCTGCATATGGAATCAGGGCTTCCAGATCACGGGACTGGCTTCTCGATCTTTGGCGCTAGAGCCTTTCGCAACTATTCGCGAATTGCCAAAAGAGCGATCCAAGGCTTTTTTGCTTTATCGCTTGCGTTAGGCGCGATTGGCCCCAACCCCTTCGTTTCGGCGGAAGACCCTCTCTCCGGACTGATCAAGAGACACTTCCCGATCAGCTCGTCGAATCGCCGCGACAACGGCGAAATGCTTCAACTGTTCCGACCTTGGGCCAACGAAGTTGGCAAATCGGTCGTTCAGGTCCTGACCGATGGGACCCCGACATGCTTGGGAATGGTTGTCGCTCCCGAAGGGCTGATCGTCACCAAACGCAGCGAACTTTCGGGCGAGCCTTTGACCGTCCGACTGCCATCGGGTGAAGTCACCCCGGTCACCCTGCTGGCGGCGCGTCGCGAAAGTGACTTGGCCCTCTTGAAGGTCACACAACCGGTAAACGACTGGATCCCAATCCGGCTGGCAGACTCCGATACATCGCCGATTGGCAGCTTTATCTTCAGCGTCGGCCGTGGAGGGATGCCGATTGGGCTGGGCACCGTAAGTGCTAAAGAACGCTCAGTCCCTCACCAAGGTCGGTTGGGGATGTTTTTGATGGACCACGATGGCCACGCCACGGTTGAGCACGTTTGGCCGACGGGCGGTGCGGCGGCGGCTGGTGTTCGCGAGGGCGACAGGATCGTCGCCATTGACGGTCGAAACGAAACCAATCGGCTACGCGTCATCGAATCGCTTCGGGAGCGATTCCCTGGCGAATCTGTCAGGCTTACGATCCGACGGGGAAAAGGTGAAACGTTGGATCTTGTCGCCAAGATCCAAGACGTCGGCATGATGCAGGAGTCTGAGAACGATTCCAAAATCAATGGACCGCGCAGCACCCGGCTCAGCGGCTTCGAGCGGGCGATGCAACACGACACGGTGATCAATCCTGACCAATGCGGGGGACCGGTTGTCGACACCTCGGGTAGGGTCGTCGGGATGAACATCGCTAGGGCCGGCCGGGTCGTCAGTTATGCCTTGCCATCGACCCTCGTCCGTGCCGCGATCGATCGAATGACCGCCGAATCGGCAAATATGTCAGCCTCCAAATAACCTGCCAACTGCCACGCGGCCGCCCCCACCCTTGCCACGGGAGCGGCCTAGCAGAAAGCAACATGCCCCCTTAGGACTTAGCCAAGGGTACGCAGATATTCGTCAACCGCGGCGGCCGTCAGAAGCCCTTGCTGATTCTTGTCATCGTCCTCACCTTCGGCAGATGGCATACCGGCCGCGGCGAGGGACGATATTGGGGCGGCGGATGCCCTCGATGCCGCCGACTCCCCTTCAGCCGCCCTCGGGGTTG
>Ga0164292_10005812_pt1 | contig 10103 bp, 10 predicted proteins | sample GEODES117metaG_FD_111486 | JGI IMG/M metagenome (GOLD analysis project Ga0164292, IMG submission 111486) | Eutrophic lake water microbial communities from Lake Mendota, Wisconsin, USA - GEODES117 metaG | ecosystem: Environmental > Aquatic > Freshwater > Lake | place: USA: Lake Mendota... | reverse complement strand
AGATCGCGGTGGAAAGTCCCCGGGTTCGGTAAGCGCAAAGACTTATTGCGTAGTGGTGGGCGAAGACCCAGGCGCGTCAAAAGTGACGAAGGCAACCGAGTTGGGTATTCCCATGATTCAGGCTGACGCTTTCCAGAAGCTGCTCGACACCGGATCTATCTAGTAGATCTACAGCCAGTTTTTTCGCTTGAAATAGACAACTTGTCCGTAAGTAACGATTGCAATTACAAAAACGGAGATTGGCCAACCCCAGTTGTATTCGATCTCTTTCGTGAAATGAAAGTTCTGACCAAAGAGCCCAACGATAAAGGTTGGAAGAAGCATGATCGATGCAATCGCAGTCATTGTGTGCGAAGCCTTTGTTTGTTTTGCATTTTCAATCTTTTCAAATTTCTTAAACGTGATGTGCAACGTTGATTCAAGATTGTTTCTTAATGATTTTAGATGCCTCATCCGGATGACAAGATCAGAAACATCAATCTCAAGTGATTGGGGAAAGAATTGCCGCGAACCAGAATCATCTTCTATTTTAAGATCGATGTGGTCCGTTGCTATTTCATTCAAAAGCCTGTGGGTTTCGTCGAATGAAGTCTGCACACCAAGTATGTCAATTCGATAGCGAGATGCTGCTGAATACAAACTTCCTGTATTCAGTGAATCTAGTAATTCAGTATCTAAATCGAAATACGTTTTATTCACTGTACGTAGGTCGTCGTCAATGGCTCTGTGGACCTCATCAATTTTCTTTTCAAGTTCTGTTACAACGCTAGTAATTACATCAACGATGTAATCGCCACTGGAACTATTCTCACTTTCAAGAAGCCTGAGTTGATTCATAAACTCTTCGCTTCCGGCGGTCAGTTCAACATTTGGTGGGGTTCTGAATACGAGAAATACTTGATTGAAGTCAGCGATGAGATGCATGGTGATAAACAAATCAACCCCATCAACCAGGCTCGTTGGAACTGCAAACTCTCCAAATAGGTAATGTCCGTGGGATTCCATTCTTGGAAACGGATCCGTAAAGTTTCGATTGCTTTGCAGCAGGTTGGTTCTTGCGACTCGATGGACTTCTGATTTTGCTTCTGATGTTTCTTCAAATGACGCAATCTGTTCAGCAACCTGTTCATCTGTTGGGTTTACAAGCACAGTTGACTTAATGTTTCCCATTACCTAATCTTAGGCTTAGTGCAACTGCACCATTTAAGGGATTTGCTCAGAACCTGGGGAAAATGAACTGTAAACGTATTGTTGCTATTGCTTTCTCGGCTACTTCAGTTTTATTCGGCTTTGCAGGACCCGTAGAAGCAAGAACCGATGACCCATCTGCAATTTGTCGCGATGGCTCTTACTCATATTCCAAAAGTAGATCTGGAACGTGTTCTGGCCACGGGGGAGTTAGCCAATGGTGTCCATGTGCAAAGCCAAATCAACAATCGGGTGCTCTTAAATATCGAGTGAAGGGTGATTGCGTTAAAGCGGATGAGGACTTGATTGAAATCTATGAAGGTGAAACAACTGCATGTGAATTGGTAGTTGCCGCCAATCTTGCCAATCGAGGAAGAACCTTTAGTCTGCAGTTTTATGACGAAGAAAATGATGAATGGATTACTGAGACCACTGTCAAAGCAGGCAGCAAAGGAATTGCGGTCCTAAAGTTTGAAGACATGTGGACCCCTGATGAAAACTGTTATGACGATTGGTCGTATCTGTACCGAATTGTCTCAGAAAAAACTGCAGGTAAGAAGCGTCTGGAATCAAATGAGATACAGATTGACTTTTATTCCTATTGCTATTACGAATAGATCACTTGGCTTTACTGCCGACCCAGTCAGATCCAGTGCCTGATGTTATGGCACACGAAATGGTTCGACTCGAAATATCTTCCCAATCGGATTCAAGTGGAAAGATGATCGCCATCGAATAGTCAACGTCATCGATGCTTTTTCCCGTGTACTTCTTGAATGGGTTAGGACAAATGCGATCGCGTATTTCATCCCATTCGCTATCAGTTGGGTAGGTGTCATAGACGTCGTTTAGTCCAATTTTGGCGTCGACTAAAAACATCTCGGCGTAATGCGGTTTAGAACATGGGATAACGATCGCGTCTTCGGTTTCTGTTGGTGGGTCAAAGCAGTCGCCGAACGCAACGCTGTCGTATGAGCCGATGAACAGCTCTGCGCTTCCTGTCCACTTCTCACCATCAGAACTAATAATTGTGCAATAAATCGATAAAGGACTCGCTGATTTGATGATTGCGTCGATTACATAAGGCCCATCGCCGTAAGAGTAGGGAATATTGGTAAATGACTCAAAAATTTCAATGCATGATTCATCTATCGCCTCAAACCACAAATCTTCGTTGCTACTAGACAACAGGCTTGAATCGAGCAAAGTGTTGGTGCTGATTACTTGTCCATCATGAAATTTGCTGCAATCAATTGGTTGTGCAAAATCTCCCATGTCGTAGCAGTCACCAATTGCGAGGTTTGAATTTTCGAATGGGAAGATATCAATTGCAATATTCGAAAAACCTATTGTGGAAGTCGTGGTTTCTGCGATTGACGGGGGGATCGTCGGTGCAGGTAGATCGCCTTCACTCTGCGAGCTGCTCGTTCCGCAGCCTGCTAAACAGAGCGCTCCAACAACCAGGAATCTACTGAATCTCACAATTTTCCCCTTAAATCATCTGGATATGATTTAAACGGTATCCCATAAATGACTGCAAGGGATGGTCTGTTGTGAATAAATCAAAATCCTTTTTTGTAGTTGCGTTAAACGCTCTGCTCGGTTGCATGTTTCTGGTTGTGCCGGTTGAAGTAAGCGCAACAAACGAGCAAACGTACGTGGTTCTGTACAAGCAATCATCGACATTCACAGTTGCCTCAAAAGAGATAACTGAAGAATCAAAATTTGGAAATGATGTACTTGATACTTACACGGGTGGAATTAAGGGCCTTGAAGTAAAGCTTGGAACAGACGATGTCACCCGATTGAAATCAGATCCTTCTGTTGCAGTTGTTGCCCCAGTGCAGTCATTTGTTATCAAGCCCATAGTTCAAGCTGCAGCGCCAGAGTCATGGGGAATTGATCGAATTGATCAAAGAAGTCTTCCGTTGAATTCGTCGTACTCGCCGAAACTCTCTGGTCAAGGAGTGCGCGCTTATGTCATTGACACTGGGGTTTTTCAGAATCACCCGGAATTTGTGGGTCGCATTGAAGCTGGTTTCGATTCAGTCGGAGATAAAAAAGGTTCGAATGACTGCCATGGTCATGGAACACACGTTGCGGGCACCATCGGTGGGAAGACGGTAGGAGTAGCGCCAGGTGTTCAGATAGTTCCAGTTCGTGTCCTCGACTGCTTGGGCGGAGGTGATACCGCCTCAGTGATTAGCGGAATTGAGTATGTGATTAATAATGCAAAAAGCAAGGGCCTGCCAGCTGTAGCAAACCTCAGTCTCGGAGGACCAACTGACTCTGCATTGGACTTTGCGTTGGAGCGTCTAATTGACTCTGGCGTAATAACAATTGTCTCTGCTGGAAATGAGTCATCGAACGCTTGTTTCGTAAGTCCAGCACGTGTGTCAAAGGCAATAACAGTTGGGGCAACAACCTCTAATGACAATCAATCCTCGTATTCAAACTACGGATCTTGTGTCGATATCTACGCCCCAGGTTCAGGTATTTTCAGCAGTTTTCCTATTGGAGATTTCACAATTGCAAGACAGAGTCCTTCTGTAGTCAAGCGCTCTGGCTATGGAACTATTTCAGGAACTTCAATGGCCAGTCCACATGTTGCTGGTGCGGCAGCACAGCTACTCAGCGCAAGCAAATCAGCTACTCCTGCAACGATTACCAACACTCTTGTTTCAGGTGCAACAAGTGGCGTGATAACTGGTGTTACTTCGGGTTCACCAAATAGGTTGCTGTTTGTTGAACCAAATTCGGTTCCAAGTACGACAACTACCACATCGACAAGCTCAACAACATCGTCAACGACTACTACTTCGTTGTTTCCTACGACAACAACAAGTAATGGAAATCCATTGCTTACCGTTCGATTGGAATCAATCTTCCCTAGCTCAGTGACTCTGAAGGGAACTCAAGCGAGTCAGAACCCAGTTACCTGGATGGTGCGGGTAGTCGATCCAATCGGAGGAAGGCTGACTTCAACTGCTGCTGTTGGCTCACGGTTGTGTCCTGCGAATGTGACGTATCCCGATGGTGCTGGTTGCACAGGTGCAATGGCAGTTCCATTTGGCAACCGATTTGATCGCACATATCGATTCACATATTGGATGAATCCCAATTCACCAGCAGGGGACTGGATTCCATACTTTGATCCGCTTCGCAGTTATCCAACCATAAAGAGTTTGTACAAACTGAAAGTGACGAGCAGCGTTGCACCAACGACAACCACAGTTGTGACTACTACGACAACGTCTTCAACTTCAACTTTGCCATCCTCCACGACAATTCCATCAATAACAACGACTTCAACCCCGGGATCGAATCAAATCCAGATTTTGAGTGACTCCTTCTCGCCCCAAGCAATTCGACTGCGGGGAACGCAACCAAGTCAAAATTCGGTGACGTGGAGCGTTCGAATATACGACCCGTTCGGCGGTCGTTTGGTTTCAACTGCTGCTGTTGGCTCACGTTTGTGTCCTGCGAATGTGACGTATCCCGATGGTGCTGGTTGCACGGGTGCAATGGCAATTCCATTTGGCAATCGATTCGATCGAACCTATCGATTTACCTATTGGATAAGCCCTAGCGCAGTTGGGGGAAATTGGATTCCGTATTTTGATCCACTCGCTGGGTATCCAACAATTGCTGGAAAATCAAAACTGGCGGTAACTGCAAGAAGTTAGAAATTATGGAGCATAAATGGAACTGCCTACACTGGTGAAATGTGGCTTGTTTCAGTTCTCGTCTTGGTGCCAGTTTTTTATGTTCTTAGTGGAAGACAGTTTCCAGATGCAGCAGTAGAACAGCTAGAAGCATTCTTCCCCAAAGACGTTGCTCCGTCAGAGCAACTCGTTGCACTTGGGTGTATTGCCGGAGCGTTTATTGCGGCAAGCCCTCTTCACAAAATTGTTCGATACCTTCCAACCGTTGTTCATGAGTTGGGTCATGCGTTCACTGCGGGAGTACTTGGCGGAAGGCCAAAAAACATCACTATTTCCTTAGATACCAGTGGGCTTGCAGTGTATGAGCCGCCAATGAACTGGGGAAAGTTACGCGGAACGTTGGTTTCTCTCGCTGGGTACCCAGCATCGTCTATTGCGGCACTGGCTGCAGTGATGGTCACGCAAGATGGACACCCACAAGCATGGTTTGCATTCGCCGTTGGCACCCTGGCTGTGAGCATCGTTCTGCTTATTCGAAACTTCTGGGGATTCATCTGGACTGCTGGAGTTGTGGCTGCTTCATATTTCGGTTCGCCACGCATTCCGGTATCAATGATCGGAGCGGTTGTTGCTGGTGTTGCTGGATACTTGGCAATCGAGGCTTACCGCCATGCATATTTGCAGTGGGTAATCATTCGCAAGTTTCCAGGTTCTGGTGCCGATGCAGAGAAAGTTGCCCGTGCATGGAGGCTAAATGCACCTTTCGTAGCGTTTCTGCATCTTCTCAGTGTTGTTGCGATTGGCGGTTACGCAATCTATTTAGCGGTGGATCCGTATTGGCCAGAGATTCAAGACTGGGTTCAGGAAATTGTTAAGACTTCCTAAAGCTTTTGATGCTTTTCAGATTGCAAAGAATGCAATCAGTGACAGCGGAACGATGAGCCAACTCAGAGCCAAGAAAATAATTGCGAATACTGCGAAGTTTCCACTTTCATCTTTCGGTGGTTTTCCTGCAAAGCCAATGGTTTCATACAACGCCTTTATTGGTTGATCAATACTGATCTTGATGCGCTTTCGCGCAATTCCGGAACTATAGAGCGCTAGCCAAGACAGCAACAGAAAAATAGCAACAAGCACCGCGGCGAAACCTGCGAGTCCGATTGAGTTCCCCAGTGCTAATTCGCTGAGAGATCTCAGACCACTTGCCACCGACGTAAAGATTGCGCCGCCGAAGATAAACGTTGGAAGACCAAGAGCCTTTCCATTCATTCCTTCTTTAACTCGAGAAATGTCAAGACGACATCTGCGAAGCATGGAATGTTCTGGGCTACTCCAACTGCTGGCTGCTTCACGTCGTTCGTAGAGACCGCAAATATTCCGTAGAACCTTTTCCTGGTAACTCCGCACGATAAAGCGGATCACTTGCTGAGCAAACCACTGAATTACCGGAGATAGCGGACCGAACCCTTTAACCCTCGGTGAACGTGGTCCGTTTCGATCAAGAACTTCAAGGCCGCGGACCATGTAGCGGTGGGCTTCTTCAAATCGCTCGGGGTGAAGAAGTGGCCGTGGTGAGGACATCTGCGTGAGCATTTCTTGCTCAACTCGACCAGAGCCGGCCAGTTCAAAGAGAAGTTGATCGCGTTCTTCATCTGTTTCGGCGCGCAGAATTCTAAGAGCATCAATTTTGTCGAGAATGATTTCAGTCTTTGACTCGTCGAGCGGGTCATAGGTGCTCATACCCACAGACTAATTGCCCGTTTCTGGTATCAACTAAGTATCGGCACACCTAGTACTAGTGTCGGTACTTGTTGTAGAAGTTGATCGGGGGATTATGCGACGTGGTTTTCTAGGACTTGGCGAAATGTCAGAGGACGATCAGAACAATGTGATGCTCTTTGTCATTCTTGCGCTTACGTTGGAATGTGTTTTGGAGGGATTGCTACAAGGGTCGCCAGAGCGGTTTTGGGTATTTCATGGAGTGGCAGCTGGCTTAAGCGCTTGGGCGCTTTCAAGTGGTTCTCTCCTTGCTATGCGCTTTGCCGCAATCGCAGGGGTTGCAAATTTTCTGAATGAGCTAGAACTCTTGTGGGATTTCGAAGACCGCGCCCGCTTATTGGTTCCCACTTTGGTTCTGTTGTCGGCATCAATCACTCTGGGTTGGAGAGTGTTCAACTCTGGTGGAGGCGTAACGGTCCCAGGGAAATCAGTGGTCAAGAGAAATTCTCGTCCTTTGAACCCGGTGGCCGGGTATGAGCCATATCTCGTGCTGATTGGTGCTGGGCTTGTGGTCTACAGCTTGGCTATTGGCCAATGGCTAGATATTGAAAGGCTGTTCGGACTGTTTTCAGATTCAGCTGGGTTTAGTGATATTCGCAAAAGCTATGAGGATTTGGACATAACGGGCGACATATACACGACCTATTTGGACGTCGGTTATCTGCTGTCGTATGCCTCTGCTGGGGTAGGGGCTGTCGTATATGTAGGGAGGCTGACGGGTCGTCTTTCTGTTAGTTCAACTTTGATGCTGGCCCTCGCCATTGGTTCAACTGTTGCAGCCGCCTGGCACACCGCATTTGTCCTCGACTTAGTAAGTAACAGCGATGGAATCCCAATCGGCATCCCTGCTTGGGCTGGCACGGTTGGCCTGTCCCTCATTTCAGCTGGAACGTGGATGAATCAAAACGGATAAATATGCCCGTTTTGAGAATTTGGGCGATGGAAGAACTCGTGTTTCCTTAAGACTCATTCGGAATGGAAAATCGGAAACTGTCCATGAATACGTTGTTGATGACGGTGAAACATATGAGATTGGAAACTGGGGACTTCACATTGAGAATTAGAAAATGAAGTATCTTTCTCGAAAGAGACTGAAATATATTTTTTTAATTGTTGTAGTAACGATTATCGCAGTAAATTTTATTGTTCAGCGTTCTCAAGATTCAGATTCTAAATGTAGAGTTCCCAAACCTTCAGCAACTTATGCACTTGCATCTGAGTTGCTGTGTGGGTTGGTTGTTGAGAATGAACACATTGGTGTTCCATACGAGCGAGACCTGTTTTTTTACGGGAGGGACCCTGACGGTGATGGTCATTCGACAAGATCTGAGATACTCTTGCGCGACTCGACGGTAGAGGTTCAAATTGATTACAGGAATGGCAGTTCCTATATCGTCACCGGAGCTTGGCTTTCTCCGCTTGATGCAACGAGTTACTCAGCTAGCTCAGATGTAGAAGTTGATCATTTAGTACCACTCAAGGAGGCATGGGACTCTGGTGCATGGCGCTGGTCGTCTGATGAATTGAGATCTTTTGCAAACGACTTAGAGTACCCAACGCTGATAGTTGTATCGATGAGTATGAATCGCTCGAAGGGTCAAAAAGACTTCGCTGAGTGGACACCTGTTCACGCTAAATGTTGGTATGCACAAATGTGGATACTTGTGAAATTTCGTTGGAATTTGGCTGTAGACGTGTTGGAGAAAAATGCTTTAGTTGAAGTTCTTGATGGAGAGTGTGGAAGTATAAGTCTAAAACTGAATTAAAGAGAATGACGGTCTATGTTCTTTTGAATTTTTGCAATAAGAAACAGCGAACACAGTGCCGCAATCACAAAACTTGCAAGCGTGATGTAGAAGCCCTCGGCAAGTTTTGGTTCAATAAATTCTGCAACAGTTTTCGTTGCTCTTCCAATTACTCGGCCCAAGACGCCGAGAAGCAAACCACCAACAAATGAGTCTGGTAGTTCCGCCTTGTTGGATATCTCCTCGCCGATTTTGTTAACGCGGCTCGCAACTATGAGGAGAATCGTGATTGAAATGACGGAGGACAAAAGTGAATAAATCGTCCAGTTTTTGCGCCATTTGGGAGTGACTAGATGAGGACGAAGACTTGCGATTCCGGAGGTAATGATGGCGCAGGCGCTAATGGCAGTGACGAACCCGAACCAGTAATCAAGGCCTCGGATTTGAATAAATGAGACCCTGATCCAAGCTGAGGACGACCCGATGAATGCGAATAAACCCGCCACGCAAAGCAGGGACGGGGCGAGTTTCTGGTTTTTCCCCAATCCATCCATGTTGTAATCCTATATTGAATTTCTGAGTCTCAAATTTGTTCTTGTCCCGTTAGGGGTATGAGGGATAGATTCACTGTTAGAGCGTTGGTGGGGGGTATATGTCCGGAATGTCATCGGTTGCACAGCGTGTCATTGATTATGCATTGAGTGAAGCCAAGCGAAATTCGGCTGAGTATGCCACTGAAGTTCATCTTCTTGCCGCGATTCGAAGATGGAATGAGGAAGTTTTTGAAATCAGATTTCCAAACTCGGAAGTCGCATGAAAAAAGATGATCTAACTCAGTGGGCCGAACTCACCACTGCGGTGTACAAATTGTTTATGACTGTGAAATGATGAGTTCATGGCTTGGCTGAAGCGAAGAGACACAGAGCCAGTAGCGCCTGTTCATCAGCTATCTGAGGAAGATTTTCAATCACTGGCGCGAATTAGCGCAACCATGGAGGCTTTGCCACTTGGTGTTGTGGTGATGTCGAGCGATGGTTCAAGCATGTGGACCAACAGCGCTGCAGACAGCCTGTTTACACCGCAGTCAGATGATCACATTTTGTTTGTGGAAAGCCTTGAGGGGCTGTTGAGAGATGCGCTCAATGGCACAATCGGTCAAACAGAGCTTGAATTTGGCGAAGATGTAGTTCGCACTATTGAAATTGCCACAGTTGCACTTACCGATGGTGGTGCAGCTGCAATTGTTGAAGATATAACGCAGCGATTGATGATTGACCGAGTACGCACCGATTTTGTTGCCAACATCAGCCATGAATTGCGCACTCCGATTGGCGCAATTTCCTTGATGGCAGAAAATTTGATTGCTGAAATGGGCGAGTCAGAATCTGCGCGATTGGCAGAGATCATTTTGAACGAAGTGACTCGTTTAAATGAGACCGTAAATGACCTGCTTGATCTTGCTCGAATTGAATTTGATGGCCTGTCAAAGCGTGAGTCAATACACACAGCGCGCGTAATTGACGAGGCGGTCGGCAGGATTCGCAGCGCAGCGCTGGCGAAATCGGTGATGATCGTGGTGGAAGACAACCCCGATATGTCGGTTATTGGCGACCGAGCACAGTTGGTGTCTGCGGTGGGAAACCTGATTGACAACGCGGTGAAATACAGCGACCAGGGGTCAATTGTAAAAGTTGAAGTGCGTCGCGATGAAGGTCGGATGCTTATT
>Ga0164292_10005809_pt1 | contig 10109 bp, 7 predicted proteins | sample GEODES117metaG_FD_111486 | JGI IMG/M metagenome (GOLD analysis project Ga0164292, IMG submission 111486) | Eutrophic lake water microbial communities from Lake Mendota, Wisconsin, USA - GEODES117 metaG | ecosystem: Environmental > Aquatic > Freshwater > Lake | place: USA: Lake Mendota, Wisconsin... | reverse complement strand
CTGGCGGCCCAGCAAGATCGCCCCAGCAACCCCAGGTTGAAAACACCTGCGCAATTCAAATTCATCGGCCAATCCACGCCGCGTTTGGAAGGCAATACCAAGGTGGATGGCACAGCTGTGTTTGGCATGGACGTGCGCCCCAAAGGCCTGTGGTTTGCCTGTGTGCGCATGAACCCCGAATTGGGTGCGCCTTTGCAAAGCTTTGACGCGAGCAAGGCGCTGCAAATGCCGGGCGTGCAAAAGGTGTTTGCGGTCGATGCGGTGAAAGGCAGCACGGCGGGTGTGGCGGTGGTGGCGCAGTCCACGCACCAGGCCATGAAAGCCCTGTCGCAGGTGCGCACGGTGTGGGGCACAGGCCCAGCCGCGGCTTGGTCTAGCGCCGACATCCAACAGAATTTGATGAAAGCCTTGGACAGCCAAGACGCCCACACCTACTTTGAGCAAGGGGACGCCGCCCAAGCCTTGAAAAGCGCCAGCAAAACCGTGCAAGCCGAGTACAGCGCACCCTATTTGGCACACGCGACCATGGAGCCCATGAACTGCACCGTGTGGCTGAAAGACGGCGCGGCAGAAGTTTGGGCACCGACACAAATTCCGGATGCGGCCCGCCATGTCATCGCGAATATTTTGGAGGTTCCCAAAGACAAATTGATCCTGCATGTGACGCTGCTGGGCTGCGGCTTGGGGCGCCGCTTGGAACTCGACTTTGTGGCGCAAGCTGCCCACATTGCCAAAGCCTGTGCCGGTCATCCGGTGCAAACCGTGTGGGACCGCAGCCAAGACATGCAACATGATTTCTACCGCCCAGCTTGCGTCAGCCGCTACAGCGCAGGCTTGAACGAGCAAGGCCAAGTGGTGGCTTGGCAAAACCGCTCGGCCAGCCAATCAATTGCCGCCGACATGGTGACGCGTTTGCTGGGCGCACCCGCCGATGGACCCGACAAAACCACCGCCGAAGGGGCCTTCGACCAAGCCTATGAATGGCCCACAGCGCACATCAGCCACAGCACGGTGCAGCTGCCCATTCCCGTGGGGTCTTGGCGATCGGTGGGGCATTCGCACCAGGCTTTTTTCAAAGAAAGTTTTGTCGATGAAGTGGCCCATGCCAGCGGCCAAGACCCGCTGGCCTTTCGCTTGAACTTGCTGAAAAACCACCCCCGCCACGCACGCGTGTTGCAACTGGCCGCTGACCAAAGCGGCTGGAGCAAACAGCTGGCCAACACGCCTGAAAAACGCGCACTGGGCATGGCACTGCACGAGTCCTTTGGCAGCATCGTGGCGCAGGTGGCCGAGGTGTCGGTGAGTGCCCAAGGCATCCGGGTGCACCGGGTGGTGTGTGCGGTCGATTGCGGCATGGTGGTCAACCCCGACGGTGTGGCCCAGCAAATGGAAGGCTCGGTGGTGATGGGCCTGACAGCTGCACTTTACGGCGACATCCGCTTCGAAAAAGGCCAGGTTCTACAAAGCAATTTCCACGATCAACCCTTGTTGCGCATGGGGGAGGCCCCACTGGTTGAAACCCATGCCGTGACCAGCGACGCCCACCCCGAAGGCATGGGAGAGCCCGGCACGCCGCCGATTGCCCCAGCGGTGGCCAACGCTGTGTTTGCCCTCACGGGTCAGCGTTTGCGCAGCCTGCCCCTGCGGCTGACAAGCAGCTCAGCTTGAGGCTGTTCGTGTCGATACTTCTCGATGGGCAGGCTCGAACTGGCCCAAAACCGATCAAAATCTGTTTTATTTTGGGTTAGGATGAAATTCGATAACGGTTTTGTCATTTAAGGAAGGTTGGAGATGGTTGCGTTTGCAATGATGGAAAAGTACGGCGGAGTCAAAAAGATCAATAAAGTGATCGAACAGCTGTATGAGGCTGTGGGTGAAAAACGCGACCTGCGCCACTACTTTTTCAACATCAAGCTGGAAAACCTGATACGCGATCAGTTGCAGTTCCATGCCTATTCGATGCGCAAACCTGACCGCTTCTACCGCGAGCAGCTGCTGCAAACCGCCACCTCTGAAATCCAAGTCAGTGTCAACGTGTTCGATGAGGTGATGCTCACGCTGGATGACATCTTGCGCAAAAACGGTGTGCACAAAGACGAATCCCCTCGCATTGCCGTGCACTTGATTGAAATCATCGAAGAAACACGCAGCCAAGCGGGGGACACCGTGGTCACGGTTTGGAAACCGGTGGACATCACCAACGAAACCGTCAACACCTTCTACAACAACAGCCGCACAGACTCGCGGATTGAAAAGAATGGTGATGTCTACGCAACCCGTAATTTCTTCTACCCCTTCTGGACCCGTGTGCTGCCCGAGAAACGCCAGATTGTGTTCATCGCCCAGGCGTTTGCCCGTGATGGTGTGAGCCTTGAACAGGTGGAAGAGTTGGCCAAGAATGCGAACGAAAAAGTAGGCACCTTGAAGCTCGAAGCCCGAGATGGGCCGAATGGTCCTGTGTTGTTCACCCGCTATATCCTGCCCTTTGAGCATGGCATCCCCACGCGACTGCTCATGCGTGCAGCCAAGCAGTTTTCCCGGGGCTTTGAAACTGCGATGAGCATGGACAAGGAAGAAATTCTGAAGAATGTGCTGAAGTAAGTGAGTGCCTTCAACGCCATGCTGGCTCCCCATGGCCTTCAATCAAAACGCATTCAAACCAAAACCGGGTTGAACATGCATGTGTTGGAAGCTGGTTTGCCGTCCAACCCTTGCGTCCTGCTGCTGCACGGCTTTCCCGAATTGGCCTTCAGTTGGCGGCATCAACTGACCGCGTTGGCCAACGCAGGCTTTCATGTCATCGCGCCCGATCAACGCGGTTATGGCGACACCCTGGGAGGGGATGACCGCTTCGACGGTGATTGGCAAGCCAGCGGCATGCTGTACCTGGTGGATGATGTCTTGGCCTTGCTTGAGGCCTTGAACATCGGACACGTGAAAGCGGTGATCGGTCACGACTTTGGGTCACCCGTTGCCGCTTGGTGCGCGCTCACCCGCCCCGATGTGTTCCGCGCAGTGGTGATGATGAGTGCGCCGTTTTCAGGCCCACCGGACGCCGCGCATTGGGCGACCACGCACGCCGCAATCGTTCAAGAGGTGGTGGCTTTGGGCGAATTAGACCCACCACGCCAGCATTACCAGTGGTATTACTCGGATGCCCAAGCCAACGGGGACATGTGGCATGCTCCGCAAGGGTTGCATGCTTTTTTGCGCGCTTACTACCATGTCAAAAGCGCCGATTGGACAGTCAACCAACCCCATGCTCTGACAGCATGGCAGGCCGCAGAACTTGCGAAGCTGCCCCACTATTACGTGATGCCTGCCGGTCAAACCATGGCACAAGCAGTGGCGGTCCATGCGCCCAGCACAGCGCAGGTAAGTGCATGCACATGGCTGAGCGAAACCGATTTGGCGGTCTATGTGGCCGCCTACCAAGCCCGCGGTTTTCAAGGTGGTTTGCAGTGGTACCGCTGCGCCACCAGCGTGAAGCAGTTTGAAGTGATGTCACGCTATGGCGGACAAACCATTGACGTGCCCGCCGCCTACATCGCTGGCCAGGCGGATTGGGGCGTCTACCAGTTCCCGGGGGCTTTAGAAAAAATGAAAGCGCAGGTCTGCAAAGACATGCGCTTCATCGAGTTGCTGCCCCAAGCCGGTCACTGGGTGCAGCAAGAACAGCCCGAGGCCGTCAACAAGCTCTTGCTGAACTTCCTCAGCAGCCTCTAACCGATCAGGTCAACTTTGCCATTGGTGTCCATCACGCCCGTGATGACACTCAACTTGGGGTGACGCTTTTTCACGGCCTCGCGGAACATGGACAAAGCCTCGCCGTGGGCTGCAGATTCGTTGTCCTTTTTGGCCACAGCGGCTTCGCCAAAAGCCAGTTTCGCCGCACCACAATCTCGGTGGGACAAACCGACAACGCGCTTGATTTGGTGCAAGGACACCGTGATGTCCAAGTTTTCCCAAAAGGTTTTGTGCCAAGCTTCAAATTTGGGATGCACGGCGCCAATCGGCCCCCCGGCCATCACAAAGTGGCTGTAGTTGTCTTCGAGTTTGTCGCGGCTGACGCCTTGCAACAAACCCATGTACTGCCAGCTCAGCGTGGTGAATCGGGGATCAATGCAGTTGACCAGCATGGATTCATACTGACCGCTGGCAGCCCAAGCGCTTTGTGGGGCCATCAAAGACAAACCTGAGGCCAAGGCGCCAGCGGCGCCCCAACCCAAGAAACTGCGGCGGTCCAGACCTGCAGCAGGCTGCAGACCTGGTGAGGTGCAACAGGCGCAAGAGGCCATTCGGTTGGAAATGTTTTGAAATACTTTGTCAGACATGGCGGGGCCTTTTTATATAACGGATCATTACTTTTTCGTTGTTCGCACGCCCAAACCAGCCTGAAAAGCCGCAGGGCAAGCAAAACCGAAAAGTCAGATTTCATTCAAATCGACAAAATCTGATAAACCTTTAAGAGCTTTTGGTAAATATACCCAAATTATTTTGTGGCTTCAAAAACCACGGGCTCTTTCAAATGGGTGTACTGGGAGCGACGCTCCGCCAATACCAAGCGGTTCACTTCCTCGACGGGCAACCCCAGTTGCGTGAGGGTATGCGTGGCCAGGCTCAGACTGACCTCAAACGCATCCGGAATCACCTCGGTCGCCCCAGCGGTCTTGAGCATGGCCATGTCTTTGTCGAATCGGGTGCGCACAATCACCGGCACGTGCGGCATGTGTTGCTTGATCAAGTCCAACACACGCAAGGCCGTGGGCGTGTCATCGAAGCTCACCACCACCGCAGAGGCCCGCGCCAAGCCAGCCGACATCAGGTACGAAAGCTGGAATGAATCGCCAACCTCGACATGGTGGCCTGCCAAGACACCCGCTTTGACCACATCCGGGTTCACGTCCAAGGCGATGTAGGAGACCGATTCCATCTCCAACAACTGGCACAAATGCCGACCAGTATTGCCAAAGCCGCAGACGATGACGTGGTGATCGATGCCAATGGACTCTTTGGCCACACGCGTGATTTGAAGAGACTGCGCCATCCAGTCGTCGGGGGAAAATCGAAAAATCAAGCGGTCTGCGTTTTGAATCAGCATGGGCGTGGCCATCATCGACAACACCATCGCTGCCAACACAGGGTTGGACCAGCGCGGGTCAATCAACGCATTGTCCAAGCCCAAAGTGAGCAACACAAAACCAAACTCGCCCGCTTGCGCGAGATAAATACCGGTGCGGGCAGCCACGCCATTGCTGGCCCCCCCCGCATAGGCCAAGATGGTGATCAAGAACGCTTTGACCAGCACGGGAATAACGGCCAATACCAACACCCATGGCCACTGAACTTGAAGCACATGCCAATCAAGCTTCATGCCCAGCGTGATGAAAAACAAGCCCAACAACACATCATGAAAAGGGCGAATATCGTCTTCCACACGCTGCTTGAAGTCGGTTTCTGCGATCAACATACCCGCTAAAAAAGAGCCCATCGCCAAGGACAATCCGGCGTGCTCGGTCAGCCAAGCCAGTCCCAGTGTCATGAGCAGGATGTTGAGCATGAACAGTTCGTCGCTGTTGCGTCGATCCACAATCTCGAGCCACCACCGCATGATGCGCTGGCCACCCCACAACAACAAGCCGACCAACAGGCAAGCTTTGGCCAAGGCCCAACCCAACTCGCTCCAGATATTGCCTTCGTTCATTCGACCTAAAGCGGGAATCAACACCAGCAATGGCACAACCGCCAAGTCTTGGAACAACAAAGCACCTATGACGCGCCTGCCATGTTGAGAATCTATTTCAGAGCGTTCGGCCATGAGCTTGACCACGATGGCCGTGCTCGACATGGCCATCGCAGCACCCAACACCACCGCACCTTGCCAAGTGAGGTCCCAAGGCAGTTGCCAAAAAGTCAGCAGTTTGAAAAGCAGCAAATGGCCCAGCAAGGTTCCCAACACCATGACCAATACCTGGGCCATGCCAAAACCAAACACCATTTTTTTCAGGCGCAAGAGCTTGGGCAGGTTGAACTCCAGGCCGATGACAAACATCAGCAGTACCACACCCATTTCAGCCAAAGAAGCCACAACAGATTCATTCTCATGAACCAAAGCGCCGCCTTGACTTAAAAAGACGCCCGCGATCAAGTAGCCCAACAAAGCAGGCAAATGCAACAGCCGACAAGCAACAACACCGGCTACGGCAAATAGCAAATAAACAAGGGCAATGTCTAGAGCGCTCATGATGAAGTCCCATGATAGTGGCAGATGGTGTCAGGCACTTTCATGGTGCATCTCAGCACGATGCACTAGTTTGGTGACCACTTCTCACAAGCCATCAATTCTTTGACCTCAGGGTAATGGGTCATCAACTTGAATTTACGCGCCAACACTGACGACTTGAAGTAATCAAAACCACAACGCAAACCCGTTTTTGATGACTCTGAAGGCATCAAAAAGACACATGTTTTGCATTGCGGTGATTGTGGCAAGATCTGGTTTTCCATTGGAGCTTTGTGTTTCCAGATACATTGCAAAAGACATGCCACGACAAATTCTCGAAGAACACCAAATCCACCCTGCTGTTCGTGATCAAGTTGCCCAGCATCACCAAGACATCGTTCAAAAGGTGCAAGCAGCCATCGCCAGCCACGACTGTGTGGTGGTGGGCATGGCGCAAAACCCAGAAGTGACCAAGGTGCGAAAAGCTCTGACCGAGGCAGGCATAGCCCACACCTATTTGGAGTTTGGCAGTTACTTCAGCCAATGGCGACGTCGCAATGCCTTGAAGATGTGGACGGGTTGGCCCACTTTCCCCATGGTTTTTCACAACGGTGTTTTGCTGGGTGGGCACAAAGACACCAAGGCTTTGCTGGCGCAAGGTGCCTTAAAGTCCAACTCCTAGTAAACCAGATTGATGGCCACACAAAGTTGGTAGCCCACGCCCCAGACTGATTTGATAGCAGGTTCAGCCTCTGCGCCTTGCGCGGTTTTGAATTTCTTACGCAAACGGGCAATCAATTCTTCGAGCGCGTGTTTGCTCATCCCATCGTCTGAATCTTCGGCAGAAAATAAATCACAAAGGGCACCCGATTCCAGCGTGTTGTCCTTGGCATGACTAAGGGCTACCAACAAGGTTTTTTCTCGGCTGGTCAGTCGGATTTTTTGCCAAGGGTCTGGGCCGAGCAAAATACGATCTCGCAAACTCAGATTCCATTCGCCAACAGTGCTTATTTTTTTGACGCGCCGCCCCAAGCTCATCAACACCATCACCAATTCATCGGGCGAGATGGGCTTGGTCAAATAAAAATCTGCACCTCCGTGGCTGTAACCTGCCAAGCGATCGTGCAAAGCAACTCGGGCTGTCATGATCACAATGCCTGCATTAGGCAAGGTTTGTCGCAAGCGCTTGCAAATACTCAAGCCGCCTTCACCGGGTAAATTCAAGTCAATGATGAAAATATCAATGGGCTCCGGGGTGACCAGGTCATCCAAAGCCGACCCACTGGACACGCCGTGCACGGTGAAATGATTGGCTTGCAAATGGGTTTCAATCTCTTGGCGCAGCATGCGGTCGTCCTCTACCACGGCAACCACCAGTTGTGGCCGTTCGTCAAGTTTTTTGTGGGGACTGTTTTGATTCATCTGGGCACCTCAACCGTGAACGCGACTCTTTGACTTTCAACCTCACAACTGACTTTGGCACCAATTTTTTCAGCTGCCGTTTCCACCAAACTCAAACCAATACCCATGCCGGGCAAAGATTGCACGTTGTCATGGCGGTAATAGCGTTCGAATAACTTGTTTTCATCGGGCCGAATGGTCGAGTCGATGCTGTTTGCAATTTCAAAAACAGTTGCGTTCTCAGTAGTGTGCACTTTGATGGAGATGGGGACTCGGCGGTCATCGTATTTGTAGGCATTGTTGACCAAGTTTTCTATCACCACCGAAAGCATGTTGCGGTAGGTGTGAAACTTAGCGCCTTCTTCCACCATCAAAGAGAAGCGTCCATCCAACTGGTAATCTGAAGTGAATTCATCGATCAATTCCTCAGCATCAACCCATTCCTTGTCTTCACTCAACTCAAACCGGTCAATTTTGTTGGAGTGGGCCACGTGCTCAATCAATTCATTCATTCTTTCAACCGATCGGTCCATTCGGGTCACACGCGCCAAGGAATCTGAATCAATGCGGGTTTGATGTTTAAGAGAAGCCAAGACAAAGCGGATGGTCCCCAATGGATTTTTCAATTCATGGGTCAACATGTCGATCAATGTTTGACGCTCTGTCAACTTTTCCTGATTGGCTTGAGAAGTGGCCGCATCCAAACGCAATTTACCTATTTCTTGGTTGATGGCCAATTTACGTTCAGCTTGTTGAATGATGACAATCAAGAAAATGATGATGCCAGCTGGTCCGCCGTTGGTGCGCCAATCCGTATAACTGTTGACTAAATTGGCTGTCGCCACGGGCATCAGTTGCCCAAAGATCACCAGCAACGCCCCGATCAAAACAACCATGTAGACCAAGTAGGCAAACATCAATAATAGTTTGATCCGAAAGGTCATCTTCGAAGCCGTCAAAATACCATACGCCTGAACACCTAAATTGCTTCCAGCAACCAGCAGATAAATAAAGATACCTGCTTGAATATCACCCATTTGAAGCATTAAATTGCTCAGCACCAACAGCAATAGCAAGCCTATCAACATGAATTTATAGCGGGGGCTTGGGTTGTAGGGTGCCAAACTGGCCCATCCCAACAAGATGAACATCAACACCCGCAAACTGAACAAATGGTGGGTCAAGGTGTCAAAAAAGAGCGGTGACATTTCAGGCAGCATGGCCTGTAATCGTCCTGTGGTTGTCAAAATGAAAATCACCACCAGCGCTTGAAAGCAGCTGAATGTGAACAGCAGCATGTTACGTTCAATGATCAACAACACCAAAGACATGAACAGCAAGCTGCCTGCAATCGCGATCGAGGCACTGTTGCGCCCCGCGTTTTTGGCCACAACCATGGACAAATCCCTGTATGGCAAAACTTCTGCTCGGACAGAAAAAATACCGCGTTGCTTGACTTTCAAAAACAAGGTAACAGCTTGATCTGCTGGACTCGACAAACCCACACAATGGGTGTCATCTGGACAAATACGGTTGTCCATATCAACCCTGTCGCCAGCTCTGTGAATGCGCCATCCATCGGCAATCGGTTCATAAAGTTCTACCGAGTCAAGTTGGTAGGGTGCCAAGCGCACAATGATTTGACTGTCACTGGCCGGTGCGAAAAGCCGGACTTGTCTGTGCTCTATGGGTTTGATGTCAAAACGAAGCCAAATGGGCTGATCTTGAAATCCGAGATTCAAATCGTACTGATAGGGCTTGAACACCTGCTGAGGCAATTCATCTACAGACATCGCTTCCGGGGCATTTAAGAGAAAGCTTTTTTCTAGGCTGTAAGTGAAATCTTGCGCGGCTAACACGCTGGAAAAACAAATTCCGCACAAGAGACAAATGAGTTTTCTCATCGTTATAGCCAACGCTCCATTCACAACTGTGGAAGATGCTAGAGCCCGAAGACACACCGAAACGTGGGTTATTGAGAGGTTTGGCGGTGATTCATGGGTGCGGTTTGGTCTGCTTGACCTATTGTGTCGCAATGGAAAGCGAACTGTCTGAACCGATTCAACTGACGCCAATGCTGTCATTGGCGGTGGCGTTGCTCTACATGATGACAGCCGATGGGGACATTGAAGAACACGAGAGCAGTCAATTGCAAGCTGTTTTGGGCGGCAATGATGAAGCGCTGGAATTGGCGATGGAGTACGTGGAAACATGTCCACTGACGCAATTTCTGAAAGAATCCCCACCCCAATTGAGTGAGGCAGACCGTTTGTGCATTCTTTGCAATGCATGCGACTCGGTCATGTCTGATGGCAAGATTGAAAGCGCAGAGTTGGCCATGTTCCAGCAAATGTCTGAAGCTTTTGGCGTTTCAGCTCAAGCCTTCGCCCCCTACTTCAAAGCGATTGAATTCAAAAACAATAAAAGTATTCTGGGTCCATACGATCCAGAAAGTCTCAATGCGGTCATCATCAAACCACATTTG
>Ga0164292_10005808_pt1 | contig 10110 bp, 9 predicted proteins | sample GEODES117metaG_FD_111486 | JGI IMG/M metagenome (GOLD analysis project Ga0164292, IMG submission 111486) | Eutrophic lake water microbial communities from Lake Mendota, Wisconsin, USA - GEODES117 metaG | ecosystem: Environmental > Aquatic > Freshwater > Lake | place: USA: Lake Mendota, Wisconsin... | reverse complement strand
TAAAGAAAAATACAAAAATTGCTGTTAAGGATTTCTTGCCCACAAATAGATGTTTGGTCTTCATTTCCCCTGTTTCTAGATCTCAATTTGAATAGGGTGAGTCTATGGGGTGAATCAATTTAACTCAGGGTGTATCTAGTAAAGACTTACCAAATTGTGCGCCCGCAGGGATTCGAACCCCGAACCTTCTGATCCGTAGTCAGATGCTCTATCCGTTGAGCTACGGGCGCTTCATAGAACATAGATTTCACTCGCGGCAAGCCTATCAAATTAGCTTAAATACCCCTAGTGGATTCATGTAAAACGCAGGTTTACATTTATGAGTCCAATATAGTGTTTTCAGTTAACTCACAAATCAACTCATGTGTGTACGAAAGCTAGTAACTTGATCTATTTGTAAATTTGAAGTTAAAAGCCAGATTTTCCATACCTTGAAAGGCCTTTATGTAAGTTATAGAAAGCTGAGGAGAGTTTAGGTCGGCCAAAACATATAGGTACGGTCTATGTCTTTAGCTAATACTTTTAATCCGCCTTAGATTTGGCCTTGATTGTAACTAAGGTGTGAACTTCGAAATCGAACTCGCAGCCTTCGCTTTACGGGCTCTCAAGCCTCTAATCAAACATTGATTTACTGATTTTCGATCAAATTCCAGAACTAAAATAACTTTCCTGAATTAAACAGTTAAGAATGGCAAATCGGAATTTATAAATGACTCAAACGGACCAATTTGTTACCCCCTTTTGAGAAAAAGAAGGGTTAAGCCAGCTAGGTTCAGACATGCTAAGAGATTGATAAATTGAAATCCTCTTTTCTGGGGGAACAACAAGTAGTAAGAATCCACCACCTCCTGCTCCCGAAATTTTCCCTCCGTAGGCTCCTAATTCCTTAGCTCTAGAATACAAAAAATCAATATTGCTATTTGAAATTTTTGCAGAAGTTGCTTTTTTAAAATCCCAAGACTCGCCAAGTAAACTGCCAAATCTTTGAATATCTCCATCAAGTAGCGCAAATCTCATATCCGAAGCTAATTTCTTAACAAAATGTAAATTGCTTATGATAGTGTCATTATTGGAAAACATTGCCATCTGCTGAGAATCAATTATGTCTGCTGAAGCACGAGACGTTCCTGTGTATACCATCAAGAGACTTGATTGAAGCTCAAGACTAATTGAATCACTTAAATCGATTCGTTCAACAGAGACTTGGCCATCTTTGAAATACTGAACATAATTCATACCGCCAAAAGCGGAAGCATAATGATCTTGCCGACCTCCGCTTAAGTTTAAGACTTTTCGCTCAATAAAAAAAGCTGTTGAGGCAATCTGATACCTTGTCATTCTCTTTCGAAACAGAGATTGAAAGGCATTAAGACAGGCGACTGTCAACGTTGAGGATGCACCTAGCCCTGAACCTAACTGGGCGTCGCAAGAAGTTTTGATTTCAACACGTTTATGAACAAGAGTTTCGAGCTCCTTTTCAAAAAAAGCTCCACAAGCTGCAGCAATTTTGAGAGATGAATCTATGAATGGCATTTCCTCTTTAATTTTCCCTATGTCAGAAAAACTCATTTTTGCTCTTGGCCAATCACTATGGATTTCGATTCCAGTTCCTTCAGAAATAGTTATGGTGCAATAAGCATGACTCGTTATGGTTGTTGAGAGAGTTACGCCGCCATATTCTTCTAGATAAGGTGATAACTCGGTACCTCCTCCTCCAAATGAGATTCGGAGTGGAGCTCGACTGCGAATTATCGATTCTTTCATAAGATCATCTTTCGATCATCCTTTAAAATTTCTATTCGCCAATAATCCAACAAATCACTAAGGGTTTGTGAATATTCAATCTCTGGCTTCCAGCCTGTATGTTGGGTGAACTTTTTAATGTCTGGAATTTGCAGATCCGCGTCTATAAGTCGTATCCGCCGAGGATCAACTACTATCTCAAAGTCTTTTAATGTAGAAAGACTGATCAAAGTCTGTAGGACTTCACCTACGGTACAAGTATGCGAACCGCCTATATTGTAATACGCCCCAGGAATTGGATTCACAGTGACAAGTAAATGGTAGGCACGAACAGCATCACGAACGTCTGCAATTGTCCGTAAAGAGTCTAGGTTGCCAACGTAAATCTTCCGAGGAACTTCTCCTCTTTCCGCAAGGGCAATTTGTTTCGCAAAGGTCGACTCTGCAAATACATCTCCCCGTCTAGGACCAGTATGTGTAAACATCCGAGTAGTTTGGGTATTAATGCCATATGCCTCCGCATAATAACGACCCAATAGGTCAGTTCCAGCTTTAGAAATAGCATAAGGCGATGCTGGATGAAAATTCTCATCTTCCGCAATTGGAACGCGATCTTTAGGAACTCTCCCAAATACTTCTGACGAAGAACAAACATGAACAATTGAATGTGGGCTGGAAATCCTTACTGCCTCTAGAAGAGAAGCTGTGCCAATAATATTTGTGTTTAAGGTGTCCAAAGGTATATCAAATGAAGTTTTTGGGAAAGATTGTGCCGCTAAATGGAAAATGTAGTCTGGTTGACACTTCTCGATAAGCTTCATAAGTGAATGTGGGTCATTCAGGTCAGCAAACTCAAAATTAAGTCTACCTCCACCCTCATTGACCGAATTTATATGCGAAGAAATATTGTGAAGTGGACTTCTCCAGCGAATCATCCCCCGTATTTGCCAATCCGTGTTTGCTAACAAATAGTCCAATAAATGACTACCCACCATGCCTGTAATTCCAGTAATTAAAGCTACTTTTGGAGATTTACTTGTGTCCACCCTAGATACTCCCTTTTCGAATTTGTTGGATATTTCTCACGTACCAATCCCAAGTTTGCTGTAATCCCTCACCCAACGAGATTTTTGGTTGCCACCCGAGTCCGCGAATCTCCGATGAATCAAGATTTTTTCTATGCACACCACTAGGTTTCGAAGGGTCAAAAATCGGATCGACCCCAAGGCCAGCAATACCACTAATTGAAGTTGCTATTTCAGAAATCGTGAACTCCTCTCCCGAGCCCACGTTTAAGACTACATTGCTCCACTTTACCTCAAGTACTTTTACGATAGCCTCACAAAAATCTTTGACGTGAAGTATTTCCCGGTACGCACTACCATCACCCCAAACTTTCAGTGCTTTGCCACTAACTTTGCTTTCATAGGCCTTAGAAATAAGGCTTGGGATGACATGTCCATGCTCTTGATGAAAATTATCATTTGGCCCATACAGGTTAGTTGGTAAAAGAGTGCAAGTTGAAACTCCACGTTCAATAGATATTGCCTCAAGTGCAGAAATCATGGCTAATTTAGCAACTGCGTACCATCTATTTGAAGACTCCAGCCTTCCTGTATATAGTGCCCTTGGATTCAATGGTAAAGGCGCATCCTTTGGATAAATACATGAACTACCAATAAAAACGATACGTTTAATCCCATTATTTATGAGAGCGTTAAGCGCATTGACTTGCATTAGTTGATTTTCAATAGAAAAGACTGCTGGAAAACGTGAATTTGATAGAACCCCACCGACTCTAGCAGCGCATAAGACTGCGATATCAGGCTTGAATTCATGCACAAAGTTCTCAGTAATTTCCTGATTTAAAAGGTTTACCTGTTTTGAACTGGTCCCTTGGATTATCAAATGAGGAAATCTATGATTAAGAATATGTAGTAAATTTGAACCAACTAACCCAGTAGCCCCTGTTAACCATAGACGCTCATGTGTTTTCATTTTCTAAATGCGCTTTCAATTTCACCCATGATGTAGTGTCCAAGAACCTCGTGTACATGCTGAATTTCTTCAGTATTGTTAGAGTCCACAGAGAGGCAAACATCCGAGTTGACTCTTAACTCTTCACCGTTTACCCCCGTTAAGCCAATAACCATAATTTTCATTTCACGCGCTTTGATGCAGGCATTAAGTACCGAACGGCTCTTACCGCTGGTGGAAATCGCAAACAAGGTATCTCCTGGTCGACCCAAACCTAGAAGCTGGCGAGAGAAAACATATTCGAAACCATAGTCGTTTCCAATTGCAGTGATTGCAGAAGTGTCAACCGTAAGCGAAATTGCAGAAAGAGGAGAACCAGTTTTCCTCAATTTACCAGTGAGTTCCGCCGCCCAATGTTGAGCATCTGCCGCAGAACCACCGTTACCACAAAAAAAGAGCCGACCGCCAATTTGAAGGGTTTTAATCGAAATATCAATTGCTGTTTTTACGTCTTTTTCAAGAGCACTGGAACGGTTCAACAAAGATGCAGTTATTTGCGCGTATTCTGAGAAATTCATATGCGAAGTATTCCATGGACATGGTGTTTTTGTATTAATCAGGGAGTAACATGAGGTTCAGTTATCCATTTATGCAAAAGGAGTTCAGATGCACGCTCAAAACCTGACGGTGAATACTTGAAAAAAGGTATACCCAAAGACAGAGCGGCTATGCTGTCGGATTCGCTGTCACCAATAAATACTGATGAATATCTATCATAATTTTGCGTCTCTTCCGCTGCTAGAAACATTTCTATTTCCGGTTTTCTGCAGCGGCAAATCCTTCGGAAATTACTAGTTACGCCTTCTGGGTGAGAAGGGCAATACCAAAAAGAGTCAATTGCGATTCCATAATCATTATTCAGTTTGTTAAAGAGCCACGCATTATACTCAATTAATTCAGCTTCCGTAAAAAGATTACGTGCTACTCCGCTTTGATTAGAGATCACGCAGAGATTAATTCTTCTATTTTTACACTCCTGCATTATGTTTAAAATCTGATCGTTGAATTTAGTTTTACTACGAGTATTTACATAACCGTAGTCGTTTATGATCACACCATCTCGATCTAAATAAAGAGTTTTATCGCCTGACACTCGATGTGTTGATGCTAGAAAGTATGCAGCGCACAGTTTTCTTTTCAAAAAACTTGTTTCAAGAATTTCTAGGCTCATTCAAAATCTGCTTACAGTCGGACAAAAATGCATGGAGTATTGCTAACTCGTCATTAGAAACAAGATCTAACTCACGTAATTCGGAATAAACATCTTTGAGATAGATATGGACGCTAGATTTGTGATTTCTCTGGCAAATTTCAATCAAGCTTGAAGTATGTAGGTGAACAGGAATCTCGTCACGAAAATCGTGAAGCAAATTATGTTCATTACGTATTTGAAACCCAGTTGCGCCTACAAATAAAGTACCCCACTGATTTGAATTCATCCAGATTTGTGCGATTACGCCTCTCCATATATCCGAAACACGCCATAATACTGAGCACGGCAGATACATAAGTGGAAGTAATATGGAGTTCCAGTGAGTAAGTTGAGAATTGGTTGGAGCAATTACACCCCTGTCAGTTAAAAAAGCTCCTGACTTTTCAAACTTCACTGAGGGAAGATAGAGCATACGACAAATAGCATCAATATCAGGATCGCCGTTTGCAAACCCTTGAACAGTGCCAACCTTTACGAAATTTGATGATCTCTTGTCAATTGCAACTTGATTTGAAGTGCGAACTTCAGATATTGGTATTCCTCGATGCCACAACTGTGGATAACCGTAAAGTGCATACATATTGACCCATCTGGCCCCAATTGGACTAACTACTACCCTTATCTCCTCAGGGATTGTCCAAAAATTATCAAGAAGTTGATTATCATCATCTGTCTCAGAAATCCATTCAAATCCCATTGAAGCCGCAATTAAATAACCTAAGTTTTTTCTAGAATAATGGTTTTCAGGCAAGTAATTAGCAACTTCGAAGGGTAATCTCCTTTGGGCAATTAAATCGTAAAAAGTTACGTTATCTAAAAGTTTAGACTCCCATATAGGAGTTTTTTGATCTGCAATCACAACAAGTTGAAAATTATGATCAATTGACTGTTCTAGTAATTTTTGGACACCGCTATGCTGGTCAGAATTAATAGTTGTAAGAACTACAACCCTCTTAGAAGGTAAAGAAAGCATATGAAAAATTATAGCATTATTGTCGCTGCACTGAAATAGGTGAGTACTTTAGAGTAGACTTGACCTGAAATTGAAAGAAGTCTAACAAGATAAATTTAAAGACTTATATTGTTGGCATTTGTATCTTGCTTCTTGTACGTTGGGTAACTATTATTTGTATTTAAGACAAAATCTATTTCAAACCATTCACTTCTGTTTTTAAGCCTTTGCTCTTGCTGATTCTAAATATGTTCCCTTAAAATGAAGTGACCAGAAGTCAATTAGTCTACCCATTGAGCTATTGACGCAATTACCTTGAGGTTTGGGAGTTTAGTGATTTATAAGGTTGTTCCCAAACTTATCAGACGCTTCCAATCAGCTTCTTTTATTCGAGGTTTTCCAACCAACTCTCCAGAAATAACCTCTGAGGCATTAATTTTCTCCCACCCAACTTGATCTATTACTTGGTGCCCTGATTTTAATATGGCCTCAATTCCCAAAGTTTTTTTGGGTTTCTTTAAATTTTTAATTATTAATTCGACCACATTAGATGATTCACTTTTGTTTGTTCCGATTACGCCAACTGGACCACGCTTTGCCCATCCAGTCACATAAACATTGTGTTCGACATGTCCTGCAATATTAGAAATTCTGCCATTTTCAACTTTAATTCCGGGATACTCAAAAGCATCATAACCAATTGCAGTAATAACAAGTCCAGTTTTAATGGAAAATGTCTTATCTGTAGCTATCGCTTTGCCATCTTTAATCTCATTTATTCTAAAAACTATCTCTTCAACTTTTTTGTTACCTTTTATCTCAATAGGAGTTGATAAAAATTTTATCTCTAGCCTTCTCTCTACACCTTTTTTCATATGCGATTCAATTAATTTCATTGCCTCTAAATTATTTTTTAAATCTTTTTCTACTTCACCCATTTTGTCTATTCTTAAATTAGCCTCTTTTATTTGCACCTTATCAATATAAACATCGGTATTTTCCAGCTTAGGGAGATCTCGTAATTCAGGTGCTGTAAAGGCAGCATGTTCTGGACCACGCCTACCACAGATAATCACCCGTCTAATCTTGCTAGATTTGAAAGCTCCTAAAGCATGCTCAGCAGTATCTGTTCGATCCAATTCACGTGGATCTATTGCAAGCATTCTTGCAACATCCATGGCAACATTCCCTGCACCAATTACAACTGCAGTATCAGTATTTAAATCGGCTTTTACGTCTGTAAAATCTGGATGGGCGTTATACCAAGGAATAAAATCAGCTGCTGATATGCAATTTAGAAGATCTTCTCCTTTTATCCCGAGCTTTCTGCCAGTAGGGGAGCCGGTGGCAAGAACTACTACATCATAGGCTTCACGTAAATCTTTTAACGACACGTCTTTACCCAACTCAACGTTAGCAAATAATCTAAATCCATCTTCTTTCGCTATCTTCTCAAAAACTTTTGAGACTGTCTTTATTTTTGGGTGATCAGGTGCGACGCCACTCCTTACCAAACCCCAGGGTGTGGGTAGCCGTTCAATCAGATCAATTATAAATTTAGTTCGCGCATTTTGAGCTTTTTGAAAAGCTTGGGCAGTAAAATACCCAGCAGGACCTGCACCTATAATTGCTACTTTGTATATCATCATTGATTTATAAACTTAAAATACCCGTAACATATAAATTTCTGCTTGATGGTAGTTTCTAGTCCTCGCACTCTACTTATTTTCATTTGTAAGAATTTAATTATATCTAATCCTTTCGGTGAAAACCACTAATTTAATAGATTAATCTTGCAAAAGTAAACCGAGGCTAACACTAAACCTTAAATCAAAATCCGTCCAGATGCACAAGCATTGAATTTAAGTCTAAGTTGTGACTAGACTCGTTCATATGGTCGAGCGATTCCTTTTAATTGATTTAGGAGCCTCACTTCATTACACACACCATAAGCAGTCAATTTATGCTTTTTCTTCTTTTCTCAAAGATAAAAACATAGATTTTAATGTTTGGGTACCGTTTGGATCAAACCTAAATAAATCTAGGCTACCAATTAGAAAAATACTCTTATCGGGTACGCATGCGCCAGCATTTAGTTTGTTTGACCCAAGAACTTGGATTAATAGTTTGATGAATAAATTTCTTGTTTTTTCTGTAAAAAATGGATTTAAATGCTTAATGTATATGCACGTAAATTTAGTTGGTCACTATCTTAAATTTTTATTAGCAGCTAAAGCAAAGAGTTATTCGGGTGTACTTTTTACAACTGCATGCCCATACTCGGTCAAAACAATTTATATGCTGGAATCAAGTCAAATCAAGACTACAATTTTTTTTAGACTAACTAATACGTCTGAGGCAAGAGGTGAATTGGCTGAACTTTATGATTTTAAAAAATTACTTGATGATGCAAAAAATTTTGAACATGTGAGAATTCGGTTTGGAGTTGAAACTGATAACTACCGATCACAGCTTAATACGGGCCGTTACTCAACTTTGTATTTAACTAAAGTTCCTTATATTAAAAGTGGTGCAAATCTTGAGTCAAAGAATAGACCTATAGTGGTTTCGTTTTTAGGTTACCCAACAAAAGATAAGGGACATGAACATATTCTACCTCTTATAAAGAAAGTTTCAGAGTTTAGAAAAGAAATAAATTGGCAAGTTCATCTTTATGAAAAAGATCCGTTGCTGTCAGCTTTAGAACGACTTGAAGTTAATATCTTGACGGTTTGTGGAAAGATACAGCCTTATGAAATGGATAAATTATTATCTGCAACTGATTTAATGTGTCTACCTTATAATCCTAAAGCATTTGAATTTCACTCTTCTGCAATGCACTACCACTCGATGGATTATAATATTCCAGTTTTAAGCTTGAACGGGACAGCTTTTTCAAGCGATATTTATAAGTTTAAGGCTGGATCAATATCCTCAAATCTAAATGAAATGTGTGAAGTTTTAATAGATTTAAGTATGGATAAGATAACAAATTGGAAATTTGGGTGTTCCAAATACAATGAATTTAGAAATCAAACAAACGAAAAATTCCTGGATTTAAATAGTTAAAGTTAATAGCGTTAACTGCTGGCTAAAAAATTGCTTCAAAACCGAGTACGTTAAGCAAGGTCTTATCTTGAGCAGATGCAATTCTAGTAAATGGAATATTTTCCATTGAATTATTTAATACATCAGATTTATAATCTGAGTTCAAAGTATTTACATTCTTTACGCTACTTATCTCACTGAAAGACTTGAGAATGAGCTCAGATTTTAAAAATTCATTATTTGGATTTAGCTCTGAAACATCCGTCGCGCAAATGAATGACCCTTTATTTTTTAGCAATTGAGGAAATGAATTCAGTGCCCACCTCCACCCTTTATTGATTTCTCCATCAATTTTCGTATCGAAGTGAGTCAAAGAACATGAATCCACAATAATATCGAATCTATGTGTATTTTTAGCAATAAACTCGTCGTGATAGCAGGGAAATAACTTATTTTGATTTAAGAATTTATCTCTAATCAGGTTATTCACTTTAACTCGACGTGTTTTCAGTATGGGATCAAAACCAATGCACTTAACATTAAAAGTTTGATTAATTATCCTCAATAAATGACCGTCTCCACACCCTAGCTCCAGTACTTTAATTTGATTAGATCTATCTAAACTATTTATCTTGTTTTCAACTCTTTGCAGTATATAAAGATATTTTAGAGCAGCATCACTTACATTATATCTATGGCTATAATAAACTTGATTGTTTTCTCTAAATTTAGCAAACTCAAATTTAGCCAAAATAGAGTCTACTAACGTAAAAGTATTCATTGGTTAAATATACATCATTAATGCTTTTAACTCGTTCAAAGTCAAAGTCGTGTGAAAATTACAATAACTTGATTGGTTGCTATTGGGCTATAGTTGTCCAATTAAAAGATCAAAAAATTTTTTTATTAAACCCAGATTAACTTATTTTTGATAACTTTAGCATTCTAAAAAATATCATTTATACTACCTATCAAAGTAACACTCTTCGGATTTGCGGAGACGAGAGGATTTGAACCTCCGAAACCCTTTAGGGGTTAACCTCATTAGCAGTGAGGCGCACTAGACCGGGCTATGCGACGTCTCCAACAAGAAGTAAGGTTACCGCCCATCTTATCG
>Ga0164292_10005806_pt1 | contig 10111 bp, 6 predicted proteins | sample GEODES117metaG_FD_111486 | JGI IMG/M metagenome (GOLD analysis project Ga0164292, IMG submission 111486) | Eutrophic lake water microbial communities from Lake Mendota, Wisconsin, USA - GEODES117 metaG | ecosystem: Environmental > Aquatic > Freshwater > Lake | place: USA: Lake Mendota, Wisconsin... | reverse complement strand
GCCGGCTGTAACGTGTTGCTCGCGGCCATGCTCGATCGGGCCCACGCAGGCTAGCTAAGGCCCCACCGACTCTACCGACACATCCGACACGCGTTTTACACTCGCAAGCGCCGAGGCCACACGCTGACCGCTCGCGAGAAAGACCATCCCGGGCAACCCCCTAAACAACAAGGCTCGCCGCGCCGTTGAAGGAAGCGTGAAGCGTGCAGTCGCAACGGCCTGCCTCTTCGGTTCGCTCCGGCGCACAGTGTGCGGCACCGGCTCGTGGAACCGCTCGTTGTTGCGCATACGCGTCGCGGGGCGAGCAGGACCGGTGCCGGCACGAGGGGTCATGGCGCCATGAGCGATTCGTCGCGGAGCTCCCCGCTCACCGGCAGCAGCACTCAAGCGCCTACCTCCGCGCGCACGATGCGCGAAGGACCGATTCACGTGCCCGGGACCCGCTTGGGGCGCTACGAACTTCTTTTCACCGTCGCGAGCGGCGGTATGGGCACGGTTTGGGCTGGCCGATTGTCGGGCGCGGAGGGATTTCGAAAGCTCTTCGCAATAAAGACGATTCTGCCCGAGCTGGCGAACGATCCGAAGCTCCGCAAAATGTTCGTAAGCGAGGCACGTGTCGCCGCGCTGATCGAGCACCCGAACGTGGCGCAAACATTTGAACTTGGCGAAGAGGGAGAAACGCTCTTTCAAGTGCTCGAATGGGTGGATGGCGATTCCTTCCAAGAGCTGATTCGAACGGCGGAGCGACGCGGAGAGCGCGTGCCGCACGCGATCGTCCTTCGCATCATTGCCGATGCGTGCCTGGGCCTGCATGCCGCGCACGAGCTCACTGACGAACAGGGCCAGTCGCTTGGATTTGTCCATCGCGATGTCTCCCCGCACAACATTCTGGTCACGACGAAGGGGACCACGAAACTCATCGACTTCGGAGTCGCAAAACTCCGAGCGCAATGGGGCTCTGATACGACCTCCGGGACCCTCAAGGGCCAGCTTCGGTATATGGCACCCGAACAAGCGCTTGGTTCGGACATCGATCGACGCGTGGACGTTTGGGGAATGGCGGCATCTTTGTATGTTGCACTGACCGGCAACGGACCGTTTCCCGGCGATGACATGGACGTCATGCGCGCGCTCGTGAGTTTTGACTCGTTCACACCGCTGCCGCCGTCAATCCCGCAACCAATCGCCGACGTCGTTCATCGAGCCCTTCGCCACGACCGACTTCAGCGCTACGCGACGGCCCTCGAGTTCGGTCGCGCCGTCGAGACGGCCATGCAGGCGGCAAGTCTTAATGCCACCACGGATGACGTCGCGACATACAGTGCACAGGTGTTGGCAGCGCGCGCGGCGCGGCGTCGACACTTGCTCGCCGAAGCGACCGAACAATTGCTTCGTCCATCGTCCGCGAACACAACCCCCGCGGGAAGCGCCCACGCGGCGCGCTCGCCAATCCCGGCGCGAGGCTCGTATGGCTCACCGAACCGCTCGCCGAACGACGCTGACGGCCCCAGCCCCCCACTTGCCGCGATGTCATCAACGCGCAGCGGCAGCGCTGACCCCGCAATCAGCGCGTTGAGCGCTACCCAATTGGACGACGGCACGCAAACGCGTCATCTGCTTCGGCAACACGATCATTTGCATGATGCACATGTACTGACTCCGGCGCCATCAAGCGGCGACCTACCATCGGAGCCATCGATTCACACGCTGTCAAATGCTTCGGTCGTAAGGCCACGCCCCGCTACGAATGTACCATCCCCGCTCGCAGCCCTTAGGCTTTTGCTGTCGCGTCCCGTTTCTCCAGGTCTCTTTCTCGCAGTCATCGCACTGACAGCGGCGATGGTCGGAGGCAGCACATTCATTTTCACATCAAGGAGTTTAGCCGGGTCTTTCTCAGGCACTCGAAATGCCTTCTCGGACCTGCCACCCGCTATGGCCACGGACGAACAGCTGGTGCGGAACGTCAACTCATCCGATGTGGCAAGCCCAACACCGGATCCAGCAAGCGAAGGCACGGCCGCGGCGTTTGGTTCGGCCGCCTCATCGCCTGCCCAAGGGTCGCCGACCGCTCCTTCGACGATAGGCTCGGGTCGTAGTGTCTTACACCCCGCCACGCAGGCGACGGCGACGCCCGATAGCGAACGCAACCCGCCCGGGCGCGGCGGCGGCCGCGAGTCGAGTCCGAGTAGCAACGATCCACCACACGCCACAGGCAGCGGATCCGCTCTTGGGGCATCGAACGCGACGGCCATTCCGGCCTCCGACGCCGATCGGAAGCGCAGCGCGACACCTTCTCGCGCGTCACGCACGTCACCGACATCACCCACGTCGAAACCGCGCCCTTCCGCCGCTCCGCCGGAATCCACACCTGCCGCAAAACCGAAATCAAACGACATCGATGTACTCCTCGACAGCCACAAGTAACCGCGCCGACCGATGGACACGCCGGGTTGCCCCCGCGCTCATCGCTGCATCTTTGGGATGCCTGGCCAGTCTCGTCGCGGCATCAGCCCACGCACAGCCCCACGCCGGCGCGAGCGCGGAGGCGCTGTTTCAACAAGGTCGCGCACTGCTTGCCCGCGGGGAAACTTCTCAAGCGTGCCTCAAGTTCGAAGAAAGCCTGCGCATGGAACCGGGATCCGGGACGCTCCTGGCACTCGCCATCTGTCACGAACAAGAGGGCAAGACCGCGACAGCGTGGGCTGAGTTCCTCCAAGCTGCGTCGCGCGCGAAGGCTGACGGCCGCGGCGATCGCGCCGAAGCGGCGACTTCACGAGCAAACGCGCTACAACCGCGATTGAGTTTTCTCACGCTCGATGTCGTCCCGAGCGTCGCGGCTATCGATCAACTCGCGATTCGCGTGGATGGCCGCGTCATCGGCCCCGCAGCCTATGGCGCACCGCTCCCGATGGACCCCGGCGCCCACGAAATATGCGCGGAAGCACCGGGTTATGAAAAATTCGTGAACACTACAACCATCGCCGCCGACGCTGCGACCGTGGTCGTGGCCATCCCCGCCCTCGTTGCCGCACGCGGCACCGCCCCCGCTCTTGGTTCCGCCTCCGCCCCCGACGCTCCGCCCGTTTCAAGCGCGAATCCTGACTCCCGAGCGACCGATCGCGACTTGGCCTCATCGGGGCCATCGCCGGACCGCCCGCGCGCCGGCAGCGCATCATCGCAAAGCCAAAGCCGTCCGTTGACGATTCCGATCCTCACCGCGGGGCTTGGCCTTGTTGCCGTGGGCGTCGGGTCGTACTTCGGTTTGCAGGGTCTTTCCGCGATGGCCTCCGCGCGCGAAATGTGTCCCGCCGACAAGCCCTGCGTGTCCTTCGCGGCGACCGAAAAAAGTCGCGATGCGAATGACGCGGCGAATGTTGCAAACGTCGCCTTCGCGGTTGGCGCTACCGCTCTCGTCAGCGCGGCAATCGTGTACTTTGCAAGCGGTCAACCCGAGCCGGCGCAGGCCCGATCCCGGTCGGGTCCCGTCGTCGCGATTGGCCCCAACACAAGCGGCATGGTCGGCTGGGCCCAGCGCTGGTAGGGCTTCACGTGCGACGCGCATCCGCACGGAATCGTTGTCGACAGATTTTGCGTTCGAGCAAGCACGTGTAAGCTCTAGCGCTCCTGGAGACGGGTTCGACGCGCATCGTGTGGGCTTTTCTCCATGTTCTCCGGCGTCTTTGCGTTGCCATCGAGGCTCGCTCAGAGTCCGGTATCCCGTTCGAACGCACTTTTTGTCGTTCGTTTTGCACTTTGCAGGCGGCGCCCGATCGATGACCGAACTTTCGCCAACCCCTGATGTTTTTTTGTCGGCATCGCCGAAGAACTCTCTCGGTGCAGCGCTTTCCGCCCCCTCAGAACCACACGTGCAGTGCGTGCATGCCGCGCGGTGCGGGGGCTGCTCTCTCATCGACCGTTCCTACACGGAGCAGCTCTCGCTCAAACGGAGCCGCGTTGCGCAAGCGGTGGCCCGCTTTGAGGCCCTCGCCGAAACGTACGTCGATCCGGTGGCGGCTGCCGCAACGCACACGGGCTACCGCACGCGCGCGAAACTGCACGTGGCTCCAGGGGCGCGGTTGGGTTTCTTCGAAAAACCCGCGTCGACCGGAACGAAAAACGCCGCCGCCCGTTCGGACATTGTCGATATTCCAAATTGCCAGGTACTTAGCCCCTGTTTGCTCGAGGTCGCGGCATGGCTTCGGTCCGTCATCGACCACCACGAGCGCACGGGAGGGCCGCTCGCGCCATTCGTTGCGCCGTCGACGCCGGCGTCATCGCTCGAAGCGCCAAGCAGTCATGGCCCGTCGCATGTGTCCTCCGGCGCGCTGCGAGGCGTTGACCTTCGTGAGGTAACCATCGATGGGCACGCGAAGGCCCTCGTAACCCTTATAATGCATTATACAAACGACCACTCGCGTCGCGATCTGGAGGCCGCCGCTCGCGACCTCGCCGACGGCGCGCCGCCTCCGGTCGCTGGTCTTGCATTACGTGTACTCCACAACGAATCCACCGACGTGTTCGGTGGGGACCACACCGTCATCGCGGGCGCGACGCAGGCGCCGTCGCGGCTGGGCAACACCACATCGATAGCAACGTACGGATCCATCGCGCCTGCGCACGAAAAACAAGTCGAGTTCGCGCAGAACATCGCGATGCGACTCGTTCAGCGTTCGCACGGGGACTCGCCTTGTCGAGTCCTGAGCGTCTTCACCGGCGCCGATGCCTTGGCGCTCGCAAGCGCCCACGCAGGCGCCGAGGTTGTGCACATTGATCCGTCCGCAAGCGCCGCCGACTTGCTCGGTGCAGCAGCTCGCGAGGCAGGCGTTACAATTCACATCGAAGCGCGCGATGTTCTTACAGCTCTCCGTCAAGCGAGCAGCGTGAGCCCTCGCCTGTTTGACGTGGTGATGCTCGCCCCACCTCGGCTCGGCCTGGTGCCACAGGCGCGGGAGGCGCTAGCGCGGATGCGTCCGGATGCCATCGCCTACATGGCGCGCGATCCCGAAACGATGGCGCGCGATCTCGACCACCTTACGCGGGTGGGATTCGCCGTCGCGTCGATCCACCCCGTCGACATCGCACCGATGTCCGACGCCGTCGATGTCGTCGCCGTGTTGCACCCGCAACCATGCGCCGCCCCCGAATTGCTTTACGAAGACGAGTACGTCGTCGCTGTTAACAAGGGCGGTCACGATGCGCTCGCGCCTAGTTCTTCCCACGCCATCTCCCTGCTTGAGCGCGTTCGGGCATTGCCGCGAACACCTCTCGCCATCCCGATTCCCCTCGCGGACCCCTGCGCCAGTGGCGTTGCTTTGTTCGCGAAAGATGCATCCGAAGCCGTCCGATGGGATGCGTTGCTGACGGCCTCATCCTCGACCACATCCGCATCGCCATCGACGGAGACGCGCGTGATCTACCTCGTCGCCGTGCGCGGTATCACGCCGAGCAAAGGCACGATCACCCGAGACATTCGTGACAACGGAAACGTGCACCATGCACGAACACGATTTCGACGCCTCGCTGTCGCGGGCGGGCATTCGATCTTGCGAGTGATCCCGGAGCAAGCGCACCCGGATCAACTTCGCAGGCATCTTGCAAGTATCGGGCATCCGGTCCTCGGCGATGCACGCTACGGCCACGCGATCACCAATCGCGCTTTCGAGGACCGCAACATGCTCGACCGCCCGTTTATCCACTGCGTTCGCATCGAGTTTACGCACCCCGCCCACGGGAGGCGCCAGCTCATTGAGGCGCCGTTGGCGGGCGACCTGCGGGCCGTTCTCGAGCGCACAAGCGGGCCAGGCACACTTCGCTTCCTCGACGGCAAAAACGCTCTCGGTCAACCATCGTATTCATCGCTGCCGCCGCCGTCATCGATGGCGCCTTCCGAACACGAACTGCCGAGCTGCTACAGCATTGAAACAGACCTGCCATCGAGCGACGAACTGTCACTGCCACCTCAAAGCGACCGCTTCGGCATCGGGCTATAGCGCGTCGCGCGCCGTCAAAACGATCGAATCCCTCGGTCACCAAAGCTCGAGGCGATGCGGTCGCGTGCGCCTACGTCTTCGCGCACGCAGCGGCGAGTCGATTCGCGTGGCGCGCTCAGGGCATTGCATTCAACGGCTCGATGACGAATCGACCGTTGCGCGCGCGCGCTTTGGCGGCACCCGTTGATTGCGCTTCGCCAATTCGAGTTTTGCCAACGCTGCGGCTCTGAGTGGGCCGGCGCTCGTGAGCGTTAGGAACGTCGCGTACTCGCTCACCGCCTGGGCAAACCTTCCCTCGTCGTGAAGCCATGTTCCGAGCCAGTAGTGCGCGGGCGCAAACGAAGGGTCGGCCGCGGCCGCCGCACGGACATCGGCCATCGCGCCGGACTTGTCGCCCGATGCATATTTGCATTGTGCACGATTTGTTCGAAAGTCAGCGTTATCCGAGAGCGAAATCGCTCGGTCGAAAAGAGCAATGCATCCGGGCACATCGCGCGCCAGCTTGAGCGCATACCCAACCGTGCCGAGCAGCGACGCGTCGTCGCCCGCAGCTTCGCGTGCGCGATCGCGCAATTGCCGCGCCTTCGAGCTGTGGCCTGCCCCTTCGGCGTGCTGCGCGTAACTCAACAGGGCGCGAACATCCCGCGGGGAGGTCGCAAGCACGCGTTCGAACACTTCGTCGGCCTCTGCGGTTTTTCCGGTCGCGGAGATGGCCAGCGCATGATTCAACCCCAGCTCAAGCCCTATGGGCACGCGGTGTGCGAATGCAGCTGACGTCACACGCAGCGCATCGCCGTGACGCTTCTCATCGATGTAGAGCGCACTCAAGTTCAGCGCGGCTTCCGCGAACGCGGGCTGCACCGCGAGCGCATTGGCATACATGTGTTCTGCACGCGATCGTTCACCAAGGCGCTCAAGGGCCACGCCGAGGTAATAGAAGACCTCGGCCGAGGGCGTGGGCTCCGCCGCGAGCTGCTCAAACGCTGCGCGAGCCTCCGCCCATCGCTCGGCTTTGATGTGATCAAGCGCGCGACCGAACCCGCTGCGTTCACGCGTCTCATCGGCGCTACGTCCGTGCGTTGGCACGCGACCGTGACCGCCACCCTGGCTTGACTCAGGCGCCGGCGAGGCAGCTTGGGGCTCATTCGCCGCGCGCGCAGACGCACCGCGCACCGATGTCGCAGGCGAACACGCAGCCAGCGCGGTCACCGCAACAAGCATCACGCCGCTTGCGAGCGGCTCACGGCAGGCTTGGAAAAAAATTGCATTCTTCATGGGCTTAATCACTTCGCGACCGCGCGATCCCAATCGCTTCACCCGGCGCGCCCCGGACATCGCCGGCATCGACGACAGCAAGCAAGGCATCACGAATCTCTCGGAATCGAGGACCTGGTTGCACTTTCTCGCCATTGAGATCGGTGACGTAAAACACGTCAGCCACCTTGTTGCCTTCCGTATTGATCTTTGACAGCGCAATGCTGAGTCCTAGTTCGTGCATCGCACGAGCCAACCGAAACAGAAGCCCCGGCTGGTCTTTGGCAAACACTTCGACGACGGTGTGGCTCGGTGAGGCTCTGTCGTCGACGACGACTTCACTCGTCACCATGGGACTCGGTCGCTCGCGCCATGGTGAGGCCGATCCGGTCCGGTCGCGCAAAAGATCTTCGGCCGAGATCTGCCCCGAGCACACGCTTTCAAGATCCTGACCTAGGCGCGGAAGTCGCTCGAGTTGCGCGCGTTGCCCGGCTGCTAACTCGACCGAGGCCGCTACGCCGCCACGAGCGTCACGCACCCAAAAAACGTCGACCGCCTCACTGGGTTCGTGGCGTTGGCCGGGTGCGTCAGCCGCACGACGACGACTGTAAACTTGCGCGGCAAGCACTTCGAGTCGGGATGCGGTGAGCACCGCAGCGATGCGCGCCAAAAGCCCCGGAGCATCGCGAGCAACGACGCACAACTCGATGACGTCTGCGTGCCGCGAAGGGACCACGCACACGTGAGTCATCGAACCGCGCTGCGCCCGCTCAAGCGACACCTGCGCATGCGCACAGATGGCTTCAGAAGTTGTAGAACTCAAATATCGCTCGGGCATCGATTCGACGAACGCCTCCAGAACCTCGCGCGGGCCTTTCCACTGGGCCAGCGCTGCGTCTTTCGCGCGCTGAGCTTGGGCCATGGCAAACGGCTCCACCCCTCCGAACGCCGATTCAGATGCAAAGTACAATTCATCAAGCATACGAGCTTTCCACGTCGTCATCGCTGTGGGCGATGTCGTCGACAGGTCGCAAACCGTGAGAAGATACAAATTTCTCAGCCCCTCACGGCCGCGCATCTGCGAGCAAAAGTCTCGAATCACGGCCGGATCATCCAAGTCACGCCGTGTAGCCACGTGGTACATCATCAGGTGGTCGCGTACGAGCGATCGGACTTCGGCAGCGTCCTCTGCGCCGATCCCGAACCGCGGCAGAATCACGTCGCAAAGTTCTGCGCCTGTCACCGAATGATTTTTCCGCGAGCCACTCGCATCCGGATAACCCTTGCCCACATCGTGGAGCAGCGTCGCCAAAAACAGCGGCAGCGGACGGGCCATTTCAGCTGCGAGGCGACTGGCGAGCGGACGATCATGAACGCAGTCGCCACGACAGAGCGCTGCGAGAGCATCCACGGCAGCAACCGAGTGAACGTCGACGGTATACACGTGATACACGTCGTGATGAACGCGGCCTGTGACCGGGGCGAACTCCGGAATCATCGCGAGCAGCAGCCCCACTTCGTGAAGCTCACCCATCATCGACCCGCGCTTCGTTGGCGCATCGCGCACCGTGCACAGAAGTTCCAAAAAGAGTCGTGCAGCCTCGGGGCTTGCCCGAAGCCGCGCCGCCCACTCCGAATCGCCTGCCGCTCGAGCGATCGCCTCACGCGCAAAAGGCAACATCGGACACGAATGCGCAATACACGCGCTGTATGCCCGCAGAGCGAGTGCAGGATCGGACGCAACCGCGGCGGGATCTACCGTGAGCTGACCATCAAAAAGGCGCAGCTTGTTGCCCAAATCGACTTCGACAGGTCGGCGCCCACGACGCGCCGTTTGCGGCGTCGCGCGCAGCATTAAAGCCTCGCGCGAGCGTGACACGATGCGCGCATGTTTAAAGTAATCTTGCATAAAGCGCTCGGCCGCCGCACCTCGCTCTTGCACCGTGAAGTCGTCGTCACGCTCCGGCGAAGCCTGCGATGGCAACGCCCTGTCGGGAGGACGCGCCGACTCTCTTCGTGCATACTGCAACTTTACGGCGATGAGCTCTTGCTGGTCGAACGTAAGCCTATCGCTCTTACGCGCCGCGTGAGCGTGCAGGCGATTGCGAACGCGCGACAGAAATTCCTCGGCACTGGTGATCTCCGCAGCCTCACGCGGCACCATCGCTCCGAGGCGAACAAGCGCGGCCCACGTGCCGCCTTCGGCAGCCTCGCTTGTGCGGTAGCGGGCACGCGCCGCCCAACGCGCGACATCGAGATCGCGGAGCCCGCCGGCGCCGGCCTTTACATCCGGCTCGAGCAAGTAGACCGAACCGCCGAAGCGCGCGTGCCGCGACGCCGCCTCCTGCTCGAGTCGCTCGACGAAACGCCCAAGTTCGCCCTCCGAAAAAAGCCCGGCATAAGCGCGATCTTCGAGCTCTCGCATGAGGCGCTCCTCGCCAGCGATGAACCTCAGATCGAGCAGCGACGTCGCCGTCGCGAGATCGGAATGCGCAAGCTCGAGGGCCTCGGCGATCTCAATCACCTGATGTCCCACCGCGAGTCCCGCATCCCAAAGTGGATACAGAAGAACTTCAGCAAGCTCGCCCGCCGCATCGCGAGCGCGCGCGCCCGAGTCGACCACGAGTCTCACGTCAATGTCCGAGCGCAGCGAAACTGCCTGCCGCCCGTAACTACCGACCGCTGCGAGAGCGACTGGAACGCCCGCGGCGCGAGCCGACATCGCGCGCTGCGCATGCGCGAAGAGCTCACGCATCAACAAGTCAAGCATCTGCGTGCGCGCGCGACCAAGAGCCACGCCATCAGAGTGAAACGCGAACCTTGAGTTCCCATGTGCCGTTGGGATCGCCGAGGCACCTGCAGGACCT
>Ga0164292_10005803_pt1 | contig 10113 bp, 6 predicted proteins | sample GEODES117metaG_FD_111486 | JGI IMG/M metagenome (GOLD analysis project Ga0164292, IMG submission 111486) | Eutrophic lake water microbial communities from Lake Mendota, Wisconsin, USA - GEODES117 metaG | ecosystem: Environmental > Aquatic > Freshwater > Lake | place: USA: Lake Mendota, Wisconsin... | reverse complement strand
GGAATTTGAGCATTAAATTTAGAAATTTTCTTAATGTATTTTTTCTTGAGGAGAAAAATTAATTATGGCAGATAGAATTTTCCCAAACAGATTTCAAGAAGATCCTCTTGATTCTGACTTGGTTTTCCAAGGAATTGATTGGGACAACTTTAATCAAAGATTAGCTGAAGCCAAAGAGCCTAAAGAGAACAAGGGTCTCAAAGCTCTTATCGACGCTATTGGTGATGAAGAAGTCGATAGATTACAAGGCGAAGATCACGATGATCATGACGCTGAATCTGGGATGGATCACAAATCAGGTATGGGCAAAGAAGCCAAGAAAGGTCTTCCAGAAGGCTTGAGAAAGTGGATGGAAGAGAATGGCAAGGGCAAGAAGAAGTCTGAAGATTCTGAAGATGAAGATGAAGACGAAGGTCATGATGATGAAGAAAAAGCTGACAAAGGTCCTATGAAGAGAAAAGGTCCTAAGTCTAAAGCTGAAAAGAAGGCTTTTCACTTCAACCATGCATCACAATTATCAGCTGAAGCAGTAGAAGCTGCTGTAGCTGCTGGTGATGAAGATCTCAAGAATGCTATCCTTGCTGCTCGTCATGATAGAAGAGTCAGATTAGCTGGCAAAATCGAGCGCCAAGTACAAGCACAACAAGAGGCAAATGTAAAGCTTGCACAAAGAAAAGCTTACAGAGAATCCTTGGTTCAAAGAGTTGCTGAAAAGATGGAAGAAAAGAAAGAAGCAGCTATGGACAAAGAATGTGAAAAATGTGGCGGAGTTTATGCTGGCAAAAAATGTGAATGCGGAAAGGATTCAGAAATGAAGGAAGTTAAAGCATTCTCATCTGCTGCAAGAAGAGCATTTGCTGCTAAGGCTTTAGCAGAAGGTTTCCCAATTGAGTATGTAAATGCTAGATTAGGCGAAACATCCACACCTGAAGTTGACAATTTATCCGATATCAAGAATGTTCTTGCTTCTGGCCTTGAAACAAATGTAAAGGTTGCTGCAGCTTCTTCAATGATCAAAGTTGCAACCCTTTCAGATGCAGACTATTCCAGAATTATTGATTACTGGAAAAATGAACTTGGTTATGGTGATCAAGAGTGGATTGATGCACTCTTCACCAAGAAATACGACAAGTAGTAAAAATAATCCTCAAGAAAAATAGTCCCAGGGCTTTTGCCCTGGGACATTCTTGAAAAGTAACAACAGGATAATAAACATGAGCAGATTTAGAAAAGTATCAGAAATCGAAAATATTCCAACATTCTTGGAAAAGAGATTCATTGGCGCTCAAGTTGAAGTTGAAGAAGATCCTTATGCAGAGTTAAAAAGAAATTCTACGGCCAACAGACAGTCAATCTCTAAACAAAATATTGGTTTTACAAAAGAAGCAAATAATATCAATAAATCTTGGGAAAAAATTCAAGGTCCATCTACTTATCAAGACTTAAGAGAAACCTCTATGGAAGAAAGAATTTTATCACAGGATTTTGGTGCAATCAGAAGAGCTGGATCACAATTTGATTCTGGTGAGACTGCAAGAACTACAACTAGTGGTTTAAAAGCATTTTCAGCAGATGAATATATGAATGCAATGTTGTCAAGATCTGCTTCTATTTTCAACCCTGATATGATTGCAATTTCTGAAGAATTCTTGAATTCTCAATCTTCTACAAGCGAGCAATCGATTATTGAAAATCAAAGAGTAAGAGAAGCTAAAGCAACTCGTCATAAAGCTTGGGAAGAAAGCCAAATAAATAACTTGAGACAATCTTCTGTAGTTTCCTCAAGAGCACATTCAATCTTAAGAACATCATCTGACAATGAATTCAATTCTACATTTGGAATGATAGATCCATCTGCTCTGGATTCTAGAGAATCAATGAGAATTGCAAATCAAGAAAAGATCAGAAATGAAAGATTAGCAATTAAGAAAAATATTCAAAATGACATGAACAGTAAATCTCTAAATAGAGCTAAAACTGTTAATGAAATTTATAATAGTATTGACATAAACTTTGACGATTTAGATTAATGAATAAACTGTCTCAAATTGAACCACCTTTAGCTTCAAATCCTGCAAATGGGATTAACAATATTCCCTTGAGTGGTGAAAATGCCGAAGGTGTAACCAAAGATGAAATGAGACAGTTGATGAACAAGGTCAAATCTGCTAATGAGAACTACGGTGAACTTTCAGATGAAGTTACTGTCATAGCAGACAGAGTGCAAGATGAAAGCTTAAGACATCAATTATATAAGTTATCTAAAGCACTAATTATGTCAAATAATAGTAGAACAAGAACTAAAGATCCAATTACTCAAGAATTAGATCCAAGCTATTCTGATATAGCGAATAAGATTGAAGAAACTTATTTATCCGAGGCTAAAAACGTGTACAACAATTCAAAAACAGCACAGGTCAAAAAGAAAAAGAAAACTAGAGGCAATCCATTCCGTGTTTTAATGGGTAAAGTGGGTAAATTGCTTGATCACGGTGTCGAAAAGAACGATATTGTTAGATACATTTCAAAACTCAAGTACTGGAATAAAGAGACAATTGAACGTGCTGTAGATATTGTTAAAGAATACAACAAAAAACTAGAGCAAGGCAAAGATAAAGAAGAAAAACCAAAAAAATCTAAAAAAACTGCCAATGTTGTGGATCTTGAAAGATTACTTGACAAAAAAGAAGAAGTCGAGAAAGAAACTAAAGATGTTGAAGAAACAATAGAGCAGATAAATGATACTGAAGAAAAAGGTAACAAGAATGCTTCAGTAAAAACTGCAGCTTTTGATTATAATGCAAAACCAAATTTTGAAAAAAGATCTACGCCTGAGTTGATTATGAGAGCTTGTTTTCTTATGGATTTACAAGATTACTCCAAAACAACCAAACAAGGTGATTTCAAAGATGCTGCAGATAAAAAAGGCGTATCAGAAGAATTAAAACAAATTAAGGCAGCACTTCAGGATAGAGGTTTTGATAAAGAAGAATTATCAAACTTAGGATTGGGTAAATAATTATGGACAAAGGATATAAAATCAAAGCTACATACGAGACACACGATCCTGAAAAAATTGAAAAGATTTTAGAAAAAAAATCAGAAGTTGGTGGTAATGGATTGCTTCGTATGCTTCAAGATACTTTATCAGGTCTTGGAGATGGAGATTCTATGCCAATGTCTTCTCCATTTCACGTTTTAGGAATGGATGATTTTGGTGATGATCCAGTAATTTCAGCCTTCAAAAATATGGGTGGTCCTGAGCACATTATGAAGATAGTAGCTCTTCCAAAAAAAGATGCACATCATCATTTACATCAGGCATTTAATAATTTAAACAATATTAGAGTTGCTGAAGAAAGAAATACTCTCCGTTATGCATATATGGCTATTCAAAATTTCTTGAACAAAGATAATGAAGCAGCTAGAATGGAAAGAGTTGCTTACAAGAATAGTGAAAAGTCATCAGGTTTTTGGCAAATTGAAACGATTAATACACTTGATAAACTTACAGCATTTTGTTCTTCAGAAATTAGACTTAGCAAAATTGCAAATGCTAGAAAAATTGTTTTGTCAGGAAACAAAAACTTAGCTGTCAAAATTGCAAACTATTTACACAATTGGTATTCAGAAATCACACCAAAAGAAAATAGAAGAGTTGCATATACAACTTTATTTACACAAGCCAATGAGCCTTATTTATTGTGTCCTAAAGGAAAAATGCAAGGATACAAAGCTCCAATTCCTATGGAAATATCCAAGTGTAGAGAAAATTGTATAGACTCAAGAGTTGGCAAAGATGGAACTGTAACTTGTGCATATCAAGATTGGCTTAAAGTTGCTTTCCAATCTCATGATGAAGTTATGGCTAGACTTGATGTTCATAAGCATCCTGATAATGAAGCCAATGCTCTTGAACTTAAGGAAGGCGAAAGATCCAAAAAACTCACTGAAGGTGAAATTGGATTTGAAGCTAGATTTGACAATTCTGATAGGGGCGCTAATAAAATCAGAGGCAAACAAAATGTCGATGATTCAATGGAAAAACAATTGTCAGATGCCAAGCAATCCAGTTATGGCCATCAACAAGGCGACAAGCCTGTTATGCGCCCTAAACAAGCTCAATCTGATTCTTTGAAAACAATTGACTCACAACTTCCTAGAAAAGAACAAAAAGGCACAGAATACCTTGAAGCTTTATTGAGAAAATTGAATAACCAAGAATCTGTTACTGATGAAGTACTAGAAGATCAACTTGATTCTGATGGACTTTATACTCATCGTGGTGAAATGGAAGAATCTTATGCTGATCAATTGAATGTCAACGGTAAAGATCCAATCAATTACAGAGATGAATTGAACAAAGACAAAGCTGAACCAAAAGAATCCATTATTCAACAGTTAGATAAGACTGCATCCAAAAAAGAACTTAATCAAGAGCAAATTCTTGGTGAAACAAGAAAGAAAAATATAGTTGATGTTCCTATGGATAAACAACTAGAAGATACAAGACAAAACAAGAAGATCACTGTTAATATCGAAACTTTATTGAATGACGAAGACGAAGATAGCTTTGGTCATCAATTTTCAGATGATGATCTTAAGAAATTTGCTGATGAACTTGGTTTAGATTACATCATGGAATCTAAAAGAGAAGAATACGACGATGTGGTATAAGCAAGTTTTAGCCCAAATTGGTGGTGGCGTCAATTTGTCAGGAGAAAAGCCTCTTGACACTATTGATTCAACATCAAATTCTAAAATAGATGAAATTCATGATGTAGACAATGAGCCTGCAGGACTTTATGATGAACTTGCTGGCATTTTAGATAAAATGGGCAAAACTCTTGATCAATATTACAATATGAATCAAGAACAACAAAAAGAAATTTGGGATCTCTTGGTTCAACGGCCTCATAGAATGAATATGGATAATAATGGACAATTTATTATTTCCCCTCAATCTGCATCTATAGAAGCTCGTAGACACTCTCCATATCATGATGCGCCTGAAGTCACAACATTAGAAGATCAATTGGAAGGCTCAAGACAGCAAAACAATAATAGAGATCCACAAAGTATGGGTTCAATTGAAAAAGGAAATAGCTTTCAACATTTTAAGAATGGTGAAGGATATTATCAAGCATTAAAAGGTAAACAAGACCCTATCCTTTTCGGTAATAAACCATCCAATCAAACTTGGTATTAAGTTCTATTTTTATAGAACGGTATAATATATGTTATGGCAAATAGAACATCATTGGCTTCTGCTATCAGAACAGCAGCAACACAAGTATCAGGAGCACCAACAAGCACAACTACTGTAGAGAGAAATTATGCAAGTAGTCGAATTGGTCTAGGATTAGGACCAAGCGTCACTAGAACTGCAAGCATAAACACAGTTACTACAGCTCCTAACTTCTATTCACCATTTCTTACTCCATCATCGTTTCAAATCCCAAATGCTCGACGTGAAGTTTATCTTTGGGCAAACTGGTGGAGAAACAATGAACCAAAAATTGCTGCAGCCATTAATTTCTATACTAACTATCCTTTCTCTGGATGGAAATTAGAATGTTCTTCATCTTACGAAAGATTACTTTGAAAAGTTAGTAGAATCTCTTAACTTTCAAAAATGGCTGCCAGAAATTTCCAAAACATATCACTTATTAGGTGATTCTTTTGTGCTCCTTTCATTGGACTGCCCACATTGTCATGGATCTAACTGGGATGATGACAAAAATCAAGAATGTCAACATGATGGTGCTACTTGGAAATCAATTTCAATTCTTAATCCAGATTCTGTAATTAAAACTCCAGGAATGATTGATCAAGCTGGAAGCTATGCTTATCGACCATCTGCTGAAGAAATAAGAATTGTAAACGAAAGAAATCCTAAAGAAATTTACGATTCAATTCCTGACAACATCAAAAAGATGATTATTCAGGGTAATCCAATTAAGTTGAATCCTATTTCTATCCACCATTTTAAGTATGGATCAAACCCATGGGAAGATTATGGAATTTCTATGATTCGCCCATTATTTCCAATCTTAACTTACAAAGATAAATTACGTCAAGCACAATATATGATTGCAGAACGTCTTATCTTACCAATCAAGGTTGTAAAGATTGGTAGTGATACAAGACCAGCATCACAAGAAGATATTGACAACGTGCAAGATGAATTAGCATCTATTGCCAATGATCCAAACTTGACTCTTGTTACTCACCACAATTTTGATCTTGAATGGTATGGAGCTACTGGTAAAATTCATCCTCTAACTGGTGAATTTGAACTTATTGAACAAGAAATCTTAGACGGCGTTATGCTCAACAAAGCTCTGTTGAATGGTGAGGGCCCAACTTATGGAAACGCTCAAGTTGGACTTCTTGCAATGGCTCAAAGATTAGAGACATTTAGAAGAGAAGTAGCCCATTGGATTGAACAAAATGTTTTCATGCCAGTTGCAAAATGGAATGGCTTTGTAATTGAAGGCGAGAGAGGACAAGACGAATTAGTCTATCCAAAAATCAAATTTGATGATCTGCAATTGCGTGATGATACTGGTAAGTTGCAAATGCTTGTCACTGCAAATCAAAATGGAGTGATTTCCAACGTTTCATTGATTGAAGCTTTCGGGCTTGACTCTGATCAAGAAATTGAAAGACTTAGATTTGAACAAGGTGCAAACTTTGTAAATGATCAATCTTTTGGTACTCCTAATGTTTCATTAAGTTTTCAGAGTGGTGGTGTTACTGGGCAAGGTTTTGGAGCAGCAACACCCAATGCATCTGCTGGTATTGAAGGAATGCCACCTCCTGCTGATCTTTCAGTTGGTGGTACGCCTCCTGCTGGTGGTGCTCCACCTCCTGCACCTGCCGCTCCAGGAGCTGCACCTACAGCTTCTGTAATGAATAAGTTCTACAAAGTTGCTAGTTCTACAATTAATGAAATTTACACTGAAAGAATAGAGGCAAAAAATTCAGGCGTAAGAACTGCTAGCAAGAAAATCAAATCTGCAGCCCATGAAGGTTTCTTGAAATCATTAACTCCAGTAACAGGCAGAGGATCATTAGGTCCTTTACCAGATGAATATGATGGATTATTCGGCACTTTGTATATACCAATTATGGGTGGTGATAATTCTCATCCATTAAATAATTATGCTCTAGAAGAGATTTATCAATTTGCCAGCAACGAAAACGATTCAATAAAAAAATATGCAAAAAAGAAAGTAGATGTTTCTCAGCAACCAAAAATGTTTACTAATCTTGAAAAGAAACTTTATGGACTGATGATGTCTTTAAACATGCCTTTTCCCTTATATGCACAATATTCTGCTGGTCCTACAATGGATTATCAACTAGATGCAGCTATTCCAAACTTGAAACTTGGAATTGAGGCAGATGGTGAAATTTGGCATAATAACCCAGACAAAATTGCAAAAGATAAACGTAGAGATTCTGAATTGGCTGCAAATGGCTGGATTATCATCAGATTTACAGATAAAGAATTGAATGATCATCCTCAAGATTGTTTAAACGTGTTAATTAAAGTAATTAAGCGAAGAACAGGTATGGGAGAGGGTAATTCGGAATATCTATAATTATAGAATAGTTTGTCACTGTACAATAAACCCGTCGATTTCGACGGGTTTAAATTTTACAGGTCTTAATAGGTCAAAAATAGAACAAATCCTATTGATAACTTTATTTTTTAAGGATTGAATATATGTACAAGGTTGCAAAAGGTGGAGCTATAACAATAAATAGTTTCCTCAACGAAAATGACCGAAATATAGCTAGAGATTATATTATCAAGACTGCTTCTTCAAATATGAGAGAGGCAGCAAAAATCGGTCTTCAATCTCTCTATGCAGATCCAAAAGAAGTCCTAGAAAAATACAAAGATTTCGATATTGTCAGAGAAATGCAAGCACGTAAAGGTGCTAAATTGCTATGGGTAAGAGCTAGAGCCATAGATGCTGACGTAGTAAATGCAAATGGTGACTTATTTTCCAAAGAAGAATTACTCAAAGAAACTGAAATTAAAGGCAAGAAAATTCCAGCCTACAAAACTTTTGAAGGCGTTCCTATCTATACAAACCACAAGAATGATGATATCGAGCAAGCAAAAGGAATGGTTGTATATGCAGAGTGGGACGAAAAAGAAGACTGTGTGTATTGTACTTTCTTTGTAGATGAAGAAGCTTATCCAGATATTGCTAGAAATATCCGCACTGGTGTAATCCATGACGTTTCTATGGGAGCAAGTGTTGAATGGGGCGTTTGTTCGGTTTGTGGAAATAAAGCCTATACCGAAAGAGATTATTGTGAACACCTCAAAAAATATAAAGGGAAAATTTACCCTGAATCAGGCAAAAAAGCATATGAGAAAAACTACGGAGTAAAGTTCATTGAGCTTTCTTGTGTTGGTGATGGTGCTTTTGAATCTTGTGAAATTCAAGAAATATATGATGTAGATGACGTTCTTGATGCAGCGACAAATTTAGAGAAAAAAGCAAATGAAATTTCTTCAAATATTGTATTGGCTCTTCAAGGTGCTCCACATGACAATATCTCAAGACCTGAATATGAAAATTGTCTAAGAGTTGCAAATGCAACTGCCAAAACAGCAGTAAGACTAGCTCAACAAGCTGGGACATTAGTTGGTGGGCCTTTACTAGCAGGGCAGGGTGCAAATCAGAATTCTACTGTTGCAGCTGTTCTTGGCGCATTAGGTATTGATCCAAGATCTGGCCTTAATATCTTGGACTTGATCAATTTATCACTAAACTTCCTTGAAGTAGCAGTTATGAATATGTTTGCCCGAAAAGACAATGTAGATCTTGGACATGTTGGCAAAGTTACAAAATCAATGGCTGAACTTCAATCAACAATGCAAGACATGATTGACGACGGTGTTGATGTTGGTAGTGGTCAAAGACCTCAACAAATAAATCAACCTCAAAATTTACAACAAGGACAAGCCCCACAAGCTTCTCCGATGAATGCCAATGTTGGTTTGGCAAATTATGCACCAACTGAATCTGTTGGAAAAGTAATGGATCTTACTTATTCTGAAGATCAAGATAGTCAGGTTGGAGGCGGAGTTGCATTAGCCTCTAGCTCGCACAATTTGGTATGGGCTTCAAGAGATGGTAAAAGAGAAGTTTTTGCTAGTACTCAAAGCAGTTCATCTTCCAATAAAATTTTGAATTTATCTCAAAGCATATTAAATTTGAAAAATAATTTAAGTGACAATTCAGAAATTCAAAAAAGTATTGATAATGTCATTAGGGTTGCTAATGAAAGAAGCAAAAATATAAAAACAAATACGCCTTTCGTGGCGGGGAGCAGAAATCAAATGGATCACTTTGCAAAGATTGCATCAGAGCAAAGAAAAAAACTTGCTGCTGCAGTTACAATCGATTTTAAAGTCGAGGATAATGCAGGTAATAGAGTTGTTCTTTCTACTGATGGTTCGATTACAGGTTACACAAATGGAAAAAGAACTGCTTGGGAACCTATCCTTAATGAAAACCAAATTGGTTTAATGGAAAATGGACAAGGAACAAGAGTTGCTGCTGATTTACTCAAGGACTACTCACAATTTGTCAAGACTGCTTTACTTGATGTCAAAGAAAGACTTGATGAAAGAGAAAGACAACTTGATGAAGTTAGAAGTGGTGAGTCATATGATAACTTGGTTGATGGCGTTAAGAGCAAGAATACTGGTGTTATCAATCAAGTTCGTGAACTTACTCTTAAATCAAAACAAACAGGTGCAAGCCAAGATGCAGTCAAGGAAATTCTTCTTGGAGATGCTGGACTTTATGGCAGAAGAGTCAAGGATGAAGAAGTTTGCAAGTCCTTAACTGAATTGGTAGATGAAGTAACTCATGGTGTTCCAACTGAAGTTTTAGAAAAACAATTAGCTTGCTGCCGTACAGAGGGCTCTGCAAGTGCTCACGAAATTATGGCTGCTACAATCAATGCCTTAGGTAAGGCTGTAATTTCATCGCTTGAAACTCCTAAGACAATTGTTAGAATTGCACAAACATTAGCTGAAGAACCAATGCTTCCTGAAATGATTGGAACTGCTGCTGC
>Ga0164292_10005802_pt1 | contig 10113 bp, 9 predicted proteins | sample GEODES117metaG_FD_111486 | JGI IMG/M metagenome (GOLD analysis project Ga0164292, IMG submission 111486) | Eutrophic lake water microbial communities from Lake Mendota, Wisconsin, USA - GEODES117 metaG | ecosystem: Environmental > Aquatic > Freshwater > Lake | place: USA: Lake Mendota, Wisconsin... | reverse complement strand
GGTCCGCGGTCAGCAGATGCTGAGCCTGCTGGAAGGTCGGCGGCAGCGGATCATGCGCGGCGCGCGACATTGCCTCGCGGCTGGCCGGCGAGGCCGTCCACGTGATGACCGGTCCATGCCCGGGCTGCCACGTCTTGATAGCACCGATGGCGACCATGTCCCAACTCCTTAGCTGTTGAACTTAGCCAGTCGAAATATTGCTGATGCGAATGAATCTAGGGATTGCCATCGCGCCTGTCGCGGTTGTGCGCGCTACCCGCGAAGTGCGTGATTTGCGCACTTTCGTGCGTTTTGCCCAACGGATATCTCAGGTTATTCTCAGCACAAAGCTAGCTTATCCCTCAGCAAAATGTCTAGTTTTACTCAGGTAAAATTAAGTTAACGAAGTCTTACGGTGCTCAAGTGACTGGTGGGACTGATGGTTTACGCCGTCGGCGACGCCGCTTCCTGTGACTTGCCAGCGTGATCTGAGACACCCCGTTTCGGGTGCTTGGATCACGTCGCTGACCCGTGTCCGCTCACCGGCTGCGGCGGTGTTTTTCAGCAGCCCCGGCCTCGCCGATCTCGGTCGCTGACCTCAGCGGCGGCCTGTGCCAACTGATCCAGCCGGTCCTGCCGGCTGCCCACCAACTCGACCACCAGAGGGTGTCGCTCCCCAGAGAACACCCCGTAACGTCCCTCGCGGTAGATCTGTGTGAAGACCGCATCGACCGCGTCGCGGTAGGCGTAGTCAGTGGGGCGAATTCCGTCCGCCTCCATCTCCACCGGCCATTCATCGGATTTCGGCACGAAAGCGATGATGTCGAGGCGGTCCAGCGACTCGATCACGGGCTGAACCATCGACATCACGAACGCATCATCGATGTCGGTGCTCCCCGCGTCGGCGGTGTACTGCGAATAGGCCAGGTAATCCACCGGCGCCCGGTCGAAGATCACGTCATCGGTCTGCGCGGCGTACCGGTGCACACGGCTGAGGCTGTAGTAGAGCTGAATCCCGTTGTGCAGTCGCGTTGATTCGTCACGAAACAAGATCTGATACGGCCCGTACAGCCCCAACGCCCGGTAGGGCTCTTCCTCGCGGGTGAACTGAGGGTAGCGGGCAACCCAGTCGTCGACGAGGGTCGACTTGCCCAGCGAGTGGCTACCGGAGACCGCGATGCGCATGAACACAGGGAAACTGGGGCCACCGCAACCTCATGCCGCGGTGCACGTGCCGAGTGTACGGCGAACCTGGACCGCTCGCAGACCGAGAAGGCTTGGCACGCGCCTGTCCCCGCTTCCGGGTCCGGCGCCTTCCAACCTAATCCTCGATGGACAGCGCCTGGGTGGGGCAGTTTTCGCAAGCCTGCTCGAGGTCGATGCGGCGGTCCTCGGGAACGTCGTCCATCAGGACGTGCAGGCCACCGTCGGCGCCGATCTCGAAGATGTCCGACGCGGTTGCCTCACATAACCCGATCGAGGAGCACTTGCTGCGGTCGACAACGACTTTCATAGCACTGCTGCCTTCGACTTCTCGGGGGTGAATTCGGCGGTCATCGACATCACGGTATGGAAGAAATTGCCGTTGCCCAACTCCGGCTCGCCCACCACGCGGATGTCGGGCAGCCGGGTCAGCAGTTCGCGGAAGATGGCCGCGATCTGACGGCGGGCCAGCTGTGCCCCCAGGCAGTGATGGATACCGCCGCCGCCGAAGGCGACGTGCTTGTTCGGCGAACGCGACAGAATCAACTGCTCGGGATGATCGAACACCTCGGTGTCCATGTTGGCCGAGGAGTAGAACATGATGACCTTGTCGCCCTCGGTGACGTGATGGCCGCCCAGTTCGGTGTCGTGGGCGGCGGTACGCCGGAAGGTCATGATCGGGGTGGCCCAGCGAATGATCTCCTCGACCGCCGAGTGCAGCCGCCCGTCGAGGTCCTCCATCAGCCAGGCCCGCTGGTCCGGGAAATCGGTGAGGGCTTTCATGCCGTGCGAAATGGACTGCCGGGTGGTGTCGTTGCCGGCGATGATCAACAGCGCGAAGAACGACGAGATGTCGTCGTCGGTGAGGCGTTCGCCGTCGACCTCGGCCTGCACCAGCGATGTCATCAGGTCGTCTTCGGGCTTGGCGCGGCGCGCGGCGATGAGTTCGTGGGCGACACCGTGCACGGTGGTGACGGTCTGGAACAGCCGCTCCAACGGGTTTGCGCCCTCCAGTAACCGGGGGTCACGCCAGCCGTCGGCGAACTCCGACTCATGGGCGATGGTGCGGCGGTGCTCGTCGGGGATGCCGACCATGTCGCAGATGTTGTGCATCGGCACCAGGGCGGCGACGTCGGTCACGAAGTTGATCTGACCTTTGTCGGCCCCCTTCTCGATGGCGTCGTCGACGATGTGCCGTGCGTTGGCGACGATGTGCTCGTCGATACGGGCCAACTGCCTCGGGGTGAAGGCCGAGGCCAGCAGACGGCGGATCTTGGTGTGCCGGGGCGGATCCATCGCGATGAAGCCCTGGGCGGCGTCGAGCACCTCCAATGGCAGGGACTCGAAGGTGATGCCCTTTCCGGACAGGAAGTCACCCGGCCGGCGGGTGACCTCGACCAGGTCGGCGTGCCGAACGACGGCCCAGAAACCCTGATCGTTGGGATCTTCGAACATGCCGTTCTTCACCGGGCGGTGCCAGGAGATCGGCCGGTTGGCCCGCAGTTCGGCGAACACCTTCTCGCGGTCCTTGGCGGTGCCGGCCCAGAACTCCGCAGAGGAGATGTCGGCGGGGTCGTAGGGGCGCTCAGCGCGGGTAATCGCAGCGGTGGTCATGGATCCTCCCTGGGGTCACCCCCAGTCTCTGACAGAAATTCAAAACTGTCAATCACTAGCTACGGCTCTATTCAGCGTGTCAATCACGGTAGACTCCCGGGCATGTCCGTCGTCGACCTGCGCGCTGAAACCCGTGCCTACGGGCGCGCGCGGTTGCGGGAGGTCGCCCTCGATGCGGCCCGCGACGTGGTGCTCGACCGTGGCTGGGGGGCGGTGCGGATGGGCGCCATCGCGACGTCGATCGGCATCAGCCGGCAGAGCCTGCACGCCGAATTCGGAACCAAAGACGACCTCGGCAACGAGTTGGTGATGCGGGAGACCGCGGAGTTCTTCGAGGGCATGGTGAATCGGCTGGACAATCATCCCGGCGACCTCGCCGGGGCGGTGTCGGCGGCAGCGGAGTACATGGTCTCCGTCGCGCGCGACAACCCTCTGCTGGAGACCATTCTGACCCGCACCCCGGCCAACGGTGCCGACGTCTCGCTGCTGTCACTGCTGACCGTGCGCGGCGAACCGCTGATCGGCACGGGGATCAACGCACTGGGTGACTGGGTGCGCGGGCAGTGGCCCGAGGCGGACCCCGCTGATGTGAGTCTGATGGTGGAAAGCGTTGTGCGGCTGTGCCTGAGCCACATCCTGACCCCCACCAAGACACCGTCGGAGGTCGCTGCGGACCTTGCGCTGGTGGCGTGCCGCTGCCTGCGACTGCCGGACTGAACTGCTGGACTGAACTGGTGGATCGCTCAGTCGATCAGGCCCAATTCGGCCATCAGTTCCCAGTTGGCCACCAGCGCGGCGTAGCGCGGCCACCAGTGTTCGAGGTTGGGCGAGACCGCACGCATCGCCAGCGGGAACGGCGCATAGGCGACATCCCAGTGGTGGGCGTGGGCCATCGCCAGGTGGGTGTTCATGCCGGTCGGCACCAGCGACTGTTTCTGGGTGAGTTGCATGTCGTTGTTGGCGTCCTGCGAGCTGAGTCGGACGGCGTCCATGAACTGGAAGTTGGGCACCTCCAGCGGTGTGGTGGCCGCTGTCAGCCCGAATATCGGGATGCCCAGGCTGTCCAGGTAGGAGGCGTGCTTGCGGTTGAACGACTCCCGGACCTCCGTGCGCAGGTCGTTGATCGCGCCCTTGATGTCGTACTCCGCGAGGCGGCGCACGCCCACCCGGTCCAGCATGGCTGGGCTGATCACCGACAGCAGTGCGCTGAGGTAGTCATACGACCTCTCCGTCGGTAGATCTTTGATCTGGCTGTAGATCCCGTCGGCGGTGTAGGACCCGCCTGCCGCGCCGGCCCAGGTGAACACCCCCTTGATCCGGTCGTGGTAGTCGGGATGGTTGACGATGAAGGACAGGATGTCGGGGGTGCCCTTGCTGTAGCCGAGCAGGAACACCTTCTTGGGCGGTTCAGGGGCGGTGATCGGCTGCATGAGCGCATCGAGACCCACACCGCGGAACGCCGCTTCGATGTCGGCTTCGTTGGCTTCACATGAGCGCATCGGATGCACATCGGCGCGTAGATGCCGCCAGCCCCGCTCAGTGAACAGCCGGTCGGCTTCCACCGGGAAGGCGTGCGCCCCCGGGTGCAGTAGCCCGGTCAACAAACCGCCGCACAGAATCAATGTGGTGTTATCGATCGAGTCATGTTGTGCCGGAGGCATTTCGGCTTGCGATTCGCTCAGCGGGGCGTCTTTGAGGAAGCGTTCGGCGATCGCCTGGCGGGGGTTGCTCTTCTTGAGCGCCTTCGGCAGCGGAAGGCCGGAGAGCAACAGTGGCTTGGAGGCGTAGTCGACCGTCTTGGCATCCTTGACCGCCTCCTGCATGAACAGGTCACGCCAGCGGCGGCCGATCCATCCTTTAATCCACGGGTCCTTGACGGCCTCAGGGCTCTCGGCGAGCAGTTCGCGGACACCTCGGATCACGGCCAGATAGTCCTGTGCCTCTTCGTGCTTGGCGAGGTCGGCGGTCAACTCGGTGATCTGCATGGGCAGCATCATGGTGCACCTCGGCCCGTGGTCGAGCCGGTTTCGACGGGTCCGTCAGGGCGTTTACAGCTTCAGTGACTTCCGACATCGTCTAGTCTTGGCAGCCATGCGAACCCGTCTGCTTCCACAGCTTCCTTGGTGGAAGCGCGGTCTGGTGGCCGGCGCGAGCGGCACCGCGGCGATGGCCGTCTGGTACCACGTTGAACGCACCGCCCGGCGGGGCCGGTACACCGGGGTGAAGACCCTCGCCGACGGGACGCCGATCGAAGGGCTGTGGTCCCACGAAGGCCTGGACTACGACGACAGCGTTGTGCCGGGGCAGATCGTGGCCAACCTGCTGCACCTACCCACCCCGACCGACCGGGAGGCCGGGGCGATCACCCTTGCGTTGCGATGGTCCTACGGGTCGGTGTTCGGTATTGCCCATGTGCTGCTGCGCAACAAGATTCGTGAGCCCTACGCCAGTCTGATATTCGGCTCGGCGCTGATGACAGTGACTTCGGTGGGCTTCCCGGTGCTCGGTGGCACCCCGCCGCCGTGGAAGTGGCCGCTGGACGTGCAGATCAGCGCGGGCGGGAGCCACACCGCCTACATCATCACTGCCTCGGTGCTCGATAATTTACTGCGCTGACCTTGAACAGAAGGCAGCTCTCCGCTCTGTGTGTGCTGTGCCTGGCGGTGTTCATGGTGGCCGTCGACGGGACAGTGGTCAGCGTCGCGGTGCCGGCGATCACCGAGCAGCTCAAACCGGACTACACCCAGGTGCTCTGGATCGGCGACATCTACTCGTTCGTGCTGGCCGGTCTGCTGATCACCATGGGCAACGTCGGTGACCGGGTCGGACGCAAGCGGCTGCTGCTGATCTCCAGTCTGGCGTTCGGGGTGGCGTCGGCGGCGGCGGCGCTGGCGCCCACCGCCGAGATGCTGATCGCTGCGCGGGTGTTGCAGGGTGTGGCCGGGGCCGGTCTGATGCCCTCAACGCTCGCGCTGTTGCGCACCATCTTCACCGACGACGGCCAGCGTATGCGTGCGGTGGGTATCTGGAGCGCCAGCGGCGCGGCCGGCGCAGCGATGGGGCCCACTGTCGCCGGTGTGCTGCTCGAGCATTTCTATTGGGGTTCAGTGTTGTTGGTGAATCTCCCGGTAGTCGCTCTCATCGTCGTGGTGGGAGCGTGGGTGCTGCCTGAGGCGCGCAGCGAGACCCGCCACCCAGTGGATCTGCAGTCCGTGGGGTACTCGACCGCGGGCATCCTGGGGGTGGTCTACGGCATCACCGAGCTGGCGCATTCCGGGCTGGGCTTCTGGCCGGCCTATGTCGCGCTGGTCCTCGGTGCGCTGCTGCTCATGGTCTTTCTGCGCCGCCAGCGCGGCCTTGCGATACCGCTATTGGACCTGTCGCTGTTCAGCCAGACCCGGTTCAGTGCGGCGATCGTGGCGCAACTGATCATCGTGTTCGCCAACATCGGCGCGTTGTTCTTCCTGCCGATCTTCCTGCGTCAGGTCGGTGACTTCTCCCCGCTGCAGTCCGGATTGGCGACCCTGCCGGAATCCATCGTCAGCCTGGTGACCGCCGCCTACACCGCCCGCCTGATCGGGCGGTGGGGCCATCGCCGCATCCTGCTGGCGGGCCTGTCGGCCGGAGCGGTGGGACTGATCTCGCTCGGCCTGACCATCCCGGTGTCCTACTCCGCCATGGTGATTCCGCTGATGCTGCTGGGCTTCTCCTTCGGGTCGGTGGTGACGGTCTCCTCCGACCTGGTGCTTACCAGCGCCAGCGCGGACCGCGTCGGGGCGGCGACCGGAATCTCCGAGACGGCGTTCGAACTGGGTACCGCGCTGGGCATCGCGCTCACCGGTAGCGCGGTGTCGGTGCTCTACCTCGTGATCAGCGGCGGGGTGGCCAACTTCAGCGAGGCTGTCGACCCGCGCGGGTTCACCCTCGGCCTGGCCGGCAACTGCATCATCGTCGGTGTGCTGCTGGGCGTGATCACCGCCGTCATCGCCCGGGCGTTGCGCAGCCGCGTCCGCGTCACGGCCGGGTGACCCTGAGGACGCAAAGCGGCCCCCGGGTGGGCGGGGGCCGCTTCGGTGTCGAGGAACTACTAATTCGTGGTGACGGTCTCGGTGAAGCTACCCATGCCGTCGTTGGTCCAGCTGATGGAACCGTTCTGGAACTCGGTGACCCAGCCGCCGTTGGCGGTCTTCGGGCCGCCGCCGGTGGTCGACTCATCGCCGGTCGGGAAGCCCAGCGCACCGGCCGGGCCGCCCTGCTCGCCGTAGACCCGCAGGATCTCGCCCTGGACCAGGTAGGCCCCGGCGGGCGAGGAGTAGATGGCGCCGGAGGCGAACGGGGTCATGAAGCCGTCGCCGACCTTCTCCGACATCCCGGTCGGGGCGCCGAGGCCGCTGGCGCCGCCGAGGCGGGTCCACGCCGCCGCGGTGTCGGCGTCCAGCGACACGTCGCCCACGCCCGGCACGTTCATGGTGGTGGCACCCTCAACTGCGGAGGACATCGCGCTGGAGGCCGCGCTGGCACCGCTGCTGACGGCACTGCTCGCGGCACTGCTGGCGGCGCTGGCGCCGCTGCTGGCCACACTGCTGGCGGCGCTGCCGACGCTGCTGGCGACACTGCCCGCGGCGCTGCCGACACTGCTTGCGGCGCTGCCCGCGGCGCTGGCCGCACTGCTGGCGGCGCTACCGGCCGCACCGGCGGCCGACGAGGCGCTCGACGCGATGTCCTTGGTAGCCTCCTGGGCCTGCGAGCAGCTCACAGCGAAGGCGGCAGCGATGGCCAGGCCGCCGGCGGCAGCCGCGGCGCGGGCCATTCTGGTGTTCATTCTGGGGATTCTCCTTGTGTGGGTGATCGAGACGGTCAACGTCGCGCGTCAAATTAGCAAACGCACTGTACGTGACTCATGCAATCTGATCGCGCTATCTAGGGGTTGCGCGGCGTAAGAGACAGTTACGCTCTGCCACGGAGCGGCAACGTGGCCGTCCCGGCAAGGAGCGATGATGCCGGCATCAGTCGTCGATAAGCAGCAGGCCAAGGGGCCTAAAGCGGCCAAAGCGCGGGGCCGCGCCCCTGCCCTGCCGCGCAGCAAGACGATGATCGTGCACTCCGCGGACGGGACCCGGCTGCACACCGAGGTGTTCGGGCCATCCCACGGCTACCCGATCGTGCTGGCACACGGAATCACCTGCTCACTGAAGGTGTGGCACGAGCAGATCAACGACCTGGCCCGCGACTTCCGGGTTATCGCCTTCGACCACCGCGGACACGGCCGCAGCGGCGTGCCAGCGTCCTCCGCATACAGCCTGGATCATTTGGCCGCCGACCTCGATGCCGTACTGGGTGCGGTGCTGCGCCCGGGGGAGCGCGCCGTGCTCGCCGGCCACTCGATGGGCGGCATTGCGATCAGCGCCTGGTCGGACCGCTTCCGCGACCGGGTTGAGCAGCGGGTCGACGCCGTCGCGCTGATCAACACCACCCATGGCAATCTTCTGGACAAGATCCAGCTGCTGTCGATGCCCGCGCTGCTGCGCTCGGTCCGTGTCGCCGCGGCGGGCACCATGATCCGTTCCCTGGGCGGTGCCCCGCTGGTTGTGGGCAGCCAACCGGGCAGCAGCCCCTTCCTGGAGATGATGGCCGTCGGCGCCAAGGCCGATCCGGCCATTTCACGACTGCTGCACGACGTCTTCGCCGCCACCCCGTCTGCCGGCCGGGGCGCCTGGGCTCGGGCCCTGGTCGACGAACTCGGGCCGCGGGTGTACATCGACCTGTCCGGCCTGACCGTCCCGACGCTGGTGATCGGCAGCACCAAAGACCGGCTGCTGCCGATGTGCCGGGCCCGCAAGATCGCTGCTGCGCTTCCCAATCTGCTCGACCTCGTCGAGATCCCCGGTGGGCACTGCGCCATGCTCGAGCACCCCGCCACGGTGAACCAACGCCTGCGCGGCCTGGTCGCCTCGGTGGCCGCGGCGCAGCGGATCAGTTCCTGAGCGCTGTCAGGATTTGAGCCACCTCGGCGGCTGCGCGTTGCCCGGAGCGCACGGCCCCGTCCATGAACCCGGTCCACTCGTCGGCCGTTTCGGTGCCGGCCCAGTGCAGCGGCCCGACCGGCCGGCGCAGCAGCCGGCCGAACTCGGTCCACGACCCGGGCGGCACTGCGGCGGTCGGACCGCCGGGAGCGAAAGCCTCAGCGCCCCAACGCTGGTCGAGGTAATCGACGGGGTTGGCGGCTTGCCCGCCGAACAATTCGGTGAAGCATGCCAGTACCTGTTCGCGGCGCCGCGGTTCAGGCAGCGCGTCGAAACCGCGGGGGTCGGTGAAGCCGAGCAGAATCCCGGTGCCGTCCTTCGGGCTGACGTCGAAGGTGATGAACACCGGGCCCCGATCGGAGAGCGCCTGGCCGGACAAACCCTTGGCCCGCCAGAACGGGGTGGGGTAGGCGGCGTAGGCCTTGGTCAGTGTGCCCTGCGGCCAGCGTTGGGACAGTTGCTGATAGGCGATCGGCAGCGACGGGGCGATGTCGATGTCGTGGCGATGCGCGGGCGGAATCGCCACGATGGCCCGGCGAGCCTCGACCACGCCGGCGGTGGAGGTCACCGCGACTGCGCTGTCGGACCACTCCATGCGGGAGACCGCCGCGCCGAGGCGGATCCGGTCGCCCAACTCGGCGGCAATGCGTTGGGCCAGTTCATGGCTGCCGCCGGTGAAGTGGTCCTGCTGGGCGCCGCCGACGACGTCGAGCAGCCGGTCCAGTCCGCCGGAGGACCGGACGTAACGGGTGGCGTGCAGCATGGACACCTCGTCGGGCTCGGCACCCCAGGTCACCCGCGACATGATGGCCATCAGGTCCCGGGTGCCGGCGGTCGCCCTCACCGAGCGCAGCCAGCCGCCCAGGCTGACGCTGTCCAGTGTGGCCGCCTGCCGGGAATTCCACGGCTCGCTGACGCTGACCTCGCGGGCGATCCGCTCGAACTGCCATTGGATGCGGCCCATGTCCAGCAGCCCGATCAGACCGAGTTTGGGGATGGTGCCGCTGTAGCGGTGCACCCGGCCGCGCCAGCGGATCAGGTTGGCGCCGTCGTGGTAGGTCGGCATCGTTTCGCAGCCGAGGTCGGCGGCCAGTTTCAGCACCGCGTCCTGGGTGGGGCCGACGAACGACGCGCCCCGGTCGACCGGGTGGCCGGCCAGCGTGCCGGAGAAGGTCCGTCCGCCCACCCGGTCGCGTCCTTCGAGGACCACGACGTCGAACCCGCGGCCGACCAGATCCCGCGCCGCCGTCAGCCCGGCCAGGCCGGCCCCGATCACCACCACGTCATGCGCCAT
>Ga0164292_10005801_pt1 | contig 10113 bp, 19 predicted proteins | sample GEODES117metaG_FD_111486 | JGI IMG/M metagenome (GOLD analysis project Ga0164292, IMG submission 111486) | Eutrophic lake water microbial communities from Lake Mendota, Wisconsin, USA - GEODES117 metaG | ecosystem: Environmental > Aquatic > Freshwater > Lake | place: USA: Lake Mendota... | reverse complement strand
GCGAACTCTGTTCCAAAGATTTCACTTGTATCTCTGAAACCTAGCAACTCACGCATTTGTGGCGACCATGAGATTTCGGCACTATCGCCTTGTGTGCGCTTGTATAGATTTTGAGCAACGCTAACCATTGTCGCTGGAACACCTAACTTCTTTGCCAAAGCCCAATCAGTAGTTAGTTCTGCTTGGATTTGGAAACGAGATAGCAAGGCTTCACTCATGCGAACCCCCGGAGCGTTAGGGTTAGTAGCACCAATTACATAAAAATCCTCATGGACTTTAATAGTGCCTCTTTCAGGGTTCATTGGAATTGTAATTTCTTTTCGTCCGTCCATTACTGAATAGACAACTGTGAGTGCTTTAGGGTCAATCACACCAATCTCGTCAATAAAGAAAGGCTTTCCAAACTCAATCGCCCTAATAAATCCTGCGTCAATCCACTCAAAGTTTCCACTTGGGGTCTGAATAAACGAACCATAGAAATCATTGGTATCAGTATCGCCATTACCAAGTAAAGTAATTACTTCACTATCAGCGAAACTTGCTTCTACTAAAGCAGTTTTTCCAGTTCCCGGAACTCCATAGAAAAATGAAAATTGTGGCGAACCAACACCCTCTGAAAAGAACTTCTTAGTTGCTTCTCTTGCTTTGCGTAGAACTGCTACATCAGTATGAACTCCCCATTGGCGAGTGAAATACTTTTGTCCATTAGGGCGAATATAAAACTCGTCAGCACTCATGTTATCCACCTCAACACCACTAGGGGTCATAGCACCAACTCGCTCTCTTGCTTTTCTCTTATCGCCACTTGCTCGCTCAACGCAACGACCACTTGGTAGAACTTTTGCGCTAAGTCGCAAAGAAGTATCCTCATGGACACTTTGGGTCAAGCAATCAGAAACGATATTCCAAAAATCGCCTCTTAAAGAAGCCAACTTGTCTTTGATAATTGTATCCATTTTTATTGCCCCCTAAGCAATCTCAACAGGAAAGCCAAGTGCTTTTCTGCTTTGGTTGATACGATAAACAACTTTGATAGGTGTTTCACCTTTGTAAATCTCAATTAAATCATTTTGAGAAGTTTCTATCAGAATTGGGTCATTTACTAATTGCCAATCACCCTCAACCAATCCTGCGAAAATAGAGTTCAGGTGTTCTAAACGCTTAGAAACATAAGTGTCTTTAAGACCTAGTTCTGCTAAATCTTGTGAGCCAACTTTTGCTAATTCCTCTGCGAACTGAACTGTGGTCTGTTGCCATAACTTCTTTGGCTTTTCTTTAGAAACAATCCTGCGATAAATCTTGGCAGGAACTAAATCACCTGACGGCGTAAATCCGTCAGGGGTAATAAACATTTCTGTTCTGTATCCCGATTTTGCGAACTCGGCATAAACAGAAACTCCCTGAATAGGCTTTTCTTTGTCTAGCATTGGTATCTCTTTTCGTCATTTACCAAGTTCCCTACGAACTCGGTGTTGGGTCAATCTTACCATTTTCTATCATAGAAGCAAATTAGGCTAGGTGTGTCGTAAAAAGGTTCTACCCCCACACTAAAATGACGAGTAAAAGTGTGAGGGTAGAAATCTATATTTCCAGTTCCTAAGAAAGAGAAGCTTTAGAAATCCTTTCTATAAGAACTGAAAGTTATCAGTTCATGTCGACTTCGATCAACTGGGCGGGAAGTTCAGGGGCAGGGGGTAAAACTTTGTGCGGTTGGAGTCCGTACTTTTTAAATTCCTTTTTATACTTCTTTGAGTCACGTTCCTCTGCAATCCAATCAGATATGAGTCTTGCAACCAAATAGCGTTCCTCGTCCTTGGCTTCACGAACTAACAAGAAGTCCTCTTGTATCCAGTTCTCCGTTCCTACTACGGTTATCTGGTTAGCGTTTCCGTAGTTCCCGTCAATGTCAAAGTAATGTATGCGTCCCATGGACACTCTCCTTTTCTCTTGCCGTTAGTCTAGCCGCTGTTCTAGCTGCTGTATCTCGTCTTGCCGTTTTTATTTCCGGGCATCTGGCCTGGATCCAAACTTCTCTTGCCGTTGAGTGGGGCAGGGTTTTACCCCCACCCCCTCGCCGTTACTCAATCCAAAGGTCTCCCCTAATGAATCCGTGTTCCTTCACAACTTCTATCCCTTTCATATGTGCTTCCTCTCTTGTGGTAGCACCTCTGACTAGCGAGATGTTGTGCTCGCCGTCCTCATCCGTGTAACCAACTTGCCATGCTTCCCATGCCTCGTTGTATTCCACCTTGACGGCAAGCCGTAAGTCCTCAACCTCGCCGTCCCTTGTCTCAATCTCAAAGTAGCCCTCGTCGTGAATCATGCCGTTGCCTTTGCTTTCTCTAGTGCTGGTGGGCAGTCGTCATAAAGATACTCTTCATACTCTTCAGGGTCTTCCGCATACTGTTCGCAGTTATAGCACTCAACGCCAAGAGTTTCCCAAGCCGAATGGTCTAACTCGCCACCCTCTTCGGAAACCATCTCGCCAGCCTTGTAGATTTCAATACCCCAGAAATCACAACCTGTTTCATAATACTTATGTTCAATACTTAGTTCCGGGAAAATCTCTGACAGCGTTTTTGTTGTTAGTGTTGGTGGCGACCAAGCAGAGTCAAATGAATAACTAATAAACTCATCTCCCTCTTTATAGTCATTCATATAAACATTGCCATAGACATCCCACTTAGTTCCCCAAGAGTTGATGTTGTTGTGATACCAGTCGTCTGGACCTTTGCTCTCAAAATCTTTTCCTAGCAATGATTCTGAATCAGGAACAGATGGTTTGATATTGGCAAGTGAGTAAAGAACATTCTCTATCTGCTTACCATCTTCATCAGTTATTGGTCTGCCAACAAACTCTTTTAACTTCTTGACTGCATCAGCGTTTCCACTAATGCTGATTGTGTTATCGCACCAATTAGGCATTGTGTTCCTCATGTTCTATTACAGACTGAGTAATCTCTAAACCAAGAGCCTCAATCGCTGTCCCTAAATCGTCAATCGCTTCATCTATATTTTGACGAACATCAAAGTAATCCCATGGATTCTCGTCAGTCTTTGGTGAGCGAATGTATTGCAAATCAACTGCACATGAAACTGCAATGTTAATTACCTTAATTGCATTCTCATCACCAGCCAAATACTTTTCTGCTAGTTCTTGATACATGTTTTCCCTTTCGTCATTTGTTTGGTCAAGCAATAGAAAATCTATCATAGAGATTCCAATGACGCAAGCACCTGAGTCAGGAGTTTCTTTCTTAACCAAAAGTTTTCATTTCCCCTCCAGGTCCCTGCACCTCCAGGTGGTTTTACGCTCAAAGGCCTGGGCGCTTAACAGCACGCCAATAACTTATTTTCCGGGCTGATGACCTTCTTCTGGTGTCCCATCTGAATTTATTAGTTCCCGGTGACCTGGTCATCAACGAAACTTGTTTGGGCGAGCGCAATTGAAAACAACTCGTTGTACTTCACCATTTGCTCAATGTCCTCCGTGAAGCAAGTGGCAGCGTGCTGCAGCAGATCTTCATCCGACATTATGTTTTCCGGGTCCTCGAGCATCACAGCTTCGTCGAACTCGAACTCTATCTTGGTGCGAATCTTCCTCATTCGATTTTTCCTATCCGTTAGTAGTTTAAAAATTAAGGAGACCAGACCTGCTACACAAAGCGCTAACCGTTAGCGACCCTGCAGGTCTGGCCTCCTATAGTCAAGCCGTCTTGCCCGTTCACTGACGCAGCTTAAAGGCGGGCCTGAATTCTTTTTTCCGGGCTTTCTAGCTTGCCGCTTTTTGATTTTCCTCAATCAGCGTTCTTAGTTGACTAGCCGTTGTTATGCTAGCAATGGCACCGACCAAATACTCGATACCGTTATCACCCCACTTAGAGCGGACCACATCAGCGAGCCGTGTTTCTAACTCCGACTGAATCATGCCGTCTCCAATGCCAAGTGATAACTTATAAAGGTTTCAAATGGAACGGGCGTGCCGTTGTGGATAACTAGTTGTTTCTCAAAGTCGACGGTTGTGGTGTCGTAAGACTCCTCGCCGCCAATGTCGACAGACAAGCCGTAGCCTGTTTCTGAATCCCACTGGTTACCGATTAACTGTGAGACAGCAATCCGAATGGCGTAGTTGTTGTCTTCCCATCGTGGCTTTGCTTTAGCAATTGCATAAGCAAGGTCCGCTAGTTTGGAGTCGCCGCCCCAATGTGAGTAGAGCACTACGTCATGCCCGTTTGATTTGAAATTGAAGTTTGTTCTTGAACCCAATTGTTTTCCTTTCGTCATTTAAATCCCTAGGGTCCCCTAGTAAATCTATTATATAACTATCCTAAGGGCATGTGTCAACTACTGACGCCGAAGAATTTTTGATGTCTTCTGGCCCATCAATAGATAATGTTATTTCCGGGGATCCAGATCTGCAGCTGTCAGGCGGCCAAAACGTTTTCACTTCCTGGCCATATGTATGGGAGATTTTCAGGTACCTCTGGCCAATGCATCCTGTAGTGCTCTGGAAATTTTCGAATCAAGTTACTTTGGTGTGAGACGTGGAAGTTTTCATTTCCCAGCCAAGATGGCAGCTGCAGCTCCTCGCTGTGCCCGGAAAGTATTAATTCAAATCGCGGCAGCATCGAATCGTTGTAACCTCTTCGAATCCATTCTTCGCAAATAACTTTTCCATACAGTGCAAGCGCTGGGACATGGTCCCTCCACATCACTGCTGCTGGATGATTCCTCCAGCCTCTGGTCTCACCGTTAATTGCTCTTATCAGTTGCCATGTCTCTACCCGTTGTTTACCTAGTCGGCGATAGTCCAGTACTTCTGCACTCCGTTCGAACTCTGCGTATGGCAAGAATGTTTGCATGTTGTCACTCCCTCATCCGTTTGAATATATAACCCTACCCATCCCTCGCCGCTAAATCAACAACCGTTAATAAATTCCTGCAGCTATCCCTCGCCGCCTGGAACAAACAAGCCGCGATGTCAATGCAGCTGCAGCTGTGATCAACGGTTATATTTTCCGGGCACTACCTCGCCGCTGTCAGCTCGAACTACTCCTCAGTAACTTGCCGTTTTATTTCCGGGTGCGGATCGGGCCCGAAGCTCTTCAGCTCGCCGCTGCCGTTATATTATATTTTCCGGGCTTGATGCAAGCACGCCGCCTCCGCCTGAACCACCGCCACCGCCAGCTCAGCACCAGGTGCACTGGAAACCAGGAACAAACAATCCGTTGTTGGAGGGACGGATCCGTCTTCGCGGGGTTGAGCCAAGCCGACTCAAGTTTGGAATCCCTCGCCGCCATCCAGGGCCGGGAGAAAAAACATTGTTATTTCCTGGTCCGCAGATCTGCAGCTTGAGCTCGTAACCGACCCGGTGATTCATTGCTCACGTTATTAGTTCCAGGCATCTGGAGCTACAGCTGCGGCCAACCGTTTGATTTGTTTTTTCCCGGCTTGTGGACCCGTTGGTCCCATTGGTCCTGTTGGTACTTTCTCATCCGTTAGGTTTCTTAAGGTTCATTAGTTCGCACTAGTCGTACAGGGTTAATTCTAAGTCTGTCCGTTTATCCACAGGCTGTTGTGGATCTGCGGGTAGCTGGTACCCGGAACTAACAACACCGTTTCACGATGTGGATCCTGAGCTCAGACGCTAACCGTTATATATTTGCGAGCGCTTATCCCACGCCGCTTTTGTTGAAACTTAAACTATCCCGCTGCGCTCGCCGTTTTCATTTCCAGGGCGATGGCAGCAGCTTCATTTGCCCGTGCCGTTAAACGGATGTGTTCTTCGCGGGACTTGGCTAAAGTTATATCTTCCTGAAGGCGGGCCGCTAGCTCATCGAGCTTCTGTAAGTTATTATTTCCTGGCATCTTGATCCGATCCGTCTTCTGGTTTGGGGGTTACATCTGTGATTGTATAAACTTCCGTGACATCCACGCCGTCATTAACAAGTTGAGTTGTTCGTTCCGATGCCACAGCTTCGAGCCTGGCGAGCCGTTCCGCAAGAACCTCTGCTGGGGAGCGGTCTGTGGTTTTGACATCAATGTTTAGTTCCATGCCGCCTCGGACTCCAGCACGGTCAAGGATTTCTGTAGCCGCTTTAAGTTTGACTGGTTCGGAGACAGCCGTCTCCATTAGTTCCTCAAGAACATCCACAGCGTAGGTGGAAGCCTGACTTATTTTTTGACGGGCAATCTCGACATTGTTTGCCGTCCGTCTGGTCGAGCCCAAATGAATACGACACAGACCGTCATCTTTGATTCGCCCACTGTTCCATAGTTGGCATCTTGTTCCATCCGTCTTGGTCATCCGACATCTTCCCGGTAATCCAAGTGGTGCTCGCTTTGCGGATTTCGGGCCGCCCTCTTCCTGTTCTTTTAACCAGTTGCGAGTTGCGCCCAACACCCAAGGGGGTGCAATCTTTAAAGCCTCGTCATCTAAAAGTAGATCGAGGCCCGTTACGAAATCTGAGTTTACATTTCCAGGATCTGACAACAGCTGTTTCTTGTTGTTGATGCTGATGAGCGCTCGCTCTTTATCCTGCTCTATTGACCTAGCTATAATAAGATTAGTGGCAGCGCCTGTCTGGTCGTCAAAGACTGGAGACCACTTCAGCATTGAACGCCGAAGCATGGCACGGTTCTCAAATGTGTCTTGGCAGATGCCTCGTTCAATTTCTATGATGCCGAGCTCTTCTAGGTTAGGCCGACGATCATATGGAGTTTCGACAATTGGGATTATATTTTCCGGGGTGTCTTCCTCTTCAAAGTATTCAACAATCTCACTCACAAACAATTTCCCATTTCTCTATGATAAAATCCCTGAGGGTTTTTTACCCCCAGGGCTTTTACCCCTTAATTACTTTTTAGCTTTTTTCGCTGCTTCGGCGGCTAGTTTTTTTCCAGCTTCCTTAGCAACACCTTCGGCGATACGGCCAAAGGCTGGGTCTTTCTTGTTCAACCAGCGGAGTGCGGTTGGGATGATGGAGGCCCAAAGTGCGTTGGCTACAAGGAGCCACTCACCTGCACCGAACTCGAGAGGTGACCCGATACCTGAGGTTTGCATGACGATCATTACTGCGCCAATAACTTGACCTGCAAGGTTACGGAGGTACGACTCGATTGCTACTTTGTTAATCACGAGTACTCGTTTCTACGGGGGTAAAAAGATTTGCCCCGTGATACATATAATGGCATGGGTTTGATTGGCCAAAAGTTTTTTGGGAAAGTTGTTTGAAACAGTAGGGGTCTGACGCTTTTATAAACAATAAACTGATTTTGAGCGTGTTTTATTAGATTTATTGCCCTACTTCATTATAGAGAATGTTGTACGAAAAAGTTAAAAGTATGTCTAAAAAAGTGCTTCCTGGATTCCCTAAAAGGTTTCTTGGTTAGGGTGTTTTGGTTTTCTCTTGTATTTCTTTTTGGATTCAACTGGTCGAGAAGCAGACGATCTTCGTAGTTCTAAAAGTCGCCTAAGTTCTTCTTTTGTCTTCTTAAACTTAAAATCCATTTTCCTGTTCTCCTATGAAGTTCTCTACTTTGGTCAGGTGAAAGCCCATTGTCTTTTCGCACTTGAACCATGTTAGCTCGATTCCATATTTGTCCCTAGTAGAGATTATTATAGAGAAGATTGTTTTTGGGTCTCTATAGATTTTCTTATAATTATGATGATGACATCTGGTTAGGGTTGACCATGTCTTGGGTTTTCTAGGATGCTCTGATTTCATCTCTTCTCCACCCTACAAATGATTTAACATATACAACTCCATAAGCAAGTGCAGATACAATAAAACCATACTGCTTAGTTTCTAAGGCATACACAATCCAAAGACATTCGCTGACACAGAGAATGAGCCAACCCCAAATGGTTTTTCTTCCCACAAAAAAGATTCCTGTGACACCAATTATTGCCAATACATAGGACCAGTACTCCATTAAATATCCTCTACTGCTTTATCAAGTTTAAACTCTTGACCCTCCACATAGGGTTTGTCATTAAAGCCGTTAGCATCTGTAGCCGTTTGACCAGTGAGTATATCCATGGCATGTCTAAGTCCTAGGGTGTAAAGACTTGTATCTGCTTGTCCATAGACAGACTCCCAGTAGTCGATCTTCTCTTGGAGCTTTTCTACTTGGCTATCTTGTAAATCCATGGCTGCTTTTTTCATGGCAAGGTAGATGTCCAACTGAGTATCTGAGTCAAACTTCTTTTGGGCAAGTAAAGAAGTTAGGGTGTTGAAAATGGTTTCTTGAAAGTTTTTATCTAGTTCGCTCATGAGGCAACTCTACACTTCTGACAAACAAAATCATCGTAGCCAATAGAGCCTTCAGTCTGCTTTAAGGTTTTATCTGAGTTAAAGACTGCAGGGATGATTCTGTCTTGTTCTGTTGTGCAACCGCAGAGAAGGCAGGTGCGTTCTACTAACCATTTTATTGTACTATTTTCAACTTTAGATAGAGCCCTAATACCTCTAGTTAAAGCATGAAGTTCACCTGACCCAGTAGTCTTCTTTAGGAAGTACTTGGTGTTAGAGACTTCTAGTACAGGTATCAACCTGCGACAACTACAACTCTGTGCATTAGGAGTGCATTTGAATGGTTCAGTTGGATCGCTCCATTTTAAGATAGCAACAGGTTTTTCCCAACCTATTGTTGCTGCAGCCTTGTGTCTATCCATAGCATGACCACAGATACAGATTCTTCGATCCACCCCTTGTTTATTTACTAGAGATGTATCGTGTGTATCTATTTCGTGAGGATCTATTCCCATGTCAGCCAACATATCTAAAGCTGGGTTACTCATTGAAGCCACCTCTCTGTTCTTTTAGTCTTTCAACAATGTCAGAAAACTCTGCTTCAGTCTGAGCCCTATCGTGCATCTGACCAAGCATCTCTTCCATAACAATCATCTTTCGCTTTGTAGCATGACGCTTCATAAGAAGCATTGTCGTATACATCGACACTAGAGTTGTTAAACTGCATGTCGCACCAATTAAAGCCATATCTAAAATAGTCAGGCTCATTGTCATTTATCTGTCCTTTCGTCTTTTTTGTTTATTGTATAACCTTCTTCATCAAGTGCCCTTAGCATTGCCACAACATCGTCATAAGCAATCTCGGACCATTTTTCTATATCCGTTGGTATGTTTCTAGGAAACCACCGTTTTAGTAAACCCACTGCTGCTGTCTGAATTATCTCAAACTCAACAGCATCAGCGAACTCATCATCAGAAAGATTGCTGACTAACTTAAGATGATTGGTTACATCACTTGGTTGATTCATCATCCACCACATCCGAAACTAACTCCGTCCATGTTTTTTGAACACTCAACAAAACTTCAACATCTGCTTTTATAGAATTAACTGCCTTCATTAAAAGGTCAATCTTTTTCTCAAAAGCTTTGATCTCTTTTTCCAAGAGCCAAATCCTTTTCTCAACTTCGTCCATCGTCTCTCCTTCGTTACAATAAACCTATAGCATCTATAATCTATAGTCAAGCAATAATACTTGTCAATACTATACCACTATATTACTATATTTTACTATAGTGGGTATGTAGGACTATGGATTTTGATAGGTCCGTAGCGCACACATACACGCGATGTAAAACTATAGTTCTACATACTATATATAGTGTATAGTTTTATAATCATGCGGTAGCCATAACTCTTTCAAAATATTTAGTTTTTTCTGACCGCATGTTTTTTAGAGCTTTTACCCCCTCTTTTTTCTAGTTTTAATTTTGATCTATTTTAGACCCCCTAAAAGGGAAAAGTCAATTATATCTTTAAAATACTTTAAAATTATTTTAGAACCGCATGATTATTAAATTATACCTCTATAGAGGGTATGTAGAACTATATTTTTGGAAAGTTTCGCCTAGGAAAAAATTAATTATTTATCGCCCAGACTTGACAAAAAGTATAGTCCTACATAAGCACTATAGTCTTATAGTCAGTATTTAGGGTAGGTAGACTGTCTCTTTATGATGCTTGACCCTGACCATAGGGTCGACCATAACCCTATACCCAGCTCTCCTAGCATTGTTGCAAAAAGAGTAATCCTCCCCAACATTGCACTCAAAGTCCACTTCGTCCCATTTGACCCTATC
>Ga0164292_10005800_pt1 | contig 10114 bp, 10 predicted proteins | sample GEODES117metaG_FD_111486 | JGI IMG/M metagenome (GOLD analysis project Ga0164292, IMG submission 111486) | Eutrophic lake water microbial communities from Lake Mendota, Wisconsin, USA - GEODES117 metaG | ecosystem: Environmental > Aquatic > Freshwater > Lake | place: USA: Lake Mendota... | reverse complement strand
CCTCTGGACAATCTTCGATGTCGTACACCACACGACCATCATCGTAGACACCAAATCTTCCCTTGGTTCCAGTTGCTTTGAACCATTCGTTAAAGTTCACCTGCTTGAATCTGTATTCAACATACTCACATTCATCAATCCCTGTGCATTCCATTTGCATCTGCATTTGATGCACATATCCAATTGGGATTTCTGGTTTTTCGACACGAGTCATGGGACACTTGAACTCAACGAGGCGTCCATATCGCGCATCATCGTCACCATTGGGGACAATCAGTCCATCCGGAGACGCACCGAGAAACGAGTACCGGGGATGCTGAACACATGAGACATCCGTAATTTTACAATTGGTGCGCTCCTCGTAGAGTTTCTTTGCAACGGGTTCAAATCGTGTTCCCCAGACCAACGCAGGGATTGGGTTGGGTCGAGCAGCATCTGCGGGAGGAGGAGGTTCCAATTTGCGAAGAATGATTTCGCGACGTGCCTCGTCACTTCCAAAGATCTTGTAGACTTCCGATGCAGTAATCATCTCGCCACGCTTTGCATGCCATGCGTCTGTACGCTGATCATTTGCACCATACAGTCGAAGAACGCGTTCATAACATCTGTCGCGTGCCCATCGACGTCCTGCGGTTCCACTCATAAGTCGCTCCAAACTTTCCATCGCGAGTCGTTTGGTCTGCGTGTACGAGAGTTCTGGATGAAGCGTTCGGCAATACAATACGAAATGCTTGATACGGGTGCGTAGATGAGTATAGGGGCGATTGTCAAGAATCCATGCTTCCAACGCATTGTCCATTGCCTATACTCTCTTTGGTCTCCGAAAGTTCGTTTTCTAGTTTGGCACGGACTTCGTCATAGGTTGGAATCTCAATTCCTTCCAGCACGCGAGTCTCTGTTGGGAGTTTCTCAAACATCTCTTCGACCATCGCATGGAACTCCTCTGCATGAGAGTCAAGGTCCTCCAGCATTGCCCCTGCCTCTGGTGCTTCCGGTTCTGCCTCGCATTTGTGAGGAGTCTCCAAGTCGTCTCGATCCTTCATATATGTGTCATATTCCTCCTTCGTGATGAGAGTCCCGCTAACATCCATTCTGTCTACTTAACAAACCCATTTTCAATGAAAACGACTTCCTTCATCATGGACACAATTCGAAGCAAAGAAGAGATGGTGTTGCAGCGACTCTCGGTCGTGTACAGCAACGAACAGACACTCGAACGCGTCCGTATGATTGTCAATGGAAATTCGAACATCAGTTTGCGTCTTCTCGATTGGTTGGTGACAAATTATGCAAAGAAGCACAACATCTCGTATATGACGACAACCAGTCGCGATGTCAACATCTACCTTCGCTACAAGGCAAACCTGCGTGCTTACAGCAAAAAGATGTTTGATCCATTCTGCCGCTGGAAGAAGATCCAGTTTCTTGGCATGAACACCACGGTAGGACAACTCAATTTCTTCAATTGGATTCTCGAAGACGAGGTGCTGGATTATCTGGAGGCAAATTATGATGCGGTCCAGAAGGATATGGACGAGTGCTCGACGACAATCCAACCCGCGGAAGGAGGACGTCGCAAACGACATGAACTGTCTCGCTCGGCAACCAAGTCTGTATGCCACGCAGCGTTTCCTGTGTCCGTAAAATTTGAATAAGAGGAACAATGTATTCGCTCTTGAATCCCAAGTTCGTGTATGACGATGTATCCGGAGATATCACAGAAAATGACATTGACGTCGTTTCGGATCTCTGGTCGATGGACGGACGCAATGTGTATCGTGGATCGCGCGACCCTCGGTACACTCACGCAAATGTGTATTGGTTGTATGACGAAGACCTTCAGCGAGTTGGATGCTCGGAGCACAATCGTACTGACCACGGAGACTTTCGGTTGCTTTGGTTTCAGGAGTCTGAGTTCGGTACTCTGCTTCAGGAAGAGGGGTGGACAACAAAAGGAGATTTGTGGGGACACCTCCCTCAGCGAACGTTTGAGCGATTTGTCAACGAAGGATGGACAACTCCAGAATTGGTGTTGGAACATTGTCTGTATGGTCCAACGCGCATTCTTACGCCTTCGATGGTTGTCAATCGTCCAACAGTCTACACATGCAAAAAATGTGGACGACGGACATTGAAAAAGGATTCGGGTTGTTTGTGGGAAGAGTCTTCCCTTTCCATTCCATCACGCGACTCTTTGTTGTTTGTTGATTTGGATATGGTTCTTCACATTCCTCCTACCGGATCTCGAATCTGGTCTATGATGGGACTGCAGTGCGACGACTCTTTGCCTTCGTTGCCGCAGCAGGAGCAGGTGCAGGAGCAGGCGCCTCTACAAACTGAGGAATCTGGACCGACTCCTCAGCAGGTGCCTCCTCGTCAAGCATCTCCTGCTGGATCCCACCTCCATTCGAGCGAGCGGGCAGGGGAGCAGCGGGCGTCTCCTGATCAATCTCATCTGCAAACACCTGCGCGGCAGACATCCTCTGGGGAGGAGCAACACGCGCGTAGGTAATGCGCCAAGTCACACCCCATCCCTGTCCAGAGACATACACGCTCGGGGTCACGACGATCGACGCCTCGCAGCGCTTGGGGAAGACACTTGCGATATTGTCAAGATCGACTGCGATGGGCTTGCCATCAGACCCGACAACATCCATCGAAACCGCGCCGCTGTAGACGGGGATCTTCATACGGAAACTGGGAGGATACTTTCCAGAGGGAACCCAGGCGCCGTCCACCTTCTCCACGCTGGGAGAGATGAACTGCTTGAGAGTGTCCAGAAGAACCTCGCGACTGCGTGCCTTTCCAAACCACTTGGTGCTATTGGCAGTTGCGCTGTCGAGCAACTTGTTCTGCATATCGAGGAGGAAGTTGTAGAGAATTCCAAACTCCCCTGCCTCGGAACCCGCATAGTCCTTTGCATACGGGTCACATCCCTTGAGAGTCAGGGACATCTGGTAAGAAGTCCCGGTCTCATTCTCCTTAATATTCACGCCCATAGCATACATTGCCTTAGGAATGCGGATCTGGAGGTTCTGTCCACTGTACTTGATGGGAACGGTCTTTCCACCCTTCGCATTGGGGCGGATCTCTCCAAAGGTAACCTTGTTGATATCAAGATTCGAAACTGAAACGATTGCGCTGGTTGACATTCTGTTGGTGTACTTCCATCCTGTTTGCAAACTCTAAATCCGTTTTCGCCGCATGTTTCCAGATTACTTTCACGAGTGTCGTGATGTAACAACAATGCAATTGTGTGCCTCGGTTCGAAAGAAGGGATCGACCGATCATTGTCCGTGTTCCGCTCTCAAGGGATATTCGTTGTGTCGCCATCACGCTCGAACCCGAGAGGTTGTCTTGTGGACCGATGCGAATCGATCAAAATCGGTTGCTGCGATTAAGTGTCAGGCATTTCTGCGAGGTTGCTTGCTTCGAAAGCGACTGGCACTTGCAGGTCCGGGGGTATTGTCTCGCAAGGGACTTGCCAACGATGAAGATCTCGAAACATGTGAGGTTGCAAGTCGTGAGCATCCACTCACGTATTTTGCATTCGAAGAGTCTGGAAAAGTCTGGTGGTTTCACTTTGGAACGCTGTGGAGATGGTGTTGTCGAAACGCAGATCCAGTGAATCCATACACAAAAGTCCCCCTTTCGGCAGAAACGCGTCGCCGTCTTCGTGCGATGTGGGCACACAATCGAGTTCATGGAATTAACAATCCTAGAGAAGATGCAACTACGTGCGCGGATCGCATTCGTTATCGGGTCAATATCATATGTCAGATTGCGCAAGACAATGGGTTTGGCGCGATTGATCCAAATGTATTTTTGGAACTAGACAAATCACGTTGGATTCTGGTATTTCGCATGGTTCGTGACGATTTGGATGTTACACTGCCGAAAAATATGGTTCGTGTTCGTGAGATGACAAATCGATACATTGAATACCTATTTGAAACGGCATGCATGCTTCCCAATGAACACTGCGTGGATCTTGCAACTCGAATTGCATCTCTTATGCTGTTGTATCCCAAAGACCCTTACATAATCGTGTTTACATTCCTCTCTGCACTCTACCGTTCCTAAAAACGGATTCATTCAGTGCACCGAGAATTGGATTGCCGAAATGAATATCTTTGTTCTTCATCGTCATCCTCGCCTTGCCGCAAAGCGACATTGCGACAAACATGTTGTCAAAATGATTCTTGAAACTGCACAACTCCTGTACTCTGCACATCACGTGTTGGGTCCAGGAGAACTTCCAGAGGGAGCATACAAGAAGACCCATGCTAACCATCCCTGTGCCATTTGGGTTCGTGAAAGTCTTATCAACTACATCTGGTTGGCGAGACTCGGGTGGTACCTCTGCAAGGAATATCAATACCGCTACGGAGAGACCAAGATCCACAAGACCGAACGCCACATTGTGTGGTTGCAATCGAACCCTCCTCCAACGATTCCAAATGTTCCACAAACACAGTTTCGGCAAGCGATGCCTGATGACTACAAGCATGCCGACCCCGTTACCGCCTACCAGATGTATTATCGAGAATCAAAACTTCGCGAGCGAGGGATTGTAACGTATACTCGCAGGGAATGGCCTGAATTTCTCGAGAAATCGCATACTCTTGTCGTATGAATCCGAATGCCATTCGTGTCTTGTATTTTTTTGCGTTTGAATTCGCAACCGATTTACATGACCGCCGGAGGTAATAATCATATCAACGCGTTAGAAATGTCCTCTTCTACTTCTGCCATTAAGTCAAACAAGATGCCCGCCGACAAGAAGTCTGCCCCCGCCAAGAAGGTCGAGACCCCCGCTCCCGCTGCCGTGACCCCTGCCCCTGCCACCCCCGCCAAGAAGGCCGCTGCTCCCAAGAAGGAGAAGACGTCCGCCGCCAAGGCGGAGGTTGTTGTCCCCACCGTTGCTGCCCCCACCGTCGCTGCTGCGACCACCCAGTCCTCTGAGGCGCTTCTCGCGTCCCTCACCGAGCAGCTCAAGGCGCTCTCCACCGAGTTCACCGCCAAGGTCCGCGATGCCGTGAAGGCGACCCAGGAGGCCGCGAAGGCCGCCAAGAAGGAGGCGCGCGATTCCAAGAAGAAGCGCAAGGTCGATCCCTCCACCATGACCCCCGAGCAGCGCGCTGCCTGGGAGGCGCGTCGTGCGAACAACGCCTTCCTCGTCGAGAAGCCCCTCTCCGACGAGCTCTGCCACTTCATGGGTATCGCTGCCAAGTCCAAGCGCTCCCAGACTCAGGTGACCAAGTTCATCTCCGAGTACGTCAAGTCCCACAACTGCTTTGACCCCAACTTCAAGCGCCGCATCCTCCCCAACGCCGCGCTCGCCAAGCTCCTCCGCGTGGACGACAAGACTGAGGTCACCTACCTCAACCTCCAGAAGTACCTCAAGGTTCACTTCCTCAAGGCGTAAGTACGCCGAGTCTTCTTGACCTTTCTGGTCTTCTTCGTCTTCTTCGTCTTCTTTGACGACTTCTTCGACTTCCTGGTCTTTTTACGACCACCTGCATGAGGTTCCTCCTCGTCGCGAAGTTTCTCTAGGAAGAATGGTTTCACCTCGTCGTCTTCAAACTGATCATCCGGGAGTGCCTCCCAGATATCTGCTGCCGTCTCTCCCTGGTTGTTTTTCAGGTTCTTGTCTGCACCAGAACCGAGGAGTTCCAGCATGATGTCTCCCAGTCCCTTCTTCGCTGCATACATGAGTGCGGTCATGTCATCAGCATTCTGCTGGTTCAATGTATTGGAAACCTCGGGCAGTTCGGAGAGAATTTCGTAGTAAACAGACGGGTCGTTCTCTCCACTCATGACGATCTTCATAAGAGGCGTCGAATTTTCAGGCACGTTTGTGTTGCGCATTCTCAACATGCGTTCCGCGGCGTTCAGTACTCTGTCAAGCGTTTCCTCTGCCATTTATGAATTCAACAGGAAAAATCAACCAGGAATCCCTGTGTGATTTTTACCACAGTAAGAACAATGCCGAGAAAAGGAGGAAAAATCATTGGTCTTGCGAAAGATGAGCGTGGGAAACCCACGAAAGAGGTGTTGCCGACCGATCCTACTGCAGTCCAGTGGTTGGACACGAATACGTACAAGACCCTCTCGAAAGAGGATGCGGTTGCCAAGCACGAGAAGGTGTTTGGGACACCCGCACCCGGAAGCGCCCCCGTGCGAACGACCTCAATGTCCGCTCCCGCAGTTGGATTGGGACGTCGCAAGAGTCGCCGTGGGAAGAAGAGTCGCAAGGTTACAAGGAGGAGGTAATCAATTCGTGAGGCAACTCCAAGTACAAAATCGTGCTGAAAAACGGAGACATGCGATTGTCCAAAACAAGCGATCGCTGTTTGTCATTGTCTCGCAACGTCTTGGTCAATCGTTTGAGAATGTCTTGTTTTTTCACGATGGGATTGACTTTGATGTTGCACACCTTTCCACGAACACCGCAGAGGGGCGCATTGTTGCACAACTCTTGTCCTTTCTTCGTGGTTGCTTTGAACTGCCCGCAAGGAGTTCGAACCTTGCTTAGGAATGCTGCATGCGATTTTGTAGTGTCATCAAATGCATTTTTATCATACCACGCACTCAGGTCTCGATAGAGAGACTCGCTGCGATTTTCAATGCTTCGATAGAGATTCTGGTCTTCCTGAATGTCTTTTGAGAGTGTGAACAGCAGGAACTCGTAGACTTCTGCAGCATACGAAATCTCCGAGTGGAGGGTTTCGTCACTTTCGTTGGGAGTTCCATTCACAAGGGTATTCTCATCCTTGTGTCGAATCGTCTCAATGACTTCTGTTACGGGTCCTTTGGACGGTTCTTCTGCACGAATCGGCACTCGAAATCCCGATGCAAGTTCATACTCGACAACTGCTCTGTCCATGTTTCGATGCTCTCGAGCAATCTTGAATCCGGGATGCTTTGACTCTTTGACAAATGCAGTTTGCGATGTTGCTGATGGAAGGTCGGTATCTACGACATCAATGTATCCTGCCAACACCGTAACTCCTGCGAAGGGTTTGCGAGTCGTAGGTAGAATTGGCAAAATCACTTCCCCCGGGATGATCAGTGCCTGAATACGCTCAAACGGATCCAGAATTACCTGGTACGTTGGTTTTCCTGCGCGCTGAAACTCTGCAACTGCATCATCAAATGTTGGAAGACCCACAGAACATGCCTGTTTGTGAAGATCTAGGAGGTGTGGCCACGTCGTGTCTCCAAATGGAGGACTGCGAAGATTGACAACGTATTCGGTTTTAAATGTTCTGCCACTCCGCTCTCGCTTCACAACTCCCAAGATCTCGGTTCCAATGACTGCGATGGTTCGACTGTTTGCACCCAGCGTATCAGACCAGAATCCACACAAGACTTGCTCAGTCGCTGCATCGATAAGAATGACTTCGCATTTCAAGAAGGATGTCACATATTCAAGTTCTTCGAGAAGACTCAGTTGGTTGTTCTCATATGCTGCATCAATGCTGTTGATAATTCGTTCAATCGTCGAGTCTCCTGCAGCACTGGTTTTCCACGTTCGAAAGAATGAGCATCGAATGACATTGTCGCGGGCATCACGAGGGCGCTTGATCGCAGTATTGTCGGCAAGCAAAACAGGCAATGTTTCTGCCGGACGACCTAACCCAATACGAAACACATCAGATTCACCAAAAATCAAATGACCCTTTTTCACCGTCTTGGCATAGTTTGTGGTCACTTTTAATTTCGATGCGAGTTGATCGGACAAATATGCGGTTCGAAGTCCTGGAATTGATTTCACGTCTTCGCGGAAGATGTACATCTTGTCTTCCTTGGAAATGGTTTCGGAAGTTGATCGAGGTTGGACGTAGCAGCAAGGAACTTTTCGTTTGTTGATTGTGGACTCCTTCTTCATGTAATCCGGATATTTGGCGACCGCATCGCGACGAATGATTGTGAACTCCGTGCTATCCGCACTGTCGTTTGAACGAATCTTCCCGTTGCACTTGGGGCAATGAAGTTCACCGTCATCGCCTGCAACGAGTTGATCTTCGCGCAACGGAATCTCATCGCGCATACACCAAAATGGAGGACAGATCACTGTAGCATCGGGGTTTTTTAACTCAAGGGTTTCCGATTCAGGTGCACCGGAATAATTGTATTCGGGACCAATTCGTGCCTTGTCTGCAGGAGTCAATGCAATTACCTGTTGGGGTTTGTCACATTTCTTGGGGTAAAACGACTGATCAAACGTATCCGAGTCAAAATCCTTGAGACGCATATTGAAATAGTTGTGGGTTCCACTCGTCTTTTGATCAATCTTCAGTTTGCGTGCACGAGGAGGAGGTGCCGCACTCGAAACACCAACTTCGGCAGCAGGTTGTTCTTCTTCAACACCCAACAGTGCCAAGAGTTCAACATCAACATCTTCTTCTTCGATGTTTGCATCCTGCTGAGGAACAACAACACGGGGAGCAACCTCTTCCATTCGTCGAGGGCAGACATCACTGACTTTGGCATCGTCTTCAGTCGTGAGAACATATCGCAACAGATCGGCATACTTCAACGTTCGCTCAGGATTTGTAACAAATCGAATGACGACTTCTTTTCTCCAGAATTTGAGAGTTGGATATGTGCGCAAAAATCGATCAAAGTTGACATCGTCTGCCATTTTTTCAAGATCTGCCATGAGTGTTTGAGCGTCGGTGACAGAAATGCCCATTTCCTCTGCCAAAAAATCGGGAGTCTGGAGAGATGTCTCTTGGTTGAGAATTTGGTATGCCTGGAGAAGTTGGGGCGAGATGTCTCCGCTGGATTGTTCTGCACGAAGAAGGCGAAACATGTCGTTTTGAACACCAAAGATAGACTGAAGACACTGAAATCGGCGCATATCGAATTCCGAAATCTCCTTGCCGTAGGTTGCCACAAGGGACAACTCGGTGAGTTCCCAACGAGACAACGCTAAATCGGATTCTACCAAAAATGGCATCACTGCATCCAGAGACTCTAACCATTTGAGCATCTCCTTTTGAAGTTCTTCAATGCTCGCTTTGGATGTTTTTTCACGGCGTACATCGACCGTGATGTCGGTATCGGTAATCGCAATGCGATCAAAATGAGTTGATGTCTTTCCGCGGTACAGCAGAAGAGTGGGTTTTCTGCGATGAGGCAATGTTTTTGCGATCCATCCTCGAAGAAGCGGTGTTTTTAGGGAAGGGTCTTTTGTCTTAGGGTCCTCGACATACAACTTGTGGCGAATGGTCTCTGTCTTTGCAGTGAAATAGGCAATGTGAGGGGTCGTTTTGGAAACAGTGAGTCCGTAGAAGATCTGCTCGAATCGCGCACGAGGAGCAGTGATTTCGGTCGATATCAGGGGAATGTACCATTTTGCCTTCACGATTGCGGATTGTTCATGCTTCGTAGCAGGAAGAGCCAAGAGTTTGCCAAAGTCTTTCTGTGATTTCTCAAGAGATGCGCGAAGGGACTCAATGTTCGACGGTGTATCGGATCGAAGGAAGGGAAAAAAAGTCCTCTTGACCTGATCCGGCATCTCGTCAGTTACTTCTGCAACGCGGAACTCAGTGACTGGGTATGAATGGTATGTTTCATAAAGACTTTGGGGACGAAGGAGTGGGATTGACGCAGCACGCAGATTCACATCGCGAGGAGGCAGAGGTAGGACCATCGACCGAACGTCGGGAACACCTAAAAGTCTCCATTCAAAGAAATCGGCATCTGCCTTTCGCAATGCATCCACGTCAATGTGTTGTTCCCACTCTTCCTTCGTGATTGTACGTGGAACAAATCCAGTTCCAAGACGATACTGTGTTGTGTACGTTTTCAAGGCATCCTCTGTGACGACTTCTCCGTCATATGACAATCGGTAAAACAGTTCCGTCCAGTGACTCGGGTTTCCCGAGTAATACTCCGCAGGGAGTGTCGCTTTGAGTTCCACGAACAAACGATCGGGATGCGACTCCACCTCCAGAGCAATCAGTTGGCGCACCGTTTCAATCGTGTCATCCTCGTAAAAGGTGACCGACTGAAGCGTCCCCGTAATTGGTACGGTCTTCATTACAATTTGGAATATAGAAAATTCAAATCGGCGAGTCCGTAATGGTCATGCCGCAGTAGG
>Ga0164292_10005799_pt1 | contig 10114 bp, 12 predicted proteins | sample GEODES117metaG_FD_111486 | JGI IMG/M metagenome (GOLD analysis project Ga0164292, IMG submission 111486) | Eutrophic lake water microbial communities from Lake Mendota, Wisconsin, USA - GEODES117 metaG | ecosystem: Environmental > Aquatic > Freshwater > Lake | place: USA: Lake Mendota... | reverse complement strand
GTAGAACGCGCCCGAGGCATCGAGGATGAACTCCACCGTGCCCGCACCGACGTAGCCGACCGCACGCGCCGCGGCCACCGCCGCCTCGCCCATCGCGCGCCGCGTGGCCTCGGGCAGGCCGGGTGCGGGCGCCTCCTCGATGACCTTCTGATGGCGGCGCTGCACCGAGCAGTCGCGCTCGAACAGGTACAGCGCATGGCCGTGCGCGTCGGCGAACACCTGGATCTCGACATGGCGCGGCTTGGTCGCGTAGCGCTCGACCAGCACCGCATCGTTGCCGAAGGACGCCGTGGCCTCGCGCTTGCAGGAGGCGAGCGCGGCGGCGAACTCGCCTGCCTCGCGCACGATCCGCATGCCCTTGCCGCCGCCGCCCGCGCTCGCCTTGATCAGCACCGGAAAGCCGATCTTCGCGGCCTCGCCGGCGAGCAGCGCCGGGTCCTGGTCCTCGCCGTGGTAGCCGGGCACCAGCGGCACGCCGGCCGCGGCCATCAGCCGCTTGGACTCGGCCTTCAGGCCCATCGCCGAGATCGCCGAGGGCGGCGGGCCGACGAAGACCACGCCCGCGTCGGCGCAGGCCTGCGCGAAGCCCTCGTTCTCGGACAGGAAGCCGTAGCCGGGATGGATCGCCTGCGCGCCGCAGCGCTTGGCGATCGCGAGGATCGCGTCGCCGCGCAGGTACGACTCGCGCGCCGGGGCGGGCCCGAGCCGGTACGCCTCGTCGCAGGCGCGCACGTGGCGGGCGTCGGCGTCGGCGTCGGAGTAGACGGCGACGGTGCGCACGCCGAGCCGGCGCGCGGTGGCGGCGACGCGGCAGGCGATCTCGCCGCGGTTGGCGATCAGGAGGGTGTCGAACATGCGGTCTGTGCACCTTGACGGCACCGGCCCGCGGCGCGGGGCACGCGGGCGGTGGAGCGAGCGGGCGGACTCGGACGAATCCCCGCATGCAGGCTACCAGCGCCCCCGGAGGGCGGCAATTCGACGGGTCGGGTTCAGCCGGCCGCGCGCACTGCTGGAGCGGGACCGGCGCTACGAGTCCTGAACGGAGGCCGCGACCTCACTGCCCGATCTCGCGCAGCCGCTCGACGTCGACGAGCTCGGTGCCGCCCCGGGCCAGCCGGATCGCGCCCTGCGCCTCGAGCTGCTTGAGCGCGCGGTTCACCGTCTGGCGCGACAGGGCCAGCATCGCCGCGAGCCGCTCCTGCGGCACACGCACCGTGCCGAGCGGCTGCAGGTGGTCGCCGTAGCCGTCGGCGAGCGCAAGCAGCCGCCGTGCCACGCGGCCGATCGCCGGCAGCATCGCCGACTCCTCGACGGCGAGGAACGCGAGGCGGGTTCTGCGGGCGAGCAGCGCGGCCATCGCCGGCCAGCCGCCGGGCGTGGCGTCGAGGATCGCGATCATCGGGTCGTGCGCCACCTGCAGCAGCAGCGTCGGGCCGTCGGCCCACGCGTCGTAGGCACGCCCGGCGCCGTCGATCAGCGCCACCTCGCCGAACCACTGCACCGGCTGCAGGGCGCCGAGCAGCGCCTCCTGCCCGCCGCGCAGCGACCCGGTCAGTCGCACGGTGCCCTCGATCACGCAGTACAGCCCATCGGACGCGTCCCCGCGCGCGAACAGCCGCTGGCCGTCGTCGAGGTGGCGCGGGCGCGCGGCCTCCAGCATCCGCGCCTGCATGGCGTCGGGCAGATTGCGAAACCAGGATCCCTCGCGAATCGTGGCTTCGTGGCGTGTGACCGACGCATCGGCACCGGAGGCCTGGGTCTGTCGGATAGGCGACATCGTACGGCTAAGGTTCCTGGGATCATCCGGCGGGACAGGACAGTCAGGCTCCGACCGCAGACCCTCGCCGCGCAGGGATGCGGAGTATGGCGCGAAGGACGGCAGAACATGATCATTTCCTTACCGACGACAAGAAGGTCCGCTGCGCAGCGGCCCGCATGAGCTCAGACGGCCCATCGCACTGCACCTTCGTTCAGGTGGTCGCCGGCGCCTCGGGCAGCAGCTGGGTCGAGATCGTCCGCGCAGGCAGTCTGCCGCCGTCGCTCGCGACGGCGACGCGTGTCACGCAGGGCACGCTCGACGAGCTGCTGGGCTGGCTGCGCGTCGAGGACCTGCCGACGGTGCGGGGTGCGATGCAGGCGGTGCGGCTCGGTGCGCCGTGCCGGCACGCGACGGTCGGCATCGTCGATGCCCCCGAGGGCACGCCCGCCGTGCGGCTCGAGCTGAGCGGCGGCGAGTGGCGTGCGGGCCTGTGGGCCTACGTGCTGCGCATCGAGGCGGGCGAGAGCCGGCTCGAGACCGTCGCACCGGTCGACAGGGTGGCCGCGCCCCACGACGTCGCGGTCGGCGTCGGTGTCGTCGAGTACGAGCATCCGTCGGTCAACGTCCGGCTGGACGCGGTGGCGCGCCGTCTGCACGGCCTGTCCGACTCGGAGGCGGACGAGATGCCGGTGATCGAATGGGCCGCTTGCTTCGACGGCGAGGACCAGATCGGCGCGATCAGCGGCCTGTGCTGGCCGGCGCCCTCGGAGCCGCCGCGTCACCTGCGGTTGCGTCTCGCCGTCCCGTCGCCCACGCCGCATCGGCGGCTCGAGCTGGTCGTGGACCTCGCCTGCAGGCGGGGCACCGTGCGGGCGCTGTGCCGGGCGCTGCCCGACGGCTGACCCCGACCTGTAAGCTCGGGGCCCCCGCCCACTGTGCGACCCGAGTCCCGCCATGACCGCCACGCCGACCTTCACCCGCGTCGTCCTCTTCACCGACACCGATGGGCGTGCGCGCTTTCGCGAGGAGGCCGTGCCGCTCGCCGAGGGCACGCCGCAGTCGAGGCTGTCGATGCTGATGCCCTCGGGCGGGCTGCAGCTGCGCGAGAGCCCGGTGGGCTTTCGCAGCCCGTTCCACGTGAGCACCACGCCCCAGTGGGTGTTCATCCTGGCCGGCGCGATGGAGATCGGCCTGCAGGACGGCAGTTCGCGCGTGTTCGGGCCGGGCCAGCACTTCTACTCGACCGACCTGCTGCCCGAGGGCGCGGTGTTCGACGCCGCCGTCCACGGCCACTGGAGCCGGCAGGTCGGCGAGGTGCCGCTGCAGACCCTGTTCGTGCGCGGCTGAGCGCCGCGCTGAGGCCTCAGGCGGCGTCCATGCGCCGCTTGAGCTCGGGCGGGTTCGCGAAGGTCTTGCGGAACGCGTCGGCGCCTTCGGTTGCGAAGGTCACGCCGGCGGCCTTCACCGCGGCGTCCTCGACCTTCGACAGCGGCGTGTACTGCGGATGGTGGTGCTCGAGGTAGGGGTCGTTGCGCGCCGCGTTGTAGCACATGATCACCGTCCAGCGCCGGTTCGGCGACCGGTTCTGGTCGGAGCGGTGCATCACGTTCGCATGGAAGAAGAGGCCGTCGCCGGGCTCCATCTCCACGTGCACGAGTTCCATCGACTTCAGCATCTGCCCGACGCGCCGCGGGTCGGCGCCGACCTGCTCGCCCGGCAGCACGCCGTGGTCGACGCGGCCCGCGAGGTGCGAGCCGCGCAGCACCTGCAGGCAGCCGTTCTCCTTCGTCGCGCGGTCCAGGGCCAGCATCATCGAGGCCATCGTCGGCAGCAGGCAGCCGTTGTGGTACCAGTAGCCGTAGTCCTGGTGCCACTCCCAAGCGCCGCCGTCGTACGGCTCTTTGGCGGTGAGCTTCGAGTGGTAGTGGTAGACCTCGCCGCCGAGCATCGACTCCATCGTGTCGACGACACGGTGCGAGCGCGCGGCCAGGCCGTAGACGCTGTCGCCCGGGTGGTTCCAGGTGGCCATCCGCGTCGACTTGCCCTCGGCGTCGCGGCGGTCGTAGAGGCTCGCGCGCAGCGCCGGGTCCTGCTCGATCGCGGCGCGCAGCATCGCGGTCTCGTCGGCGTCGAACAGGGACCGGACGAGGACGTAGCCGTCGCGCTCGTAGGCGGCCTGCTGCTCGGGGGTGAAGATCGATGCCATGCGTGTCTCCGGGGGCGGCCGTGCGTCGGCCTGTCGTCGTCTCGCGGTCATGGTCGCGCCGCGCGGCGCGCACGGCAAGTCGCGAGGCCGGACGGCGGAATCGCGCCGCGCGGCGCGGCTCAGCTCGGTCGCGCAGCGAACGGCAGTGCCGGGCCGATCGCCGTCGCGCACCGATCAGCCGGCCTGGGCGCCGCGCTCCAGCCAGGCGAGCACCGGCCCGAGCGCCGATGCGAGTTCGGAGGGCGCCCGCAGCACCGCGGCCGCGGCCGCGGCCGCGGTCCACGGATAGTCGAGCCGGTCGATCGCCTCGAGCGTGACGTCGAGCAGCGCGGGCTCGAGCACGAGCATCGCCTCGATGGTGATGACCAGCCCGCTCGCGAGGCCGGTGCCCGGCGTGTCGAAGGTCCAGTCGTAGCGGCCGCAGCCCACACGGGCGCAGCCGCGCTCCTTGTCGGACATCGCCACCAGCCAGTCGCACGAGAAGCGGCGGGCGTCGGGCGGCGGGGCATCGAGGTAGAAGGTCCGGACGTTCTCGTAGGTGCGGCCGAACGCGCGCACCAGCACATCGGCGATCGCCTCGCGGCCCTCGGTGCGGGCGGGGAAGGCGATCGATGCGCTGCGGTTGACGATGTCGAGCGTGGCGTCCGGGGCGAAGGCCTGCCGCATGACCTGCGGCCGGTTCTCGTCCTTGGCGTGGAAGTAGGCGCGCAGCACGGCGCGCGGCGTCGGTGCGGCGTCCGGGTGGGTGAGGCGTGCGACGTGCAAGGCGGGCTCCGGTCGGGTCGTCATGATGCCACCGGCAGGGTCCGCGGTTGCCGACACGCCGGCTTGCCGCGGCCGCCGCACGCGGTCACAGTCACCCTCCTCGCGCCCGGGCGAGGCGCCCCGGGACCGCGCACCCGCCGGCCCGCACGACCGACACGACCCACCCACGGAGACCCCCATGCTCAGCTACGACGTCATCGAACACGGCAAGCCCCTGCAGGTCCGCATGCGCGAGACGCCGGTGCCCCAGGGCAGCGAGGTGCGGGTGCGTGTCGTGCGTTCGGGCGTGTGCCACTCCGACCTGCACATCTGGGAAGGCTACTTCGACCTCGGCGGCGGCAAGCGCTTCAACGTGAAGGACCGCGGCTGCGTGCCGCCCTTCACCACCGGGCACGAGCCCTTCGGCGTGGTCGATGCGCTCGGCCCCGATGCGCGGGGCGTGAAGGTGGGCGACCGGCGCATCGTCTACCCGTGGATCGGCTGCGGCCAGTGCGCGGTCTGCGCCGACGGCGACGACCACCTGTGCCTGGCCGCGCGCTTCGTGGGCATCGTGCGGCCCGGCGCCTACGCGACTCACCTGGTGGTGCCGGACGCGAAGTACCTGGTCGAGGCCGACGGCGTCGACGAGGCCTGGGCGGCCACGCTCGCCTGCTCGGGCCTGACCGTGCACAGCGCGATCGCCAAGCTGCCGGCGCTCAAAGCCCGCCACTGGGTGGCGGTGCTCGGCTGCGGCGGCCTGGGCATGAGCGCCATCGCGATGCTGCGCGCGCGCGGCATCGAGAACGTCGTCGCCTGCGATGTCGACGCCGCGAAGCTCGAGCGGGCGCGCGAGCAGGGCGCCGCGCGGGTGCTGGACACGCGCTTGCCGGACGCGCTGGCGCAGCTCAAGACGCTGGCGGGCGACCAGGTCGCGGGCGTGCTCGACTTCGTCGGCATGCCGGCCACCACGATGCTGGGCACCGGCGCGCTCTGCAAGGGCGGGCACTACGTGCTGTGCGGGCTGTTCGGCGGCGAGGTGACGATGTCGCTGCCGCCGATCGCGCAGCGCGGCATCTCGATCCGCGGCTCATACGTCGGCAGCCTGCGCGAGCTTCACGAGGTGGTCGCGCTCGCCAAGACCGGCCGGCTCGCGCCGCCGCCGATCGAGGTGCGCCCGGCCGCCGAGGCGAGCCGCAGCATGGAGGAACTGCGGGACGGCCGCGTCTCGGGCCGTGTGGTGCTGGACTTCGGCAGCGTCGACGTCTGACTTGGCACGCGCACGCAAGCCCGCCCGGCCTGCGCGCCCTCCGGTTCAGTGCTCCTCGCGCAGCGACTCCCACTGCTCGAAGCTCAGCACCGTCGGCGCCACGAGGGGCCGGGCGGTGCCGGCCCGGAAGAACGGGTTCTCGCGGTACGCTCCGGACAGCCGCGCGCCGCCGACGTTGCGCACGACCTTCGCCAGACCGCGCAGCGTCTCGAGCGGGGTCGACGGCATCCGCTCGAGGGCCGAATCGGTGCTGACCCTCATGCGGGCCGGTCCGACCGCCGCGTCCAGCGTGTCCGCCGAGACGTCGACGCAGCCGCGGACCAGGCCCACGTACGACAGCTTCGGGTCGCGCGGGGTGTTGCCCACGGGAGTCCGGCAGCACGCGGCGTACCACCGGTACAGGCCCCTCGGCGTGAGCGCGCGGCCGGCGCGGTGGGGCGATCCGACGCGGCCTTCGAGGGCGCCGCAGCGGCAGCGCAGCGGGAGGTCCGCCGTCATCGCTCGAGGAAGGCGTGGGTCATGTCGGGCCTGCTGCGGTCAATGTGCCGCGAGGATACCAACACGTGACCCCCGACCCGGCCCGGCCCGGCCCGGCCCGGCCCGGCCGGGCCCCGCCGTCAGGCGTGGAGGGCGCGTGTCGGCCGCGCGCGGCCGAGCAGGAGATGGACGGTTCCGGCGATCGCCAGCAGCAGCAGCGCGCCCACGCCCCACAGCACCCAGACCACGACGACCAGCCAGCCGCTCGCCGCGCCCAGCGCGGGCAGCAGCCCGCCCAGGGCATCGAGCGTCCACAGCAGGGCCTGCCGGAACGCCTCGATCATCGGCGCGTCCACCCAGAGCGCTGCCCAGGCCGGGACCGGCCAGCGCGCCGCCGCCCCGGCCAGGTCGGTCGCCTGGCCCGAGGCGAGGAGCCGGCCGGCCCACTCGACCAGCTCCGCCGAGAGCAGCGCGCCGGCCGTCCAGGCCGCGGCGAGCAGCCCGGTCACGATCCACAGAGCGGTCTTCATGGTGTGTCGGTACCGACCCGCATCAGTCGTTCGAGCCGCCGAAGCCCAGCAGGCTCAGCAGGCTGGAGAACAGGTTGAAGACCGACAGGTACAGGCCCACGGTGGCCATCACGTAGTTGGTCTCGCCGCCGTTCACGACCCGGCTCGTCTCGAACAGGATGAGTGCCGCCGACAGGAGCGCCACCATGCCCGCCACGGCCACGCCGAGCGCCGGGATCTGCATGAACACCGCGCCCAGGCCGAGCAGCAGCGCGATCACCATGCCGGCGAACAGGAAGCCGCCCATGAAGCTGAAGTCGCGGCGGCTGGCCAGCGCGTAGGCCGACAGCGCGAGGAAGGTCGCGCCGGTCGCGGCGAGCGCGAGCGTCACCACCTGCGCGCCGCCGGGCAGCGACAGCGTGCGGGTCAGCAGCGGCCCGAGCGTGTAGCCCATGAAGCCGGTCAGCGCGAAGACCGCCGGCAGCGCCCAGGCGCTGTCGCGGACCTTGCTCACCAGGAAGAACAGGCCGAAGAAGCCGGCCAGCGTCAGGACGAGGCCGGGTGCGGGCAGGGCGAGCGTCACGCTCGCCGCCGCGACCGCTGCGCTGAACAGCAGCGTCATCGACAGCAGCGCGTAGGTGTTGCGCAGCACGCGATGCGTGCGCAGGGTGATCAGCGCGGCGCCCGCGGCGTCGCCGTAGGCCGCGCGGGGGCACAAGGTGGAGGTGCTGCGGGTCATGTCGGGGTCTCCGGAGGGACGGGGAGGCAGGCGAAGGGTGCGAGGGGCTCAGAGATCGGATTCGACCAGCCGCGGCCGCGCGCGCCGCGGCGCGCTGCTGCGCTGCCAGCTGCGCTGCAGCAGGCGCGCCGCACGGGTGAGCGCCGTGTCGATCGCCACGCGCCAGTCGGCGGCGACCGATGCGACGACGACCTTGTGGCGGCCGACGGTCTCGAGCTCGACCTGACAGTGCTTGTCGACGCCGCCGCGCGGGCCGTTGACGTCGGTCAGCCTGACCGTCGCCTGCGGCACCATCCATGCGAGTCGGCGCAGCACGAAGCGCAGGCGTCGCTGCGTGAGGTCTCGCATCTCGGAGGCGGCGGGGTCGCGGGACGTGAAGAGGATCTGCATGGCGAGACTCCTTCGGTCGGGGTCTGCCGATGGTGCGGCATGGAGCGTCTCCGAAAAAGCAGCAATTCAGGGAGAGCAGGTTCGGAAAACCCGAACCTGGAGCCGCTCAGCCCCGCGCTGCCTCGAGGATGCGCGTCACCAGCGGATGGTGCCGGCCGCGCCGCGAGCAGATCGCGTGGATCTCGTCGGTCACCTCGTCGCTGCGTCCGAGCAGCCGCAGCCCGCGGGTCATCGCGACATCGCCGGCGCCGAGGCTGCTGACCGGGAAGACGCCCATGCCGCGTGCCGCGAAGACGCTCAGCAGCGCGCTGTCCTCGAACTCGCCGACGATCCGCGGCCGCAGGCCACGGGCCTCGAACCAGCGGTCCAGGCGCGGACGCAGCGCCGAGTGGGCGGTGGGCAGCAGTACCGGCAGGCGGTCCAGCGACCCGGGGAAGCGGTCGACCTCGGCCTTGTGCACCAGCGCGGTCGGCCCGTACCAGTCGACGGGTGCGGCCACCAGGCGCTCGCTCGTCAGGCGAAGGGCGGGGTTGGGCGGCGGCGGCTGTCCGGCGAGCACCAGGTCGAGGTGATGCAGCGCGAGTTCGGCGAGCAGCTGCTCGAACTCGCCTTCGTGGCACAGCAGCCGAAGGGACGGCGTGGCCAGCACCGGCTCGAGCAGCGCATGCGCGGCGAACTTCGAGAGGCCGTCGGACAGGCCGACGGCCAGCCGCGCGACCTGTCCGGTCGCGGCCCCGCGCACCTCGTCGGGGATCGACGAGCCGATCCGGAAGATCTCCTCGGCGCGCGAGAAGGCGGCCTGGCCGGCCTCGGTGAGCGCGACGCCCCGGCCAGCCGGCTTGAGCAGCTGATGGCCGAACGAGCGCTCGAGCTCGCGCACCTGGGCGCTGATGGTCTGGACCGCCATGTCCAGGCGAGCGGCCGCGCGTGCGAAGCCGCCCTCCTTGGTGACGACCCAGAAGTAGTACAGGTGGCGGTAGTTCAGCATGGGGTCGGCGGGCATCCTGCGTGCAGTGTGATCCCAGGTCCGCTCGGGCGGCCCGCCGAGGGGCTCAGCCCTGCGGCTGCCAGACCGGCCGGCGCTTCTCGAGGAAGGAGGCGATGCCCTCGCGGCCCTCGTCGCTCGCGCGGGCGGCGGCGATGCGGCCCGCGGTGTCCGCCGCCAGCGCGTCGTCCACCGGGCGGCCGGTCACGTCGCGGATCAGGCGCTTGGTCGCGGCGAGTGCCGCGGGGCCGCCGAGCAGCAGGTTCCCGAGCATCGTGTTCACCGCGGCGTCGAGCTCCTCGGGCGGCGCGATCTCCTGCACCAGGCCCATCCGGTAGGCCTCGGCGCCGTCGAAGACCTCGGCGCTCAGGAACCAGCGGCTCGCGGCGCGCGGGCCGATCGCGCGGATCACGTAGGGGCTGATCATCGCGGGGATCAGGCCGATGCGGACCTCGGTCAGGCAGAACTTCGCGTCGTACGAGGCGATCGCGATGTCGCAGGCGGCGACCAGGCCGAGGCCGCCGGCGAAGGCCGGGCCGTGCACGCGCGCGACCGTGGGCTTGGGCGCCTCGGCGATCGTGCGCAGCAGCGCGGCGAGCCGGGCGGCATCGGCCTGGTTCTCGGCGGCGCCGTACTGCGCGGCCTCCTTCATCCAGTTCAGGTCGGCGCCCGCGCAGAACGCCTTGCCGCGGCCGGCGAGCACGATCGCGCGCACGTCGTCGTCCTCGGCGGCGGCGCCCACGGCATCGGTCAGCTCGGCGATGAGCTGCGCACTCATCGCGTTGCGGACGTCGGGGCGGTTCAGCCAGATGACGGCGACGCCTTGCTGCAACGTCGTCTCGAGGGTGGTGTAGGTCATGGCGGGCCTGCGTCGGTCGAAGTGCCGGGAGGATACCAACACGCCGCCGGCACGTGCCGGCGGGGCGCCCCGGCCGATGCGAGGGCACGCGCGACTCGCGCCCGTAGGCCGCGCAGGTGCGCGCCAGGCCACGCTCCCAGGCGACGCAGTCGGTGTTGCGCACCTCGCCTGCGCAGTCG
>Ga0164292_10005798_pt1 | contig 10115 bp, 7 predicted proteins | sample GEODES117metaG_FD_111486 | JGI IMG/M metagenome (GOLD analysis project Ga0164292, IMG submission 111486) | Eutrophic lake water microbial communities from Lake Mendota, Wisconsin, USA - GEODES117 metaG | ecosystem: Environmental > Aquatic > Freshwater > Lake | place: USA: Lake Mendota, Wisconsin... | reverse complement strand
GGAAGTGGACCGACGTTGTTCGGTTGGCCACTGGGGGATTTAGTCCATTACGGTACTTACTTGGGACTGACCTTGTTGCTCAACCTCGGCGTGTTCTGCGGCATGCTCTGGATGTTCCGCAGACGTTGGCGAGTGGCGGCAGCGAGGGAGTAGGCAGCGATGGAAATTGTGGCTGCAATGAAATCCGTCCCCGCAGAATTTACCTTCGCAGTGCCGGATTCAGCGGACCGCTTTCGTTCACTGGGCTTGGCGGTTCCTCTGCCAGGAGCGGAGTGGACGGTCGAGGCGCGAAGACGTGCTCCTGGTTGAAGGGAACCGTCTGGACCGGTTCCGACGCTGCTTGATTCCGCCCGAATTTGGAGTCAGCAAACCGGTAACCTTGGTAGATCGTCCCGCGCTGGAACGGCCCCGCACCGACGAACCAGGTGTTTTTTGCGGTGCTTTCCGACTTTTCGATGCCCGATTGCCAAACCGGTTCACGACTGACCTTGTCGTAGGCGAAGATGGCTACCTTGGCGAGCCCGAATTGGGAATGGGAGCGTCCGATGGAGAGTTCTGGAATTGGTGGAAGAAGCGGTGCGCCCGATAGTGTTGCTGAGGCTTGGGCGAGAGCATTGGTCTGGGGAACTCCATAGACCACATCGTGACCGTTGGTTGCCAATGTACCCAGTCGTGGCTCGATGATCACTTCGGCTTCATCTTTTGAGTCTACAAGTTCACAGTGTGCTGCAAACAACGCTTGCCGCAGTCCACTGATGACATAATCTGCATTGACCAAATTCTGTGGCGCACCGGGGATCTGGGCGGGACGAATGTAGGTTGTATCCAAATATGCTTTGCGTCCGGCCAAGGGGCGAAAGTCGATCCGGCTGATCGACATATCCACAGCATCGGACATCAGCATCTGTTCCGTACCGGTCCGTTGATTGGTCGTACCACATCCGGCGGCAACTGTCACACAGAGCAGCCAGCCAAGCCAGCGCGATACGGACCGAGCATCCCCGCTGGCCAACGCCGAGCGGGCGGGAGTGGAAATCGCATTGGGGTGGAGGCCAAAAATCATCGCCGACTTCAATTCAAGCAACCGATCAATCGCAACAATTAACTGAGAGGTAATTCGCCCGATGAAAGCCGTGAGTCAAGGATGCTGCCTTCACCCGGTCATCCGGCGACGGGACTATAGCTAGAGCGCGCGATGTGGGCAAAGTGAATCGGGCAAAAAAGAATTTTTTGTTAGAAACGGGGAGGGCTTCGTAATTGGCTGAATTTGCGTGGTTTGCGGCGGCTAAATCAATCTTGACCCGTTTGCCAGGCTGACTCATAATCCGACGCGTTGTGAATTTCGGCAAGCTTGGCGAGTACGGCGAAGCGAGTCGAGTTCATGATTCAAGGAGTCTCAGTAAGCTGCGGATTGCCCGGTGTTTCGGGAACGCGATGGCTTCCACTTCATTGGTCGTGGGTAAAAACCGGTTGGTTCCGGTCTGACCCAAACGGCCAAGACCTGCAATCTGACATGTTATTCCCGAGCGAACGCTCGGCGGATAGTTGATTATCAGGGCAGGTGATTCGAAGGGTTGCCCAGCAGCTTGTTCAGGAAAGAACATTCAATCGGAGCGAATGCGTCTGGCCGGTTGCCCCGAGGCTTTGAGACCAAGTTGTACAGGGAAACCAAGTTGTACAGGTTTCGCAGTCGCAAAGGTTTCCAGGTCGTAGAGGAGTCCGTCACCGAAGTCTCCCAGTCGCAGAGCGAGCTCCCGGGATGGGATTGGTTCGCCTCTGCCGAATCGAGCCTGTGGTGCAAAACAGGGTCGACTTCGCAAGACTGGAACGACTTTGAATGGACGGAGCCGACGTTGTCCTTCACCAGGAAGAGGATGGTTTACCATGAGTTCTAAGACGGTTTACACAACCGGAGAAGCAGCCAAAATCTGCAAGGTCAGTCAACAGACGATCATTCGTTGTTTTGACAATGGAACCCTGAAAGGCTTCCGGGTGCCCGGTAGCCGTTTCCGTCGGATCCCCCGTGATCAGTTGTTCGCCTTCATGCGGGACAACGGCATTCCGACCGACGCGCTGGAGAGCAGCAAGCGGAAACTGCTGATTGTTGACGACGACCAAGACTTGGTTGACCTGATGGTTGATGTCTTCAAGGCCGACGGCCGGTTTGAGATCAAGACCGCGAATAACGGCTTCGACGCAGGGATGCTGGTCAAGGAATTCCGACCTGACTTGGTCGTCCTCGATGTCATGCTGCCTGATATCAACGGTCGCGAAGCCTGCCAGCGGGTCCGGATGGATCCGACGATGGAAATGGTCAAGATTATTTGCATCTCCGGGATGATCGAAGCCGACAAAATTGCCGACCTCCGCTCTGCCGGTGCGAACGACTTCATGAACAAGCCGTTTCAGGTGGAGAAGCTGGTCGAACGCTGCTGCCAAATGCTTGAAATGGAAACAGCAGCGACTGGCACCTGAGTTGCGGCGCCGGTGCGAATAGCCCCGCAGGGCTGTTCGAGCTGACGGTTAAGTGGCCTCGTCCGTCATGACGTGCGTCCAGGCAAATTGAATGAGGGGAGGTTGGAGCGGAAGTCTCAGCCTCCCCTTCTTTGTTTTCGCACGAGGCTGGATTCCAGCCTCGCCCAATCATCCAGCCTGAGGAACGAACTGCCGTGTGGTGGCTGTCGCTCGACGGAAAACTAAGTCTTCCATTTAATGAGCCCGATGCTCTGCAGCTTGTCGTGGCGGGCAGCAAAAACTTGCCATCGGGAAGCCTGGATATGAAGGCTGGCTTGATCGCCCTCGAGCCCAGGTTGCTTTTGCTGGCCGCCGCCGGGCACTATGAGGCCTCGGGAAGAATGGCTCGTGATTTGGATGATTTGGTCGCTTGGTTGGAACGGGTTGTCCGTTTGCAGCAGGCGAGCTTTGCGCCGATTCGGCAGCGTCGGCGTCGATTGCTGCTGGCGGTGCAACGGCGACGGGAGAGTTATCTGCGACATGTGCGCCGTCAAAGTGATCACGTCGAGCTTCGTCGGCAGTTGCAGCGACTGCTTCGCGATTGTGCCCAGTACCCCGGAACATGGAAGGCAGGACGGCTGGTCAAACGTTGGTGCAGCCGGGAGTTGCTCGAGCAGTTGGCCCAGTTGCAGGCTTCTGATGTCTTGCAGGCTGTATTCTGGCCCCGGAGTGGAGAGGCAGCGACAAGGGAAGAGAGCGCGGACAGCGTCACCCTGGTCTCCTGCCCGAGGGACTCTCAGTACGCGACTCGCGGATGCGAAACGTCTGCCCTCGCTTCAAATCAACTAACGGCTGCTGCTCCGGCCGGGACGTCAGAACCAATTGTTGCCGGCATGGAACTGCAGGCGAGCAGGCATCAGGGTGCCGAACTGGGGGCAACAGATTTTGCGCAAGCGATGGTGCCAGGCAGGGATGCCTTTGAACGGTTGCTGCAAGCCGAGAAGCTCGCGGCTTTGCGGCAACTGGCGTATGGAGCAAGCCACGAGATCAATAATCCGCTCGCCAACATCGCCATGCGTGCTGAGATATTGTTGCGGGGCGAAACCAACGAGGATCGGCAGCGCAAACTGCAGGTGATTCGGCAACAGGCGATGCGGGCGCACGAGATGATTTCCGACCTGATGTTGTTTGCCAACCCGCCCCGTCCCAACCTCGAAGAAATCGACTTCGAGAAATTTCTGCGGCAGCTGGCAGCTGAGTTGCAGACAGACGTTTCGCTGGTTGGAGCGGCATTGCAGGTTGAGTCGGACTGTCTCGGCAGCGTGGTGGTCGATCCTGGACAATTGGCCGAAGTTGTCCGGGCGCTGGTCCGAAACTCTCTGGAGGCCCAGACGAGTGGAGCACAGATCACGATCCGGGCGGGGATGACCACCTTGGGTGAAGCCTGGGTGGAGGTGGTCGACAATGGACCGGGGATTACCGCCGAGGTTGCTCGTCACATGTTTGATCCTTTCTACTCTTCGCGCGAAGCTGGGCGCGGTCTCGGCTTTGGCTTGTCCAAGGCATGGCGAATCGCCGAGTCCCATGGCGGCCGATTGGAATGCCTCGAGCAGGCACCGGGAACGACTCGCTTTCGCTTTCAATGGCCGCGATTGGCGCGCCCAGCTCAAGCTGCGTAAATGTGCTAGCGGTTAGGCTTCAGCGGTGAGATTGCTGGAGATCGCACTGGCAAGGAGTGACCGAGTTTGCTATCGAACGCTGCGGCAAAATCGGAGCGAACTTTCGCCAGCGAGGCGACGTACTTAAACGCCAGTGGATTTTGCCCGATCAAGGCAATTGATGGAGAGCGGCAAGGTGAACAGGCGAAACGAACGCAGGCTGCTGTGGCGCAGGATTCTGACTGGTTGGGCTTTGTTTTTGCCCCTCGTATTTCTCGGCCGCGTGGAAGCGCAACGGGTAGAGGCGCAACGGGCTGAGGCGTATGAATACATGAGTGCCAGCTCGCCTTTGAAAAATGGCTGGACCGTGACCAGTCAATCGGTACCCGGTCGGCCGATCTCGACGGTGGTGACTCCCGCTCCGCTGACGCCAGTAACCGCTACGCCAACGTCACTTCCGGGAATGTCCGGCAACGCTGCGGGAGTTACGCTCGTCCCGACGAGCGGGCAGTATCCTGCTTCCGCGGTCGGGGGGACGGCTCCCAATCAAGGTATCTGGCCAACGGCGACCGGGGCCAATCCGGCTGCTGGTGGGAGTTGGGTCTGGGTGCCCAATCAAGGGGTCGGGACCACTCCGGGCGGAGTGCCTGTGATCACCCAGCCTACATTGGGGATCACCAGTACCAATGCGCTCAAGCCTGCCAGCGTCCCGCAGGCTGGCGGTGCGGTCGTACCGGGTGCGGCCAACTGTAATTGCAATCCGGCTAGCGCGGGAATGGTAGCTTCGACTGTGCCACCTTATACCACCGGTGTTCCTGCCGTGCCGTTTGCGCCGCCTTCGGGATTACCTGGCACCGTTCCAACGTCAATGACACAACCGAATGGAACTGGGGCCGCGGGAGCGTCTGCTGCGACTACCGCCTACTATCCGTATTTGACAGGAAACTTCCAGCCGATTGTGGCGACGAAGAATCTGCCGCCGGGGACATATATGGGGCGGGGGATGCTTGGCCAGCCCACCGCTTATGTCGATGGGCAACCGATGCGCAATCTGTTTCGCTATGTATTCCCCTGAGTCCTGCCAAGAGGAGTGGTTGGCGGAATGGAAAGTCAGAGATAATTTCGGTGCCATTGTCGAGGAAAGGTGAGCATTCCTTTCAGTAAGCAAGACCATGTGAGCTGGTTTTGTGAGCCCGTTTTCGGATCGCTCCTGTCGACAGCGCAAACTCCTCTTTGTGTTTTGTGCTGCAAGTTGAGTGCGGGAATCTTAATTCAGCCGAGCCTCGGGACCACTCAAGGTTTAACAAAAAGTCGCAAAGGCGCTCTGCCCCAGCTTCCAGGATATTCGGCAAGCGAAAAGACAGGGAAAGCCGAGTCAGAAAATTGCCTGGAGTTGCCTTCGACTCACGGGTTGGAGTTCCCCCCGATGAAGGTGTCACTCACCGAATGATTTGCCAGCCAATGTTTAGCCTTTTGAGTCGAGACTCCATCGACGCATGTCGTGGAGTTTCCAATTCCGTGTAGGCTGAGCATCCTGCCTGAGCAGGATAGTTCCATGACTTTGTGGCGACTGAAAGAGAACTGCCAAGTTGCGTTGGGAGAAATTCGAATTATCCAGATGGCGAACTTGAACAGCTTGCTTGGAAAAGGTTGGTCAAAAAAAGCTCCCTTGGTTGCGAACCAAGGGAGCAGTAAATAAATCGCTCAGAGGGTTCGATATCGATTACTGGTCGATATCGACACTGGATCGCCCGGTCACCGGGCGGCTGAACTTGTTGCCGGCAAATCGAGCTTCAAGGCTGGCCATGCCGGATTCCATATTGGCGGGAACCGAGATTACGGCCCGGGCGACGCCGCTGGAGTCGGTCGTGGCCGATGCGACTCGAGTTCCGTTCATGAAGAAGTTCACTCGTCCGTTGGCAATCGGCTTGTTCGGCTCGATGGCATTCAGGGAAGCCGTCAGTTCAACTTTCCCGGTTTCTTCATTGAACGTGCCGGCGACGCCGGCCGAGCTGCGATTCGTATCGACTTCAATTGCCCGTACCACTGCAGGCATACCAGGCATCGAGGCGGTCACCCCTAGTTTTCCCGGAGCCGTTTTGGGGATTCGATACATCATGCGGGCGAAACCGTTGCGATTGGTAGTCGCCGTTCCAACTACGGCTCCGTTCACTTGGAACGTAACTTGTTCGCCGGCCACCGGGTTGTTCCCGTCGGTTGCCCGGACGGTCAGCGGTACGTTACTGCCTCTCGTTCCACGGGCATTGGGCATGCCCAGTTGTCCCTCTTCGCTCAGGTCCCAAATCACGGGCACCGCAAAGCTGGTCGAGTCAACGCCGATGACTTGGCCTACTTCATTCAAACTAACTGCTCGGGCCATCAGTTCGGGGGCAAAGGGAAGTCGAGTGATGCCCTCGTCTGTCCACAGCACGGGAACATCGACTCCCTGGGAGTCCCGCGAGTAGCCGGCAAAAACTCCAAACTCATTGACGTCAAATGCCCAAGAGGATTGATTGTCGTTCAGTTTCTGTAGTACCCGGTAACTATCTCCGTCCCAGCCAACTGCGACGACAATCGGATACGGCTCCCCGTTCTCCAGGAGTCGAGTCTCGATGACGTAGCCGCTCGTCTTGCCTGCACCTGTTTTGTTGACGCCAAGCGAGCCAATGTAGCTGGTTCCAAACGTCACGGGCAAAGCTTTCGGAGCTCCATCTGTCCACTGAGTCGGCAAGAAGCCATTCTCGAGAGCTGAACCGTAGCTGATGCCCGCAATCAACCCGAACTCGTCGATCGTCGAAGCGATTCCCCCTTTGCCCTCCAGCGTGCTCAGCAACTCCAAATTGCCATCGCGCCAAACAGCTGGTTCGAGACCGCCGCCTTCGGAACTGCGCACGTAACCGACCACATCCCCTTGGTTGTTGATGTCGTTAGCCGAACCGCCAAAACCGAGCGTTGGCAGTTCTTCCGCAACACCATTGACCCACATGACCGGGACTTCGTAAGTGGCCGATTCCGCTTGGCCAAAACCAACGGCCACATCGAGGTCGTTGATTGCACAAGCGAAGGTTGACTCGTAACCTCCGAGCAGGTTGAGTTCACCATTGTTCCATGAACAGGCCTGCGGACGAAACGTCGACATGCTGTAGGAGTAGCCAACCGCCAGGCCGTTGTTGTTGATGTCCGCCGGATAAGTCCAACTGTTCGGCGGACTCGGAAGGTAAGTCACGCTTTGAGCGACCAACGAACCTTGAAGGCCGATCAGCAGGCCAGCCGTCAGGAAAATTGAAAAGCTGCGAATTCTCATGGGATTCCTCTACATCTGAAAAACGATTTGCCCCTGTCTATTCCGCAGTTTTGACTCTTCAGCCACAACTCTTGCTTCAAGCCGTTTTCTCAATCACCACCAGACAAAGGGTGGCGAAGAAAGCCAGTAAAAGGCATGAAGAGATAAGTGCATGAGCTGAGAGAAAGACGGCTCAGTCCCCTGAATGCGTACCAATCGGCGGTTCCAATTGCTGGCTGGAGACGTTACGACGTTCGCTCGGCTGGCTTTCAGAATAAACATCAGAAAGACCGGATGTTGGTCTGAACGCATCAGAGTTGCGACGTTGGAAACAAAGCCAACTGCTACCTAGACCTTACGGGTGATGGGGGGTGAGGGGTCTTGGAATTGTGCGCGCGGACCCCGATAAATTTTGAAAAAAGCAAAATATCTTCTTACTACAAAAGACAGCTTGTCTAATTCGTTCAGCAAGTTTGGATTTCTTGGTTTTCCCGCATCGTTAAGCGAAACTGAAAGACAGCCGAGGCTTTAAGAGCAATGCAGAGGAGATAATTGCATTTGCTGGCAGCGATGCTCACTGAAATCGTTCAGAGAGCCGAGGGTTGACGTTACTCGCAGCGACCTCGGGTGCGAGCTCGAGTTCCTCGAGACGGCAGCTGGACCAATCAACACCATCGTGACTAAACGGGTTGACTTAACAAAAAGTAGCTGCCCTTGTCGAAAGAGCGGGAGGTAAAGTCACTGACAGGCCGCTCGGTCCGCTCGTTGCAGATGCGAACAGGAATCAGTAGGAGAGTTTTTTGCTCGGCAAAGTCCGAAGTTCTCCCGCCAACAATCAAGCAAAGTCCTGCTTAGCGAGGGGCATCCTGCCGTTACGAAGCTAGTAGCCTCTTTCCCTCCGATTTGGGTTGTTGGGGAACTGTTGTCGAGGGGCTACAGTCCCGGCTGGCGATGTTCACAGAATTTTCGGTGTGAACCCCGTTCCGCCATGATTTGGGTGGCTTTCGCGACAATTGCCGGACAGGAAAAAGCCCCGGCTGCACTTGGGGCAGCCGGGGGCGTAAAAGAAACGAGCATCCGACTTGGAGTCAGTGGGGCTTGAAGTGCTAACTGCTCACAGCGCCCGATCCAGGCGGCATGTTTCGCCGGGCAAATACAGGCAGCCTGCACTCGCGTGCTGTTTGGACGAGTCGAAACGAAGGACTCCTGGCTGGTTCGGGTTTGCCTTGTCGAACCGTTTTAACCTTCGTCGCTGGCGCGGAACCAAGGAGTCAGGCACACGTTGTAGCGGCACAGTTCGCTTGGTTGGAAGTACAGGTTGATTTCTCGAGCGGCGGCTTCGGGACCGTCCGAGGCGTGTACGAGGTTCATTTGGCGGCTACTGGAGAAGTCGCCCCGAATGGTACCCGGTGCAGCTTGCAGACCATTGGTCTTACCCAGCATTTCCCGGACCACGCGAATCGCATCGAGCCCCTCTATGACCATCGCCACAATTGGTGCAGCCGTGATGAAGCTCTCAAGGTTCGGGTAGAACGGCTTGCTGACGTGCTCGGCGTAATGTTGCTTGGACAGTTCGGGCGTGACCTGCATCATCTTCATGGCGACGAGATTCAGCCCCTTGTCTTCAAAGCGGGAAATGATTCGGCCAATCAGTCGGCGTTGAACACAATCGGGTTTCAGCAGAATGAGGGTTGATTCCATGGAAAGACCTTTTTGAAATTGAAGGGTTATGGGGACAACTTGGAAATTCAAGATTAAGGCTCGCAACGGTCTCTGAGGCCACTTGATTGCTTGGCCAAGACCGCTCAATGAGCACCGAGTTCCATCTTTAGTAGTTTTGCCGTGTTGAACTTTTGCCGTGATGCTTGTCAAAGTGTCGATCGGTTCGCAACTGCGACCAAGTTCCCGCGCCAACGCTGGCAAGCGATCAACCGGCGAGCCCGATGGCAACGCCCGGAACCTTATCACGGCGCCGGAACCTGATGACGGCAATGGCCGACGGGCGCGACCGCCGCTGATCACAATCTGCGACACTGTTGCCCAGCGACTTCCGCTGAAACTCGACTTGAATCGGGAGAACGACCTGGACGAAGTCTCTGGACCGGGTAACCAATCGGAACACGTTGTTGGAATTAATACCGCGATAGCGGAGCTTTCGGCCTCCGGCAGTCCCGCACGAACAATGGCTCTGGCACTCCGGCATCAAGTCGTTAAGGAGGACTGGCTACCCTCCTGCCGGGTACAGCGGGCAGGGAAGGGACCTTCACCGACCGCCTCGTTTGAGCCGCCAGTGTTCGCTGCGAATTCAACAGAAAGGCTTCAGAGCTTACCAGATTTTGTCCTCTTTCGAAAACGGGATGGGTATGCGAAACTACCCGCGGTGACGGGGACTTTTTGTCGCGTTTCAGTGTTTGCCCAATGCCGTTTCGGAGGGGCAAGCTGATGCGGCGCCGCAGCACTTGGTTTGGCAGCCATCGGGGAGCGCATTGCTCGCGAAACTGCTGGCTTCGAATTGACGGTCAGTGATTAGTTCCACTTGTTCCCGGACCCCCGCAAAAAGGAAATAATCGGCTGACAAAAAAGCCCGGCTCCCGAGGCGTTCATGACTTCACTCATCGCTTTTGGAACAGTTTGCTTTGGGAATCAGTTTGCTGGAGGGTTTTCCGCGTCCGCTGGTGTCATTAATGGTACGAAGCGGGGATGAGACGTTTTCGGAGTTT